>Ga0136633_1000794_pt1 | contig 23830 bp, 21 predicted proteins | sample AntDrymeUQ832206_2_FD_105494 | JGI IMG/M metagenome (GOLD analysis project Ga0136633, IMG submission 105494) | Polar desert sand microbial communities from Dry Valleys, Antarctica - metaG UQ83 (22.06) | ecosystem: Environmental > Terrestrial > Soil > Desert | place: Antarctica: Dry Valley...
CTCCGCCGCCTCGAGAGCGCAGGTACGCATGAAGCCGTAGCAGAAGATCGACAGGTGCTTGCCGGAGCGGGCGACGTCGGCCTTGCCGATGGGGACGACGGTGTCGCCGTCGGGCACCTGGGCCCTGAACAGCCGGTACGTCTTCTTGTGCTCGAAGAACATGACCGGGTCGGGGTCGCGGATGGCGGCCTTGAGCAGGCCCTTGGCGTCGGCGGGCGTCCCCGGTGCGACCACCTTGAGGCCGACGGTCGAGGTGAAGTAGCCCTCGTTCGACTGTGAGTGATAGAGCGCCCCGTGGACCCCGCCGCCGTACGGCATGCGGATCACCATGGGGGCCGTGAACGTCCCGTTCGACCGGTAGTGGATGCGGCTGATCTCCGACACGATCTGGTTGAAGGCGGGATAGACGAAGTCCGCGAACTGGATCTCGGCGATGGGTCGCAGCCCATAGACCGCGGCTCCCATGGCGGCCCCCGCGATCATCCCCTCGGTCAGCGGCGTGTCGAGCACGCGCCGATCGCCGTACTTCGCCCACAGCCCCTCGGTCGCGCCGAAGACCCCGCCCTTCTTGCCGACGTCCTCACCCAGGACCATGACCCGATCGTCGCGTTCCATCTCCTCGTCCATGGCGCCTCGGATCGCCTCGAGGATATTCAGCTCGGCCATCGGTCAATGCCCTCCGTCGCTGATCGCGTCGTGCGGGACGGCGGTGCCGCCGCCGGGGATCGGCTCGGCGTAGACCCGCTCGTGGGCATCGTCGGCCGTCGGCTCGGGTCGGGCCTCGGCGCTCCGGGATGCGTCGTTGACCTCGGCCTTGACCTCGGCGCGGAGGGACTCCTCGCGCTCGTCCGTGAGCACGCCGGCGACACGAAGCTCGTTCGCGAACTGCGGGATCGGGTCGCGTTCCGTGAGCGCGTCGACCTCGGCCGGATCCCGATAGCGGCGCTGGTCGTCGTCTGATGAGTGGCTCGTCAGGCGCACGACCCGCGCCTCGATCAGGGTCGGCCCGTCGCCGCGCCGAGCCCGCTCGTGGGCTTCCTTCGCCGCCGCGTAGCAGCCGAGGACGTCGCCGCCGTCGACCACGACGCCCGGCATCCCGTAGCCCGCCGCGCGCGCGGCGACCGAGCCGCCGGCCACCTGGCGATCGAGGGGAACGCTGATGGCGTAGCCGTTGTTCTCGCACACGAAGATGACGGGCAGGCCGTGCACGCCGGCGAAGTTCATCGCCTCGTGGATCTCGCCCTGGCTGGACGTTCCCTCGCCGAACTGGGTCATGGCCACCACGTCGTCGCCGCGCACCCAGGCGCCCATGGCGATCCCCACGGCATGCAGGACCTGGGTTCCGACCGGGGACGAGAGCGACACGATGTTGTAGGGCGCGCCACCGTAGTGGCCCGGCATCTGCCGGCCGCCGCTGCTGACGTCGTCGGACTTGGCCAGGTGGGCGGTGATGATGTCCTCTGCGCTCATGCCGAACGTCATCGTTGACGCGATGGACCGATAGAACGGCGCCATCCAGTCGACACCCTTGCGCATGGCCCACGACGTCGCGACCTGGGCGCCCTCGTGGCCCTGGCCCGAGATGATGAACGCGATCTTGCCGGCGCGCTGCATGAGCCACATGCGCTCGTCGACCGCCCGGGCCAGGAGCATGGCCCGATACATCCCCAGCACGTCGTCGTCGGAGAGGCCGAGCTCGGCGTGGCGTGGCCGCGTGTCCGTCTGTGCCATACGGGCTCCCTCCTCGCTAGACGTGGATCGCAGCCCCGTCGACTGCCAGTGCGGCCTCGGCGAGCACCTCGGTCAGGGTGGGATGGGCGTGGACACTCATCGCGATTTCCGCGGCGGTGGCCTCGACCAGGCGCGCCAGGGTCGGCTCGGCCAGCAGGTCCCCGGCGTGCGGGCCGATGATGTGAGCGCCGAGCACGAGGCCGCTCTCCGCATCGGCCACGAACTTCGCGAACCCGTCGATCTCGCCGACGATCGTCGCCTTGCCGAGCGCCCGGAACGGGAAGGAGCCCGACTTGACCTCGTGCCCGGCCGCCTTCGCCTCATCCTCGGTGAAGCCAACCGATGCGATCTGCGGGCGGCAGAAGGTGACGCGCGGCATGAGGTCCATCCGAACCGGCTCGGGCTCGTGGCCGGCCAGGTGCTCGACCGCGACGACCGCCTCGTGGCTGGCAACGTGGGCCAGGGCGTACCCCGGCACGATGTCGCCGATGGCGTACAGGTGCTCGGCGCCGGTGCGCATGTACTCGTCGACCTCGACGTAGCCGCGGTCGACGGTCACGCCGTCGATCTCCTCGAGACCGATGTTCGCGGTGAGCGGCTGCCGGCCGACGGCGACCAGGATGACGTCGGCCGTGAGCTCCGACCGCTTCGCGCCGTCCTTCGAGGCCACGACGAAGCTGACGTCGCTCTCGCCCTTGGTGATGCTCTCCGGATCGATCGTGCTGGCGGCATGGATGGAGATTCCGCGCTTCTTGAAGACGCGCGCAAGCTCTCTGCCGACGTCGGGATCCTCGAGGGGCACAATCCGATCCGCGAACTCGACGAGCGTGACCTCGGCGCCGAAGTCGCGGTACATGCTTGCCCACTCGACGCCGATCGCCCCGGCGCCCACGATCGTGACGCGTCCCGGCACGTCGCCGCGGGTGATCGCCTCGTCGGACGTGATGATGAGCCGGCCGTCGTGCTCCAGCCCCGGGAGGAGGCGCGGGGCGCTGCCCGTCGCCAGGATCAGGTTGTCGGCGCTGGCCTCGACGTCGCCGGCATTGCCGCCGGAGACGCGCACGCTGGTCGGCCCGGTGAGCACGCCGTTGCCCTGCAGCACGGTGATCTTGTTCTTCTTCATGAGGAACTCGACGCCGCCGACGTGCTTCTCGATGACGGCGTCACGCCGCTTCGCCAGCGCGCCGTAGTCGAGGCTGATGCCCTCATGGCCGGCCAGGCCGAACTCGGCGCCGCGCTGGGTGACGCGGTGCAGCAGGTCGGCCGTCTCGAGCAGCGCCTTCGAGGGGATGCAGCCGCGGTTCAGGCACGTCCCGCCGAGGCGGTCGCGCTCGACGAGGCCGACGCTGAGCCCGAGCTGGGCGGCGCGGATGGCACCGACGTAGCTCATGCCCCCGCCGAGGATGAGCAGGTCGAATCGTTGCGGCTCGGCCATCGGTCTCAGGCCACCGTCGTTGCCGGCCGTGCGGCGTCGGCGACGAACGGCGTCCCCTCGTGCTCGCCCAGGCGCCGGCGCCAGCCGTCCGGGACGGGCATCGGGCGGGCGGCGGCGTAGTCGTACGTGACGAGCACCGTCTGCACCTCGCCGACCAGACGGCCGTCCGGGCCCGCCGTCATGCGATGGCGCATCCCGAAGCTGGTGTGACCGATCCGGTCGACTCGGGTCTCGACCGTCACCTCTTCGCCGAACTCGATCGGCGAGCGGTAGTCCAGCTCCACGCGCGCCAGGATGAGCGGAAGGCGATCGAACCCCGTGTCGGGCTGCAGGACGTCGAGCAGGTAGCGGATCCGCGCGAGCTCGACATAGCTGAAGAAGACCGCGTTGTTCACGTGCCCGAAGGCATCGATGTCGCGGAAGCGCACCTGCAGGGCCGTGCGGTGGCGGAACTCATCGGTCACGGGGCGCCATTCTAGCGGAGGGTCACGGGTTGATGGCCGGAGCGCACCGTCCGGACGTCTCCACGGTGCGGTCGATCGCCCCGTTCACGGATGCTGCGCGACCGTGACCGCCTTTCTCAGAAGCTCCTCGTCCACGGTCAGCAGCGGGATGTTGAGTGCGGATGCCAGCGCGGCATAGCTCGCATCCGGCCCGCCAAGACCCTCTGCGAGCCATGCCGCCAGCTCGGCGACCGGCGGATCGCGCAGCTCGAACCCGAGGTGCCCCAGCTCGGTGGCAAGGTGCGCCAGGCGGTCCGCCGGCCAACCCATGCGCCGCGCGGCAACATCAAGGATCTCAAGCGGGAGAGTCCGGGGCGCGACGATCGCCAGAGCACCCCGCTCGTACTCGGCCCGCAGGGCTCGAGCCGGACCGGACGCACCGGTGAACCACCCGAGAATCAGGGCACTGTCGGCCACGACCCGCCTCACCTGCGACCTCGAAATTCCCGGATCGCGCCCGCGTGGTCGACGTCCGGGACGTCGGCGAAGAGCCCGTCGAGCGCCTGGAGCGCGGCCGTCACGACGGGATCGAGCCTGGACGATTCGCCGGCGCCGATGTCGCGGACGGCGAGGTCGGCCAGGTAGCCGCTCCGGGTCAGGTCTCGTCGGGTCGCGGCTCGGTCGACGCGGGCCAGCAGCCGCTCGTCGATGGAGATCAGGACCCGCCGTGCTGGCACGCTCGGGAGTATGACGGATCCCGAAAACCCCAGGGCTCTAGAGTGCCTCGCCGATGCGGCCCATGAGGCCGGCCAGCAGCGTCGTCCTCGGCACCACGCTGGTGAGGTCGAGCCACTCGTCGACACTATGATCGTCGCCCCCGATCGGCCCGAGACCGTCGAGCGTCGGCAGCCCCATCGCTGCCGTGGTGTTCGCGTCCGATGCGCCCCCGGTGGCCGCGTCCTTCAGGTCGAAGCCGAGCTCGGCGGCGATCGAAGCGGCAAGCGCGACAAGCCTCCCCGTGGCCTCCGTTCGCTCCATGGGCGGATGGCCGGCGGTCCGACGCAGGCTGACGGTGACACCGTCGACGGTCGGGGATGCGGCGATGCGCTCGACCTCGGCTGCGGCCGCCTCGAACGCGTCGACGGTGGCTGCCCGCATGTCGACCTGCAGCTCGCAGCGCTCGGCCACGACGTTCGGCCGTGTTCCACCGTGGATGACACCGGCGTTGACCGTGACCGTCGGCCAACGGCCGTTCATCGCATGGAGGGCGAGCACCTGGTGCGACGCCTCGAGGATCGCGGACCGGCCCTTCTCCGGCTCGACCCCGGCATGCGCCGCGCGGCCGACGACCTCGACGTGGTAGTCGGCAATTCCCTTCCGCGCGCCGACGATGTCGCCGTTGGCACGCGCGCACTCGAGCACGAGGGCGACGTCGTGGTCGGAGGCGAGCGCGCGGATGGCCGGCGTGCTGAACGGTGAGCCGATCTCCTCGTCCGGGTTGGCGACGAAGGTGACGGCCGGCCGCATGCCGGCCTCGATGAGTGCGGAGATGGCATGCAGCCCGCCCAGGAGCCCGGCCTTCATGTCTGTCACGCCCGGGCCGGTGGCGCGATCGCCACTCGACCGATACGGGCGCGCCGCGGCCGTGCCCGGGTCGAAGACCGTGTCCATGTGGCCGATCAGCAGGAGGCGGGGACCGTCGCCGGCAACCCGCCCGATGACGAGATCGCCGAGCCGGCGGCCCCCATCGTTGGGGTGGTGTGACAGGCGCTCGACATGTGCGCCGATCTCGCGCAGCGCGTCGGCCACGACGTCGGCGACCCGGTTGACGCCGTCGGGCGTGTACGACCCGCAGTCGACGTTGACGAGCATCTCGAGCTCAGCCAGGTAGCGCGGCAGGCGCACGTCGATGATGCGGCGCAGCGCGGTGAGGTCTGGCATGAGGACCAATATACTCAGGCCCATGCCGCCTGACGCCGGGCAGCGCGATGGCGACGTCGAGCTGGTCGAGCTCCGTATCCTGGATGGTCCGAATCGGTTCTTCACGCGCCCCGCGGTGAAGCTCGAGTTCGTCGGTGCTCAGCCTGGCCAGGCGGCCGAGGCGGCAGCCAGCGCGGCGCTGGCCGTCAAGCGCCTCTCCCTGGCGCTCGACCTGCCGGAGCCGCGGATGACGATGCGGCACTCCTTCGACCGGCTGCGCACGGCCTTCGCCTTCCCGTGGCGGCGCCGGACGATCAGCCAGGCCATCGGCAGCGCCGCGGCACGCCTGGCGCTGGGGCGATCGACCGACCGCCGCGAGCTTTCCGGGCTGCGGGCAACGGCGCTCGGCCCGTTGCCGCACCTGCCGAAGGCGCACATCCCGATCGTTGCCATCACCGGCACGAACGGGAAGAGCACGACGACGCGGCTGATCTCCCACATCGCATCGCAGGCCGGCCGCAAGGTCGGGATGACCAACTCGGACGGGATCTACGTCCGCAATGAGCTCATCGAGGCCGGGGACTGGACCGGCTTCGGCGGGGCGGGTCGCGTGCTCGCAGAGCCCGGGCTCGACCTGGCGGTGCTCGAGACGGCGCGCGGCGGCATCCTGCTGCGCGGCGTCGGCTACGCGGCGAACGACGTCAGCGTCGTGACGAACGTGACGGCCGACCACCTGGGGCTGCAGGGAATCGACACGGTCGACGAGCTGGCAGAGGTGAAGGGCACGATCGTGCGCATCACGAAGCGCGACGGCTGGGCCGTGCTGAACGCCGACGACCACCGCGCATGGGCGATGCACCGCCGCACCAGGGCCAACCTCTACGTCTTCAGCCTCGAGCCTCGGTCCGCGCGCGTGGAGCGCGTCCTGGACGAGGGCGGCCGCGCCGCCGTGCTGGAGGATGACGTCCTCGTGCTGCTCGGGGCCGGAAGGCGGCCGCGCCGCCTCGCCCCTGCTGCCGAGCTGCCCGTGACCGTGGCCGGCCTGTCGCGCTTCAACGTCGCCAACGCCCTGGCGGCGGCGGCGGCCTGCGATGCGCTGGGGCTCTCGACGGCGCGCATCGCCCGCGGACTGCGCTCCTTCGCCCAGGACGCGGCCTCGAACCCGGGGCGGCTCAACCTGTTCGAGCGCCGTGGGAGCTACGTCGTCATCGACTTCGCGCACAACGAGGCGGGCCTGCGCGGCCTGCTCGACGTGGCCCGCGCGGTGGCAGGACGGCACCGGGTGAGGCTCGCCTTCGGGACGGCCGGCGACCGGACGGACGAGATCCTGACTGCGCTCGGCGTCCTGGCGGGCGGTGCGGACGACCTCGTCATCGCCGAGAAGCGTCACTACCTGCGCGGCCGCACGCTGGAGGGGATGAACGAGCTCATGCGGGCCGGCGCTCGCCGGGGCGGTTACAACGGCGAGATCGAGGCGCACCCGACCGAGGCCGACGCGCTGAAGGCGCTCCTGAGCCGTGCCCGGCGCGGCGACGTGTGCGCCGTGATGGCGCACGTCGAGCGAGCCGAGCTGTTCGCGTGGCTGGAGGCCGAGGGATTCACGTCGGTGGGCACCGATCGGCTGCGCGAGGTGATCGGGAACTAGGCCCGCGTCGCTCGGCCGCCATCGGCGGACCGGAGCGTTACAGCTCCAGGTCGACCTCGTCCTCCGCGCCGATGACGCCGACCACGGCACGCAGACCTTCGGTCTCGCTGGCCGCCCCGTGCTGGCGCCGCTGGAGCTCCTTCCAGACCTGGTTCGCATGGTCGACGCACACGACGACCACGTCGCCATCGCGCGCGATGTCGAGTGCATGGCGGGTCGCCTCGAGCTCGTCGAGGACCGTCGTGATCGTCTCGACACGAGATACGGCGGCGCCTCGCACGCCCTTCTCGATGAGCGTGGCGGTGCCGCCCCGTGGGCGGCCGCGGTTGTTCTCGTCCTCGCGGATGACGATCTCGTCGAAGTACGCCGCGGCGGCCTGCCCCAGCTCCACGATGTCCTCGTCGCGTCGGTCGCCGGCGGTGGCGATGACGGCGATGCGCCGGCCGGTCACGGGCGCGCGGGCGCCTCCCGCCGACGGCTGGGTAAGGCGGTCGACGAACTCGCCGACCGCGCGCACGGCGGGCGGGTTGTGGGCGTAGTCGACCACGACGCGGTAGCCGTCGAGCTCGAACATGTTGAGCCGGCCTGGAGCCATGTAGTACGACGTCGTGAAGGTGCGCAGCCCCTGGCGGATGTCGTGGAGGTGCGCGCCGGCTGCCCATGCCGCCGCCGTGGCGGCGAGGGCGTTCTGCACGTTCATGCGCGCCCGACCCTCGAAGGTGGCCGGGATGAGGTGGGTCCAGACCAGCGACATCGACTTGCGACCCTGGCGCAGCACGATCATCTCGCCGTTCCGTCCCTGCTCGAGGGTCACCGCGCGCCGCCCGCGTGAAGCCTGGAACTTCAGGCGCTCGTTCTCCGGGTCCATGCTGAAGTAGATGACCGATCCCGAGCAGGCGCGGGCCATCGCGGCAACCAGCGGGTCATCGGCGTTGAGGACCGCGACGCCGTCGCGGGGGACGGCCTCGACCACCACGCGCTTCACGTCCGCCAGCTGCTGGATGCTGTCGATGCCACCCAGCCCGAGGTGGTCGCCGGTGACGTTGAGGACGACCGCAACGTCATTGCGCTGGTAGCCGAGGCCCTCGCGCAGGATGCCGCCGCGCGCGACCTCGAAGACGGCGAAGTCGACGGTCGGGTTCTGGAGGACCATGGAGGCAGACTTCGGGCCGGATGCATCGGCACGGCGCACGATCCGGCCGTCGACGTAGATGCCATCGGTGCTGGTCAGCCCCACCTTGCGGCCCATCCCCTTCATGACGTGGCTGATCATCCGGGCCGTCGTCGTCTTGCCGTTCGAGCCGGTCACGGCCACGATCGGAATGCGCGCGTCGGCGCCCGGCGGGAAGAGCATGTCGATGACAGGCTTGGCCACGTACTGCGACTCACCCTCGGTGGGGTGGGTGTGCATCCGGAAGCCGGGGGCAGCGTTGACCTCCACGATCCCGCCACCGGTCTCGCGGACCGGGACACTGACGTCGGGGCAGATCAGGTCGATGCCCGCGATGTCGAGGCCCACGACGCGCGCCGCCAGCTCGGCGAGCTCCACGTTGTCGGGATGCGCCTCCTCGGTGCGGTCGATGCTGATGCCGCCGGTGCTCATGTTGCCCGTGCGCTTGAGGTACACGCGCTGGCCCCGAGGCGGGACGTCGGACAGCTCGAATCCCTGTTCGCGCGCATAGGCGATCGACTCGTCGTCGAGCTTGATGCGGGTCAGCACCTTCTCGTGCCCGATGCCGCGCCTCGGGTCGGCGTTCGTTGCGTCGACGAGGTCGGTCACGCTGTGCCGGCCGTCGCCGTCGACGTGGGCTGGCACGCGCTGGGCCACGGCACGGAGCACGCCGCCGATGACGAGGCACCGATAGTCATTGCCGATCAGGAACGACTCGACGACGACGGAGCCGCCGCGGCTCTGGCTGCGCGCGATGCGATACCCGTCCCGCACGGCGTCGTCGTCGGCAAGGTTGAGCATGACGCCGCGCCCGTGGTTGCCGTCGAGCGGCTTGACCGCCACCGGCAACCCGATGCGCACGGCCGCGGCCACCGCGGCGTCCTCGTCGCGCACCACCTCGGCGCGCGGCACGGGCACGCCGGTGGCCGCCAGCAGCCGGTTCGTCAGCTTCTTGTCGCCGGCGATGTCGACCCCCAGCGAGCCGGTCTGGCTCGTCATCGTGGCGCGGATGCGCTTCTGGTGGACGCCATGCCCGAGCTGCACGAGGGACTGGTCGTTGAGGCGAATGGACGGGATGTCGCGCAGTGCCGCCTCGTCCAGGATGGCCTGCGTCGAGGGTCCGAAGGCGGCCCGCTCGCTGAGCAGGATCAGCTGCTCGAGCTGCGCCCGGAAGTCGAAGCCCGGCTCCGCCTCGACGAGGTGGTTGACGAGCCGCACGGCCAGCTTGCCGGCGGCCATCCCGACGGCTTCTTCGCCGAACGTGTAGACGACGTGGTAGCGACCGGGCTCGCCGGTGCCACGCGTCTTGCCCCTGCCGACTTCGGTTCCCGCCTCGCGCTGGAGCTGGAGCGCGATGTGCTCGGCCACATGGCCGACCCAGGTGCCATTGTGGAGGCGGTCCTCGAATCCGCCGACGCGGCCGGTGCCGCAGGTGTGCTGGCCGACGCCGGGAAGCATCTCGAGCAGTGCCTCCACGAAGCCGGGAATCGTGTTCGACGGAAAGTGCTCCAGCACCCCGAGATCGACGATCAGCTTGATGGCCGGTTCGTAGTTCCAGTAGTTCGGCCCGCGGTAGACGCGCGTCTCGGCGATCTTCAGCTCGGCGCGCGGCATGGAGCCGGGGGGAGGCACCGGGACGGCGCGCCTGCGCCCCGCCGTCGATCGCCTGGTTGGCGCGCTCACTCGCTCGCCTCCTTGCTCATGCGCCGCGATCGATAGGCACGACGGGCGGCGCGCTCGGGGGCAGCGTCGTCGGCGCCTTCCGCGGCGATGCGTCGGATGAGGCGGCGAGTCTGGTTGGTGGCGGCCTGGAGGCTCGCCAGCTCGCGGTCGGTGGCGCTGACAGGACGCAGCGGGGCCATCAGCTTGCGCTTGCGGATGTCGAACCGGTAGCCCGACGGGAGCGAATGCAGGGTCACGCCCGACACCATGATCGGCCGGTGGCGCTTGACCTCGTACGCATCGGTCTGGAGCTGTGCGGGGTCGACGATCGTGACCGAGCCCTTGCCGATGACCTCGAGGATCCCGTTCGGGCTCACGAGGGCGGCGGTGTCCTCGTCGATCCCGATCCCGAGCAGGGCGGGAGACTGCGCCACGAGGGCCAGCAGCCGCCCGAACCGGTTGCGCTGCTCGAAGTGCTGGTCGATCAGGACGCCGGGCAGCAGCCCCAGGCCGGCGCTCATCTGCGTCATGCGCTGCTTCGGCGTCGCGCCACTCGTGCCGAACGCGACCATGTGGCTGGCGATGGCCGACGCACCTGCGCTCGTGCCGGCCACCATCGCCCCGCGCCGATGGCGTTCGATCAGGGCCTTGCCGAGCAACGTGCCGCCGATCACGCTCGACAGGCGAAGCTGGTTGCCGCCGGTCATGAAGATGGCCGTGGCGTCGTCGAGCATCGACACCAGGCGCCTGTCATTGGCATCGTCGCGCACGAGCGGGCGCATGCCGTGCACGTCCCCGATCCCGAGCTGGCGGAAGAGCGACAGGTAGAGGTCGGTGGCCTCGTCGCCGAGGGACGAGGCGGTCGAGATGATGACGATCCGCGCGTCGCTGCCGCCGGCCAGCGCGACGAAGCGCGCCAGGATCTGGCGCTGGCGGAGCTTGTCCTCGGCTCCGCCGATCATGAGCAGGTGACCGGCCCGGGCCTGCCCGGGGCTGGGCGTGGCAGGCATGCCGCGCAGCATAGCGAACTGAGGCAGGCAGAGCCTCACGCTAGACTCGGTCGGATGTCAACGACCGCGCCCGCCCGCTCGGAGATGCGCGACTACTACGAGGTCCTGGGCGTGGAGCCGTCCGCGTCGAGCACCGCGCTGCGCGTCGCCTTTCGCGACGCCGTCCTACGCCACCATCCGGACCGCGCGCCGTCGTCGGACGTCGCCACGCGGCGGACATCGATCCTCAATCGAGCCTGGGCCGAGCTGCGCGACCCGTTGCGCCGGCTCCACTACGACCATGCGCTCGAGGCAGGTCGGGCCGAGACGCTCGACTGGCCGCTCGACCAGGGCGAGGCACCGCGCATCCGGCGGCGCCACTCTCGCCGGTTCGATCCGGACGAGCCCAGCCCGTGGCACCAGCCGCAGTGGCGCTCGTCCGCAGGCTTCCGCGTGCCGGCCGAGGTCTTCATGGCCGGACCGGCCGCGCAGGAGCGCTGGATCGTCGAGAACCACATCGCCGGAGAGGACTGGCGCGAGCACACCGAGCGCTATTGGCTGCGTTTCGCCGCGCGACACTACGCCGAGCGAGGGCGGGTCGCGGACTGGCTCGGTGCCCTGGAGCGGATCGTCGCGCAGGAGCCACCGCTGGCCGAGATCGTGGACGCGAACCTGCGGGACGCGTACATCGCCGCGGGCGAGGAGCTGCGCGGAGCAATCACGCTGCGGACGATCGCAGAGCGTCACCCGCCTGGATCGTCGCGGCGTCATTGGGCCGAGCGCGAGCTGCGCGTCATGCTCGGCGTGTACCGCGACGCGCATGTCCGGCGTGGCCCGGCGGCACGTCGCGCCGAGAACGCCGAGCTGCTCCTCAACTTTCTCGAGTCACTCGAGGTGGAGCCCAGCTTCACCGACTACCGGGCCGCGATCGTTGCGCACAAGCGCGCAGGCAACATGGGAAGGGCGGCCGAGCTGGTGGAGCGCGTGATGGCGGCCCCGGTGCCCGAGCCGGGCCGGTGGTTCAGCCTCATCCAGCTCCTGACCGAGGCCGGACAGCTCGACCGCGCCTCCGCGCTGCTGGCCGAGATCGCCCGCGGCGAGCGGCCGGCCGCGCTCGACCCGCGACGGGTCCATGGACCGTGGCGTCGGATCGCGGTGGCGCGCGAGCGCCTCGCCCGTGCCCGACGGCGTGCGCCCCGCCCTGCCGCCGCGTCGTGATCGGGCCGTGAAGCTCCTCGAGTTCGACCGGCGCGCGCTGCTCGGCGCGAATGCCGGCGCCGGAGCGGCGCTCCTCGGCGCCTGGCTGGCCCGCTCGCAGCCGGAGCACCTGCCCTACACGGTGCTCCTCGTGCTGGCCATCGCCATCGTCGGGTTCGTGGTGGGCTACGCGGCCGCCGCGTGGGCCTACCTGGTCGGGACGGCGGTCGTTCTTCTCGCGCTCGCCGGCCAGGAGCCCTGGTCATTCAGCGACACGGTGCAGTTCATCGCCTTCCTCTTCGGCTCGCCGGTCATCGTCTTCCTGGCCAGGCGCGCCGAAGCTCATCGCGAGGTCGCCGGGCGCGCCCTCGCGGCCAGCCACGACGCCCGCCGGCAGGCGGACGTGGAACGCGAGCGCCTGGAGCGCGCGAGCCGCGAGCTCGACGACGCCCTCGCGTCCGCGGAGCGTGAGCGAGCACGGCTCGAGGAGGTGGCCGAGGCCATCCCGGAGCCGCTCGTCGTGTATGACGATCAGCTCCGTGGAACCTACGGCAATCGCGCGGCCCTGCGCCTCTTTGGCCGGAGCTTCTTCGAGCGGCCGCTGGATGACTGGGGTCGAGCGACCGAGCCGCGCGATGAGCAGGGGACGGCCCTGGAACGGTCGGACTGGCCACAGGTGCGCGCACAACAGGAGCCGTTCCGACGGCGGCTGACGCTGCGCATCCCGATGTCCGGACGCGACGTGATCGTCGACACCGAGGGCACGCCGATCCCCGGTGGCGGGGCGGTGCTGCTGCTGCGTGACATCGGGAAGGAGGAGGACCAGCGACGCCGCCTCTCCCGCTTCGCCAGCTTCGTGGCGCATGAGCTGCGCAATCCGCTCGCCGTGGCCAAGGCGCGGACCGAGCTCGCGCAGCGCGACCCCGCCATGCCGGCACGCGCGGCCGGCCACTCTGCCCGGGCGCTGGAGTCGATCGACGCGGCGATCGGCATCCTCGAGCGGCTCGAGCTCTACTCGCGCGCGGACACCGGGAATGTCGAGGCGCGTCGCGAGCCGTTCGAGCTCGGCCCGGCGCTCGCGGCCGCCATCGAGCGCCTGCGGGCGCGCGGCTCCGATCGCCCGGTGCGTGTCGCGGCCCCGGACAACGTCAGGGTGCTCGGCGACAGGCACCTCAGTGAGCAGGCGATCACGAACCTGCTCACGAACGCCGACCGCTACTCGACGGCGGGTGGGGCGATTCACGTCGAGGTGCGCGACGGGGAGCAGGTGATCCTGCGCGTGCGGGACGAGGGGCCCGGGATCGGCGACGACGTTGCCCGCAGGCTGTTCCGGGACCGGGTCTCGGCTGGCAGGGGACTCGGGCTCGGCCTCTTCCTGGTCAAGGCCACGATGGAGGCCATGGGAGGCTCGGTCCACCTCGAACAGCGGGCGCCGCAGGCGGTGTTCTCGCTGCGGTGGGCCAGGCCGCCCGCGGACCAGGGCGAACCTGGGACCTGACGGGCTTGACGTTGTTGCGCTACTGCTTTAGCGTGCTAAAGCAATGACGCATCAACCTGAGCAACCGGGAACGCGGCCCGAGCGCCTTCCTCCTCCGGCGACCAGCCTGAAGCCGTCCGGCGAGGACCGCTGGATGAGCGACGCAGCGCGCGAGCTGGGCGCCGCCGTCGCGTCGCTGCGCGACGCTGACGAAGCGCTCCGCTTCCTGCGCGACCTGTGCACGGTCAACGAGCTACGCGAGTTCGCCGCGCGCTGGGGAGTGGCGAGGCTGCTCGATGCCGGCACGAGCTACCACGAGATCAGCGAGCGCACCGGGGCATCGAGCGCCACCATCAGCCGCGTCAACCAGTGGCTCCGGTACGGGCGCGACGGATACCGCCTGGTGCTCGACCGCCAGGCGCGAGCTCGGCGACGGAAGCGATGACGTCCGCGGCGCCGCTCCGCCTGGCCGTTCCGAACAAGGGTCGCCTGGAGGCACCCGCCGTCGAGCTGCTGCGGGGCGCCGGGCTCGAGTTCGAGCTGTCCGAGCGACGGCTCAGCGCCGGCGTGCGCAACGCCGACATCGAGCTCCTCTTCGTGCGCACGGAGGACGTCGCCGAGTACGTTGCCGATGGCCTCGTCGAGCTCGGCCTCACCGGAGCCGACCTCGTCGCGGAGCACGGCGGCGCGCTGCGCACGATCCTGCCGCTCGGCTTCGGAGCCTGCTCGCTCGTGCTCGCGGTTCCGCGCGACGCCGCGGTGACCTCCGTCACCGACCTGGCCGGCTGCCGCATCGCCACCTCCTTCCCGCGAGTCACGGCCGCCTTTCTTGCCGATGCCGCCGTCGAGGCGCAGGTCGTCGAGGTCCGAGGTGCGGTCGAGGTCACTCCCCAGCTCGGCGTCGCGGACGCCGTCGTCGACCTCGTCGCATCCGGGAGCACGCTGCGGGTCAACGGGCTGCGGCCGATCGCCACGCTCCTCGCCTCGGAAGGGGTCCTCGTCGCGCGCGACGGCACCGCCGACGGCGATGAGCGAGTCGGCGGGCTGGTCGACATGCTGCGCAGCGTGCTGGACGCGCGCGGCCGCGAGTACATGATGATGAATGCCCCGGCCGACGCCCTCGATCGCATTCGCGCCCTCATCCCCGGACTCTCCGGTCCCACCGTCATGCCGCTGGCCGACCCGGCGTTCATCGCCGTCCACTCCGTCGTGGAGCGCAGCCAGCTGTGGCGGATCGTCCCGGCCCTGAAGGCAGCCGGCGCACGCGACATCCTTGTGGTGCCGATCGAGAAGGTCGTGCGATGAGCGTCCTGCCGCGCGTCGCCTGGGCCCAGCTCGACGCGGCGGCGCGCCGGGCGTGGATCGATGCCCTGCGTCCCGCGCAGCCGGAGGTCGACGTGCGGGCCATCCTGGACGACGTCCGCGACCGCGGCGATGCCGCGCTGCGCGAGCTGACCGCGCGCCACGACGGTGCGGACCTCACCGACCCGTGGGTCACGCCCGGGGAGCTCGACGCAGCGTCGGTCGGGCCCGATCTGGAGGCGGCCCTCGAGTCGGCGGCCGGCGCCATCCGCCGCTACCACGCCGAGCAGCGGAACGCGCTTCGCGCAGAACGCCGGGTGCGCACCGCTCCCGGGGTCACGGCCTGGCGTCGATGGCAACCGATCCAGCGGGCCGGTGGCTACGTGCCGGGTGGCCGGGCGGCCTATGCGAGCAGCGTCCTGATGCTCGCCATTCCAGCACGGCTGGCCGGCGTGGACGAGCTCGTCATCGCGACCCCGCCGCGGCCCGACGGATCCGTCCCGGCGGCAGTCCTCGCCGCGGCCCGCATCGGCGGCGTGGACCGAGTGCTGAAGGCAGGCGGCGCACAGGCGATCGCCGCGCTCGCCTACGGCACGGCATCGGTCCCGGCGGTCGACAAGATCTTCGGCGCCGGCAACGCGTGGGTCACCGCGGCCAAGCGGGCGATCGGCACGCGCGTCGCGATCGACCTGCCGGCCGGCCCATCAGAGTGCATCGTCCTGGCCGATGGCGGGGCAGATGCAGAGCTCGTTGCGCTCGACCTGCTGGCCCAGGCGGAGCACGGCCCCGACTCGGTCGCGATCGTCATCAGCGACGCTCCTGCGCTCCTGGCCGCGGTCGATGGGGCGCTCGACCGGCTTTCGCGCGAGGTCGACACCGGATCGCGAGCCCTGGACACCATCCGACACCACGGCGCCGCGGTCGTGGTCGAGGATCTGTCGGCGGGCCTCGACGCGGTCAACGCCATCGCCGCAGAGCACGTCAGCATCCAGTGCGGAGGGGCCGATGCGATCGCCGCCGGCGTCCGGAATGCCGGGGCGGTCTTCATCGGTCCGTGGTCGCCCGTCGCGGCCGGCGACTATGCGACCGGCACGAACCACATCCTGCCGACGGGCGCCGCATCGCGCGCATGGAGCGGCGTGGGTGTCGAGTCGTTCGGCCGCTGGATCGAGGTCCAACGCCTCACGCCTGCGGGCGTCCGCCACCTCTCGCCGACGGTCGAGCTGATCGCGGCGGCGGAGGGTCTCCCCGCGCACGGAGCCAGCGTGCGCGCCCGTGCCGAGCGCGCGATGGAGGCTGCCGTCGCCGATGACCCGATCGACCTGTTGCGCCGGCCCGGCCCGGTGACCGCGTACCCCGCCGAACCGTCGGACGAGGAGCTGGCCGCGATCGCGGGACTCCCGGTGGCGTCGATCGTGCGCGCCGACATGAACACGCTGGGTGGCGGCCCACTCGCGGCCGTGCGCGATGCCGTGGCCACGTTCGACGCGAGTCGCGTCCCGGAGTACGGCGACCTCGCCTACGCGCGTCTGCGCGCGGCGCTGGGCGCCCGGCTGGGCGTGGATCCGCGACGGGTCGTGCCCGGCGCCGGAGCCGACGAGCTGATCCGGCTGGTCACGACGCTGGCCGTGGCCGATGGCGACGCCGTCCTCGTGCCGACGCCGACGTTCGCCATGTTCGCCGTCGAGGCCCGCCTGGCCGGGGCACGGGTGATCGAGCTGCCGCGCGAGCGACCCGGCTGCCGCCAGCCCGTGGGCGAGATCCGCGCGATGGCGGACCGCGAGTCGGCGAGGCTGGTCTGGCTGTGCACCCCGAACAACCCCACGGGCGACGCCTATTCCCTCGACGAGACACGCGCCCTGGCCGACGGCCTCGGGGCGCTGGTGTGCGTCGACGAGGTCTACCTGGAGTTCGGCGAGGACTCGACCGAGGTCGCCCCGGGATCGACCTCTGCCATCAACCTCCAGGACGACCTGCCCAACGTGCTCGTGCTGCGCTCGCTCGCGAAGTCGCATGGCCTCGCGGGAGCGCGCGTCGGCTACCTCGTCGTCCCCGACGGCCTGGCCGATCGGCTCGACGCCGTTCGCCTGCCGCTCTCGATCGGCGCACCGTCGGAGGCGCTGGCCATTGCCGCGCTCGCGGCAGACGACGAGGCACGCCGTCGCCGGCGCGCGGTGATCGCCGCGCGCGTCCGGCTCGACGAGGCGCTGCGGCTGCTCGGCTGCGAGACGCTCCCATCGGTGACGAACTTCGTCGCCTTCCGCCCGGGGGCGGGCGCGGCCGAGATCGATGCGGCGCTGCTTGCCCGTGGCGTGGCGGTGCGGCGCTACGACTCGGGTCCGATGGCCGGCTGGCTGCGCGCCACGGCGCGGCCGGAGGAGGAAGGGGAGCGGCTGCTGGCCGCGATGAAGGAGGTGCTGTCATGACCCGCATCGGGACCTCGGAGCGGACCACGGCCGAGACGAGCATCCGCGTGCGCGTCGACCTCGACGGCACGGGCCGGGTGACGGTCGAGACACCGATCGGCTTCCTCGACCACCTCCTGACCCTGTTTGCCCGCCACGCGCTCGTCGATCTCGAGCTGCATGCCAGCGGAGACGTTCATGTCGACGAGCATCACACCGTCGAGGACACCGCGCTCGTCCTGGGCCGCGCGATCGATACCGCGCTCGGCGAGCGCGTCGGGATCAGGCGCTACGGCGACGTGCGGCTGCCCATGGACGAGGCCCTGGCCCTGTGTGCCGTCGACCTCGGGGGACGGGCGTACGCCGACATCGAGCCGCGGCCCGATCCGATGACGGCCGCGAACCCGTGGCTCGAGCTGTGGCCGCACTTCGTCGAGACGCTGGCGCGCGAGGCGCGCGCATCGGTCCATCTCGAGGTGCGCAGGGCACGCAGCACGCACCACCTGGTCGAGGGCGGGGCGAAGAGCCTGGCCCGTGCTCTGTGCGCGGCATGGGAGCCCGACCCACGCCTGGCGGACGTCACCGACGCGGTGCCCAGCAGCAAGGGGACGCTGCGGTGATCGCGGTCGTCGACTTTGGCGCGGGCAACACGCGATCCGTCCTGCGGGCGCTCGCCGCCGCGGGCGCCGACGCGCGACTCGTGGCCACCCCGGAGGGCCTCGAGACCGCGGACCGGCTCGTGCTGCCCGGCGTCGGGGCCGCCCCATCCGCCGTGGATGCGCTCGCCGCGCGCGGGCTCTGGGAGCCGGTTCGCCGATGGGGCGCCGCCGGCCGCCCGCTGCTGGGCCTGTGCCTGGGTGCCCAGCTCCTCCTGGAGGGCTCGGACGAGGGCGATGCGCCCGGTCTCGGCCTGATTGCAGGGCGATGCCGCGCGTTCCCCTCCCCGGAGGCCGGTGGCCCGCGACAGGTGCCGCACATCGGCTGGAACGAGGTCCGCCTGCGGGACGCGGCCTTCGACGCCTACTTCGTGCACGGCTACTGGCTCGACGCCGACCCGGAAGCGGTGGCCGGCTGGACCGAGGTCGCCGGATTTCGGTTCCCGTCCCTCCTGCGCAGCGGGGGGTTGACCGGCACCCAGTTCCATCCCGAGAAGAGCGGGCCGACCGGGCGCGCGCTGCTGGCGGCCTTCGCGCGCGGTGCACTCGATGGGCGGCCGATCGAGGCGGCGGCATGGAGCTGATCTGCGCCATCGACCTGCTCGACGGCGGCGCGGTGCGGCTGGTGCAGGGAGACTACGCGCGGCGCATCGCCGCGGGGGCGGGTCCGGTCGAACTGGGCCGCCGCTTCGTGGCTGCCGGCTGCCGGCGCCTCCACCTCGTCGACCTGGCGGGGGCGCGTGCCGGACGCCCCATCCAGCTGGAGCTGATCGGGAAGGTGGCCGCGGCCGCGCGAGCCAGCGCACCCGACGTGCGTATCGAGGCCGGCGGCGGGCTCCGCACCGCGGCCGACGTCGACGCGCTGCTCGCCGTCGCCGACGATGCCCTGCTCGGCACGGCCGCCATCGAGCGGCCGAGCTTCGTGCGCGAATGCGCCGATCGCCATCCGGGCAGGGTTGGCGTTTCGCTCGACGTGCGCGACGGGCGTGCCGCCCTGGATGGCTGGGTCCGCACCGGCAGGGCGGACGCGACCGGGCTGGCCCGGCAGCTCGTCGAGGCCGGTGCCGGTCGGCTGGTCGTCACCGACACCGCGCGAGATGGGACGCTGGCCGGCCCGAACTTCGAGCTGCTGGCCACGCTTCGAGCGGCGCTGCCCACGACGACCCTCGTCGCGTCGGGTGGCATCGCCTCGCTCGACGACCTCCGCGCCGTTGCCGCCATCGGCTGTGACGGGGCGATCGTCGGCCTTGCCCTGCTGAGCGGCGCGATCGACCCGGCCGAGGCGCTGGCGGTGCTGGCGTGACGCTCCGGAAGCGGATCATCGCCTGTCTCGACGTGACGAACGGGCGGGTCGTGAAGGGAACGAGATTCGCCGACCTCGTCGACGCCGGCGACCCCGTGGAGCTGGCCGCCCGCTACGGCGCCGATGGCGCCGACGAGATCACGATCCTGGACATCGGAGCCACGCTGGACGCGCGCCCGGCGCTGCTCGACCTGATCTCGCGCGCGGCGACCGCGCTCGACGTGCCGCTGGGCGTCGGCGGCGGCGTGCGCAGCGTCGACGACGCGGCCGCGCTGCTCGACGCGGGCGCCGACAAGGTTGCCGTCAACTCGGCTGCGCTGCGCGATCCATCCCTCGTCGGGCGCCTGGCCGATCGCCTCGGTTCGCAGTCGGTCGTGGTGGCGATCGACGCGGCGCGCTCCGGCGGGGTGGGCTGGCGCGTGCGATCGGTCGCCGCGACCGAGGAGACAGGCCGCGACGCCGTGGCCTGGGCACGCGAGGCAGTGGAGCGCGGCGCGGGGGAGCTGCTCGTCACGAGCATCGACCGCGATGGAACTCGCTCCGGCTACGACCTGGCGCTGACCGGCGCCATCGCGGGCGCGGTTCGAGTGCCGGTCATCGCCTCGGGTGGGGCGGGGAGCGTTGGCGACGTGGCCGACGTGCTCGGTGCCGGCGCGGCTGCCGCGCTGCTCGCGTCGACCCTGCACTTCGACCTCCTGCGCATCGGCCCGCTCAAGGAGGCCCTGTCCGCCCGCGGGGTCAGCGTGCGGATGCCCGTGCCGGCGCCATCGCCGGCGGAGGTCGCCGCGTGGCTTGGCTGAGCGAGCGCAGGCCGGACTGGTCGCGCGGCGGTTTGCTTCCTGTCGTGGTGACCGAGAGCGCCGGTGGCGCGCTGCTCATGCTGGCGTGGGCCAACCGCGAGGCGGTCGACGCCACGGAGCGCACCGGCGAGGCGCACTTCTGGTCGCGCTCGCGTGACGAGCTGTGGCGCAAGGGCGCGACCAGCGGGAACACGATGCGGGTCGTCGCGATGTCGGTCGACTGCGACGCCGATGCCATCGCCTACCGCGTCGAGCCGTCAGGCCCCGCCTGCCACACCGGATCGCGCTCCTGCTTCGAGCGCGAGGACCGCTTCGACATTCGGGCCCTCGAGGCGGTGATCGGCGAGCGGCGCGAAGCCGATCCCGCGCAGTCGTATACCGCGCGCCTGCTCTCCAGCGGGTCGCGGCGCGCCGCCGAGAAGGTGACCGAGGAGGCCGGCGAGCTGTCCACCGCGGCGCTGGTAGGGACCGATGATGAGGTCGTCGCCGAGGCGGCGGACCTCCTTTACCACGCCCTCGTGCTCCTCGGGTCCCGCGGCATAAGCCTGACAGCGGTGGAGGACGAGCTCGCTCGGCGCCACGCGGCGCGGTAGGCCGACCTGTTTCGCCCGATCTATCGAGTCCGTTTCACCGGACACGGCCGGGGTGCTGCGTTCGCGCGATAGATCGAGCACCGCCACGCACGAGCGGCGCACGCGTGCGCCGCACGAGCGGCGCACGCGTGCGCGGCTCACGCTCCCGAGCGCTCGCTCCTTCGAGCAAACGGCACGCGACGCAGCTCTCACGTGAAAATCGCTCGATCCATCGACCGAGCGCTTCCATTGGGCGGGGCCTAGCCGGCGGAGATGACCTCGACCGGGCCGAGGTCCGCGCCCTCGAGCTCGGCGCGCAGCTTCCCGGCATCGCCGGTGAGCAGGACGAGCGCATCTTCGGGACGCACCAGCTCGCGGGCGACGGCGTGCACCTCGGCAGTGCCGACCGCTTCGAGGCTGTCGCGATACGTGTGCCACCAGTCGGCCGGCAGGTCGTAGACCGCGACCGGCTCGATGGCGCCCGCGATGCCGCCGGTCGACTCGAAGCGGAGCGGGAAGACGCCGACCAGGAAGTCGCGCACCTCCGCCAGCTCGGCCTCGCCGGGCGCGGCCTCGCGGATACGCTCGAGCTGGCCGAGCAGCTCGCGGATGGCGTCGACGGTGACCTCGGTCTGCACCGCGGCGCTGGCCGTGAACGGGCCGGCAGCCCGTCGCGGGTCGAAGGCGCAGCGAGCGCCGTACGTGTAGCCGAGCTCCTCTCGCAGCCGCAGGTTAAGACGGCTGCCGAAGACCCCGCCGAGGAGCGCCGCCATGACCAGGGCGGGGAAATAGCGCGCGTCGGCCCGGTCGATGCCGACGTGGCCGACGCGGAGCTCGCTCTGGACCGAGCTCGGGCGGTCGACCAGCACGACCCGCCGCCCGCCGCGCCGGAGCGGCTCGATGGTGCGGTGTCCCGGCCCGGTGCCCTCCCAGTCGCCCAGGTGCCGCTCGACGGCGGCGAGGGCCGCGTCCGGATCGATGGCACCGGCGATGACCACATCGGCGACGTCGGGCGCGTAGTGCGTGGCGTGAAAGGCGCTTGCATCGTCGACACTCAGCGGCTCGACCGTCTCCGGCGTGCCGGCGGACGGGCGGCCGTAGGGGATGCCATCGGCAAACACCTCGCGCAGGAAGCTCTCGTCGGCAAGGCGGCCAGGGTCGGCACGCGCCTGGAGGATGTCGTTTAGTCGCTCGGCCTTGAGCCGGTCGAATTCCTTCGGGTCGAGGCGTGGCGTACGGATCATCTCAGCCAGCAGCGCCAGGCCTTCCTCCAGCTTGCTGCCGAGGGCCGTGAAGCCGGCCCGGGCGCTGTCCCACGACGACTCGCTGCCGACGTCGATCCCGAGGCGCTCGGTCGTCTCCGCGAAGTCGGCCGCGTCGAGCCGGCGCGTGCCGGTGACGAGCAGCTGGGCGGTGAGGGCGGCGATGCCCGCACGCGCCTCGTCCTCGGCCGCAGCCCCCGCATCGGTCAGGAGGTGGATCGACACGAGCTCGCGATCGGGGAGGGGCACCAGCCAGACGCCGAGCCCGTTGGCGAGGCGGTGACGGGCGAAGTCCGGGAACCGATACGGCCGTGGGGCGCCGGCGACGGGACGCGCGATCACGGCGCCGCCTCCGCCGGCACGAAGGTGAGCGCCACGCGGTTGTCGGCCCTGACCGATTCACCGAGTGCTGCCGCCACGCGCCCGGCGTCGACGGCCTCCCAGCGCTCGATCTCGGAGTTGATGCGCTCCGGCTGGTCGAAGAGGCAGGTGTACATGCTCAACCGGTCGGCGCGCTCGCTGATGCGTTCCAGCCCTCCGGCAACGTGGGCGGCATGCAGGTTCCGTACGCGCTCCAGGTCGGCATCGGTCGGGCCGTCGCTGGCGAGTCGGTCGAGCTCGGCGAGCGTCGCGGCCTCGAGCTTCTCGGGCGCGACGCCGGGTCGGGCGGTGACCCACAGGGCGAACATGCTCGCGCCGCCGACGATCGGGAAGGCGAACACGCTCGCGTCCTGCGCGACTCGCTGCTCTCGCACGAGGCTGGCGTACAGCCGCGAGGCACGACCCGAGCCGAGGATGTCCGCGGCCACGTCGAGCGCGTCGAACGCATCGGTCCCGAATGGCGGGGTTCGGTGCGCAAGGTAGATGCGCGGCAACGGCACCTGGTCGGGAACGGTCTCGCGCACCTCGAGGCCGAGCCGTGGCTCGACGGTCATGTCGGGCGGTGGGGGCAGGGCGGCGTTCGCCGGGATCGGCCCGAAATGACGCTCGACCATGGCCATGGCCGCATCGGTCTCGAAGTCGCCGGCGACGGTGAGGACCGCGTTGTTCGGTGCGTAATAGGTGGCGAAGAACTCGGCCACGTCGTCGAGCGAGGCGGCCGAGAGGTCCTCCATCGAACCGATGGTGGAGTGGTGGTAGGGGTGCGTCTGGGGGTAGACGAGGGCCTGCATGCGCTCGTCCCACGACCCGTACGGCTGGTTGTCCACGCTCCAGCGGCGCTCGTTCTTCACGACGTCGCGCTGGTTGTCGAGCTTCTCCTGGGTCATCGCGGGCAGGAGGCTGGCCATGCGGTCGGCCTCGAGCCACAGGGCGAGCTCCAACTCGTGGCCCGGCAGCGTCTCGAAGTAGTTCGTCCGGTCGAGCCAGGTGCTCGCGTTGAGCGTCCCGCCGGCAGCCTGCACCAGGCTGAAATGCTGGCCCTTCTCGACGTTGGCGGAGCCCTGGAACATCATGTGCTCGAACAGGTGGGCGAATCCGGTCTTGCCGGGCTTCTCGTGCTTGCTGCCCACGTCGTACCACAGGTTGACGGCGACGAGCGGCGCACGCGGGTCGCGCGACAGCACGACGCGCAGCCCGTTGTCGAGCAGGTGTCGCTGGATCGGGATCTCGGCCAAGTGCGCCTCCGCGGATGGACCGATGCGCGCGGCCGCGCCCGGTTATGGAGAACGGGCTCCGCATCGTACCGAGCCCGTTCGTCGCACGCGAGTGTGGTGAGCGCCCAGGGATTCGAACCCTGAACCTAGTGATTAAGAGTCACTTGCTCTGCCGTTGAGCTAGGCGCCCACTGTATTGCGACCGATTCACGCTCACTTCGAGCGAGTGACTGTGATTCGGTCCGGGAGAGGAGTTGACCACAGC
>Ga0136633_1000796_pt1 | contig 23816 bp, 29 predicted proteins | sample AntDrymeUQ832206_2_FD_105494 | JGI IMG/M metagenome (GOLD analysis project Ga0136633, IMG submission 105494) | Polar desert sand microbial communities from Dry Valleys, Antarctica - metaG UQ83 (22.06) | ecosystem: Environmental > Terrestrial > Soil > Desert | place: Antarctica: Dry Valley...
ACGAGCACGGCGACGAGCACGGCGACGAGCACGGCGAGGAGCACGAGGAGCACGAGGAGCACATCCACATGCCCTCGCCGTCCTACTGGCCCCTGGTCACCGCCATCGGACTGCCGATCGTCTCCTACGGGATGATCTACAAGACCTGGGCCGTCGCCATCATGGGCGGCGTCTGGATCTTCGGCAGCCTCTACGCCTGGGCCCTCGAGCCGGCCACCGCCCCGGAGGACACGCCCGTGCACGGCCCCGACACGTCCGGTAAGGACCTGGAATCAGTGCCTGTATGAGCACCGTGACCGCATCGTCCGGCTCCCACACCGAAATCGACCCCGGCCACCCGCCCACCTCCACCGGTCTCAGCAACGAGAAGGTGGCGATGTGGTCGTTCCTCGGCTCGGAGTGCCTCCTCTTCGGCGCTCTGATCTCCACCTACCTGCTGTTCAAGGGCCAGAGCCTGCCCGGCACCATCCAGCCCGTCGACGTGTTCGACATCCCCTACACGTCGGTCAGCTCCTTCGTGCTGCTGATGAGCAGCCTCACCATGGTGCTGGCCCTGGCCGCCATCCAGCGCGGCGACCAGCGCCTCACCCGGGTCTGGCTCCTCACCACCGCGCTGCTGGGGGCCAGCTTCGTGGCCGGCCAGGCCTACGAGTTCACCGTGTTCGTCCGGGAGGGCATGAACCTGCGGGTGAACCTGTTCAGCTCGAGCTTCTTCGTGCTCACCGGCTTCCACGGCGCCCACGTCACCATCGGCGTCCTCATGCTCCTGTCCCTCTACAGCCTGTCGATGCGGGGGAAGCTGCCCGCCTCGAAGGCCGAGACGGTGGAGCTGGTCGGCCTGTACTGGCACTTCGTCGACGTTGTCTGGATCGTCATCTTCACCCTCATCTACCTCATCCCATGACAGTCAGCGAGGACCGCAGCGAAGCGAGGACCGCAGCGCAATGACTAGCCCGCCGAAGACCAGAGATGAAGCCACCGGCCCGGTCGTCGAGACCGGCCCCGACGAGGGCGGCACGCACCACGACCACCCCGGCGAGGGGAAGTACATCAAGATTGCCCTGATCCTGGCCGCGATCACCGCGGTCGAGGTGGTGTTCTCCTACTGGGAGGCCGTCGAGGGCTTCCTGGCGCCCAGCCTGATCGCCATGTCGATCGTGAAGTTCGTCATCGTCGTCGGCTACTTCATGCACCTGAAGTTCGACAGCCGCCTCTTCCGACGCCTGTTCGTGGCGGGCATGGGCCTGGCCATCTTCTGCTTCACCGTGTTGCTCTCCACCTTCCACGTCTGGACCAGGTAAGCAGGACCGATGTTCCCCGCCGCTGCGGTGCCGTTCCCGCACTGGCACCTCCATCTCGACGTCTGGGCGCTGATCGGGGCCTTCGCCGTCCTCTACGCCCTTGCGGTGCGCGGCGAGCGGGCCCGCAGGCCGGGGGAGACCGTCGTGAGCCGGGCCAAGGTCTGGACCTTCGCCGCCGGCCTGGGCGTCATGTGGCTGGCGTCGGACTGGCCGATGCACGACGTGGCCGAGGGCTACCTGTACAGCGCCCACATGGTCCAGCACCTGCTGCTGACCCTGGTGACCGCCCTGCTGCTGCTGGCGGGGACGCCGGCCTGGATGGCCCGGAAGATCCTTGGCGCCGGGCGGCGTCTCCGGGCGGTACGGGCCCTCGGCAGGCCCGTGTTCGGCTTGATCCAGTTCAACGTGGTGCTGGTCCTCAGCCACTGGCCGGTGGTCGTGGAGGCCACGGTGAAGTACCACCCCCTGCACTTCGTGGCCCACGCCGTCCTTCTGGGCTCCGCTGTCCTCATGTGGATGCCGGTGGCCAGCCCGCTCCCCGAGATCCGCCGGATCCGGCCGCCGGCCCAGATGCTCTATCTGTTCCTCCAGACCATCCTTCCGACCGTGCCGGCGTCGTTCCTCACCTTCAACGACCAGCCGCTCTACAAGATCTACGCCACGTTCCCCCGGCTGTGGGACATCTCGGCGCTCACCGACCAGCAGAGCGCCGGACTGATCATGAAGATCCTCGGCGGGCTCTACCTCTGGCTGGTCATCGGGATCATCTTTTTCCGCTGGTATGAGAGCGAGGAGCGGAGGGAGAAGGCGGAAAAGGACGGCGTCCTCTTGTGGGACGACGTCGAAGAGGAGCTGCTCGCTCCGCCCAAGCTCCGCTGAGGTTCCTCTCCCGGGACCGGGGGCAGGACACCGGCTTGACCCCGGCTAGGGGACGGTAGATGTCAGACGCACCTATTGATAGTGACGCTACCTGCATGTTGTATGGATCAGTACCGTCCGTCACCAGACGGTCCAATTCACGCGTATGGGGGAATCCTTGATGAACAGACGACTCTCAAGCCGCTGGTTTGCGGCACTCGCCGGCGCAGCAGCGGCGGCCGGCGTGCTGCTTCCGGTGAGCGCAGCATGGGCGCCGCACGTGGCGCAGCTGCAGGTCACACCCAGCACCTTCAAGGCCGGTGACACGGTCGGCGTCTTCGGCCCGAGCGGCTACGGCGCCACCAACCCGGTCGAGATCCGCATCGACTCGGCCGACGGCCCGGTGATCGGCAGCTTCAAGACCACCGGCTCCGGTTTCGCCACCTGGGGCCCGGGAACCGTCACCATTCCGGCCGACCTCAAGCCCGGTATCCACACCCTCTGGGCCACCCAGAAGCTCGAGGAGTCCGAAAAGCTGATCCGCGGCATGCCGACCAAGACCATCGTCCAGGTCCTCAACGCCGACGGCTCGAACCCGGTCCTGGGCCTTGACCTGTCGCCCAAGCTCGAGGAGCGGCCCACCGGCCTCGTCGAGGACAAGCCCGTCGGCACGGGCGCACTCGTGCTCGTCGGGCTCGGCGTGGCCGGCCTCGCCATGTTCGCCGCCGGCGCTGCTGCGCTGATGTCGTCCCGCCGCAGCCCGCAGACGGCCGAGACCGTGCGGGGTAACCGATGAAGCGCGGCCGCATAGCGGCCTTCGGCGCGCTGCCCCTCCTCGCCCTCGTGGGCGGGCAGGGCATCGCGGTAGGGGCAGGCGAGCCCCGGGTCACCGCCTCCGTGCGGGCTACGGGCGAGGACCTCGCCCCCACCCGTACCTACGGCGCCCCGTTCCTGGCCGTCGACCCCCAGAACCCGAACACCATCGTGGCGGCGACGCCGGAGATGCGGAACCGGACCTGCCGCTTCATGCGGTCGCTCGACGCCGGGCGCTCGTGGAAGCTCATGGACGCCTTCCCGTCGCCGCAGAGCTACCCGTTCTGCTTCCACACGTCCGGCACCAGCACCCAGACGCCGATCTCCTTCGGCCGTGACGGAGCCGTCTACTACGCCATGAACGGCTGGGACAACCAGGACATCGGCACCGGTGGAGACCACCCGGGCACGTACGCCAACTTCAGCGTGCTCGTGGCTAAGTCCACCGACCTGGGCGAGAACTGGAACCCGGTCATGGTCCGTGACGCCCGGGGAAAGACCGGGGCAGGCCAAGCCGAGAACAACCGGCCCATCAACGGCCTCGCCGTCGACGCCAAGACCGGCGCCACGGACACGGTCCACGTGGGCTGGGTCCAGGCGTACCCCCAAGCCACTCCCGCAGTTGCCAGCCAGACGGTCATCGCCACCTCCACCGACGGTGGCCGGACCTTCAGTGAGCCGGTCAAGGTGGTCGGGGACTACTTCAAGGACGGGGCCAAGAAGCCCGATCCCGAGAAGTGGGGCGGAAGCAGCCCGACGCTGACCGTCGACGACAAGGGCAACGTCTATGCCGTCTTCTACGCCACCGCCACCGGGCAGCCGGCCGGCTCCCAGAACAACGCCATCCTGCTGGCCAAGTCCACAGACAAGGGCAAGACGTTCCAGGTCAACGAGGTGGCGGCGCCGAGCGGCTTCTACCAGGCCGGCGCCATCATGGACTGGTCCTCCGAGGGCGGGCCGGAAGGCACGCTGCACATCATCTACGAGGACAAGATCACCAAGCCGGACCTCGGCGACCGTGACGTGTACCACCGCCGGTCCACCGACGGCGGTAAGACCTGGTCCGAGCCGAAGCTCATGAACGACGACCCGTTCGACCCGAAGGACGGCGGGCACACCCAGAACAACCCGAGCATCAGCGTCGCCCCCAACGGGCGGGTCGATGCCGTGTGGTGGGACTTCCGGAACGACCAGGGCCAGTTCCAGAACGACGTCTACTACTCCTACTCGGAGGACAACGGCGCCACCTGGTCGAAGAACCTCCGGGCCAACGACCGTTCGATCGACCGGCGGATCGGGGTCTGGAGCAATGGCTACGACATGCGCCAGCCGGTCGGGGTGGTGTCCACCGACAAGGTGGCCGTATTCGCCTGGGACGATACCCGCAACGCCGACCAGCTCACGCAGGGTCAGGACGTCTACACGTCCATCGCCCAGCACGAGGCGCTGGGTACGGGCAGCTCCGACGCCCTCCGCTACGCGGTGGCTGCGCTCGCCGGGCTGGCCGTCGTCGGCCTGATCCTGCTGGCCGTCAGCATGATCACCGGCCGGCGCCGCCCGCAGAGCGCAACGGCCTCGGAGCCGGTGGGCTCGCGGGGCAAGGTCAGTTCCTAGCAGGCCTGAAGGGGCCGGTTCGTCCGGGTTCTCCCGGGCGGACCGGTCCTTTCCGCGCGTAGCCTTCCGGCGATGAAGACCCTCGAGTTCCGGGTGAGCGGGATCCCCGTTCGGGTCGAGCTCATCTTCATCCTGGTCATGGGCCTGCTCGGGTGGGCCAACGGCTACGACGGGATTCTCATCCCGGTCTTCATGCTGGTCGGTGGGGCGTCGATCCTCCTCCACGAGTTGGGCCACGCCACCGCCCAGAAATCCTTCGGCGCCAAGCCGACCATCACCCTCACGGGATTCGGGGGCTACACGCTCGGCCCGGTGCAACCCCGGGGCCGGTCGCTGGTCGTGACCCTCGCCGGCCCTGCCGCCGGCTTCCTGGCGGCCATTGTCGGCGTCCTGCTCTCCCAGGTGGTCACGTCGGATTCGCGCGTCATCGACGGTGCGCTGGAGATGCTCATCGTGGTGAACATCTTCTGGGGCGTGTTCAACCTGCTGCCGATCCTGCCCCTCGACGGCGGGCACGTGGCGGCCGACCTGTTCGGGCTCCGCCCTGCGCAGTACCTGTCGCTGGCCGGGGCGGTCGGCCTCGGGGTCCTGGGCCTGCTCACCGGCGCACCGTTCATGGCGTTCATCGCCTTCATGTTCGGCAGCCAGAGCCTCACCGCGCTGCGGGCCGACCGCGACCAGCCGCAGCTGGTACAGCTGGACCAGGCCCGGGCCGATCTGCTGCAGAACCGCAACGCCGAGGCGCTGGCCAAGGCGGAGGCGGTGGCGTCGGCGGGGGGGTCCTTCGAGGTCGAGGTCACCTCCGCCGAGCTCCTGGCCTGGGCTCACCTTGCCGAAGGGCGGCCCGAGGAGGCCCGCGCCGCCCTGGACGCGCTGCGGGGCGGTGTGACGCGCACCAGCCAGCTGGTCCAGCGGATGGTGGCCCTGGCCGAGGGCAAGCAGACCGAGCCGCTGGCGCCGGCCTTCATCTACTGCGACGACGTGGTGGCCGCCATGATCGCGGCCCGGATGGTCAGCGCCGCCGGGCTGCTCGACAGGCTGCTGGAGGAGCTGAAGACCATGCCCATCCTGCCCGGCCCGCCCAGGACCAACGGCTACCGCGCCCTCCAGCTGGGCCTGCACCACGCGGCCCGGTTCCCGGACGCGGCCCGGGTAGGCGACATCCTGTTCCAGACCGAGCCCGCCCCGCTCGTCGCCTACAACGTGGCCTGCAGCTGGGCTCTGGCCCGCGAGACCGAGAACGCCCTGGCTTGGCTCGACCGGGCCGTCGAGCAGGGCTTCCGCGACACGACCCTGCTCGACCAGGACAACAACTTCGATTCCATTCGCGACACCGACGGCTTCCGGGCCCTGCGCTCATGGATGGAGGCCGACCCTCCAGGCGACGAGCGCGCCATCGGTACCTAGTCGCTAGTCGCTAGTGGTGGGCCATGGCGTGCTGCGTCGTCGGTCCGGCAGGGACCGCCGCCGGCGGGACCGGGCGGCCCAGGTCGACCCGGCGGAGGAGCTGGGCGTTGGCGGCCACGACGATGGTGGACACGCTCATGAGGACGGCCCCCACCGCCGGTGACAGGGTGAGGCCGGCCGAGGACAGCACACCTGCGGCCAGGGGGATGGCCACCACGTTGTAGCCCGCGCCCCAGGCCAGGTTCTGGAGCATCTTGCGGTAGGCGGCCCGGGACAGCCGGATGACCCCGAGGACGGCCCGGGGATCAGAGGACGCCAGGACCACGCCCGCCGACTCGATGGCCACGTCGGTGCCGGCGCCGATGGCGATGCCCACGTCGGCCCGGGCCAGCGCCGGCGCGTCGTTCACACCGTCACCCACCATGGCGACCTTCAGGCCCCGGGCCTGCAGCTCGGCGACCGCCCTGTCCTTGTCCTTGGGCAGCACCTCGGCCATGACCTCGTCGACGCCCAGCTCGGCGCCGACGGCCTCGGCCACGGCCCTGGCGTCGCCGGTGATCATGACGACCCGCACGCCGAGACGGTGGAGCTCGTCGACCGCCTCGCGTGACTCCGGCCGGATCTCGTCCTCGAGGGTCAGGGCACCCACGATCCGCCCGTCGCGGACGACGTGCAGCACCGCCGCCCCCCGACCCGACTCCGGCGGCACCGGCAGTCCTTTCTGGCGCAGCAGGGCCGGCCCGCCGACGGCCACCACTGACCCGTCCACCGTGGCCTCCACGCCCCGGCCGGCGATGCTCCGGAAGCCGCTGGCCTTCGGCCCGCCCGGGCCGGCGGCGGCAACGATGGCCCGGGCGAGGGGGTGCTCGGATTCAGCCTCCACCGCAGCGGCGAGCGCCAGGAGCTCCCGTTCGTCGAGCCCGTCCTTCGGCGCGACGCCGGTGACCACGTGGCTGCCCCGTGTCAGCGTGCCGGTCTTGTCGAACAGGACGGTGTCGATCGTCCGCATGCGCTCCAGCGCCAGGCGGTCCTTCACCAGGATCCCGGCCCTGGCCGAGATCGACGTCGACAGGCTCACCACCAGCGGGATGGCCAGGCCCAGGGCGTGGGGGCAGGCGATGACCAGCACGGTGACCGTCCGCAGGAAGGCCTGGTCGGTGCTGCCCACCGCTGACCACACCGCGAAGGTGGCGAAGCCGGAGACGAGGGCCACGTAGAACAGGAAGGCGGCGGCCCGGTCGGCCAGGGCCTGGGCCCGGGACTTGGAGGCTTCGGCCTCGGCGACCAGCCGCTGGATGCCCGCCAGGGCGGTGTCGTCGCCCACCTTGTCGACCCGTACCCGCAGGGACGAGTCGGTGGCGACGGTGCCCGCCACCACCCGCTCCCCGGCGCCCTTGGCCACGGGCCGGGACTCGCCGGTGACCATGGACTCGTCGACCTCGGCCTCCCCGTCGACCACCTCGCCGTCGGCGGGGATGCGCCCGCCGGGGCGCACGAGGACCACGTCGCCCGGGCGGAGCTCGCCCACCGGGACCGTCTGCAGGTCGGGGCCGCCCTCCGTTCCAACCACGCGCTCGGCCTCGTCGGGCAGAAGGGCGGCAAGGGCGGCGAGCGCGCCCTGGGCCTGGCCGAGGGCACGCATCTCCAGCCAGTGGCCCAGCAGCATGATCGTGACCAGCGTGGTGAGCTCGGCCCAGAGGTCGGCCTCGATCAGGTCGAGCGTGGTGGCCGCCGAGGCGGCGAACGCCACCAGCAGACCCATGGAGATCAGCAGCATCATGCCGGGCCGCCGCCCGCGCAGCTCAGCCCAGCCGGACCGGAGGAACACCGGCCCGCCGTACAGGAAGGTCAACGAGCCCAGGACGGGGCCGACCCAGTGGTCGCCGGAGAATTCGGGCGGCGTCCACCCCGTGAGGGTCATCAGCATGTGGCTGTAGACGACGACCGGGATGGTCAACATCAGGCTGAACCAGAACTTGTTCCGGAACATCGCTGCGTGGTCGTGGTGTCCGTGCATGATCGCCCTACTTTCTCCTCTGTCTGACACTATACCCCCTGGGGGTATCAATAGTTGTACCCCGTAGGGGTATACTCGTCAAGAGCGTTCGTCGAGAGGACCGATCTCATGGCACAGGCCCGGGGCTACACCGCAACCAAAGAGCAGCTGCGCGACCGGCTGGCCCGCATCGAAGGCCAGGTGCGGGGCGTGGCCCGCATGGTCGAGGAGGACCGCTACTGCGTCGACGTCCTCACCCAGATCAGTGCCATCCAGGCCGCGCTCGACCGGGTCGCGCTCGGCCTGCTCGACGACCACGCCCGCCACTGCCTGGTTGGCGGCCACGGCGGCCCCACCGATCCGGAGGACCAGGTGCAGGAGCTGATGGGCGCGGTGGGCCGGATGCTGTCCCGCTGAGTCAGCCCGCCGGGGCGTCCGGCGGTCGCACCGTCGCCAGGGCCATGAAGCCGAGCCCGATGGAGGCGACGCCGGCGACCAGGATGAGGAGGCCGATCGGGATCGGGCCCAGGCCACCGTCGGAATCCTCGCTGGGGAGCGGGGGAAGCGTTGACGCCGCCGCCCCCTCAGCGGTGCCCACACCCACGAGGTTGACCACTGCGGCCCGCTCCCCGAACGTGCGGTAGTCGGGCCCGCTCACGTCGATGCCCAGGGTCTGAGAGGCGGTCCCGACCGCGGTCGGCTTGAAGGCGACCTCCACCGGGCAGCGGCCCTGGGGTGCCAGGTCGAGGCCACTGCACCCGTCCTGGACGACCACGAAGTTACCGTTGTCCGGCCCGCTGTTGACCTCGGTCCGGTAGACCCGGAACGGGTTCCGTCCGGTGTTCGTCAGCTCGACGACGACGGGCGCACTCTGCCGGCCCTGCGGCTGCGTCCCGAAGTCGACGGTTGCGGGAGTGATGCGAGCTTCGCCGTTCGCGGCCGGGCCCACCCAGAGCACGGCGATGCCCACCGCGGTGGCGCCGATCCTGAGGGACCGGCGAACGCCCCCACCGTTGCTCGCTGCGATGGCCGCAGCGTAACCACTACTCCCAGCGGAAGGTGACGACCGCCGCCAGAGGCGCGACGACCGCCCACGCCACCAGGACCAGCCACGCCCGTCCCGGCACCGCAGCCGCAGTCGAGGTCGCGTGCAGCACGTCGGACAGGGCGGCGGCGGGCAGGGCCCGGGCCACGGTCCGGAGCGCTCCCGGCAGCTCGCCCACCGGGATGACCATGCCGCCGAGCAGGAGTAGCACCAGGTAGAGACCGTTGGCCGCGGCCAGCACAGCCTCACCTCGCAGCCGGCCCGCCATGAGCAGGCCGAGGCCGGCGAAGGCCACGGTGGCCAGCAGCATGGCCGGGACCATGGCCACGACCGACCCCGACGGCCGCCAGCCCAGCGCCACGGCCACGGCGGCCAGCACCGCAACCTGCAGCAGCTCCACGGCCAGGATGGCCAGCGTCTTGGCGGCGAGTAGGGCAGGACGCCCGAGCGGCGTGGAGCCGAGCCGCTTCAGCACCCCGTACTGGCGCTCGAAGCCGGTGGCGATGCCCAGCCCCACCATCGCCGTCGACATGACGGCCAAGGCCAGGACGCCGGGGGCGAGGAAGTCGATCGGGTCGTCAGTGCCGGTGGGGAGCACGTCGACGAAGGAGAAGAAGACCAGTAGCAGCACGGGAATGCCCAGAGACAGCAGCACCGACTCGCCCCGGCGCAGGGTCAGCGCCAGCTCGACCCGGGTCTGGGCCAGGACCTTGTTCACGAATCGCCCGTCAGGCGCAGGAACACGTCCTCCAGCGATTGGCGGCCGGCCCGCAGGTCGCCCAGCGGGAGGTCGTGCTCGGCCAGCCAAGCGGTGATTGCGGCCACCGTGGCCGGCGAGGGGGCGGTGGCCACCGAGTACTGCCCCGGTCGCACCTCGACCACCGAGGCCCCCACCGCCGCCGACAGCCCGGCCACATCGAGGTCGGGCGGGGCGCCGAAGTCGATCGACGTGCGCTCGGTGGCCGACATGAGCTCGGCTGGCGTGCCCTCGGCCAGCAGCCGGCCGTGGTCGACGATCACCACCCGGTCGGCCACCCGCTCGGCCTCGTCGAGCTCATGGGTCGCCAGCAGGACACAGGCGCCCCGGTCCCGCAGCTCGCCGATCACCTCCCGGATGACCTGGCGGCCGGCGACGTCGACCCCGGCTGTCGGCTCGTCGAGGAAGGCCACCTCCGGACGGCCCACCAGGGCCAGGGCGAGCGACAACCGCTGCTGCTCGCCCCCGGAGAGCCGTCGCCACGGTGTGCGGGCCACGCCGGCGAGACCCAGCCGGTCGAGCAGACGGGCCGGATGCTCTGGAGAGTCGTAGAAGGCAGCGAACAGCCGCAGCGCCTCCACCGGCCGGATGCCCGGGTACACCCCGCCCTTCTGGAGCATGACGCCGATGCGGGAGGTGAGCCGGGCGTGGTCGGCCACGGGGTCGAGGTCGAGCACCCGCACCGTCCCCGCCGTGGGCGACTTGTACCCCTCCAGTGTCTCGACCGTGGTGGTCTTGCCGGCGCCGTTCGGGCCTAGCAGGGCCAGCACCTCCCCGGCCTCGGCGGTGAAGGAGAGGCCGTCGACGGCGGTCACGTCGCCGGGGTAGCGGACCACCAGCCCGGAAACGTCGACGGCGGGCACGGTGAAGCACGCTACCGTCCCTTCATGCTCGACCCTCGGCGACTGCGGACGGATCTTGAGGCGGTGAAGGCCGGTTTGGGCCGGCGCGGTCTCGACCTGTTCGAGATCGACCGGGCCGTCGACATCGACGTCCGGGAGCGAGAGCTGCGCACCGTGGTCGAGGGCATGCGGGCCAGGATCAAGTCGCTGTCCAAGGAGGTGGGCCAGGCCCGCCGTACCGGCGACGCGGCCGCCGCCGACGCCAAGGCCGACGAGAGCCGCGCCCTGGGCGAGGAGGAGCGCAAGCTGGAGGCCGAGGTCGCCCGGCTCGGCGCCGAGCTGCGCGACATCCTGCTGCGCACGCCCAACCTGCCCGCCGCCGACGCCCCCGACGGCGCGTCCGAGCACGACAACGTGGTGGTGCGCACCGAGGGGTACGACGCCGGCGCCTACGGCGACCACCAGCGGGTGCCCCACTGGGACGTCGGCGCCGCCCTCGGGATCCTCGACCTGGAGCGGGGAGCCAAGCTGTCCGGGTCCATGTTTCCCATGTTCCGGGGGCAGGGGGCCACCCTGGTTCGGGCGCTGTGCCAGCTGGCCCTCGACCGCAACGCCGACGCGTTCGAGGAGATCCGCCCGCCCAGCCTGGTCCGCACCGACACCATGATCTCCACCGGGCACCTGCCGAAGTTCGTGGACGAGGGGTATCACCTGGAGCGCGACGACCTGTGGGCCATCCCCACCGCCGAGGTTCCCCTCACCTCCCTGGCCCGCGACGAGATCCTGGTCGAATCCGACCTCCCCATGCGATTGATGGCCTACACGCCGTGCTTCCGCCGAGAAGCCGGGGCGGCCGGGCGAGACACCCGCGGCCTGCTCCGGGTCCACGAGTTCGACAAGGTCGAGATCCTCGCCTACGCCACCCCGGAGCAGGCGGCCGACGTCCACGCCGACCTCCTGGCCCGGGCCGAGGGCTCGTTACGGGCCCTGGGCCTGGCGTACCGCATCCTCGATCTGTGCACCGGGGACCTGGGTGGCTCGTCGGCCCGCACGTTCGACATCGAGGTGTACGCCCCCGGGTGCGATATGTGGCTCGAGGCGTCGTCCGTCTCCTGGTTCAGCGACTACCAGGCCCGCAGGGCCAACATCCGCTACCGCCCGGCCGAGGGCAAGGGCACCGAGGTGGTGCACACGCTGAACGGCTCCGCCCTCGCCGTCCCCCGGGTCTGGGCCGCGCTGGTGGAGACGCACCGCCAGCCCGACGGCAGCGTCGCCCTACCCGAGTGTTTGTGGCCGTACTTCCGGGGTGCCCGTAGCATCCATCCGAACGGCGACCTATGAGTACCGCCCAGGTGCTGTTCGCCATCGCCTTGGGCACCGTCACCCTCGTCATCACCGCCTTCGCCGTCTACGCCGCCTCCTCCACCATGTGGGGCGACCGCTGGTATGGCCGGCGCAAGCCCGACGACCCGGTCAGCAAGTGACCACAGGCAGCACCCGGTACAAGGGGAAGGCCGGTCAGTGGGCCTTCCTGGGCCACCGGATCACCGGCTTCCTGGTCTTCCTGTTCCTGCTGCTGCACATCGTCGACGTCTCGCTGCTGCGCTGGCCCGAGACCTACGACCAGGTCCACCGCCTCTACGGGAACGTGGTCCTGCGGCTCTTCGAGGTCGGGCTCCTCTTCGCCCTGCTGTTCCATTCGTTCAACGGCGTGCGCATCGTCGCCGTCGACATGTTCCCCGACGCCGTCCGCAACCAGCGCCGGCTGCTGCAGGTCGTCGTCGCCCTCACCCTGTTGGCCGGGATTCCCGGCGGCATCGTGATTCTGTGGCCGTTCATCGACGGGCGCATCCTGTGACGGTCGTGGACACGCCCCGGAAGCCGCAGAGAAAGCACGGACGTTCCAGAAAGCCAAGCGCCGAGGCGTGGTCGTGGGCGTTCATGCGCCTCTCCGGCCTGGCCCTCGTCTTCCTCGCCCTGGTCCACTTCTCGATCACCCACATCGTGAACGACGTCGTGGAGACCGACTACGACTTCGTGGCCGAACGCTGGCACAACCCGCTGTGGCGGCTGTTCGACTGGCTGCTGTTGGTCCTCGCCCTCGGCCACGGCGTCAACGGCCTGCGGTGGATCGTTGACGACTACGTGTGCCGGCCCGGCCGTCGCAAGGCGGTGAAGGCGCTGCTCTTCGGGCTGACCGGCGTGCTGGTGGTGGTCGGGACGTTGACCATCCTGGTGTTCCCGACCCGGCCCCGCTAGACGCGGCGGCGGCGTTACCGTTGCACCCGATGGACGACGTCGACCTGCCGAAGTCGTCCTCGGGCGACAACACCAAGGCGACGATCGTCCTGCTCATCGTCCTCGTCGTGGTCCTTGTCGCTGCCGGAATCGGCATCGCCACGATCCGGGACGCCAACAACACGGTGCGGCGCGCGCTGGCCACCACCACCACCGTCCCCGTGGCGCCGGGGACGCCGGCCAGCGACCTGTCGCCCGAGCAGGCCCGGGTCGTGGAGGAGGTCAAGGGGCAGGTGGCCGCCATCCGCGGGCTGGCGTGGAAGGGCACGCTGCCCGTCCGTGTGCTGACCAAGGAGCAGCTCGCCGTCCGTGTCAGGACGCTGACCGCCGAAGACCTTGCGAAGAACCGGGAGGAGGTCGCCACCGACGAGTCGATCCTCAAGCTCCTCAAGCTCATCGGCAAGGACGTGGACTACGCCAAGACCATCGACTCCGTCCTGGCCGGGGGCGTGCTCGGCTACTACGACGACGAGGCCAAGGAGCTCTTTATCGGCGGCGGCGGGACGGCCACCCTCAACCCGGCGACCAAGGCGACGCTGGCCCACGAGCTCACCCACGCCCTGACCGACCAGCACTTCGACTTCGGGTCCAGGACCAAAGCGCTCGACGACCAGAACAGGACCGAGGAGGTCGCCGCCCTCAGCGCAGTGATCGAGGGCGACGCCGAACTGGTGGCCGAGCTCTGGCAGGAACGGCACCTGAGCGACCGGGAACGGCGGGACGCGTCGAGCGGGAGCACGAGCGACGGTGGCGCCTACACCAACGTCCCCCGCTACCTGCTCGAGTCGCTCTTCTTCCCTTACCAGGACGGTCTCGAGTTCGTCCGCACCCGCCACCGGGCGGGCGGCTTCGCCGAGGTCGACAACGCCTATCGCCGGCCGCCCACGTCCACCGAGCACATCCTGCACCCAGAGACGTACGCGTCCACCCCGACCTGGACTCCGCCGTCGCTGCCCGACCTGGCTGCGGCCACGGGGTGCGGCGCGGTCGACACCGGCACCCTCGGCGAGTTCGACATGCGACAACTGCTGGCGTCCGAGATCGCCTCCTCCGACGCCCGCAGCGCGGCGGCGGGTTGGAACGGCGACGCGTTCGCGGTGGTGCGCTGCGGCACCGCCCTGGGACTGGCCGACCGCTGGCAGACCGACGACGCCGCCGGCGCCGGCCGCCTTTTCGACGCCCTGGCCCGCTGGGCCCGGGGCTGGTCGGGCAGCAGCCGGGCGGTCGACGCCGAGGGCCGCTTCACGGGCCCGGCCGGCAGTGGCCGGGTGGTGCGCAACGGGGGCCGTGTCGATCTCGTTCTGGCCGACGACGTCGCCACCGCCGACCGCCTGGCCAGCGCCCTGACCGGCTGACCATGCTCACCCCGGGCGACGGCCCACGGGTGACGGTACCCGGGACCCGGAGCGGGCGGCGGACCGGCCCATGGCCAGCCGGGGCACGACGAGCATGGCGGCCATGAGCATCGCCCCGCCGAGGTAGGGCAGGAAGCCCAGGAACTGCGACCAGAAGCCCGCCCGTCCTCCGGCCTCCTCGGGCCGGTCCAGCACGTAGAGACCGGAGGCACGGTCGGTGACCACGACGTGCTGGGGCAGCAGGGCCACCCCCACCACGTCGGGCTGCTCGGGGACGAACTGGGCGACGGTGCGGGCCCGCACCTCACCGAAGTCGATCACCCGCAGGCCGTCGGCGTGCCAGGCCACGTAGGCGAGCGTCCCGCTGGCCAGGATCCGCCCGGGCGGAGGCGCCGCAGGGAACCGGACCGGGGCCTCCTCGAGAGGGGTCGCACCCCCTTCCAGGGTGAGCACCCGCAAGACGTTCTCGGCGGTGGCGCCGGCGCAACCCGGGTCCTCCTCGGCGACAATGGCGATGGTGCGGTTCCCAAGGGGCATCACGGCGATGTGGCCCGCGTGCCCGCGCTCGGCTTCCCCACTGCTGGAGGGGCTGGTCGACTGGGTGAGGTCGAAGGCGTAGACCCGGCCGTCGGCGATGGTGACCACCGCCCCGGATCCCTCGTCGTGGAGGAAGACCTGCGCCGAGCGGCAGTCGTCGGCCGGCGCCGGCCGAGGGTCCGTCCACCGGGCAAGGGAGACCGGGTCGGCCGGATTGGACACGTCGTCGAAGACCACGCCAGCGGCGTTCACCCCGGCGGCGAGCACCGGCCCGTCAGGTCGTTGGGCCAGCGACACCGACTGCGACCCTGTGGTCTGCCCCAGCACGCGGGGGCGTGCCGGATCCGTCAGGTCGTGGAGGACGGTCATCCCTCCGGGGGCACCACCGCACGATGACAATGCGATGGCCACCAGGTCGCCCGTGAACGACTCCGTTCCCACGTGCATCGCGTCGATCTCGGTGATCGTCATGCCGGGTGGTGCGGGGATGGTGGCGAGGACGGCAGGCTTGCCGGGCGTCTTGAGGTCGACCACCGTGGCCGACGCCGCCGGACAGGCGCCGGTGGCCACGATGGCCGTGGTGCCGATGACGGCCACGTCGCCGTAGGACGTCGGCGTCACCGCCTCCCACCGGCCGATCACCTTCAGGTTGGCCTCGATCTCGGCGGCTGACGCAGCGCCCGAGCCAAGGAGCAACGTCAGCGCCACCGCCGCCATTCTCGCCATTGGTGGTGGTCAGGCCTCCGACAGTGCCCGGGCGATCGAGCGGTGGGCACGCCACAGAACGAGGCCGCCGGCCGCATTGGCACGGTCGGGCACGGGCTTCCACGTCGACTCCAGGTTCTCCATGAGGGAGCCGATGTCGAGGACGGTGGCCCTGTTCACCGGCGCGCCCGCCGCTTGCGCAGGACGACCTGCTCGGGGCAGACGGCGGACAGGAAGCCGCCGACGCAGTTGGCCAGGCGTTCTTCGACGAGGGAATACAGGATCCGGTTCGCGTCCCGGCGTTCGGTGACCAGACCGGCGGCCTTGAGGATCGATAGGTGACGGGAGATCGAGGGGCCGCTGATGGAGAAGCGGGAGGCGATCCCGCCGGCGGTCAGCTCGCCGTCGCGGAGATCCTGGAGGATCTGCCGGCGGGTCGGATCGGCCAGGGCCCGAAAGACGCCGGCGCTCTCATCGTCCATGTAGCTATTTAGCCATATAGCTAAAAAAGAAGCAAGGACGAAGTTCGGCACTCCGGGCTACCGTCGCCTCGCGATGGCGAGTGACTACCAGTTCTTCACCGAGTGGCGGGTCGCAGGGACGATCGAGGAGGTCAAGGCCGTCCTCGGCGACGGGCGTTCGCTGACGCGCTGGTGGCCGTCGGTCTACCTCGGTGTGGTCACGCTCGACGAGGGCGGGCCGGATGGGGTCGGTGGAGCGATCGACCTCCACACCAAGGGCTGGGCCCCGTACACCCTGCGTTGGGTCCTTCGCATCACCGAGCCGATCACCGACGAGGGGTTCGCCCTCACGGCCAGCGGGGATCTCGACGGAACCGGCCGCTGGACCTTCGCGCAGGACGGTCCCGAGGTGGTCATCACCTACGACTGGCGCGTCTCGGCCACCAAGCCCCTGCTCCGTCGGCTGAGCTGGCTCCTGCGGCCGGCGTTCGCCGCCAACCACCACTGGGCCATGAAGCAGGGCGAGGAGAGCCTCCGGCTGGAGCTGCGCCGGCGCCGAGCTGCGGCGATCGGCTCGGATGCCGCAGTTCCGCCGCCGCCCCCGCCGACGTTCGTGCGGAGGCGCTGATCAGGGAATTCTCGTAGGGTCGAGGCTGGCTCTTACGAGGAGGAGAAGCCCGTGGCTGACGTGGACGGCAAGGACCTGGTGACCCGCTACCTCGAGGAGGCGTGGAACCAGGGCAACGTCGACGTGGTCGACGAGCTGTTCACCCCAGAGCTGGCCGCCCGGCTGAAGCCCCTGATCGGCGCCTTCCGAACCGGGTTCCCGGACTGGAACTGCGTGATCGACGAGTTCGTCTGCCAGGGCGACAAGGTGGTCAACCGCTGGACCGGCACGGCCACCCACACGGGCAACTTCTTCGGCATCCCCCCGACGGGCAGGACCGTCACCGTGGAGGGCATCACCATCCACCAGATCGCCGACGGCCGGATCGTCGCCGACTGGAGTCAGAGCGACCAGCTCGCCCTGATGCAGCAGCTCGGCGTGGCGCCCGGCCCCCAGGGCTAGCAGGGGCTCGGCTCAGCTCAGTTGCGAAGGACGCCCAGCCGGACCACGACCTCGGCGTCGTCGGGATCCGAGTCGGGGCCGTAGCCCAGGACGGCGGTGCCGCGAGCGCCGCAGTTCGGGCAGGCCAACCCCACTACCGCCAGCATGTCGTCCGGGTCGGAGGCGCCCTCTGTACGGCGCATGGCCTGCAACTCGAACTCATCCGCCGGACTCTCCTGGCGGCAGGCGAGGCAGACGATCCGGCCCTCGGGGCGGGCCGCCATCTGCGCGCTGAACCCGGCGGCCTCGAGCGTGGCCATGATCTCGCCGAGTGTGGCGCCGTAGGCCGGGGTGGACCCCTGACTCAACTGGCCACTTCCACGCGCACCGTCACGTTGTCCTCCAGCAGGTCGAGGACTGCTGCCTCGATCGGGCCCTGGGTCAGCAGCGTACCCGCCTCGGCCGCGTCCGCCGGCGCACCGACCAGTGCCTGCTCGAGGGCCGGGGCGATGGTGGCGCCGCCGAAGTAGTGGTCGACGATGCGTGGGTCCACGTAGGAGGAGCGGCATACGGCGGGGGTATTGCCCAGGTAGTGGGCCACCTCCTTCATGGCCCGGGCGACGGCGCGCTTGCGGGCCGTCGGGCTGGTGGCGCCGGTCGACACCGCCAGGGCCACAGCGGCCAGGACGGTGGCGTTCCACGTGCGGAAGTCCTTGGCCGAGAAGTCCCCGCCGGTGACCTCCTTGATGTACAGATTGATGTCGGCGGAGCGGACGTCGACCCACTCCCGCTTGCGCGACCAGGCGAGCAGCTCCGGCTTGCCGCCCCGCCGGCGCTTGAGGGCCTCGACCACTGCGTACACCTCGGGGTCGACGACCGACTGCAGGCGGCGCTTGCTGCCCTTGGCCGTGTAGTCGAAGTGCACGGTGCTGGGCGGATCGAGCTTCACGTGGCGCTTGTGCATGGTGGCCAGGCCGTAGGTCTGGTTCTCCTCGGCGTAGCCCTCGGTGCCGATGCGGAAGAACCCCAGGTCGAGCAGCCGGACCGCGCAGGCCAGCACCCGTGGACGGGTCAGCCCGTCGTCCTGCAGGTGCTCCCTGGCGTCACGGCGGAGCTCGGGGAGGGCCCGGGCGAACTCCAGCATGTGGTCGAACTTCTCCCGGTCCCGCCGCTCCCGCCACACGTCGTGGTAGCGGTACTGGCGCCGGCCCCGGGCGTCCACACCGGTGGCCTGGATGTGGCCCCGCGGATCCACACAGATCCACACATCGGTCCAGGCCGGAGGGATCACGAGTGCGCGGGAGCGGTCGAGCACCTCCGGGTCGGTGATGCGGGCGCCTGACGGATCCAGGTACACGAACCCGCGGCCAACCTTCCGGCGGCGGATGCCGGGAGCCGAGCAATCGACCCGTCGCAGGCGTGGAGCCATCGCCACCGGTTGTGCCCCAGGCGGCGGGGCCGCAACCGCCCCGGGGTTTCCCGGCGCCCGAGGCCGGGTACCCGCGCCTACATGTCCCAACCGGATCCGTACCCTCCGATCGACCCCCCGCCGTCGCCCCTGCCCGGCCCGGAGCCGCTGCCGACGCCTCCCATGCCACAGCCGCCCATCCCCGACCCGCAGCCGATCTGATGAGCAGGATCACCGGGCAGAACGTCGTCGCCACCTTCCCCGATCTCGACAAGGCCAACGACGCCGCCCTGGCTCTGAGCCGGGCCGGGGTCGAGGCCGACCGCACCTCGATCCTCGGCCGCGAGCAGGAGGAGGCTGCCAGCGACCCCGACACCCGCCTGCGCGACATGGAGGCCACCGGCGAGATCGCCAAGCGGGCCGGCGTCGCTGGCGGCGCCGGCGCCGCCCTTGGCATAGCTGCCGGCGCGGCGGCCTTCATCATCCCCGGCATCGGGCCGGTCATCGGTAGCGGCATCTGGGCCGGCGTGCTGGCCGGCGGCATCGCCGGCGGTGTCATCGGCGGCATGGTCGGCGGAGTCGGCGCGCTGAGCCTCGAGGAGTTCGACCTCAAGTACCAGGGTGTGCTGCGCGACGGCAAGGCCATGGTGGCGGTCGCCGTCGACGACGACTCCGAGGTGAAGGAGGTCCGGAAGATCCTCGAGAAGCAGGATCCGGAGGACATCCACATGATCGACGCCACGGGTGCGCGCATCGGCGAGTAGCCGACCTAGCGTGGGGGCAGTTACGAGCGTGGAGGGCCACATGAACTTCCTGGTCGTCTGGAAGATGGGGATCGGCCGCGTCCCCCCCACGGCCGAGTAGCGCCTCGTGCCTCTCAGCGAGACCGTGCGGGAACTGGTCCACCGGCTGGCGACGGCCGAAGGGATCGACAAGGCCGCCAAGCCCGTGGCGTCCAAGGTGGCCGCTGTGGTGGGGCAGGGCCCGGTGAAGGACGCGCTGAGCGGCGTGTGGCTCACCCACCCGCTCCACCCCATGCTCACCGACCTCCCGATCGGGTTCTGGACCAGCGCCTTCGTCCTCGACCTGGTGGGCGGCAAGAGCAGCCGCCCGGCAGCCGACCGCCTGGTCGGACTGGGCATCCTCAGCGCGGTCCCGACCGCGGCCTCGGGTCTGTCCGACTGGTCGGACACCATCGGCGAGGAGCGGCGGGTCGGCGCCGTGCACGCACTGGCCAACTCGGTGGCGCTGTCGCTGTACATCTGGTCGTGGCTGTCGCGGAAGCGGGGCCGTCGCGGCGTGGGTGTCACCCTCGGCGTCCTGGGCGCCACCGCCGCCAGCGCCGGCGGCTACCTGGGCGGGCACCTCGTGTACCGCCAGGGTCTCAGCATCGACCGCAACGCCTGGAAGCACGGGGGCGACGACTGGGTCGACGTGGGGGAGGACCTGTCCCTCACCGCCGGCACGCCCCTGGTGGTCTCCGTCGGTGACGACGACGTGTTGTTGGTGCGAACCGCCGGGGTCGTCACGGCCATCTCGAACGTCTGTGGCCACGCCGGCGGGCCGCTGAGCGAGGGCACGTTCGGAAATGAGGGCTGCGTCACCTGCCCGTGGCACGGCAGCATATTCCGACTGGCCGATGGCCACGTGGTCCGCGGGCCGGCCACCGGGCACCAGCCATGCTACGAGGTGCGGTCGGAGGGCGGCCGGCTGTCGGTGCGCCGCCTCCGCGGCCCGGCCTGAGCGACGGGCGGTGAGCTTCGTGGACCGGGCCGAGGCCGGCCGGATCCTCGCCGCCGACCTCCGTCGGCCAGTGGTACGAGGACTTCACCCAGACCACCGACGAGGAGATCCGGGCCTTGCCAAGGCCACCAACCCGCTCAGCGGGCCGCTCGGGCCCAAAGGAGGACGATCATGGCCAATGAGGTTCGAGGCGTGGTGGCCGGGGCCAAGGGCCGGCCGGTCACCGTGGAGACGATCCTGGTGCCCGACCCCGGGCCCGGGGAGGCGCTGGTGCGGGTCCAGGCGTGCGGGGTGTGCCACACCGACCTGCACTACAGGGAGGGTGCCATCAACGACGAGTTCCCCTTCCTCCTCGGCCACGAGGCCGCCGGCGTCGTGGAGGCGGTGGGCGACGACGTGGCGAACGTCGCTCCAGGCGACTTCGTGGTGCTGGCGTGGCGGGCGCCGTGCGGCCGGTGCCGCTCGTGCCTCCGGGGACGGCCGTGGTACTGCTTCGACAGCGCCAATGCGGCCCAGAAAATGACCCTCTCGGATGGCACACCGCTGAGCCCTGCGCTGGGCATCGGCGCCTTCACCGAGCTCTCGCTCGTCGCTGCGGGCCAAGCCGTGAAGGTGGACCCGTCCGCCGGCCCGGCGGCGGCGGGGCTCATCGGCTGCGGCGTCATGGCCGGCTTCGGAGCTGCGGTCAACACCGGAGGGGTGGGCCGGGGCGACACAGTCGCCGTCTTCGGGTGTGGCGGCGTGGGCGACGCCGCCGTCGCCGCCGCCGCCCTGGCCGGCGCCCGCACGATCATCGCCGTCGACCTCGACGCCCGGAAGCTCGACTGGGCCCGGGAGTTCGGCGCCACCCACACCGTGAACGCATCGGAGGGAGACCCGGTGGAGGCCGTCCGGGCCCTCACCGGCGGCTTCGGAGTCGACGTGGCCATCGAGGCGGTGGGCCACCCGGAGGTGTTCAGGCAGGCGTTCTACGCCCGGGACCTTGCCGGCACCCTCGTGCAGGTCGGTGTCCCTTCGCCCGCCATGACCCTCGAGGTGCCGATGATCGAGTTCTTCGGCCGGGGCGGGGCGCTCAAGTCCTCGTGGTACGGCGACTGCCTGCCGACCCGCGACTTCCCACTGCTGATCGACCTGTACCTGTCCGGGCGCTTTCCCCTCGACCGGTTCGTGACCGAAACGGTGGCGCTCGACCAGGTGGAAGACGCGTTTGCCAAGATGCAGACGGGGGAAGTTCTTCGATCAGTCGTGCTGCTCTGAGGCCTGGAAGCCCGCGACTGGAACAGCCTACCGACCGGTAGGTAGACTGACTCAACGGCGACGAGGCAGCCGTCGCGTGGGGAGGAAATGTGAACGAAGTCGATCTTCTCCACGAACTGGCGCCGGAGGCCGAACGCCTCCTCGAGCGTCACTTGGCCGCCTCCAAGGAGTGGTTCCCTCACGAGTTGGTCCCGTGGGACGAGGTCATCAAGCACGACCCGCGCGACGAGTGGGATCCGGAGTACCGGCCCATGCCGGATGCGGTCCGCCGGGCCCTGATCGTCAACCTCCTCACCGAGGACAACCTGCCGTACTACACGACCGAGATCACCCGGCTGTTCGGCGTCGACCACGCCTGGGGAGCGTGGAACCGCCGGTGGACGGCCGAAGAGGGTCGTCACGCCATCGTCATCCGCGACTACCTGACGGTCACCGGCTCGTGTGACCCTTACGTCCTCGAGCGGGGCCGGATGCAGCACGCCGAGTACGGGTTCCACCAGCCCATCACCGGCGCAGCCGACGGGTTCGTCTACGTCGCCCTGCAGGAGCTGGCCACCCGCATCTCCCACCGAAACACCGGCAAGCTCATGGACGACAAGGCCGGCTACGACGTGATGGCCCGGGTGGCCGCGGATGAGAACATGCACTACCTGTTCTACAAGGACGTGGCCGCTTCGGCCCTGGCCCTCGACCCCTCCACCGTGGTGCTGGCCATGGAACGCCAGGTCCGTTGCTTCCAGATGCCCGGGGCGGGAATCGACGACTTCTCGAACCACGCCAAGGCCATCGCCGACGCCGGCATCTACGACCTCGGCATCCACCACGACCACATCCTGGTGCCGGTGATCATGCGGGCCTGGCAGCTCGAGGCCATCGAGGGCCTGTCGCCTCAGGCCGAGGAGGCCCGTGAGCGGCTGGTGAAGCGCCTCGGACGGATCGACAAGGTGGCCAGGTCGCAGGCGGCGCGACGCCAGGAGCGCACCGCAGACGCGGACGCCTGAGCTTTCGTGGACGCGCTCCAGTACCGGCGGGCCCTGCTGAACACCGGCCGCATCGTCCTGGCTGTGCGCCCCGAGGACCTGACCCAGCCGACCCCCTGCCGTGACTGGGACGTGCGACTGCTCCTCAACCACATCATCGGCGGCAACCACATGTTCGCCGAGGTGGCCAAGGGCGGTCGGGCCGACGCCACCGGCGTCATGGACGACCACACCCTGCCCGACCCGGGCGGCAACTACATCGCCTCGGCCGACGCGGTGATGGCGGCGTGGGCCGAACCGGGTGCCATGGAGCGCCGCGTCCACATGCCCTTCGGCGACATTCCGGCCTCTGCCGCAGTGAGCATCCACTTCCTGGACATCGTCGTCCACGGCTGGGACCTGGCCCGGGCCACCGGACAGGACACCACCATCGAGCCCGACCTCGCCGCCGAGGCCCTCGACATCTCCCACGGCCTGCTCAGCCCGGAGCTTCGCGAGACCGGCGTCTTCGGCCCCGAGGTGCCCGTTTCGGCCGACGACCCCCTGCACGACCGGCTGGTGGCCTTCATGGGCCGCCGGCCCTGACCCGGCAATCCGAGAACCAGGAGAACACCGTGGGAGACACGATCGGCAAGATCACCGAGGTGGCCGGCCGGGTGACCGGCGACCGCGAGGTCGAGGCCAAGGGCCGCGTGGAACAGGAGGCGTCCGATTCCGCCATGCCCGCCGACGAGGTGACCGAGGACGCGGTCGAGGACGAGACCAAGGATGTGCGCCGCGAGCACCACGACATCGATTAGGGCCTGACCGCTTACGGCGGCGGCCTCGCTCCCTGCCTCGCCCGGTTGTGGAACCCACACGCCACCCGCCCGTTGTCCTCGGTGGTGGGCCCGCCCTGCGACCACGGCAGCACGTGGTCGATCTGGCACTGATCCGCCGGAACGTCGTAGGTGGGGTGGAAGCATTCGCGGTCGCGAACCTGGACCGCCCGCTTCGTGCCTCCGGAGAAGATGCGCCGGCGCACGCCCACGTTCTTGACCCGGTCGGGGCCGTCGAAGACGACCCGCTCCACCCAACCCTCGCCCAACCATGCGATGAGCGACCCGGCTACCACAGTCCCGTCGGCCAGCTCACAGATCCGCCCGAACGTGTCGTAGTCCACCAGCACGCTGAACAGCGGCTCGGGCATCCGGGGGCCGACGAGCGTCCCCTGGGCCAGGCGGGCCACGACCTTGAGAGACACCGTCACCAGGGCATCGGCCCGCCGTTGGGCCGGCGTTCGGGCCAGGTCGCCGGCGCAGACCTTTGCGCCTACCCGCTCCTTGGCTTGGGCCCAGTCGGCCTCGAACAGCTCCTGCTCGATGCGCCGAAGGGCGTTGGCCACCACGGCG
>Ga0136633_1000797_pt1 | contig 23795 bp, 4 predicted proteins | sample AntDrymeUQ832206_2_FD_105494 | JGI IMG/M metagenome (GOLD analysis project Ga0136633, IMG submission 105494) | Polar desert sand microbial communities from Dry Valleys, Antarctica - metaG UQ83 (22.06) | ecosystem: Environmental > Terrestrial > Soil > Desert | place: Antarctica: Dry Valley...
CTGGCCTGGGCCCTGGAGTCCCCGGAGTCACCGGTGGTGGCGACGGGGTTGGTGGTGATGGTGGCTGCGCCGCCGGCGCCGCCGTTGGCCTCGCCGGTGGCCACGCTGGAGCCGCCGACGGCGAGGACCGCGGGGGCGATGGGCACGGCGATGATGTTGATGGCCGGGCCGCTGGAGCCGGCGATCGGGGCGGCCACGCCGCCGTCGGCGCCGCCGGCGCCGAGCGCCGTGGCCAGCACCACGTTGAGAGCGTCGCCGCTGTCGCCCGAGGTGGACACGGACTCTGCGTTGGCGCCCGAGCGGGCCGTGCTGGTGGCGTCGGCCGCGATCAGGGCCGGTCCGGTGTCACCGGAGTTACCCGAGTCGCCGGAGGTGGCGTTGCCGCCGGCGGCGACGGCGGTGCCGAGGATGGCGGTGTTCACCGCGCTGGGGCTGGCCTCGGCCAGGCCCGTGGCGCCGGTGGCCCCGGAGTTGCCCGAGCGGGCGGTGGGGCTGGCGACGGCGGTGGAGGTTGCCGCACCGGTGTTGCCGGTGTTGGTGGCGCTGGACTGGGCGGTGGAGGCGCCGGTGTTGCCGGACGTCGCCACCGGGTTGGTGGTGATGATTGCCGTGCCGCCTGCGGCGCCGTTGGCCGAGGAGGTAGCGACGCTGCTGCCGGGGCGGACGACGCCGGTGAGGCCGACCAGGCCCACCGCACCGCCTGCACCGGGGAGGCCGGCGGTTGCGCCACCGGCTGCACCGGCTGCGCCGGCAATGCCGGGGCCGCCGAAGCCTGCGCCACCGCCACCACCAGGTGCGCCGGGGACGCCGGGTGCGCCGGGCAGGCCGCCCGCACCACCGACACCGCCTGCGCTACCTGCGCCGCCTGCGCCGCCTGCGCCGCCGAACCCGGCCCCTGCCGCCCCACCGGCGCCGCCGGCCGCGGCGAAGGCCGGGCCGCCGGCACCGCCGGCACCGCCCGCACCTCCGACGACGATGGCCGCCGACGGAATAGTGCTGACGCCGGCCGTGGTGCCCATACCGGTGCCGGGCGTGCCGGCCACGACGAGGACCTCGACCAGGTTGACTGCCGTGCCGGTGTCCCCCGAGAGGGAGTCCGCCACGACGTCGGCGCCGGTTCCGGCGAAGCTGGTGGCCGCGCCCAGAGAGGCGACGGCGCCGGTGTCGCCCGAGTCGCCGCTGTCGCCGGAGGTGGCTGCGCCACCCGTGGCGATCGCGGTGCCGAGGATGCCGTTGTTCACGGCCGACGGTGCGGCGTCGGCGTCGCCGGTGTCGCCCGTGGCGCCGGAGTTACCCGAGGTGCCCGACGGGGACGCCGTGGCCGACGAGGCGGCCCGACCGGTGTTGCCGGTGTTGGTGGCGCTTCCCTGGGCCGTGGAGGCCCCCGAGTTGCCGGAGGTGGCGACCGGGTTCGACGTGAAGCTGGCCGGCGAACCGGCCACGCCGGTGGCCGAGCCGACCTGGACGGCGACGCCGCCCGTGCCGACCGGGCTGGCGGTCACTGCACCGCCGGCACCGCCGGCACCGCCCGCTGCGCCGAGTGCGGCGCCGCCGGCGCCGCCCGTACCACCGAAGCCACCGAAGCCGCTGCCGCCGGCTCCGCCTGCGGCACCGGCACCGCCGGATCCGCCGACGCCGCCGGTGACGATCGGGGCGATGACCGGAGCCGGGTCGCCGATGACGACCACGGCCACGGCCGCGGGGCCGCCGGCGCCGCCGGGGCCACCCGCACCGCCCGGACCGCCGGAGGCACCGAAGCCGCCGCCGCCGGCACCGCCAGCGCCGCCCGTACCCGCGAAGGCGGCGCCGCCGGGGCCGCCGGCTGCGCCGGCACCACCGAGGAGGACGTTGACGACCGGGCCTGCGACCGAGATCGGGGCGGCGATGCCGCCGCTGCCCCCGGTGCTGCCCACGACCAGGGCGTCGACCACGTTGAGGGCCACGCCGGTGTCGCCGGAGGTGGCGACGGAGACGACGTTGGCGCCCGAGTGGGCGAAGCTGTCGGCGGAGCCGACACCCAGCACGTCGCCGGTGTCGCCAGTGTCGCCGGAGTCACCGCTGGTGGCCGCGGACGGGCCGGCCACGGCGATGCCGAGGATGCCGGTGTTGACGGCGGAGGGAGCAGACGTGGCGTCGCCCGTGTCGCCGGAGTCGCCCGAGTCGCCGGACCGGGTGACCGGGCTGGCGGTGGCCGAGGAGATGGCGGCACCGGTGTTCCCAGTGTTGGTGGCCGAGCCCTGCGAGCGGGCTGCGCCGGTGTTGCCCGACGTGGCCACGGGGTTGGTGACGAGGGTGGCAGTGCCACCTGCGGCGCCATTGGCGTCGGCGGTGGCCACGCTCGGACCGCCGGTGGCGCTGGGGTCGCCGAGGATGGCGCCGCCGGCACCGCCGGCACCGCCTCGGCCACCGGTGGCCGCGCCACCGATGCCGCCCGGACCGCCGAAGCCGCCGAAGCCCGATCCGCCGGCCCCGCCGGCCGCGCCTGCTGCGCCGGCCCCGCCGGCGCCGCCGGCGACGAGCGGGACGACGGTGGTGGCGATGGTGGCCGCACCGCCGACCACGTCGATGTTGTTGATGATCGTGGCGACGAACGTGCCGGCGCCGCCGGCGCCGCCGAGCCCGCCGGCACCGCCGGCAGCACCGAAGCCGCCGAAGCCCGCACCGCCGGCGCCGCCGGTGGCGCCGAAGCCGCCGAAGCCGGCGCCGCCGGCCCCGCCGGCTGCGCCGGAGCCGGCGACCAACAGGTTGGCGACCGCTCCGCCCGTTGCGGTCGAGAGAGCCACGCCACCGTCGCCGCCGTCGCCGGGCAGCACGGTGAGGAGAAGGGCGTTGGCCACGGCGCCCGAGTCGCCCGAGAGGGAGTCGGCGACGGTGTTGGCACCCGAGCCGGCGAAGCTGGTGGCCAGGCCGAGGGCGGCGGTGTCGCCGGTGTCGCCCGTGTCGCCGGTGTCACCCGAGGTGGCCGCGCCGCCGGTGGCGGTGGCCGAGCCGAGGATGGCGTCGTTGACAGCCGTGGGCGAGGAGGACGCGTCGCCCGAGTCGCCCGAGTTGCCCGAGTTGCCCGAGCGGCTGGTGGGGCTGGCATTGGCCGAGGAGGAGGCCGCACCGGTGTTGCCGGTGTTGGTGGAGGAGGCCTGGGCTGTCGACTCGCCCGAGGTGCCCGAGGTGGCACGCGGGCTGGTGGTGAGGCTGGCGGTGGCGCCTGCCCCGCCGTTGGCCGTGGCCGGGGCCACGGTGGCCCCGCCGATGGCGACCGGGCTACCGGTGATGCCGCCGCCCGCGCCGCCGGCGCCGCCCGCGCCGCCCGTGCCTGCGCCGCCGGCGCCGCCTGCGCCGCCGAAGCCGCCGAAGCCGGCGCCGCCGGCGCCGCCCACTGCGCCGATGCCGCCGGCGCCGCCGGCGCCGCCGACGACGATCGGAGCGATCAGGTCGGTGATGGTCACGTCGCCGAAGACGGTGGTGACGGTGTCGATGACGACAATGTTGTCGACTGCCGCGCCGCCGGCACCGCCCGCGCCGCCGGCGCCGCCGGGCCCGCCGAAGCCGCCGAACGCCGGGCCGCCGGTGCCGCCGGCCGCGCCGAAGCCGCCGAAGCCGGCTGAGCCTGCGCCGCCTGTGGCCCCGGCGCCGGCGAGGACCGTGTTGAGCACGGCGCCGCCCACGCCGGCGGAGATGGCCACGCCACCGTCGCCGCCCATGCCGCCGATGACGACGGCGTCGAGGACGTTGGCGACATCGCCCGTGGTGCCCGAGGTGGAGATGGACGCCGCATCGGCGCCGCTGGTGGCTGCGCTGGACGCCAGGCCGACCGAGATGGCGTCGCCGGTGTCGCCCGTGTCTCCGGTGTCTCCGGACCTGGCCGGGCCACCGGTAGCCGAAGAGTTACCGAGAAGGTCGGCGAGGAGGTTGGTGTTCGTGGCCGACGGCTCGGAGGAGGCGTCGCCGCTGTCGCCGGAGTCGCCGGAGTCGCCGGTGGTGGCGTTGGGGCTGGCGACGGCACCCGACTGGGCGTTGCCCGTGCGGCCGGTGTTCGTCGCCGAGGACTGGGCGCTGCTGTCACCGGAGGTGCCAGAGGTGACCTGGAGGTCGTTGACGAGGGTGGGGGTGGCGCCTGCGCCGCCGTTGGCGGAGGCCGGTGTGACCGTGGGGCCGCCAACCGCACGCGGGCTCCCGGTGATCGCACCGCCGGCGCCGCCGGCACCGCCGGCACCCCCCGTGCCGAGCGCACCTGCGCCGCCCGGCCCGCCGAAGCCGCCGAAGGCCGGGCCGCCGCCGGCTCCGGCACCGCCGGCTGCGCCTGCGCCGCCGGAACCGCCGAAGACCAGCGGGACGACGATGTCGGAGATAGTCACGTCGCCGAAGGTGGTGGTGATCGTGCGGATGGTGGTCTGAATGTCGGTGGCTGCGCCGCCGGCGCCGCCTGCGCCGCCTGCACCGCCGCCGCCGCCGAAGCCGCCGAAGCTCGCCCCGCCGGCCCCACCGGGACCGCCGAAGCCGCCGAAGCCAGCGCCGCCGGCCGCACCCGTGGCGCCGGCACCGCCGACCACGATGTTGGCGACTGCGCCGCCTGCCGCGGTGGAGAGAGCCAAGCCGCCGTCGCCGCCGTCGCCGGGAAGCACGGTGGCCTCGAGAACGTTGATCGCGTCGCCGGTATCGCCGGAGGCCGAGATGCCGACCGCGTTGGCGCCGGAGGAGGCGAAGCTGTCGGCCAGGCCGATGGCGGTGGCGTTGCCGGTGTCGCCGGTGTCGCCGGTGTCGCCGGAGGTGGCGGTGCCCTCGGTGAGGGTCACGTCGGCCGTGTCGCCCGAGTCGCCCGAGTTCCCGGACAGTGCACGGGGGCTGGCCACGGCGGCGGAGACGGTGTTGCCCGTGTCGCCGGTGTTGGTGGCCGAGGCCTGCGCGGAGGACGCACCGGTGGCGCCGGTGGTGGCCCGCGGGCTCGTGGTCAGGGCGACGGCGCCACCGGCGCCGCCGTTGGCCGAGGCAGGAGCGACGGTGGCGCCGCCGGTGGCCGTGGGGCTGCCGGTGATGGCCCCGCCGGCCCCGCCAGCGCCGCCGATACCGCCGGCACCGGCGCCCGCTGCGCCGCCGGCGCCGCCGAAGCCGCCGAAGGCCACGCCGGCTGCGCCACCTGCGCCGCCTGCGCCCGCGGCCCCGCCGGATGCGCCGATCAGGATGGGCGCCGACAGGTTGTTGATCGTCACGCCGGTGCCGCCGAGGCCGGCGAAGGTCAGGGTGACGGTGTCGATGATCACCGGGACGTTGGTGGCGTCGCCGCCGGCGCCGCCGCCGCCGCCTGCCGCGCCCGCACCGCCGAAGCCGCCGAAGGCCGTGCCGCCGGTGCCGCCAGCGGCGCCGAACCCGCCGAAGCCGGCCCCGCCGGTGGCGCCGGTGCCACCTGCGCCGCCGGCCATGACGTTGGCGACGTCGCCGCCGGTAGCGGCCGTGATGGCTGCGCCGCCGAGGCCGCCGGTGCCGCCGATGCCGATGACGTCGACGATGTTGGCCACGTCGCCGGAGGTGCCGGAGAACCCGACGGCCGTGGCGATGGCGCCGGAGGTGGACGTGCTGGTGGCCGCGCCGGCTGCGTCGGCGTCGCCGGTGTCGCCCGTGTCGCCGGTGTCGCCGCTGATGGCCGGACCGCCGACGGCGATCTCCACACCGAGGATGCCGCCGAGGATGCCGCCGGCGTCGTTGGAGGCGTCTTGGACGGAGGAGATCTCGCCCGTGTCGCCCGAGTCTCCGGAGTGGCCGGAGGTGGCGTTGGGGCTGGCCGTGGCCGAGGAGGAGGCGTTGCCGGTGTCGCCGGTGTTGGTGGCCGACGCCTGGCCCTCGGTGCTGCCCGAGGCCCCGCTGGTGACGACCGGGTTGGCGGTCAGCGTCGAGGCGCCGCCGGCCCCGCCGTTGGCGTCGGAGGTGGCGACGGTGGGACCGCCGGTGGCGACGGGGCTGCCGTTGACTGCGCCGCCGACCGCACCCGCGCCGCCCGCGCCGCCGGTGCCCAGACCGCCGGCACCGCCGGCGGCGCCGAAGCCGCCGAAGGCGGGAGCGCCGCCGCCGCCGGCACCGCCGACCGCGCCCGCACCACCGGCGCCGCCGAAGACGAGGGGGACGATCGTGTCTGTGATGGTCACGTCACCGAAGGTGGTGGTGATCGTGCGGATGATCGTGGTGATGTTCGTGGCGTCGCCACCGGCGCCGCCACCGCCGCCGGCACCGCCCGGGCCGCCGAAGCCGCCGAAGCCGCCGCCGCCCGCGCCGCCCAGGCCGCCCGTGGCACCGAAGCCGGCCGCACCGGTTGCGCCGGCACCGCCGGCCCCGCCGGCCATCAGGTTGGTGGCGTCGCCGCCGGCGGCCACGGCGAGGGACAATCCGGCGTTGCCGCCGGTGCCGCCGATGGACGTGAGGGAGAGGGCGTTGAGCGCAGCACCGGAGTCGCCGGACACGACGTCGGAGACGGCGATGGCGCCGGTGTTGGCGTCGCTGGAGGCCACGCCGACGGCAGTGGCGTCGCCCGTGTCGCCGGTGTCGCCGGTGTCACCGGTGGTGACCGGGCCGCCGACGGCCGTGGCCGAGCCGAGGATGCCGACGTTGGTGGCCGTGGCGTCGGAGGTGGCGTCGCCGGAGTCGCCGGAGTCGCCGGAGTCGCCGGTGCGGGCCGTGGGGCTGGAGGTGGCGCTTGATGCCGCGTTGCCGGTGTCACCGGTGTTGGTGGCCGAGGACTGCGAACTGGCGGCACCCGTGGCGCCGGTGGTGGTGACCGGGCTGGTGGTGATGGTGGACGCGCCGCCCGCCGCCCCGATGGCCTGGCCGGTGGCGACCGTGGGGCCGCTGGTGGCGATCGGGTTACCGGTCACGCCGCCGCCGGCGGCGCCGGCACCGCCTGCACCGCCTGCGCCTGCGCCGCCGACCCCGCCCCCGGCGCCGAAGCCGCCGAAGCCTGCGCCACCTGCGCCGCCGACCCCGCCGGCCGCGCCGGCTCCGCCGGCCCCGCCGACGACGATGCCGCCCAGGAGGGTGGTGACCGTGGCGTCACCGAAGGTGACGCCGATGGTCTGGATGATGGCGTCGTTCTCGACTGCGGCGCCGCCGGCGCCACCTGCGCCGCCTGCGCCGCCTGCCGCGCCGAACCCACCGGCACCGACACCGCCTGCGCCGCCGGCGCCGCCCGTGGCGCCGAAGCCGACTCCGCCGGCCGCACCTGCGCCGCCGGCTGCGCCGAGCATGACGTTGGTTGCGTCGCCGCCCACGGCGATCGGGAGCACGACGCCGCCCGACCCGCCGTCACCGGCGAGGACGAGGGCATCGATGACGTTGAGGGAGGGACCCGAGGCGCCGGAGGCCGTGAAGGACTCGGCGATGGCACCGGAGTTGACCGCGCTCGTGGCCGAGCCGGCGGCCGTGGCGTCACCGGTGTCGCCCGAGTCGCCGGTGTCGCCCGACGTGGCGCCGCCGCCGACCGCAATGGCGTCGCCGAGAATGGCGGTGTTGGAGGCCGTGGGGGCGGCGGAGGCGTCGCCCGTGTCGCCGGTGTCGCCGGAGTTACCGGACAGGGCGACGGGGTTGGAGATGGCGGTGGAGGCGACGTCGCCCGTGTCGCCGGTGTTGGTGGCCGAGCTCTGCGAGCTGGCCGCGCCCGATGCGCCGGTTCGGCTCTGGGGGCTGGTGGTCAGGGTGGATGCGCCGCCGGCGCTGCCGTTGGCCTGACCGGTGGCCACTGCCGGGCCACTGGTGGCCGTGGGGCTGCCGTTGACCGCGCCGCCGGCTGCGCCGGCACCACCTGCGCCACCCGTGCCTGCGCCGCCGACGCCGCCGACGCCGCCGACGCCGCCGAAGCCGGCGCCACCGGCCCCGGCTGCGCCGCCTGCCGCGCCGGCGCCGCCTGCGCCGCCGAAGACGAGGGGAACGATGGCCGTCGACAGGACGGCTGCGCCGCCCACGACGTCGAGGGCGTTGATGACCGTGCTGACGAGCGAGGCGTCGCCGCCTGCGCCGCCGATCCCGCCGATCCCGCCGGCCGCGCCGTTGCCGCCGTTGCCTGCGCCGCCGGCGCCGCCAGCGCCGCCGGCCGCGCCGAAGCCTGAGCCGCCGGTACCGCCGGTACCGCCGGCTCCGCCGGCCATCAGGTTGGTCGCGTCGCCGGCGAAGGCGAGGGGAAGGACGACGCCGCCGTCGCCGCCGACACCGGCGATGACGGTGAGGTCGAGAAGGTTGATGGCCGCACCCGTGTCGCCCGAGACGGTGTCGGAGACCACGTGGGCGCCGGAGTTGGCGAAGCTCGAGGCCACGCCGATGGCGGTGGCGTTGCCGGTGTCGCCGGTGTCGCCGGAGTCGCCGGAGGTGGCGCCGCCACCGATGGCGAGGGCCCCGCCGAGGATGGCGGAGTTGGTAGCCGTCGGGTTGGAGGAGGCGTCGCCCGTGTCACCCGAGTCGCCGGAGTCGCCAGTGCGGGCCGACGGAGCGGCCGAAGCGGTGGACGAGGCGTTGCCGGTGTCGCCGGTGTTGGTGGCCGATGCCTGGCCGGTGGAGGAGCCGGATGCGCCGGACTGCGCGACGGGAGCGGCCGTGATGCTGGCGACGCCGCCTGCCCCGCCGTTGGCCGTGCCGGTGGCGACACCTGCGCCACCGACCGCCGTGGGGCTGCCGGTGACGCCACCGCCGGCGCCACCTACTCCGCCGGCCCCGCCCGTGCCCACGCCGCCGACTCCGCCGACGCCGCCCGTACCACCCGTGCCTGCGCCGCCGGCGCCGCCGGCCGCACCCGCGCCGCCCGCGCCGCCGACGCCGCCGGTGACGATCGGGAGGATGACCGGGGCCGGGTCGCCGATGACCACGACCGCCAGCGCTCCGTCGCCGCCGGCGCCGCCTGCGCCGCCCGCCCCGCCGGCACCGCCGGCCGCACCCGTACCCGTGCCACCGGTGCCGCCCGTGCCGCCGCCGCCGCCGGTGCCCGTGCCGCCTGCGCCGCCGGCCGCGCCGGCGCCGCCCGTCATGACGTTGAGTGCATTGCCGCCGATTGCTGCGCCGATGACGATGCCGCCGTCGCCGCCGTCGCCGGCCAGGACCACGGCGTCGACCACGTTGAGGGCGGTGCCGGTGTCGCCGGAGGCGACGAAGGAGTCGGCGTGGGCGCCGGAGTTGGCGAAGCTGGAGACGTTGGCCAGGGCGGCTGCGTCACCGGTGTCGCCGGTGTCGCCGGTGTCGCCGGTGGTCACCGGGCCACTGACCGCGGTCGCGTCGCCCAGGATGCCGGAGTTGGTGGCCGACGGGCTGCCTCCCGCGCCGCCGCTGTTGCCGGAGTTGCCGGAGTTGCCCGAACGGGCGACGGGGGCCGCCGAGGCGGACGAACGTGCTGCGCCGGTGTCGCCGGTGTTGGTGGCGCTGGACTGGGAGGTGGCTGCGCCGGAGTTGCCGCTGATGGCGGTGGGGCTGCCGAAGGTGAGGGTGGCTGCGCCGCCGGCGGCGCCGTTGGCCTCGCCAGTGGCCACGCTGGGACCACCGGTGGCCCTGGGGCTGCCGGAAACCGCGCCGCCGAGGCCGCCGACCGCACCCATACCGCCGAGGCGAGCTCCGCCGGCCCCGCCTGCACCGCCGAGGCCACCGACGCCTGCGCCGCCGGTACCGCCTGCGCCGCCGACGCCGCCGACGCCGCCTGCTCCGCCACCCACGCCGACGCCGGGACCGCCGGGACCGCCGGCGCCGCCGGCGCCGCCTGCGCCGCCGGCAACGCCGGCACCGAGCCCACCGGCGCCGCCTGCGCCGCCGGCCACGCCGGTGCCAGCCGCGCCAGTGGCGCCAGCCGTGCCGGGGGTACCGGCCATGATGTTGACCGCCGAGCCGCCGGGCCCGGCGAAGGAGGCGGCCAGGCCGCCGCTGCCGCCGAGGCCGCCGACCACGATGGCCGTGGTGGTGTTGAGGGCCAGGCCGGTGCCGCCCGAGACCGAGAGGGTCGAGCTGACGGCGCCGGAGTTGGCGAAGCTGTTGGCGCTACCGATGGAGGACACCGAGCCGGTGGAGCCCGAGCCGCCGGAGCTACCCGAGGTGACCGGGGCGCCGACGAGGTCGATCACCTGGGCGAGGGCGCTCCGGGGACCGAAGACGTTGGCGATGCCCAGGATGCCGGTGTTCAGGGCGAAGGGGTTGGACACCGGGGCGCCGGGGGTGCCGGGGGTGCCGGAGTTGCCGGACTGGGCGAAGGGGTTGGAGGTTGAGGTTGAGACTGCCGCGCCGGTGGCGCCGGTGTTGGTGGCGCTGCCCTGGGCAACCGAGACGCCGGAGCTGCCGGAGGTGGCGGTGGGAGCGGCGTTCACGGTGGCCGCTCCGCCGGCACCGCCGACTGCCGAGCTGGTGGCCACGCTGGGGCCGCCGGTGGCGGTGGGGCTGACGACTGCAGCGGGAGCTGCGCCGCCGGTCACGTTGGCCGCTGCGCCGCCGCCACCGGTGCCGGCGACGGCGACGCCGCCGCCCCCGCCCCCGCCCCCGTTGGCTGCGGTGTTGGTGACGTTGGCCGCGCCGCCCGTGGGGCCGGACTGGGCGGTGGCGTCGGACGCCGCCCCCGAGTTGGCCACGCTGTTGGACTTCGCCTGGGTGGCGGCCCCCCCGGTGTCACCGCTCGGGGCCACCGTGGTGGGAGCGGCCGCCGGTGCCGGCGCCGGCGCCGACGAGTTGGGCAAGGTCGCCGGCGTCGAGGTCTGGGCGACGGCCGCGCCTCCACAGAACACGAGGATGGCGGCGATCAGCGCGCCCACCGAGGCGGACGCGTTGGAGATCTTCCGGGTTCCAGGCTTGCCAGCGTTCATGCTCATCCCTTGTCGGTGGGGTCGGCGTCGACCCTGTCGGTACTTCAGAAGCCTGCGTCGGAGGCCGTACTGGCCCTCCTTCTCAGGGGTAAAAACTCGCCCTACCAGCGACTTCCCAACGGAACTGCGGGTGCCGCACCTGCGTGGCTGGACGTGATCCCGCACAGATCACCCCGATAACGGCAGAGGTTTACCACGGGCAGCGGCAGAACGGAAGCACCCTTCGAGGGCTTTTTGGGCCGCTGACCTGCACTTTTGCTCCTGTTGGAGGGTCGTTGGAGAGCCAACGCGCCACGTTGGAGCCTCCGGAAGCCGTTTTCGGGCCTTCCGGAGCGTTTTCCGGGCGCTGGAGCCGGGTAATCCGTCCCGAAGCGGCTCCGAGAAGAAATGCGCCGAGCAGCACGAGACCGGCCGCGATGCGCAGAAGAAAGTCGGTGCCCGCGCCGGTCAGAGCCAGCCGGGCGGGGCCGGACGTCGAGCCGACCTGCGGCCCGGTCTGTACTTGAGGCTGAGACTGGGCCCGCGGCGGGGATGGCATGGGCTCCAGGGGCGACGCCTGCAGGGCGGGCCGGGGGCATCCGCCGGAGGCCACGGAGCGGGCGGCGGCCACCGAGCAGCCGGAGGCGACGGAGCCACTCGAGGCCAGGGAATCACCCGAGGCGACAGAGCCGTCCACGGCCGTGGCGCAACCCGAGGCGACCGAGTCGCGGGCGGCCCAGGCGCAGGAGCCCGAGGCCACGGACGTGAGGTCGGCGGCCACTGCGTTCCCCGAACGAAGACCGGGCGAGGCGGCTCCGAGGGTGTGGGCTGGGGGTGCGGGGGCACCGGCAGCGGAGCCCGAGGGGGTCCCGCTGCCGGTGCCTGTGCCGCGGCCCGGGTTGGTTCCGCCACCCAGGCTGGTGCCGCCACCTGAAACATGGGGTTCTGCTGCCGCGGGCGGGGCGGGGGGTGCGTCGGCGGCGAGGGCTGCGACCGGGGCCGGGGCCGGCGGAGAGGCGCCGGCCCCGCCCAGGATCGCGGTGTCGGAGGCGCTCGGCGAGGCGCCTGAGGCGCCGCTGGCGCCCGTGGGCCCGCTGGCGCCGCTGGCGCCGCTGAACGAGCCGGGGCCGGCGTCGGAGTTGGAGTCTGCGGCTCCGGTGCGGCCGCTGTTGGAGGCGGCCGAGCCGGCTTCGGAGGTACCGGACCCGCCGCTGGCGGCGGTGGGGGCGGCGGTGGTGGCACCCGGGCCGCCGGACCCGCCAGTGGTGACCGAGACGGCCACGACCGGGCCGCCCACTGCGGTGGCGGCGGTCGGACCGGCGGCGAGGACGAGGTTCAGAGCGGGGCCGCCTGCTGGATTCGTGGGAAGGCGGGCGCCGCCGAGAGCCACTCCCCCGTCGCCTCCGGTGCCGCCCGAGCCTGCGGCGGCCGAGAGGTTGGCGGTGGTGCCGGTGCCGCCCGAGAGAGCGTCGGCCCCCGAACCCGCGCCCGAATTGGCGGCCGAGTCGGCCCCGGCATCGGAAAGGGCTGCGCCTGTGGAGCCCGTGGCGCCGGTCGCCCCGGTGGCCACCGGGCCGCCGGTCGCCGAGGCGACGCCCAGGATGCCGTCGTTCACCGCGTGTGCGGTGACCGTGGCCGCCCCGGTGGCGCCGCTGGCGCCCGATCCGCCTGAGCGTGCCACCGGCGTGGCCGCCGAGGCGCTGGTCGCGGAGCCCGTGGCGCCGGTATTGGTGGCGCTGGACCGGCTCCAGGCGTCCCCGGACTCGCCGGAGGTGGCCGTCGGGGTCAACGTCACGGTGCCGGCGCCGCCGGCGCCGCCCCGGGCGTCGGCCGTACCCACGCTCGAACCGCCCACGGCTGTGGCTACGGCGGGGCTGGCCGCGGCAGGTGAGAGGACAAGGTTGGCGGCCGGCCCACCGCCGGCCGCAGTGGCCGTGGCGCCTACCCCGCCTGTGCCGCCGTCGCCGGCCGTGGCCGCCACCAGGCTGGTGTTGACAGCCGGGCCGCTGTCGCCAGAGAGGCCGTCGGAGGCCGAGCGGGCGCCGGAGTTGGCGCTGGAGACGGAGTCGGCGAGGCCGGCAGCCGGGCCGGTTGCCCCGGTGGCCCCGCTGTCGCCCGAGGTGAGCGCACCGCCGATGACCGTGGCCCGGCCCAGGATGGCGGTGTTGGTGGCGGTGACCGAGCTGCTGGCCGCCCCCGTGGCCCCGCTGGCGCCCGACGGGCCGGAGGTGGCCGAGCCGCCGGCGACCGCACCCGACGTGGCTGCGCCGGTGGCGCCGGGGCCGTTGGAGCCGACATCGTTGGTCGAGCTCGACTGGGCGACAGCGGCCCCGGTGGTGCCCGAGGTGGCGACTGGGCTCAGCGTGGCGGTGGACGCTCCCCCGCTCCCGCCGCCGGCAGCCACCGTGGCCACGCTGCTGCCCCCGGTGGCGACGGTGACGACAGGGCTGAGCACGCCTGCGGAAAGGACCAGGTTGAGGCCGGCGCCGCCCGTGCCGGCGGTCGACGAGGCACGATCGCCACCCGGGCCGCCGTCGCCGGCGCCCGAAAGCGCCACCGAGGTGTTGGAAGCGGGGCCGCTGTCGCCCGAGTCCCCGATGGAGTCGGCGTTCGAGCCGGTGTTCGCGTTAGAAAGGGCGGCACCAACCGCGGCGACTCGGCCGGTAGCGCCCGTGGAGCCCGAATCGCCGCTGGTGGCGGCGCCACCGGTGGCGGTGGCCGAGCCCAGGATGGCCGCGTTGGAAGCAGTGCTGTTGGAAGCAGAGCCGTTGGAAGCAGAGCTGTTGGAAGCGGTGGCGTTGGACGTGGCCGGGCCCGTTTCCCCGCTGGCGCCCGATGCGCCGCTGGCGCCGGACGGGCGGGTGGTGGCCGCCGAGGTGGCCGGGCCGGTGCGGCCGTCGTTCGTGCTGCTCGACTGGGCGACGGCGCCACCGGTGTCGCCCGAGTCGGCCCGGGGCGAGGAGGCGAGGGTGCTGGCCCCGCCGGAACCGCCGGTGGCGCTCAGGGTGGCCACGCCCGAGCCGCCGCCGGCACTGCTGATGACCGGGCTGGACACGCCTGCGGCCGCCACGCCGACTGCCGCCGGGCCGCCGGTGGCGGCGGTGACCGTCGCCGCCAAGCCGCCGGCGCCGCCCATGCCGCCGGCCGAGACCAGGACCGAGTCGTTGGTGGCCGGGCCGGTGTCGCCCGAACCGGCGTCGGAGAAGGAGGTGGCGCCGGTGGTGGCGCCAGAGACGGCCTCGCCGTCGGCCAGCACCGCCCCGGTGTCGCCCGTGGCCCCCGAGTCGCCGCTGCGGGCCGGGCCGCCGGTGGCAACGGCCGTACCGAGGGCGGGCACGGTGACGGTGATGCCGGCCACGGTGATCGTCAGGCCCGCGTTGATGGCGCTGCTGGTGGCGGTGACCGCCCCGGTGCTGCCGCTGGGGCCGGAGTCGCCGGACACGCCGGTGGGGCTGGAGGTGGCCGCCGACTGCGCTGCGCCGGTGTCGCCGCCGTTCAAGCCAGCACGGTTGGTGGCGCTCGACTGGGCGGTGGCCGGGCCCGAGAAGCCCGACAGGGCGACGGGGCTGGAGCTCATGTCCGACGCCCCGCCGTTGCCGCCGGCGGCATTCAGGGTGGCGACGCTGCTGCCGCCGGCGGCGGTGACGACCACCGGGCTGAGGACCCCGACGCTGACCACGCCGGCCAAGGCCGGGCCACCGCTGTCCGCCGCCACAGTGGCAAGGTCGCCGCCGGCCCCGCCGCTCCCGCCCACACCCACGCTGACCAGGTCGTTTGCCGCCTGACCCGAACCACCGGAGTCGGCGTCGGAGAGGGCGGTGGCGCCGGTGCCGGCGGTGGAGCGGGCCGTGCCGGTGGTGAGGACGTCACCGGTGTCGCCGGTGGCCCCCGAGTCACCGCTCAGGGCGTCGCCGGCGGTGGCCGCCGTGGCTGCGCCCGTGGTGCCCGAGGGGCCGGAGCTCCCGCTGCGGCCGACCGGCTCCGTGCGAGCCGCCGAGGTCGCGGGGCCGGTGTCGGCGGTGTTCGTGGCGCTGGCCTGCGAGGTGGCGGGGCCGGTGTCGCCCGAGTCGGCCACCGGGGCCAGGGTGACGTTCGAAGCGCCGCCGTTGCCGCCGCCGGCGTCGAGGGTGGCGACGGCCGAGCCGCCCCGGGCGTTGACCACCACCGGGCTGCTCACGCCGAAGCTGCCGACCAGGCTGACCGCAGGCCCACCAGCCGAGGCAATCACGGTCGCCAGGTCACCACCGTCGCCGCCGGAGCCGCCGACAACCACCGTGACCAGGTCGTTTGTGGCCGGACCGGAGTCCCCGGAGGTGGCGTCGCCCCGGGCGATGGCGCCGGTGCTGGCCGCCGAGAGCGACGTGCCGGCGGTGACCACGTCGCCCGTGTCGCCGGTATCGCCCGAGCCGCCGGTGGCCACGGTGGGGCCGGCGACCTGGGTGACCGGGCCGGTACCGACGACCGTCCGGGTAATGGTGCGGGCAGAAGAAGAGGTGGCGGTGCCGGTGGGGCCGGTGACGCCCGAGTTGCCGGAGACGGCCACCGGGCTGGCCACGGCACCGGAGGCGGCGGCGCCCGTGTCGCCCCTGCCGTTGGAACCAGCACCGCCGTTGGAACCAGCACCGCCGTTGGAACCAGCACCGCCGTTGGAACCAGCACCGCCGTTGGAGCCAGCACTGTTGGTGGAGCCAGCACTGTTGGTGGAGCTGGCCTGGCCCCTGACCGGACCAGTGGAGCCGGTGACGGCCACCGGGCGCAGGGTGGCGGTCGCCGCCCCGCCGTCGCCGCCGGCGGTGTCGAGAGTGGCGATCGAGGAGCCGCCGCTGGTGTTCACGACGACCGGGCTGGAGACACCGGCGCTGGCCACCAGGCTGACGGCCGACCCACCCGCCGAGGCGATGGCTGTGGGGGCGGCGCCGCCCTCGCCACCGGCGCCGCCGGCCAGGAGGACTTCGCTGCTGTTGACGGCCCGGCCGGAGTCGCCCGAGTTGGCGTCGGCGGCGGCCAGGGCGCCGGTGTTGGCGTCGCTGCGAGCCAGGCCGTCGGCCACCACGTCTCCGGTGTCGCCCGAGTCGCCGCTGTCGCCCGACGCAGCGGGCACCACGGTGACGGTGACCGGGCCGCCGGTGACGACGGTGAGGTTGACGGTGCGGTTGCCGGTGGAGCTGACCGGACCGGTGGTGCCGGTGGCGCCCGAGCTTCCGGAACGCCCGGAGGGGTTGGAGACGGCGGCGCTGGACGCCCCGCCCGTGGTGCCGCTGTTCGTGGCGCTGGTCTGGGAGTCGGCCGAGCCCGTGTCGCCGGTGGTGGCCCTCGGGGCGACGGTGGCGGTGACCGCTCCGCCGTTGCCGCCCGAGGTGTCGATGGTGGCGACCGAGGAGCCGCCGGTGGAGGTGATGGTGACCGGGCTCCCGACGCCCACCGAGACCACGCCGTTGAGGGCGCCCCCGCCGGCGCCCGCGGCGGCAAGGGCCCCGTCGCCACCGTCGCCGCCGGGGCCGCCCAGGGCCGTGACCTGCGTGTCGTTGACCGCAGCCCCGCTGTCGCCCGAGATGGCGTCGCCGGCCGCGACGGCACCGGTGTTGGCCGTGGAGTCGGCCCGGCCGGCAGCGATGACCGTGCCGGTGTCGCCCGAGTCGCCCGAGCTCCCCGAGGTCGGTACGACCGAGACAGGGTTCACCGGGCCGGCGCCGGGCGTGATGGTGAGGCTGATCGTGCGGGCGCCGGTGGCGGTGACTGCACCCGTGTTGCCCGTGGTGCCCGAGCTGCCCGATGCGGCAACCGGGTTGGAGACGGCGGACGATGTGGCCGCGCCCGTCGTTCCACTGTTCGTGGCGCTGGCCTGGGAGTGGGCCGATCCGGTGTCGCCCGAGGTGGCGACCGGGGTCACGGTGACCGTGACCGACCCTCCGTCGCCACCCGATGCGTCGACCGTGGCCACGCTCGAACCGGCGTTGGCGGTCAGGGTGACGGGGCTGAGCACGCCGGTACTGAGGACGACGTTGGCGGCGGTGCCGCCGGGGCCGGTGACGCCGAGGGCGAGGTCTCCGCCTGCCCCGCCGGGGCCACCCAGGGCCACGACGTCGGTGGAGTTGACGGCTGCCCCGCTGTCGCCGGAGCGGGCCGAGCGGGCGGCGTCGGCCGAGGCGCCGGTGTTGGCCACCGAGTTGGCCTGGCCATCGGCCAGGGATCCGCCGGTGTCGCCGGATGCGCCCGAGCCGCCGGAGAGAGCGTTGCCGGAGGTGCCGGTCACGGTGCCCAGGATGGCGGTGTTCGACGAGGTGCGGTTGGTGCTCACGGTGCCGGTCGAGCCGGTGTTGCCGCTGTTGCCGGTGTTGGCGACCGGGCTGGAGGAGGCCGTGCTCGACGCCGGACCGGTGGAACCGGTGTTCGTGGCGCTGGTCTGGCCGCTGACCGGGCCGGTGGAACCGGAGGTGGCGGTGGGAGACACGGTGACGTCGGTGGAGCCACCGTTGCCGCCGCTGGCGTCGGCGGCCGCCACAACCGAGCCTCCCCGAGCGGTGAGGGTGACCGGGCTGAGCACGCCGGCGTCGACTGCGGCGTTGACAGCGTCGGCTCCGGCGGCCCCCAGTGCGGTGGCATCGCCACCGTCGCCGCCGGGGCCGCCTACAGCGACGACCGAGGTGACGTTGACCGCTGCGCCGCTGCTCCCGGAGATTGCGTTGGTGTCGGCGTTGGCGCCGGTGTTGGCGGTGCTGTTGGCCGTTCCAACAGCCGACGAGGCGCCGGTGGCGCCCGAGGGGCCCGAATTGCCCGAGGCGGCTCCGCCCACAGTGGTGACCACCGAACCGAGGATGCCGGTGTTGGTGGCCGCGCCGAGAAGGCCGGTGTTGGTGGAGGTGGCGCTGGTGCTGGAGGTGGCGGTGCTGGAGGTGGCGGTGGTGGAGATGCCTGTGGGGCCGGTGGCGCCCGATGCCCCGGTGCGGGCGACCGGGTTCGACGCCGCCGAACTGGCGGCGGCGCCGGTGTCGCCGGTGTTGGTGGCGCTGGTCTGGGCGGTGGCCGAGCCCGAGTCGCCTGAGGTGGCCTTGGGCGTGACGGTGACCGTGGTGGCCCCGCCGTTGCCGCCACCGGCCAGGGCGGAGGCGACATCGCTGCCGCCCACGCTGGCGGCCGCCACGATCGGGCCGCCGTTGACCTGGGTGGCGGCGCCACCGGCCCCGGAGACAGGAGCGGCCGTTCCGCCGGTGCCGCCCGTGCCGCCGGCGGTGACCACCGCGGTGCGGTTGTCGGCGATGCCGGTCGCCCCCGAGACTGCGTCGGCGTCGGCGTTGGCCCCGCTGTTGGCGATGGAGTCGGTGGCGCCGAGGGCGGCGGCGGGGCCGGTGTCGCCCGAGCCGCCGCTGGTGCCGGTGTGGGCTGAGTTGCCGGCGACGCTGGCGCTGGTGGCGATGGCCGAGCCGAGGATCGCGGTGTTGGTGGCGGTCGGGCTGGAGGTGGCGTCGCCGGTGTCGCTGGTGGTGCCGGTGGCGCCCGAGGTGGCGGAGGGGCTGGAGGTGGCCGAGGAGGTGGCCGGGCCGGTGTCCCCCCGGCCGTTGAAGCCAGCACTGTTGGTGGCGCTGGAGGCGGCCGAGACGTCGCCCGAGTCGCCCGAGGTGGCGGAGGGCGTCACCGTGGTGGTGGAAGCACCGCCGGCACCGCCGCTGCCGTCCGCCGTGGCCACGCTCGAGCCGCCGGTGGCGGTGGCGGTCAGGGGCACGACGAGGCCGAGGACCGTGTTCGACGCCGCCCCGCCGGTGCCCGAGGTGGGCGTCGAGGAACCGCCGGCACCACCGGCCCCGCCCCCGCCGAGGACGATCGTGGTGTTGATGGCGTCGCCGGTGTCGCCCGAACGGGCGTTGGCGACGCCGTTGGCGCCCGTGTTGGCGATGGAGTTGGAGTCGCCCCCGGCCAGAGCGAGGCCGGAGTCGCCCGAGGCGCCCGAGTGGCCCGAGGTGGCCGGGCCGCCCGTGGCGCTGGCCACGCCCAGGATGCCGCCGTTGGTGGCGGACGGGCTCGACGAGGCGCCGCCCGTGCCGCCGGTGGCCCCCGTCCCGCCCGAGTTGGCCGTCGGGTTCGACGAGGAGGTCGACCGGGCGGCGCCCGTGTCACCCGAGTTGGAGGCGCTGGCCGAGGCGTCAGCGTCACCCGAGTCGCCGGAAACGGCAATCGGGGTGACGGTGACGGTGTTGGCGCCGCCGTCGCCGCCGCTCGAGTCGCCGGTGGCGACCGAGGAGCCGCCCCGGGCCACGGCGGCGAGGGGGAGGTCGAGCGTGCCGCTGAGGACGGTGTTGTCGACCGTACCCCCTGCGCCCGAGGTGGCTGCGGAGGTGCCGCCACCCCCGCCGGCTCCGCCCACGGAGCCCACGATCGTGGTGTTGACCGCGTTGCCGGTGTCGCCCGACCGGGCGTCGGCGGTGGCGTTGCCGCCGGTGTTGGCGATGGAGCCGGCGTCGCCGTCGGCGATGGCGGCGCCCGATGCGCCGGAGGGGCCGGAGTTGCCCGAGGTGGCGGGGCCGCCGGTGGCGGTGGCCGAGCCCAGGATGGCGGTGTTGGTGGCCGTGGGGTTGGAGGTGGCGCCCCCCGAGCCGCCCGAGTGGCCCGAGGTGCCGGAGCTGGCCACCGGGTTGGAGGTGGCCGACGAACCGGCGTCGCCCGTATCGCCCGAGTTGTCGGCGCTGGACCGGGCCGACGCCGAGCCGGTGTTCCCGCTGATGGCGGTCGGGGTGACGGTGACCGTGCTGGCCCCGCCGTTCCCGCCGCCGGCCAGCCCGGTGGCCACGCTGTTGCCGGCCGAGGCGTTCCCGACCAGCGGGGTGCCCGGGCCGGAGACCACGGTGTTGACGACCGAGCCGCCGCCGGCCGAGACCGTGGTGGCCGTGCCCGCCTGCCCGCCGGCCCCACCCGTGGAGGCGATGACGGTGACGTTGGTGGCGTTGCCGCTACCGGCGGTGACGGCGGTGGCGTTGGAGTTGGCGCCGGTGTTGGCGACGGAGCCGGCGTTGGAGTTGGCCAGGGCCTGGCCGGTGGGGCCGGAGGCGCCGGACCCGCCGCTCGTGGCCCCGCCGCCGGCGGCGGAGGCCGAGCCGAGGATGCCGTCGTTCGTGGCGGTGGGGTTCGAGGAGGCCGAACCGGTGGGGCCCGAGTGGCCCGAGCCGCCCGAGGTGGCCGTCGGGTTGGAGGTGGAGCTCGACGTCGCCCCGCCCGTGTTGCCGGAGTTGGTGGCGCTCGACTGGGCCGAGGCGTCGGCCGGGGTGCCGCCGCCCCCGCCGTTGGCCGTGGGGGTGACGTTCACGACGGACGCCCCGCCATTGCCACCGCTGGCGTCGGCCGTGGCGATGCTGCTGCCCCCGGTAGCGACCGCGTTGACGGCGCCGCCGCCGATGCCGATGACGGTCTGGGTGGCCGAGCCCCCAGGGCCGGCGATGGCCAGGGCGTTGCCGGCGTTCCCGCCGTTGCCCCCACGAGAGTCGATGGTGGTGGCGTTGCCGCCGCCCCCGTGGCCGGAGGTCGTGGGGTTGACGGTGACGTTGGACGCTCCGCCGTCGCCGCCGCTGGCGTCGGCTGTGGCGATGCTGCTGCCGCCGGTGGTGACGGCAGTGACCGAGCCGCCGCCGATGCCGATGACGGTGTTGGTGGCGTTGCCGCCCGGACCCGAAACGGCCACGGCGTTCCCGCCGGCGCCGCCATTGCCACCGACCGAGGTGACGTTGGTCGTGTTGATCGCCGCCCCACCCGAGCCCGTCTGGGCCGTCGCGGTGGAGTTGGCGCCCGTGTTGGCGACGCTGTTGGCATTCCCGTTGGCGATCGCGTTCCCCGTGTTCCCGGTCGAGCCGGACGGGCCGCTGGTCGCTGCGCCCGAGCCCTGGCTGGCGGTGCCGAGGATCGGTATCCCTGACGGGGGGTTGGATGTGGAGGAGTTGGAAGCCTGAGAAGTCGAGGAGGTTGTGCCGGTGCCGCCCGTACCGCCGGAGGGGCCGGAGACCGCCTGAGGACCGGTGTCGGCGACTGAGTCAGCCGAGCCGGTGCTCCCGCCGTTGGGGGAGTTGTTGGACGTGGAGCCGGCTGCCGTGGAGCCGCCGGTTGAGCCGGAAGTTGCTGAAGGTGCTGCGGTGATGCCGGAGCCTCCACCGCTGCCGCCGCCGGCGTTGGCCGTGCTGCGGCTTGTTCCTCCTATGGCAGTACCACTCACTGGCCCGCCGCCGATGGCGATGGCCAGGTTGGTGGCACTGCCTGCAGTGCCACCCTGCGTGTCACCACCCAGGGCTATCCCATTGGCATATCGGCCTTTGCCGACTGCAATGGCCAGTGTCTCGGCGTTCCCGCCACCGAAGCCACCGATAGAAACACAATCGGTATCGCCACGAATGGCGATACAGGAAGACTTTGCATTCCGGCCTGCGCCACCGATCGTCGTCGCATTGGCACTGGAGCCAATGGTGATGATCATGTGGGAGGCGTCGCCACCAAGCGGGTTGCGATGAGTGTTGGAGTTCGACGCACAGCCCGGACCGATGAGCACCTCGAGAAGATGACCCCGGCCGTCGTCGTCCCGCACGGCCTGGCACTTCTTCCCATCGGCGTTCCGGGTGAACGTGACGCCGTTGGCCCCGGTGCCGATGCTCCGGCTGTCGTCGTCGCTGCCCGTCGTGTCGCCGGACTTGCCGGAGGCGGGCGTGGCGTTCGACGAGTTGCCAGGGCGCATGTCGCGGAACGCAGCGGACACCAGCGACGCTGACGTCGACGTGCCGGCGGTGAGCGCCGGTCCGGCTGACGTCCCCGTCCCCGTGCCGGCGGCGGTGCCGTCGGAGGAGCCGGGCGTCTGCGGTGCTGCGATCTGCGGGGTGGGGCCCTGGGTGGCGTCACTCTTCACGTTCGACGTCTGGCTCACCGGAGTGGTGGCTGCCGTCGCCGGGGAGGTGATGGCCTGGGCTGGCGTGGCGGGGGCCGAGGGCACGACCGTGGTGCTCGGCGATGCCGGCACGGTGGTCGTCACGACCGACTGGAGCACCGACAGCGACGGCTTCGAGCCTCCGGTCCCCACGGGAACGGTGGTGGTCGGCGCGGCGACAACGGTTGCGTTGGTGGCAGGTGCAGCGGTGGTCGGCGGGGCGGCCGGAGCCACCGTGGTCGCCGTGGTCGCCGCAGTCCCCTGAGTACCCGTCTGGGCACCCGCCGGCGGTGAGGCCGGGGCAGTCTCGGCCGAGGCGGGTCCGGTGTGCAGCACCAGGAAGAGACCGGCCAGGAGCGCGAAGGATGCGGCCCACCTCAGGGGCCTCACCACCTCGTTCCTCGGGCTGGTGCTCATCGGGCTGGACCGACCATCTCGGTTGTACTGCGGGCGCGGAGGGTGTGACCTCCGCAGGGACTCCTGCAGTTAACCATGACCCCCAGCGGGGCGGCAAGGACTCGATTGGGCCTCTGACCTGCACGTTTGTTCCTGTTGGAGGGTGTTGGACGGACCAACGGATCCCGTTGGAATGGTCTTCCCTACCTGGACCCGCAGGCCTGGTGAGTTCTCCACAGGGCCTCAGGGCCAGAGAATTTCTGCGGTCACCGCGGCCACCGCGTCGGGCCCCTGTTGGTGATGGAGCAGTCTGGCTTCCGTCCCGGCCTCCAAACTGGCCCTGATGGACAGGGATCCGCCTCCTTCGACGGTTGCGAGCGTTCTGTTGGAAACCGTCGCCCCGGCCAACGGCACTGCGGTCAGGACGAGCCGGGCCCGGCCACCTGCGGCCCGCCCGTCCAACGTGAAGTCACCCGGCCGCCCCGGCGTAAGGGAGAAGGTGGCCTCGCAGGGCTGTGCTGCGCAGGCCCCGGCGGGCCGGGACGGGGTGACGACGGTGGTGGCCCGGGTGGCGGCCACGTAGGTCACCGTCACCTCGTCCAGGGTGGCGTCGGAGCCTGCGGCCCGCAGGTCCACCCCGCCGGTCGAGGTCAGCTCCACCGTCGCCAGGGAGGCCAGGTCGACGCACGCGCCGCCGTCGGCCGGGCAGGCCGACACCGCCCCTCCCCCGCCCCGCCGCCGGACGGGTCAACCGGGGGGTGGCGGCCCGCACGACCAAGCGAAGGCCGGTGCCCCCCGACCGCAGATCCGGCAGGGTCAGCCCGCGCACCCCGAGGGACACCGAGCCCGCCGGGTCGGTGGCCTCCACGGTCGTGGAGGTCGACGCCGAGTGGGCCGTGGCGGTGGCCGTGGAGGTGGCCGTGGAGGTGGCCGTGGACGGCGCCATGGAGGTGACCGCCGGCGCGGTCGTGGACCCGCCACCGCCCGTGCACGCCCCCAGGAGCACGAGGCCGGCGAGCACCGCGCCGGGTGGGACTGGCGGACGCATCGGGTGGGCCCGGCTGGGATCGAACCAGCGACCGACGGATTATGAGTCCGCTGCTCTGACCGACTGAGCTACGGGCCCTGAGGGACGCTACCGCCGTGAGCTCCGGGGGTGGGACTCGAACCCACAACAAACGGCTTAACAGGCCGGTGCTCTGCCGATTGAGCTACCCCGGAATCGTCGACGAGCGTAGCAGCGCCTGCACCACACCCATCACGGCCCGGTGGGTGCGGGCGGAGGAGTAGCGAACAGTTACGCATCCCTGCTCGTGTTTCACGTGCCGGATCGAGGGATCCGCCTCTGCCCGATACGGCACATGGAATTGGTGGACAGGAATGGCAGTCACCGCCGACCAGAATTCCGTGGCTGCTTCCAGATCGAGCCCTTGATGAAGATAGAGGCGGGCACGCATACGGCCCTCGTCGACATCGAAGAACCGCCGCAGCCACGCACAGTACATCGCAACCATCGCCGGATTCGTATTGGCGAAGCTCGCTTCATTGCCGGTCTTGCTGCCTTCCCCGGCATACAGGGCGGCGCCGGCCACAAGCAGATCGCGTTCCGACAGCTCTTTCCGACGGCGGCGCCGATCTGCGCCATTCCCTTTTCCAACAGATCGGCGATCTCGGCCGCCTTGCGCCGTTCCAACGCATTGGGCCGGCGGAGCCCGGTGCGGCGCGGACTC
>Ga0136633_1000798_pt1 | contig 23790 bp, 21 predicted proteins | sample AntDrymeUQ832206_2_FD_105494 | JGI IMG/M metagenome (GOLD analysis project Ga0136633, IMG submission 105494) | Polar desert sand microbial communities from Dry Valleys, Antarctica - metaG UQ83 (22.06) | ecosystem: Environmental > Terrestrial > Soil > Desert | place: Antarctica: Dry Valley...
ACATCGAAGATGACTGCCGCCGTCTGCCGGTGGATGTCTCCTCCGGCCCTGAATGCCTCGAGGAAAGCCGTGTCGCGGGACAGATGCGCCAGAAGTCGCAGCTCGATCTGCGAGTAGTCGGCGGCGAGAAGGATCCAGTCCTTGCGCGGAATGAAGCCGCGTCTGATGTCGCGGCCGAGCTCTCGCCGGATGGGAATGTTCTGAAGATTGGGATCGCTCGAGGAAAGGCGTCCGGTGCTTGCCACCGTCTGATTGAACGATGTGTGCAGGCGGCCGGTCTTCGGGTTCACGAGGCGGGGCAGTGCGTCGAGGTATGTGTTCTCGAGCTTTGATAGCTCACGATACTCCATGAGCAGTGTCGGAAGAACGTGGCCTTCTTCCGCCAGCTCCTTCAGCACACCGGCATCCGTGGATGGTCCGGTGCTCGTCTTCTTCAGAACCGGGAGATTCAGCTTCCCAAAGAGTATTTCTCGCAGCTGTGGATTGGAGTTGATGTTGAATTCCGTTCCAGCCGTTTCATAGATCTGCTTCTCGACCGCTTCGCGCTCGCTCTTGAATCTCTGCTTGAGCGACGCAAACCAGGGCAGATCGATGGCGATACCCGTCCACTCCATCTCCGCCAGAACATCGACCAGTGGAATCTCCACCCCGTCGAGGAGCCGCCTGAGCTCCTGACTCTCGAGCTGGGGCTCGAAAACCCGGCGAAGCCTGAGTGTCATGTCCGCGTCCTCGCACGAGTAGTCGCGAGCTGCCTCGATCGGACATTCGTCAAAGGGAATCTCCCCCCGCCCTTTCCCGCAGAGATCGGTGTACGAGGTCATCGTGTGATCGAGAAACTCGAGAGCGAGCACGTCGATGCCGTGCGACCGCCGGCCAGGATCGAGGACGTAGCTGGCGATCATCGTGTCGAAATCGAGGCCGGCGAGCCTGATTCCCGCGCACCTGAACACGAGTAGATCGTACTTGGCGTTCTGCACAGTCTTGGCGACGCCTGGATCTTCGAGAAGCGCTCGCAGCGGCTCCATCCCGTCCGCGTCGAGTCCGGGAAGATTCCGGACGGCCGAGGGGCGATTGGTCCTCAGCAGCCTGGCGGCAATGCTCGCCGGCTCGGACGAGCTCCTCTTCTTTTGCTCGGGGAAATCGGCAAAGACCTCGTCCCCGCCTCGAATGAGTCCCCGCTCCTCCGGTGCGTCTGTCGCCGAGCGGTCGCCGGCGACATCGACGAGCAGCTCGCCCTGCCCGGCACGAGGCCGGCGGTGGCGCAGCGGGAAGTAGTACGCTTCGCCTTCTCCGACCGCTATGGCGATGGACACGAGGGACGAGCGAAGCGGATCTCCGGGCTGGGGGCTATCGGCGTGCATCATCGTCTCGGTATCGAGACCTACGATGCCAACTTTACGAGCGTGTTCCACGGCGCGCTGTACGCCTTCGACCGTATCGACGGTCACGTACTCCAGCTGCTTCTTCCGGGGCTTCTCCTCCACCGGTACCTGCCCGGCCGCGTCCTTGGCGAGCGTATGGAACTCGAGCTCGAGGAACAAGGCCCGGAGCTGCTGGTGATCGGGCTTCTTCGTTCTGAGGCCGTCGAGATCGAAGGGAACGGCTAGATCGTCCCTTATTGTTACTAATTCTTTTGAGAGCCGCGCGTTCTCGGCATGCTCCAGCAATGCCTCGCGCGGACGCTTCCTGGTGATCTCCGGAGCGTGAGACAGTATCGATTCGAGGTGGCCGTATTGCTTGACGAGCTCTGAGGCGGTCTTGTCCCCGATCCCGCGGACGCCGGGGATGTTGTCCGAGGAATCTCCGACCAGCGCCAGGTAGTCGGTCACGAATTCCGGGGCGACGCCCAGACGCTCTTCCGCGTTTTCCACTCCGACCCAGTGCTCTTCCACATTAGCCGGGCCTCCTCGCCCGGGGTTGAGCAGCCATACCCCGGGTTTGATCAGCTGCTGGAAGTCCTTGTCTCCCGAGACGACGACGACGTTGACGCCGGCTTCGACACTGCGCGCTACCAGAGTGCCGATGACATCATCGGCTTCGTAGCCTGGCAGCGAGAGGATCGGGATGCGGTAGGCAGCGAGAATCTGGCAGATGCGGTCCATGCCACGATCGAAATCGGACTGGAGCTCCTCGGTCAGCTTTTCGCGCGTGGCCTTGTAGGCCGGATAGCGCTCGTGCCTGAAGGAGAGCCCCGAGTCGTGCACCCAGCCCAGGTATTCGGGCTGGTGCTTGGTGATCAGGCGCTGAAGGAAGTTCGCTATCCCCCAGCTGGCGGAGGTATTCTCGCCCTTACTGGTGGTAAGCGGTCGTGAGATGAGCGCGAAGAACGCCCGGTAGATGAGGGCGTAGCCATCGACCAGAAACAGTCTCGGGCCAGCTGGGGCTTTCATTCACCCAATATAAGACGCCCTGCGAAGAGCGAGAGGCGAGCCTATCTCACCTGCTTGCGCGCGCTCAGAGAGAGAAACTCGGCCTGACTGGGTCGCGTCAGTCTCCATCGTCCGCCCATCTCCTCGTAGAACACGAGCTGGCTGTCGTACTGACGGTACTGCCAGATCTGGAGTCGCGTATTCGGTGAGGCCTGGGTGGGCGAAAAAGTCTGGTTGATGCTTCGCTCGATTATCTGATCCGGCTCGCCCAGGGAAACGAAGACCATGCCTCGATCGGAGAGCCATCCCGGATTGTGGTCGATGCGGAACTGCTGGTTCGCCTGCTGCACACGGCCGAAGTACGCCTGCATTTCTTCGTTGGTCGCTGTTTCCGGAATCGGATCCGTCGCACGCAGAAATTCCGCCCATACCGTCGCGCGTCTCTCCGGCGGAGCTTCGCGCAGCGCTCTCAGCCGGGAAGAAGTCGTGAAGTAGCGCAGGTACCCCACCATGTCCTCGAACGACATCAGTGGAATGTCCTCGCCGAAGCTGACGAACAGGGGAGCCGACACGCTGTCACGGGTGTCACGCCGGATCAGCGCCACGTTCGCCAGACCGATACCCACCGCCGAGATCGGAACGTTGAGCAGTCCGTGAAAGAGCGCTCCGTTGTGAGCGAGCGTGGCTGAGTCTCGCCAGAGCTGCGCTCCCTTGTCATTGCGGACGACGTAGTCCAAGGGCAGCCTCGTCCCGCTTCCATACGCCTCGAGGTAGATCGCGACGGTACTGTCGCGCCCGAAGACCGCGCTCGACCGAGGACTCGCAAGCAGCTTCGGAAGCGAGTCGAGCGTGGATCTGCCGCGGGCCTCGTAAACGAGAATCGGAATGGAAAGCTTTCCCGCGCCGAAAGCAGGAATCGTTATCGCCACCTGCTGGGTCGCGGTCTTCGATCCGCCAACATCGCGCACCGCCGCGGACAGTGTGTATGCGCCTGGCGGGACCCGCAAGAAGTGCTGGAAGATGATGCTCTCGTCCGTCCGGTTGATCTCGCGAAACGACCCCACCCGCACAATCTCGGTCGCATTCACGCTCGCGGCCTCCGCCATGCCCCGTGTCAGCGCCAGCCTCACCTCGTACGGCGCGCGGTATCTGTCGCCCTCCCTCGAGAAGGTCAGGGCGCGGTTCGGGATCGAGATACTGACGAGGACGAGCGTGGTATCCGGCGAGGTCGAGGCGAAGGAAGCCACTTTCCCGACGAATGCGAGCGGATTAGGCGCAGCCATCAGGCCGATCTGACGGTACAGCTCACTGACATCCGGCGCTGGCGCGCCTTCGGCCGGAAGCGCGCGTGGATTTCCATCCGCCGTGCGGCGGGACGAGGCACAACCGGAAATCAGTGTGGTTCCGAGCAGAATCAGGGCGACCGAGCGCATCGACAATGTCAGCATGAGTTGGTTGTACCCTGTCCCGGTCTGGCGGTTTCTATTAGTTTCGCGGCGTGTCCCGAGAAGAGCTGGTCGGAACGTCCGTAGCTGGCTTCACAATCAACAAGGAAGTCGGCGAAGGCGGTACTTCCTCCGTGTATCGGGCGCAACACCCGAATCATGGCACCGTCGCACTCAAAGTGCTACGGGAAAAGCTGCGCAAGGACCGAACGGCGGTCGCCCGGTTCGTTCGTGAAGCGCGATACGGCGCCCGGGTCAAGCATCCCAACGTCGTCGACACCATCGAGATCGGCCAGGCGGAGAACGGGCTCCATTTTCTCGCCATCGAATGGGCCAGCGGCGAGATCCTCGACCGATACGCCAAGCTCCGCGCTCCTCTTCCGAAGGACGAGGTCGCCACGATCGTTTCACAGATCGCGGCAGGCGTGCAGGCAGCGCATGACGCCGGTATCGTTCATCGCGATCTCAAACCGGAAAACGTGATGTACGATCCGGCAACGAGACAGGTGAAGCTGCTCGATTTCGGCATCGCAACGGACACTCAGGCCTCCGGCGATGAGCGCCTCACCCGGGCAGGGTTCTTCGTCGGGACGCTCATGTACATCGCGCCCGAAGCACTGTCGGGCGAGATAGTCTCCGCCGCAGCCGATCAGTACAGTCTGGCGACAATCGCCTATTACCTGCTTACACGCTCGCTCCCGTATACGGCGAAGGCCCCTCGGGAAATGTTCACCCAGCTCCTCACGATGCCGCCCATTCCACTCAGGGAGGCATCTGAAGAGGTTCGCGTCACTCCGGCGCTCGACGCGGTCGTGATGCGCGCGCTCTCGCGCAAGCCGGCCGAGCGCTACGGGAGCGTAATAGCGTTCTCGGAAGCGTTCAACGACGCAGCCCTGCAGACCAGCGAGCCGCCGAAGATGCTGGACAAGTTCAAGGATCTACTTAAGCGAGGTCGTTAGCTCTCTCGGGTCTACCGGAAGCCAGAGCGTGAAGGTAGATCCCTTCCCCAGCTCACTTTCGAGCTCGACCGTTCCACCAAGCAGTGCGGCAAGCCGCCTCGAGATCGCGAGGCCGAGTCCGGTGCCACGAGACGCCGAGTGCCCGCGGGGGCCGGCATCAACCTGCTCGAACTCCTCGAAGATGCGCCGCCGGTCGGACGGATGGATTCCGATACCCGTGTCGATGACCTGAATTCCGATCCACGGATGCTCGGCGTGTGAAGAGCGCTCGGGAGCGGCATCATTCCCGGGCAGGGAATCCACGAGGCGCGTTCTGATGACGATGCTCCCTTCATTCGTGTATTTCACGGCATTCCCCAGGAGGTTCATGAGAATCTGACGGAGATGCGTTGGATCGGTCCGTATTCTGGGCAGCGCCGCGCCCATCACCAGGGAGAGACTGAGCCCTTTTTCACTGACGAGCGACTCGATTTCGCTTGCGACATCGAGCACGAACGGGCGAAGGTCGATCGACTCGGTGTGGATCTCCAGTCGCCCCGCCGCCATCTTCGCGAGATCGAGCACCTGGTCCACGAGGTGTCTCAGATGATTCGCGGAAGCCTCGATCCGCTCCACCGGCTTTACCTGTCTGGGCGCCAGCTCCCCGTATACGCCTTCACGCAGCAGATCCACGAATCCCACGATCGCGTTGAGCGGGGTGCGCAGCTCGTGCGAGACGTTGGCGAGAAACTCGCTTTTCATGCGGTTGACGCGAAGCAGCTCCGACGAGAGCCGCTCGAGCTCCTTGGACCGTTCTACGAGACTGCGGGCCTGACGCCGTTCGTGCCGCAGCACGAGCGCGAGACCAAGCACTGTCGCGAGAGATACAATCCACCCAACCAGACCGGTCCACTCATCGAATCCGAGCTGCGAAAGCGCGTGCATTGACTCCAATCATAAGAGTCCCTAACCTCACGCACCATGACGGATCGCTCGAGGCTGATCACGCTGCTCGCCACCAGGTCTACCAGGCGTGGTCGATTTACGCTCGCGTCGGGAAAGACGTCCGACGTCTACATCGATGCCCGGCTCACGACGATGAGTCCCGATGGCCTGCGCCTGATCGGGTTACTGGGCCTTGCCGCGATACAGACCGAGGACTGGCAGGTCGATGCCGTCGGAGGATTGACGCTCGGAGCTGACCCGATCGCTTATGCAATCAGCTACGCGAGTGCGGCATCACGTAAGCCGTTACGGGCTTTCACCGTGCGCAAGGAGGCGAAAAAGCACGGCACCGGCCAGCTGATCGAGGGCCCTTTCGTTCCGCGCGACCGTGTCGTCGTCGTCGAGGACGTGGTTACCACCGGCCGTTCGACGCTCCAGGCGATCGATGCGATCAGACAGGCGGATGGAGTAGTGGCCGGAGTCCTGGCACTGGTCGACCGGGAAGAGGGCGGACGAGAGGCGATCGAAGCAGCAGGCGTTCGCGTCATCAGCCTGGTTCGGGCAGGCGAGCTGCTGGCGGCTCTGCCGGCTTAGCCCGCCGCCCAGCTGCCGGCTTCGGAATCCACCCCGGATATGCCGCCGCTGGTCTGAAGACGCAGAGGACATCCGCGTACGGCAGGACAAGCTCGGTCCTGAAGTACTGAAGCATTCCCTGACCGTCGTACACGCTCCGGAATTGTACCGGCGACATCCTCATCATCGTGCGAACGTGGCGTCCGAAGCTTTGCGGCGACGAATAATCGAGGTGGTTTGCCACCCTCGCGACGGAGAGTCCGGGATTTTCGAACAGGCGCGCGGCACGAATCAGTCGGGCCAGGGCGAGATAGCGTTTCGGCGGTGGAAGCTTCGCACGGAAAAATCTGCTCATCAGGGTGCTGGGAAGGATGTTCAGGTGACGGGCGAGCTGTCTGACCGTCGATATGCGCGGGGAGGACTCGAACAGCAGCTCGAAGAAGCGCCAGCAATCCCGCGAGATTCCCGGGAGATCGAGACTTATCTGGGACAGGGCCGAGCGTTGCAGATCGCTCGAGCCCTGAGAGGCGAGAAGATTCCGGAGGGCTTGCCATCCCGCCGGTAGCCGGGCATCGACCAGAGTGCGAATTCCCAGCTGACCGAGAGCGAGAGTGGTATGCGGCGTCGAGCTCTGTGTCTCGGTGAGCAGAGCGACAGCCGGCACCCGGGGGAACTCCCGGATCATTGCCGCTACTCTCGACGAGCTTTGCGAGCCGTAGCGAGTGACGGAGATGAGTACGAGGTTGGCTTTCTGCTGCCGGAGGTCCGAGAGTACCTCGTCGAGTGATTCTCTATGGAGCGGCTCACAAAGTCCCTGGGCGGCGGCGTCGACCCGGGATCTTTCGAGCGGGGTCAGTATGGTGGAGACGGGAATGCGTCGCGTATCGCGCTTCAGGTTTGAGGACATGTTCTTCCCCGGAAAGATTGACTTGGGGGAAAAATACGAGTGGACGTCAGATTCACGTCACCGCGGAAGTGACGTGCTTCAAGCCGCTGGAGTCAACGTAGAAAGACAGAGATCCGAGATGACAGAAGCATCGATCACGAGTTGCGAGAGGGCATTATTCGTTCTCGCGACTCGGAATCTGTGCCTCGGGGATCTCGGATCTGTGTTTTTCTATGTTGACAGGCGTTACGATGGCGCCTGCTACTCGACTATATTTGAGGGATAAGGCAATCGGTCGGGCGATCGCGCATTAAGTATCCATGTGGTACTTTATTCGAGGAAAGTCCGGGCTCCATTGGACAGAGCGCCAGGTAACGCCTGGGCACAGGTGGCGAGAGCTGCCTACGTGACGGAAAGTGCCACAGAAAACAGACCGCCACCTTTCGGGGTGGCAAGGGTGAAAAGGTGGAGTAAGAGCCCACCGCGTTCGTGGCGACACGAACGGCACGGCAAACCCCGCTCGGAGCAAGGCCAAATATGCGGCGAGAGGAAGCCACCTCGATCAAGACGCCGCGGGTAGGCTGCTGGAGGGCATGGGCGACCATGCTCGTAGACAAATGATCGTCCGGGCTGCCTCAGGCAGTCCGACAAAACCCGGCTTATAGACCGATTGCTTGCACCTTGAACGACCTCCCGCGAATCTTCGTCGGAGGTCGTTCACTTTTTCCGTTCACGGGAGTCTCGTGCATCGCTCGTCCGCCAGGTGGTTCTGCAGTTTTCTCGTGGCTTTCACCAGCGGCTGCGGCGCAACCCGGCCGGAGCCACGGGGTGTCCCTGAGATGCCGCGTCCCGTCGCTGTGCCAGTCCCAGTTTCGTCGCCTGGTCCATGGGTGTTCGCTCCGGCAGCAGGCACCAGAGCCTATCGCATATGGAGAACCGCATCGATCGAGGGTGTTGCCGATTCGGTTCCCCGGCGTGAGGTGGTGAGCAATTTCACCCGCCAGATTCTTACGCTCGAGCGCATTGGAGCTGAGCTCGGCTTCAAGGCGGTAATCGACACTTTCACGCCAGCGACTCAAGGCGTAATCGGACCCGCACAGGCTGTCGAGCTCCCGATTCAACTGATGGGAAAGGCAGATGCCGGCGGGGTTCACATCGAGAGTCCACCCAGTGGCTCATGCGATGCGACCAGAGCGATTGCCGCAACTGATCTGTACAACCTTCTCGCGCCCTTTCCACCAGAGCTTGCCAAGGGAGCGGTCTGGCGGGATTCGGTAATCGTGTCGGGGTGCCAGGCGGGCATACCAACGACAGCCACTACAACCCGAACATTTACTGTCTCCGGCGAAGTCAATCACGCCGGCCGATCCCTTCTGCTCGTTCGGCGAGCGGATTCAGTGAACGCGCGTGGCGAAGGAGCGTACGGCCAGCACCGCATGACGGTGGAAGGTGCCGGATCCGGAAGCGCTTTCTATTACCTGGATACGACGTCGGGAGAAGTCTTCCAGCTGACCACCAATCAGCGATCCCGCATTACCGTGACGACATCGGGACGCAGGCATTCCTTCACGCAGACCACAAGCCAGGATTTCGTGCGAGGGCGCTAGTCCACCAGCCGGAGTGGCATTACCAGACACATGTAGGATGCGGGATTCTTCCAGCCTTCGGGCTCGAGAGTCGCAGCACGCTCCGGAGCCTTGAAGGTCATTCGTACTTCGTCGCTCGGGATATAGCGCAGAATCTCGAGCAGATAGCTGGCGTTGAAGCCGATGTCGAGCTGGTCACCCGTGAAGTTGATCGGCAGCTCGTCCTGCGCTTCGCCGAGATCCGGTGTCTGCACGCTGAACTTCAGCATGCCGGCGTTGAACGAGAGCCGAATCCGATGAGTCTGGTCGGACGCGATTACGGACATGCGCTTGAGAGCGCTGGTCAGCGCCACTTTGTCGGCGATCGCGACCTTGTCATTGTCCTTTGGAATCACCTGCTCGTAATTCGGGTACGGTCCTTCGATCAGCCTGGTGAACACGGCCGTGAATGGAGACCTGAAGCCAATGTGATTGTCTCCACGCGCGATCTCGAGCTCCTCCTCGGCCGGGAAAAGACGCCGAACCTGCTCCAGTGCCTTGGGCGGAACGATCAGGTCACTCGAGGGAGCAGTGGCTGAATCGATCTTCATCTCCATTTTCGCCAGGCGGTGTCCATTCGTTGCCACCATCCGCATCATCTCGGGCCGGAGCTCCCAGAGCACGCCATTGAGAATCGGCCGGCTCTCTTCCGAGGAAACCGCGAAGGACGTGTGAGAAATGAGTTGCTGAAGATCACCTGACCGGATCCGCCAGCTCTCATTGAAGCGGACGGATGGAAACGTCGGAAACTCGTCCCGCGGCAGACCCAGGAGCTTGAAGCGGGATCTGCCACACTCCAGAGTAATGCGCTGCTCACCAACGGCTCCGATCTTCACGGGAGCAGGCGGAAGCTCGCGCGCAATCTCACTGAGCTTTTTCGCCGGGATCGTGACCGCCCCCTGGGCTTCGACGTCAGCCGCGACTTCGGTGCTGACGGCAATGTCCAGATCGGTTCCGGACAGCTTTATCCCTTTGTCAGTCGTCTCGAGCAGGATGTTCGCCAGGACCGGCAAGGTAGTCTTGGCCGGAATGCTTGCCGCTACCGCGGCGAGTCCTTCCTGGAGTTTTTCCCGGGAGATCGTGAAACGCATCCCTTCCCCTTCGAATTCTGGTGAGCTTCTAGTTTCTATTCTTGTAAAGAATTCAAACAGCAGCAGTAGCAGGTACTGTGGAAGTGTGTCGAGATGGTCCTAAAGTATGACTGGATGGGGCTTTCCGCTATGCTGTTTGATGTGTGCTCTTGCGTCTATAACTCGATGATCCCGTGGTGGTCGCATCGTTTTTCGACAGACGCGAGCATCTAAGGCGAGTCAGGTGTGGACGGGTGTGAGATTCTGAAGTGCCGTACGGATTTTCTGGATGCGGTTCTTCAGCTCATTGTCCCGGGAGACGGCTTCCTGAACCTTTTCCAGGCTGTGGATCACCGTGGAGTGATCTCTTCCTCCGAACCCGTTGCCGATTTCCACCAGCTGTGTCGATAACAACTCCCTGGTGAGATACATGGCGATCTGTCGAGGCGTCGTGAGCAGCTTGGTTCTGGTCTTGGAGCGAAGTCCCTCGACGGTCACACCCCATTCCTTGGCGACGGCCTGTTGAATAGCCAGAAGGGTCAGCGTCGCATCCTTCTCCTGGTCCAGGGCTTCTGATGCCCTCAGCTTGTCGCGCAATGCTTCCCGTGCGACATCGACCGTGATGTCCTTGTGCTTGAGTGAAGCGTATGCGAGCAGCTTGATGATTGCGCCCTCGAGCTCGCGGACGTTCGACCTCACGTGTTCGGCGATGAAGTAGATGACATCATCCGGTATCGTCAGCTCGAGACGGTCGAGCTTTGCCTTCTGCTTGAGAATGGCTACGCGGTGCTCGAAATCTGGGAGCGCGATATCGGCGACCATTCCCCACTGAAAGCGACTAATCAGCCGTGCTTCCAGTCCTGCGATCTCCGAAGGAGGGCGGTCACTGGTAAGAACGATCTGGCGCCCGGCCTCGTACAGCGCGTTGAACGTATGAAAGAACTCCTCCTGGGTTGATTCCTTGCGCCCTTTCAGAAAATGGACATCATCGATCAGGAGCAGATCCGTTTCCCGGTATCGCCGCCGGAACTCCGCCCCCGTCCGATCGAGGATCGCGCCGATGAGCTCATTCATGAACTGCTCGGCGCCAACATATGTGATGCGGGTCGCAGGCATCCGCTGAAGTGTCTCATGCGCGATCGCCTGCATGAGGTGCGTCTTTCCGAGTCCGGTATCTCCGTAAATGAAGAGCGGGTTGTAGACTTTTCCCGGAGCCTGACTGACCGCATGAGCCGCGGCTGCCGCAACGTCGTTCGACTTGCCGATTACGAACAGATCGAAGGTGTAGCGGTCGCTCAGCGGTGTCGATGTGTTGTTGCTTCGCGCGAACGCCGGCTTTACGGGATTGGGTGGCGGGGCAACGAAAAAATCCATTTGCGAGCGCTTCTTCCGCTCTTCGTGCACCCGAAAAACGACGTTCAGCGGATGGCCGAGCACGATTGGGGCGTAGCTGGACACGAGCTCCGCGTGCTTCGAGTTGTTCCAGTCGGCCGTGAACTGATCGGGAGCCCCGGCGAAGAGTGTATTGCCTTCGAGTGAAAGGGCTTCGGTCGGCTCCAGCCACGCCTGAAAGGTCTGGTCTGGAAGCTCCTGCCGGGCGCGGTCGAGAAGGAGTTTCCAGACTTCGGAGTGGGAGAGCGACATGACGTGCTACCCTAGCCCAGTTATGTGGAAAAGTCAAACCAGTGAGAGCGAGAAATGCTTCACCTGACTTGACCTATCTCTAATACTGAGATAGTTTTACCCGCTTATCTCCCGCAGCAGGACCTGCTCGGTTTCCGGAGTATCATAATGGGTAAGCCCACCTACCGTCCCCGCAACAAGCGCCGAATCCGTACTCACGGATTTCGGTTGCGAATGGCTACTAAATGGGGACGGGAAGTTCTGAGCCGCCGGCGCAAGAAGGGTCGGAAGCGGCTGACGGTTCAGTTGCCAACGAAATACGCTGGCGCATAAACCACTCGGGCTTCCTCGCAGCCACAGGCTGACGAAGGAAGCCGATCTGGAAGCGGTACGACGTGCAGGGAAGCGGATGCAAACCGAGCATCTCGAAGCTCGGGCGTCTGCTTCCCTTTTGCGTCACCCCAGGGTCGGTATCGTGGTTCCGAAGTACAAGCACAGCATCGTCAGCCGGAATCGTGTGAGGCGGCGTCTGCGTGAGCTTGCCAGAATCCGGCTGCTGCCGAATCTTGGCAGCGTCGATCTATTGGTGCGCGCAAAACCTCCCGCCTATGGCACGACGTTCGAGCAGCTCGCTTCCGATGTCGAGGTGATTGCGCGCTGGGTACCCGGCATCGTCTCCCGGATATGATGCGAGCGATATTCGTCAAGGTGATTCGAGGCTATCAGTTGGCCATATCACCGCTGCTGCCGGCCAGCTGCCGGTACTACCCGACATGCTCGGCCTATGCGCTCGAAGCCTTCGAGCGATACGGGTCGATCAAAGGGATGAGGCTCACGATAGGCCGCATTCTGCGGTGTCACCCCTTCCGGCCTGGCGGCTACGATCCGGTTCCCTGATGGATAAGCGCTTTTTCCTCGCTCTGTTTCTTTCGCTCATCGTGATCGCGATATCGCAGGTGCTGTTTCCGCCGCCGAAGGCGGTGACCCCTCCGGCTACGCCGGCGGATTCGGTCAGGAGTGTCACACCAGTCGCCGCACCCGCCACGCCCACCGCGTCCGCTCCCCCCGCGGTGGTCAGCAGTACGCCGTCTCCAGCCGATTCGGCGAAGCTCCCGACCGTGACAGCGGCAGAGTCGACTGCCGTGGCGGTGCCGAAAGCCATTTACAACTTCAGTAATATCGGAGCAGCTCCGGTATCGATCGTCATCCGGGACTATCAAAACCGTTCTCTAACTGGCGGGCTTGTCGATCTCGCGCTTCCTGGCATCCCGCTGTTGGGATTCCGGCTCGCCACGGGTGGAGATACGGTCGATCTGCGCCGAGTTCCCTTTTCGCTGGTCCGGAGCAGCGACGCACAAAGAGAAACTCTTACTTACAGTGCGACGGTGGGGAATCAGCAGGTGGTGATCACATACGCGGTTCCGCGTGATACGGCCGCCAGCTACTCGCTCCAGGTCAGTGGCCGCGTACCGGATGGGGCAGGTCAGACCTACATGCTGGTGGATCTGCCCTCGAGCCTCAGGTCGGTTGAGCAGGATACGGTCGCCGACCAGCAGAGCCTGGCCTACAGCTTCAAGCCACAGCGGGATTATGCGGGCAGTGTGCTTTTCGGTAGCCTCGATCCTGGAGAGAGAAGGCTCCAGCCTGGTCCCCTCAAATGGCTCGCGGTGAAGAGCAAATATTTCGTCCTTGGAATTCTGCCGCAGACAGGAGCTTCGATCAGTGAAGCAACGCTCACGGGTGGACCACGAACCTCGAAAGCCGCTACCAACGCATCGGGAACGGCGGTCATCCCGATAAGCAACGAGACGTTCGCGTTCGACGTCTATGCCGGGCCCCAGGAATCGCAGCGACTGTTCAGGATGGGTCGCGAGTTCGATCAGGTGAACCCCTATGGGTGGGGCTTCCTGAAAGGTGTGCTGCATCCGATTGCCTCCGAGATAATTCGCGGGCTTCTCTGGATGCACAACAGGCTCGAGCTGAGTTATGGGTGGGTACTGATCATACTGGGCATTCTGATACGTCTGGCTCTCTGGCCTCTCAATCAGAGCGCGATGCGCTCGAGCCTCAAGATGCAGGAGATCCAGCCCAAGCTGCAGGCGGCTCAGAAGAAGTACAAGGATCCGCTGCAGCAGCGCGAAGCGATCATGAAGGTCTACAAGGAGGCGGGAGTGAGTCCCTTCGCCGGCCTCACCGGCTGTCTGCCGGCGCTCCTGCCGATGCCGATTCTGTTCGCGCTCTTCTTCGTGTTTCAGAACACGATCGAGTTTCGTGGAGTGCCGTTCATGTGGCTGCACGACATCTCGGTCAAGGATCCCTACTACATCCTGCCGCTCCTGATGGGCGCATCGATGTACGTCCTTTCGTGGATCGGCATGCGTAATGCTCCGCCCAATCCCCAGGCAAAGATGATGATGTACATGTTCCCGGTGATGATGACCGTGGTTCTCCTCAACATGGCATCGGGCCTGAATCTCTACTACACGGCGCAGAACATTGCGGCGCTTCCCCAACAGTGGCTGCTGGCGCGGGAGCGCGCCAAGGCCCGCGCGATCAGGTCGTAACCGAAACAGAGATGCTGCGCGTCACGTATATTGGTCACGCAACGCTACTAATTGAGGTCGAAGGCAGGCGCTTTCTCACCGATCCGAACTTCGACACCACCCTGGGCGGGTTTCTTCCTCGCGTGAGCCTTCCGGGGATAGCCCTCGATGCTCTCCCGACGCTGGATGCGATCCTCGTCACCCATGCTCATGCGGATCACCTTTCCTTCGATTCACTGGATGCACTGCCGAAGAACATTCCCGTCTACGCTCCGCCGGCGGTAGCACGCTGGCTCGTGAAACAGGGGTACGGCCACTCCCTGCCTCTGGCGCCCGGCGAGTGCGTCAGCGTCGGCGGCGTCAGCATCAGGGGCGCTGCGGCGACCCACAAGGGAAACCGGTATGGCGTGGACCGCTGGCGGAGCGCGGCGAATATGTACCTTTTTGAAACTAAAGCAGTCTCGTGTTTCTTTGCCGGCGACACCGCCCTGGTCGACGATACGACGCACCTCGTCGAGAACCACCTGACCGCGGCTGGGCGGGTGCTGGACTTCGCTCTGCTGCCGATCGGGCATGCGCCGTGGTGGAAGCCCGGATTTCGAAGGGGGCACCTGACCAGCGCGGACGCGCTCACTCTCTTCGAGAGGCTGAAAGCGCGCTTTCTCATTCCCTATCACTGGGGAACGTTCAATCACGTGACGTCGACTGCGTTCGATGCCATTGACCGCCTGCGTGCCGCGCTCGAGACCCACCCGCTCCGGTCGTCGGTAAAAATCCTCGAGCCGGGCACGACTTTCATACTGCCCACACCAGAGTCGTGACGCAGCATGTCACCGGCAATCCGGCAGGCAGGCCCGACGACACCATAGTCTCTCTTGCCACAGCTCCCGGGCGGAGTGCCGTGGCTCTGATCCGGCTGAGCGGTCCGGAAGCCTTCTCCATCGCTGCGAAGCATGTCAGTCCCTGGAGCGGCACGCCCCGCCAGGCCAGGCTTTGCACGATCCATGATCATGGCGAGGCCCTCGACCAGGCTCTGGTGACCGTCTTCCCGGGACCCGACTCGTTCACCGGCGAGGATATCGTGGAGATCTCGACGCACGGCGGGCTGCTGGTGCCGGCTTCCGTAATCGCGGCTCTCCTCTCATCGGGCGCAAGGCAGGCATTCGTCGGAGAGTTCACTCGAAGAGCGGTGCTCAACGGCAAGCTCGACATTCTCCAAGCCGAAGCAATAGGCGATCTCATCGATGCGAGGTCGCACGCGATGCGCCGGTCCGCACTCGGCCAGCTCGATGGCGGGTTGTCCCGACGGCTGCTGGTGCTGCGGCAGGACCTGATCGGACTCGAGGCGCTCATTGCCTACGACATTGATTTCCCGGAAGAAGACGATGGGCCCGTTCCGCGAGAACGCATCGAAGGCGCAATCCGGTCCTTGAGAGACGCGCTCGAGAAGCTGCTCGCTACGGGATCAGTCGGCGAGCTGATCAGGGAAGGCGCGGTTGTCGTGATTGCGGGAGCTCCGAACGTCGGAAAATCCTCCCTCTTCAATGCCCTGGTCGGTCGGTCGCGCGCGATCGTGACGGAAATTCCCGGCACTACCCGTGATGCGATAGAAGCCGTGATCGGCGGCGGAACCTGGCCGCTGCGCCTCGTGGATACGGCGGGTCTGAGATCCACCGCCGACAGCGTCGAGCGAATGGGAATCGAGGTCAGTGAGCGGTATCTCTCGGACGCGCACGTTGTCCTTGCCTGTGCTGATACCGAGCCGGGCCTGGAGCAGACTGTCAGGCTCGCTCGCGCGAAGTCCTCCGCTCCGATAGTTCCCGTACGCACCAAAAGCGATTTAGTATCATCCCGCGACAATCTCGCCGTGCCTCCCGGTGCGGTTTTAGTGAGCGCCGAGGCAGGAACGGGGCTTCAGGATCTACTGTCGGCTATCGAGGAAATCCTGGGGAAGAGTCAGGGCGAGATCGAACCGGACTTTCCGATGCTGACCAGCGCCAGGCACCGCCACGCAATCGAAGAGGCACAGTCGGAGCTGCTCGGGTTCGAGCGCGCCTGGCGCGAGGAAAAACTGCCCCCGACAGTCGCGTCGGTACATCTTCGTGCTGCGGTTGTCGCTCTGGAGGAGCTGGTGGGGTCGATCGACGTCGAAGATGTCCTCGACCGGGTGTTCAGCTCGTTCTGCGTGGGGAAATAATTACGCGGAAGCCGCCGTCGACGACGAAGACGAGATCGATGTGATCTCGTTGGCGCTGGCACGTACCGCCCATGATAATCCGCGCGAATTGACGGCGGGCTCGACCATTTTGGCGCCGAGGAAATAACCGCTGCGCTCGGGGAAGACCTGCCGGTCGACGGTTCGGGCGTCGTCGCTCATTCCGCCCGATAGATAACGGAGTCTGAGCCCAAGCCCCGCGCGGTCCAGCTCGCCGCTGATCGCTCTCGTCATCAGTGGCTCCATCTCGCGCACCGTCGCGTACTCGCGTCTGGTATAGCCGTAATATTCCCATGCCGCATGACCCGGGCTGATGGCCCGGGAAACCTGGATCGAAAGCCCTTCGTTGATCATCAGCTCGCGGAGAGACGCGCGCCGGCCGGTTTCCCAGTACGAGTAGTAACCCCCGGTCTCATCCACGAGGTGCTTCATCTCGCTTCTGCTGGTGGGTGATGTGTACCGGACAGTGTGCGCTATCTCGTGGCCGAGCCAGAGGGGAATCAGCTCCGGATCGAGTCCCAGGCCCTGGGTTTCCGGGTTGGTGACACTCGTGAAATGCTCGAGGCAGACGAAGGCGACTCCCTTTCCATCTATCACGAGCTCACCGGCATTGGCGGCACCCACGCCCACCATCAGATAGACATCTATATCGCTGTCGATGTCGAGCAGCGTCCTGCACTGCTCCTCGGTATTCCTCGCCAGAGACACCACATCGATTCTCTCGAGCATGGTGCGGAGGTCCACCCGGGTTGCAAGGGCGGCGGAGCGGACCACTTCCATGAAGTGCGGTCCCGATGGATCCAGGACGTAATTGTGCCAGTAGGCTTCAAGGAAACGGCGGTGATTTTCGAAGTAGCGGAGATAGGCGGCGACACGGTCGGTACTGTTGTGAACGGCGAAAAAGTCGGGCAGTAGGTTGATGAGCATCAACGACCAGTTTCGCGGGTGGGAAGCCTTTCGCCGTTTTGCGATGCGAGAAGATACAATCGCCATAAACTCCCAACAAGACCGACATCTTCGAAAAGAATTTCAAAGTTGGCACAAATATTCCCTCTCTCCGTTTCTCAAGGCGTCGAGCCGATGGGGAGGGGTAAAGAGATGACTACGCTACGTCAGATCGAGCTTCGTTGTCCGGTGTGCGACAACGAGTTCAAGTCCCAAAGCGTGGTCTCCACGAACGCTTTCGGAGGCAAGCGGACGGATTTCCACGAGAGGGCGGCAGGAACCCAGCCGCTCGCCTACCTCATTCATATGTGCGGCGGGTGCGGCTACTCCGGTGCCGAATCCGATTTCAGAGGCGAGGCCGAAGTCACCCCGATACTCAGGCAGCAGGTCTTCCGGGAGCTGACGCCCCTCGATCCTTCGCTGATAGCGGGCTCCGAGAAGTACGAGGCGGCGGCGAAAGTCGCCCGCTGGCAGGGGACGGATTCACGGCACATCGCCGACCTGCTCCTCCGCGCAGCCTGGTGCTGTGTCGATGAGGGCGATATCGAAGCTGAACGCTATTTCAGGCGCCTCGCCGGCCGGGCATTCGAGGAGGCGTTGACATCCTACGACGGCGTTCCGAGCAGCGAGAGGGCGATTCTCACATATCTGGTCGGAGAGCTATGGCGCCGGGTCGGCGATATCGGGACTTCTACGCGCTGGTTCGAATCGGTCGCCGCGGAAGTAACGGATCCGGAGAGTCAGCAGTGGATCCTCGATGCCGCGAACCAGCAGCGGATCAATCCGAGGGAGTGGTTCGGCTAGATCACCGGGTGCCGAACAACCGGTCGCCGGCATCGCCGAGTCCCGGCAGGATATAGCCCACATCGTTGAGCTCACGGTCGAGTGCCGCGCAGTATATCTGCACATCGGGATGATCCCGGCTCAGACGCCTGACCCCCTCAGGTGCGGCGACGAGACACAGAAAGCGTATTCTTGTTGCTCCCGCCCTTTTCAGGGATGCGACAGCAGCCGCGGCACTGCCTCCGGTCGCCAGCATCGGATCCAGCACGAAGAAATCCCTCTCGGCCGGGTCTCCCGGGACCTTGAAGTAGTAGTCCACGGGCTGGAGGGTATCGTGATCCCGGTAGAGTCCGATGTGGCCGACGCGCGCCGAAGGCACGAGGCGGAGAATTCCTTCGACCATCCCGAGCCCGGCACGCAATATCGGAACGAGAGTCAGCTTCTTGCCGCTGATGTGCCAGCCTTCCGTCTTCTCCAGCGGCGTCTCGACGTCTCGCGGCTCGATGGTCAGCTCGCTCGTGGCCTCGTATGCCATGAGCATGGCGATCTCGTCCACGAGCTCCTTGAAATGCTTGGTCTCGGTCTTCAGGTCGCGAAGGATGGTCAGCTTGTGCTTGATCAGGGGATGCCGGATAATAGTCAGCGAAGGGAATTCCTCGACCCGCTCGATCATCTCAGCCCCGGGATTCCCTGATCCAGACGATTCCTGCTCACGGGCTCATAATCTCCAACTCCCGATGAAAGAATACCAGGCTGTGGTGGTTAAGCTCACGCGTCACACGCGCGAGGATGAAGATACTCTCACCGACCTTCTCAACGAGCGGAGCAGGGGAGGGTGGGAGCCGGCCCTCATGTCTCAGGATGAGCAGCGCCTTACGATTCTGTTTCAGCGTGATGCGGTAGCGGAAGGCTGACCGGTTGGAGATAACCTTCGTCGGCGCCGCCCGGGAAGTCACGGGCTCGTGCCACCTGCTGCACGTCAACGGACACACGGTCGCCCTCGACTGTGGGATGTTTCAGGGAAAGCGGCAGGAATCGGCGGAGAAGAACCGGACGCTTCCTCTCCCCCTCGCCGATCTCGACGCGGTGGTCCTGTCTCACGCCCATATCGATCACTCGGGACGGCTTCCCTATCTGGTGGCTGAGGGATACTCGAAAACAATCTGGGCCACCCCCGCCACTCGCGATCTGTCGGCGATCATGCTCGCCGACTCGGCTCACATCCAGGAGAAAGACGCCGAGTTTCTGGCGAAGCGGAAGAAGGAATTCATCGAGCCGCTCTACGGGCTTCGCCATGCGGTTCGAACGATGGATCTCATGGTCGGCGTGCCTTATGGCAAACCTTTCGATGTCGTGCCGGGAATGCAGGCGACCTATGTCGACGCCGGGCACATCCTTGGCTCCGCTTCGGTCATACTCGACTGCACCGAGAGCGGGAAGACGAAAAGACTGGTCTTCTCCGGAGACATTGGGCGCAGCGGGCTGGCAATCATCGGCGATCCGGTTCCGCCGGAGGGTGCCGATGCGCTGATCATGGAATCCACCTACGGAAACCGTGATCACGAATCCGTGGAAGGAGCGCGAGCGAAGCTGGCTCAGGTGATCCGTGAGACCGCGGCACGCGGCGGGAGAGTCCTGATCCCCGCCTTCGCGGTCGGCCGCACTCAGGAGATCATCTACTCCCTTCACGGCCTGGTGAAAGAGGGCGCGATCCCGTCCATCCCCATCTACGTGGACAGCCCGCTGGCGATCGATACGACGACGGTTTTCGAGATGCACCCCGAGATCTTCGACAAGTCGGAAGACATGGTGGCCAAGGCGCAGGAGCTCTTCCGCTTCGATCTTCTGAGGTACACGCGGGATGTGGAAGAGTCCAAAGCGCTCGGGAAGGCTCGCGGACCAATGGTGATCATCGCAGCCGCGGGGATGATGGAGAATGGTCGCATCCTCCACCACCTGGCGCAGGGCGCGGGCGATCCGCGGAACACCATCCTCGTCGTCGGTTTTCAGGCGGAGCATACCCTTGGCCGGCGTGTCGTCGAGCGGCGGCCGGAACTGCGGATCTTCGGCGAGGATGTGCCGCTACGGGCGCGCGTGGAAATCATCAACGGGTACAGCGCTCACGCCGACCGTACGGAAATGACCACGTGGCTGGGGCGCGTCAAGGAAAAGTCTCCACGTCTGGGGCCGATCTGGCTGGTGCACGGGGAGCCGCTGGTGCAGGACGAATTCAAGACGGCATTGTTGGCGAAAGGCTACTCCGTGGAGTGTCCCGAGCCTCGCACACGCCATGTTTTCTAGGATAGCTTCCAGACATGGGAAGAGTGGTGCGTTTCATCCGCCGGGTCGTGATTCTCGGGATGGTCACCGTTTTTACGCTCTGGGCCATCTCTGCTTCAGCCGTCCTCATCTGGAGCGCACGTGACGAAGCGAGGCCAGCGCAGGCCATAGTAGTTCTGGGAGCTGCCCAGTATGCAGGCAGGCCCTCGCCGGTGCTTCGCGCGCGGCTCGATCACGCCCTCGGCCTCTGGAAGCGAGACCTCGCATCGCTGCTGATATTGACGGGGGGAACAGGCACCGGAGATACGACGAGCGAAGCAGCCGTCGGGCGAACGTACGCGAAGAAGCGGGGTGTACCGGACACCCTGATCCTGGTGGAGAACGAAGGCCGGACCACCAGCGAGTCGATGAAGGCGGTCGCGGGAATGCTCGAGGTGCGGGGGCTGCATACCGCGCTGCTGGTCAGCGACCCGTTTCACATGCTGCGACTGCGGATCCTCGCCCGGCGTTTCGGGTTTACACCCTATACGTCGCCAACGCGGACCAGCCCGATCGAGCCGAACAGGGAGCAGCGCTGGAAGTATATCTTTAGCGAGTCGGTGAAGGCCCCGCTCGCGTTCTTTTTCGAGAGGAAGATGTGAGGAAAGCCACCGTTTTAGTCATACTCGGATACTTAATAGCGGATCTGTCCGCCGCTGTTCCCGCCGCGTCCCAGACGACCCCGCGAATCAGCTTCGAGAAGTACACGCTGCCGAACGGGCTCCAGGTCATCCTGCACGAGGATCATTCGACGCCGATCGTTGCCGTCAACACCTGGTACCACGTCGGGTCAGGGGACGAGCAGCCCGGACGCACGGGCTTCGCGCATCTCTTCGAGCACATCATGTTCATGGGCTCCCAGAACGTGCCCGTCGGAATGTTCGATCAGTGGCTCGAGGCCGCCGGAGCCGACAACAACGGCTCGACGACAGAGGACCGCACGAACTACTACGAGGTGCTGCCGTCCAACGCGCTCGAGCTCGCGCTCTGGCTGGATGCCGATCGCATGGGATGGCTCCTGCCGACGATGGATCTGCCCAAGGTCGATCTCCAGCGCGACGTCGTGAAGAACGAACGGCGGCAGGGAGTGGACAACGTGCCATACGGCCGGGCCGATGAGACCATTCTCGCCGCCCTCTACCCCAAATCACACCCGTACTCGTGGCCAGTGATCGGATCAATGGCTGATCTCAGCGCGGCTACCCTCGACGATACGAAGAATTTCTTCCGGACGTACTATGCGCCCAATAACGCAACCCTGGCCATCGCGGGTGACTTCGATCCGGCAAGGGCGAAACAGCTGGTAGCGAAGTACTTCGGCGCGATTCCGCGGGGACCGGCGGTTACGAGGCGGACTACGGTCCCACCGGTTGTCGTTCCGCGTGATACGTTCCTCGTCCTTGAGGACAAGGTCCAGCTGCCGCGGCTGTTCTATACCTGGCCGACGGTGAAGCTGTTCGCCCCCGACGATGCTGCGCTCGACATCCTGGCACAGGTCCTCGCCAACGACAAGAACTCGCGTCTCTACAAGAAGCTCGTGTACGACCTGCAGGTCGTGCAGAGCGTGCGCGCGGTCCAGGAGAGCAGCCGGCTTACCGGAAAATTCCAGATCGATGTGCTGCCGAAACCCGGCCAGGCTGCCGCCGGGATCGACAGGCTGGTGCAGGCCGAGATCGCCGGCATCATCAGTAAGGGGGTCACCCGGCGTGAGCTGGTGCGAGCGCAGAACTCCTTCCGCGCACAATTCCTCGACCGTATCGCCAGCGTCCTCGGCAAGGCCGACGCACTGAATTCGTATAATTACTTCGCCGGCACTCCGGATTTCGTACAGCAGGACGCGGCGCGATACGACAGAGTCACCGCCGCCGATGTCCAGCGAGTCGCGAGAACCTATCTTGGCAAACCCAAAATCGTGCTGACCGTCGTACCCGAGGGGAAGAGAGAGCTCATGCTGAGCGCGGCCGGAGGCGTCAAATGAGAGCGCTCACCAGAATCACCACCAGCGCCGTCATGCTGCTGACGGCTCATTCGGTGCTCGACGCCCAGACCTTCGATCGAACCAGGCCGCCGGTGCTCGGCCCACCGCCGAAAGTCTCGCTGCCACCGATCGTGACCAGACAGCTTCCGAATGGCCTCAGGCTGATGGTAGTCGAGCACCATGAGCTCCCCGTCGCCGATTTCATTCTGCTGGTGGGCAGCGGAGGCACGGCAGATCCTGCGGGCAAGATGGGGGTTGCCAATCTTACCGCCGCGATGCTGCGCGAGGGCACTACTACGCGAAAGAGCCTGGAGATCGCGGACCAGATCGCGTTCCTGGGTGTCCGTCTCAATGCGGGTAGCAGCTGGGAGTCGAGCACGCTGTCGCTGCACACTCCAACGGCGCAGCTCGACAGCGCCCTGGCGCTTTTCGCCGATGTCGCGCTTCGACCTTCATTCCCCGCGAACGAGTTCGACAGGCTGAAGAAAACCCGCCTGACGGAGCTCCTCCAGCTGAAGGACCAGGGACCGGCGATTGCGAACATTGCCTACCCGGCAATCGTGTACGGCAGCTCGCACCCATATGGGGCGCGTCTGCTTGGAACGGAGGGATCCGTCGCTGGTCTCTCCGTCGCCGATCTCCAGTCGTACTACGGATCGAATTTCCGGCCCAACAACTCCACGCTGATCGTCGTCGGCGATGTGACGCCGGCTCAGATCGAACAGAAAGTCAACCGGTTCTTCGGTGGCTGGCAGCGAGGAGACGTGACACCGGTGAAGTACACCGACCCGCCGAAAGCAGGAACCACCACGGTCTATCTGATCGACAAACCCGGTGCGGCACAGTCGTCGTTCCGTATCGCGACGGTCGGAGTCCCCAGATCGACCCGGGATTACTTCGCTCTAACCGTGATGAACACGATTCTCGGCGGCTCGTTCACCAGCAGGCTGAACAACAATCTTCGTGAGACGAAAGGCTATACCTACGGCGCGCGCTCGCAATTCGATATGCGCCGGGCGGCGGGACCCTTCATCGCGTCGGCAGAGATCGTCGCCGCGAAGACGGATTCAGCGCTGATCGAGTTCATGAAAGAGCTGAATGCGATCCGCCAGTCCGTTCCCCCCGAGGAGCTCTCCAAGGCGAAGCGCTACCTGCAGCTGCAGCTGCCTTCCGATTTCGAGACCACCCAGCAGATTGCCGGTGCCCTCGTGCCCGTCGCGATGTACGGGCTGCCGCTTGACTACTACAACAACTACGTGCAGAACATCGAGGCCATCACGCCCGCCGATGTGGAGCGGGTGGCGCGTCAGTACGTCAATCCCGGATCTCTGGCCGTCGTCATCGTCGGGGACAGGAAGAGCATCGAGCCCACGCTCAAGGCGGTGAATATCGGGCCGATATCCATCAGGGACATGACTGGACAGGTCGTTCAATAGGGTCTGGATATGTCGTAAACGCTAACAGAACGGGTGTGAGGTACGGGAGGAGCACAGGTACCAGGTGCGAGGTTACTACTCCACGACTTATCGCGGT
>Ga0136633_1000799_pt1 | contig 23784 bp, 24 predicted proteins | sample AntDrymeUQ832206_2_FD_105494 | JGI IMG/M metagenome (GOLD analysis project Ga0136633, IMG submission 105494) | Polar desert sand microbial communities from Dry Valleys, Antarctica - metaG UQ83 (22.06) | ecosystem: Environmental > Terrestrial > Soil > Desert | place: Antarctica: Dry Valley...
CTGCGGCATCTGGGGCCCGCCGCCCTGCTTGCCGACGTAGACGAGCTCGGCGTCGTCGCGACAGAGCGCCAGCGCACTCTCGGGGATCAGCCGGTCGTAGAGCACCGCGTCCGCGCGCGCGAGCAATTCGGCTCCGCGGATCGTGAGCAGCCCAGGGTCACCGGGTCCAGCACCGACGAGGAAGACGGTCACGCGGCCAGTACCTCCCCCGCGCCCGCGGCCAGCATCCGCTGCGCGAGCAGCGCGCCGTCGAGCGTGTCGATCTCGTCGCCCACCCACTGGGATCCGTCGGGGCGTCCGGCGAAGCCGCGCATCCGCCCGTCAGGCGAGGCGTGCAGGCCGACCGCCGTGTGGCAGGACGCGCCCAGTGTCTGGGCAGCGGCGCGTTCGGCCATCAGGCAGGCGAACGTCGCGGCGTCGTGGACGGCGGCGCACAGCGTCTCGGACCCCATCAGTCCCTGGATGGCCAGGGTCCCCTGTCCGGGGGCGGGCACGAAGTCCAGCGCGGTGCAAGCAACCGACAGGCCGAGCCGCTCGATGCCCGCAGCGGCGAGCACCAGCCCGTCCACCTCACCGTCGGACAGCTTGCGCAGCCGCGTGTCCACGTTGCCGCGCAACTCGACCACCTCGATGTCGGCGTCCACCGCCCGCAGCTGGGCGCAGCGGCGCAGCGATGACGTTCCGACCACGCCCGACAGCACCCCGACCAGGACGTCGTGCGCGGCGGCGCGCACCGGGGTCCCCACGATCGCCGTCCCCTCGGCCAGATCGCCGGGGACGTCCTTGGCCGAATGCACCGCGAGGTCGATCTCGCCGGCCACCAGCGCCGCCTCGATCGTGTCGACCCAGCGGGTCTTGTCCCCCGACACGCCGGCGTCGCCGGACGTGCGCAGGACCACCACCTCGACGTCGTCGCCGAGCTGCGCCGCCACCCAGCCCGACTGCGCCAGCGCGAGCGCGCTGCCGCGGGTCCCGATGCGCAGGCTCAACCCGTGCGGCGCCGGCGCGGGAGCTCGCGCACCTCGGCCGGCTCACCCGAGTCCTGTGCGGCGGTGTCGTGCGCCCCATCCTCGAGCCCGAACAGCTCGCGCAGGACCTGCATGCGCGCGTGGCGGCGGTCGCCGGCCTGCTTGACGCGCTGGGTGGGCTCGTGCAGCAGCCGGTTGGCGACGGCGCGGGCGACGGCCTCGACGCGCTCGCGGTCGCGCTCGCTGAGCGACTCCCAGCGGCCCTCGTTGCCGGCGAGCACGTCGTCGACGATCCGCTCCCCGTGCTCGCGCAGCGCGGCGATCGTCGGCAGCACCTCGAGCGAGCCGAGCCACACCGCGAAGCCCTGGATCTCCTCCTCCACGATCGCCTCGGCGCTGCTGGCCTCCGCGCCGCGGACCCGTAGGTGACGTTCCACCGTCGCGGTCAGGTCGTCGACGTTGGCCACCCGCACTCCGGGCAGGCCGGCGCAGTCGGGGTCCACGTCGCGCGGGACCGCGAGGTCGATCAGCAGCAACGGACGGTCGTGGCGGCCCTCCATGACGGCGTCGACCTCCTCGACGCCGAGGATCGCGTGCGGCGCGGCGGTGGACGAGATCACGATGTCGGCCTGGGCGAGCTCGGAGGGCAGCTCGTCGAAGGACACGGTGCGCCCACCGAAGCGCTGCGCGAGCTCCTGCGCCCGCTGCGGGCGGCGGTTGGTCACGACGACCGATCCGACGCCGTGCTCGTGCAGCGCGGCCGCGGTCAGCTCGGCGGTCTCGCCCGCTCCGATGATCAGGACGTGGCGGTCGTGCAGGGTGCCCAGCGCGTCCTCGGCGAGGTCGACCGCGACCGAGGACACCGACGACCGGCCCTCGGCGATCGCGGTCTCGGTGCGCACGCGCTTGCCGGTCGCCAGTGCGGCGCGAAAGAGCTTGTTGGTCAGCGGGCCGGTCGTGCCGACCGCCAGCGCCGCCTCGTAGGCACGCTTGACCTGGCCCTGGATCTCGGCTTCCCCGACGACCAGCGAGTCCAGCGAGGAGGTGACCCGGTAGAGGTGGCGCGCCACGTCGCAGTTGCGCAGCGAGTAGATGCCGTCCACGAGCTCGGTCGGGCGGATGCCGGCGAGCTTGGCCAGCTTGCCGAGCAGGATCGCCTCGGCTTCGACCGGATCGCCGACCACGACGTAGAGCTCCATCCGGTTGCAGGTCGACAGCACGACCGCCTCGTGGATCTGCGCGTCCTCGCGCAGCTGCTCCAGGAACGCCCGCGCGCGCGCCTCCGGCAGCGCGAGGCGTTCGCGCACGGCGACCGGTGCGGTCTTGTGCGAGGTCCCGATGACCAGCAGCTCGGTCACGCGCGCACGGCCTCCGCCGCGCGCTCGCCCTTGGCGGCGAGCTCGTTGAGCTCGATCAGCTCGCGCTCGATCTTGCCGAGCTTGCGGGCCATGATCCCGACGTAGGTCAGGATCAGCGCGAAGAAGACCAGGTAGGCGCCGGCGACGTAGGGGCCGGCGTCATCGAGCGGGAGCGCGGGCATCACGAGAGCACCTGCGGCGCGGCGCTGCGGCGCGGGAGCGAGTCCTCGTCACCGCCCAGCCGGCGGCGCAGGGCACGCAGCTGGAACGTCGCGTTCTTGGACGCCAGCTCGTAGCGCCACAGGGTGGCGTAGAGCGCGGCCATGCCGATGATCGCGATCAGGAAGGTCAGGCGCATGGAGCCGGGCATCGAATCCCCAGTCGTCCCGAGCCGCGGGTGCACGAAGGATTCAGCCAGTCGCACGGCCATGAAGTTCAGCGGCACGAATGCGCCGCCGACCACGGCGAAGACGGCGGCGTAGCGGGCTTGGCGCTCGTGGTCGTCGATCGAGAAGCGCAGCGGTTGGTAGCAGGCGAACAGGAGGAAGACGATCAGGAAGGAGACCAGGGTCGGCTCGTCCCAGACCCACCAGTGACCCCACGCGGCCTTGGCCCAGATGGAGCCCGTGATGAGCACGCCGACGCCGAGGATCAGGGACAGGTGGATCGCCACGTACGAGCGCAGGTCATCGGCGCGGTCGCCCTTGCGCAGGTACTTGAGTCCGTACCAGCCGCCGATCACGAACCCGATCAACGCCACGATCGCCATCGGCACGTGGACGTAGAAGATCTTCTGGATGAAGCCCTGGTCGGCGTCGTTGGGCGCGTAGAAGAAGACCAGCGCGAACGCGGTGGTCAGGGTCAGTGCGGTGAAGAGCGAGAGGGCGGTGAGGCCTCGGCCGAACATCGGTCAGTCCTCCAGGAGGAAGTCGAAGACCGCGTATGCGAGCAGTCCGAAGACTCCATCGTATAGAGCCAGGACCGCCAACCAGCGCCCCGGGAGCGGCTCGGCGCCGCCGTCGAGCAGCAATGGCGCGGTGGCCTCCGCCCCCGCGATCAGGAGCGGGATGATCAACGGCAGCGCCAGCAGCGGCACGATCAGGTCGCGCGAGCGTGTCTGCACGCCGATCGCCCCGACCAGCGTCCCGATCACCGCGATACCGACGTTGGCCAGCAACAGCACCGCGACCAGTTCCGGCAGCGCCTGCCCGAGGCCCGGTCCGAGCAGCAGCACGGCGAAGGCCGGGACGAGGATCAGCTCGAGCACGATCAGGAAGGCGCACAGGACGAGCGCCTTGGCGACGAACAGCGCCGTGCGGTCCACCGGGGCCAGCAGGAAGCCGTCGAAGCCGCCCTGCTCGGCTTCGGTCACGAACAACCGGCCGATCGCCAGCACGGCGGCGAACAGCAGGGTCACCCAGAGGACGCCGGAGGCGAGGTCGCCGTCGAGGCTGGAGCGGTCCAGCGCGTAGTGGAAGACCACGAACGTCGAGAGGCTGAACAGGACCATCGCGGTCAGCGTCTCGCGCGTGCGGCGCTCGAGCAGCAGGTCCTTGCGCACGAGTGCTGAGACGGTCGGGAGGAAGCGCGTGGTGGGCACCGGGGCGGGCGTCATCCGGCGATCGCCTCGCGGACCCGCGCTGCGTCGACTCCCGCGGCGGGGGCCAGCAGCGCGACGCGCCCGTCGCGCAGCGCCAGGACGTGGTCGGCCTCGGCGAGCCCCGCCTCGAGGTCATGGGAAATGAGGACCCGCGCGGGTCCCCGCAGCAGCGGGGCGATCTGCTCGGCTCCTGCCGGGTCCAGGTTCGCGAACGGCTCGTCGAGCAGCAGCAGGTCGGGCTCGTGGAGCGTGGCCCGGGCGATCGCGGCGCGCTGGGTCATACCGCGCGAGAGCGTCTGGACGGGGTCGTCGGCGCGGCGGCCGAGCCCGACCCGCTCGAGCGCCTCGCCGATCCGCGCGTCCCCGATTCCGTGCAGCCGCGCGTGGAAGCGCAGGTTCTCGCGCACCGTCAGCTCGCGGTAGAGCAGCGGGTCATGGCCCAGGAACCCGAGCCGTCCCCGCACCGCCCAGCCCTCGCGCGGCAGCGCGCGGCCGAGCACCTCCACGGTGCCGGCGTGCGGGCGCAGCAGCGTGGCGAGGATCCGCAGCAGCGTGGACTTGCCGGCGCCGTTGGCCCCGAAGACGGCGAGCGTGGCGCCGGCCGGCAGCTCCAGCGAGACGCCACGTAACGCCCAGCGCTCCCCGAAGCGGCGCTCGAGCCCGGAGATTCGCAGTGCCGGCTCAGCCATCGAGCAGGTCCGAGACCACGCCGAAGATCGTGTCGACGTGACGGTCGGGCAGGTTCACGATCAGCGTGGCGCCGACCCAGCCGGCCGTCCCGCGCCACAGCAGCGCGCGCTCGGGGTCCACCGCGCGCCCGGTCGCCCGGACCGCCTCGGCGATGGCGGGCGCATCGCGCTCGAGCACCGCACGCGTCGCCTCCGTCGTGATCTCGGCCCGCCCCGGACCGATCCCGCCGATGGTGAGCACCAATGCGCAGCCCGCGTCGGCGAAGTGGTGCAGCCGGTCCTCGATCAGCGCGAAGTCGTCGGGCAGCACTTCCATCGCCACCACCGTCCCGCCGCCGGCCTCGACGAGCTGGGCCATCTGCGGACCGGCCAGATCCGGGGCCTCACGGCGCGAGACGGCATCCGAGACGCGGAGGATGGCGGTCTGCACGCCAGCCAACGCTAGACGCTGATCCGGCTGGCGGGGGGAGTGCGCAGGTGTCGGTGATGACATCGCGCACGGGGCGAATGGCCCTCCCCATCCTCCTGGCGTCAGTCGCGGTCTCATTCGCGGCCTGCGGCGGCGGAGACGCGACCCCGTCTCCGGCCGGCACCGCCTCCGGCGCGGAGCCGCCCACGTCGGCGACCGTGCGCGTGCAGGCGTTCGAGTTCGCTCCCGATCCGATCGAGGTGCCGGTGGGATCGACGGTCCGGTTCATCAACGATGACGCGACGGTGCACCGGCTGTCGCTCGAGAAGGACGCCGTGAAGGCCAATCTGGACCGCTCCGGCGGCTCCTTCGACCACGTCTTCTCGAAGGCCGGCGAGTTCAAGTACCGCTGCCTGATCCACTCAGGTCCCGGCATGCGCGGGCGCGTCGTCGTCCGCTGATTCAGGCTCAGCCTGAATCCAGGCTCAGGCGGGAGTGAGCGCCCGACGGCGCTCGTCGATCAGCGCGCGGACCTCGTCCTCGCGGCCCGCGCGCAGCAGGGCGATCGGGTCGGGGTCGCCGTTGACGATGCCCTCGAAGAACGCCTTGCGGTCCTGATAGGTCGGCAGCGTGGACTTCGCCCAGCCGCGCGCGTCGTTGAGGATCTCCGCCATGCGCGCGTGGACGTCGCCGTACTCGGCGGCGATTTCGCGCTTGATCCGCTTGGCCAGCGCCGGCGAGGCGCCCGCGGTGGAGATCGCGATGGCCAGCGGCCCTGAGCGGACGATCGCCGGGAGGATGAAGTTGCACAGCGGCGGCACGTCGACGATGTTCACGAGCATCGCCCGGCGCTCGGCGTCGTCGAAGACGCGGATGTTGACGTCCGTGTCGTTCGTGGCCGCGATGACGATGAAGACGCCTTCGAGGTCGGCGGGTCCGGCGTACTCGCGGCGCTCCCACTCGATCGAGCCCTCGGCGGCCAGCGCGGCCAGGTCCTCGCCGGCTTCGGGCGCGATCAGGCGCACGCGACCGTCGCAGGCCAGCAGGCCCTCGACCTTCTCGAAGCCGATGTCGCCACCGCCGACGACCACGCAGGTCCGGCCGGTGAGCTTCAGGCAGGCGATGTAGAACGGCGTGTCCAGCATGTCGCGCACGCAGGTCTGATCGCAGATTCCGCGCCGGAACTGGCAGACGCATTCCTTGCCTGCATACGCTTGAGCCGGCATCGTCCTACAACCGTAGTACGCGTGATGGCCCGGCCTGAGTACTTCGACGACACGTCCATGCTGCGGCGGATCCACCGCGAGTCGGCGGTCGCGCTCTCAGGCCCGCGGGCGCTGTTGATGCAGGCCACGCATCCGGTCGCCTTCGCCGGGTTCTTCGCCCATACGGGGGCGCTGGCGGACCCGTATGGGCGCCTCCAGCGCACCGCGCAGGTGATGTCGACGATCGGCTTCGGCCCGCGTGCGGATGCCGACGCGCAGACCCGGCGCGTACGAGCGATCCACCGCCGCATCAGCGGGGAGACAAGCGCACCGGCGGGACGCTTCCCGGCGGGGACCCCGTACCGGGCCGACGATCCCGAGCTGCTGCTGTGGATCCTCGCCACGCTCGTGGATTCCGCTCTCGTCGTCTACCAGAAGTACGTCGGGCCGCTCAGCCGCGACGAGCGCGACGCCTACTGGCGCGACTACCGGGTGATCGGGAGGCTGTTCGCCCTGCGCCCGCGCGACATGCCGGCGACGATCGAGTCCTTCGACGACTACGTGGCCGGCATGCTCGCCTCGGGCGACCTGCACGTGGGCGATGAGGTGCGCGCACTCGCGGTGGACATCGTGCTCAAGCCGCCGGTCCCGCTGGCCGCGCGTCCGGTGCTGGAGCTGATCAATCAGATCACGATCGGACTGTTGCCGCCGGAGATCCGGCGCCTCTACGGGTTTCGCTGGGACCCGCTGCGCGGGGTCGCGCTGCACGGTGGCGCCGAGTACGTGCGTCGCGTGGTGGTCCCGCTGCTGCCCGAGCGCCTGCGGGTCACGCCGACGGCGCGCGCGGCCTGATCAGCGCACGATCGTGAAAGCGAGCGTGACCGGCTTCGACACGTTGCGCACCGCGTCCGCAGCGACCAGCGTGACGCGGTAGCGCCCCGGCCTGAACGTCGTGTCCAGCACCCGCAGGACACCGCTGCGGGCGAGGATACGCCCCGAAAACCCCACGGACACGCGCCCGGCGAGGGGGTGCGCGCGCGTGATCAGCCCGGCCGGAGCGAAGACGCGCCGGCGCTTGCCACCCTGGCGGGCGAAGCCGACGCGCTCGAAGTAGATCAGCACCTGGGCGGGCTCGGAGAGCGTGTAGCGCAGGCGTGTGCCGCGCGCCGCGCGCCGCTGGGCGACCACCGCCGTCGGCGTGCGGCTGACCCGGAAGCGGGTCCGGTCGAGCTTCGGATCCGACAGGATTGGCGGAGTGCGGTCGGCCGGCGGACCGACGAGGAACGGGCGCTCGAGTGAGCGGATGTTGCCCACGGCATCCTCGGCGGTCATCGTGAAGCTCGTCGATCCCGCGGTGGGAAAGGCGAACTCCGTGCTCGGGCCGGCCCGTCGCTGGTCGCCCGGGAAGCGGAAGGCCGTCGAGGCGACGGCCGACCAGGCGTCGCGCACGGCGAACGAGAACCGATAGGGGTCCAGGGCGAACCCGCCCGCCCGCGCGACCACGTCGACGATCTGCGGGCCGGCGGCGTCGAGCGCCTGGGCGGCCACTACACCGGAGCGCCGGTAGGCGGCGACCGCGTTGCCATCGGCGTCGGCGGCCAGGTCCGGGGTCTCGGCGACCGCTCCGGCGCGGGAGACGGGAACCGCCGCGGTGAATCCGGTGCCCGGCGCGCGCCGGGCGGACTCGAGGATTCCCGCACGCAGCCAGCCGACGACCAGCGATCCGTCGCCCGCCCCGACGGCGAGGGGCAGGGCGTCGTCGACGCCGTCGGCGGAGATCGCCCCGGTCGTGCCGAAGCCGCCCGGCGTGCCGCGGGTGGCCACGATGCGTGCCCCGCCGCCGGTTCCGGCGCGCCAGACCGCCACGAACTCCCCGGCGGGCGTCGCGGCGAGCGCGGGAGGGCCGGTGATCTGCCCGTCCGGGGAGAGGGGCCCGGCGGCGCCCCCGACGACGACGCCGCGAACGGCGCCCGTGCCCAGCCAGGCCACGGCGGTGCGCCCGCCGGCGTCCACGGCGACGGCGGTGGTGACGCCGGTCTCGTCCGGCGCGGCGGCCTGCGTCGCGCCGAAGGCCGCGCCGGGCGGGGCGAGCGCGACCGTCACGGCGTCCGCCCCGGCGCCGCAGCCCGCCCGCCAGGCGACGGCGGCGTGACCGGAGGTCCCGACCGCGGAGGAGAGCGCGCAGGCCGGCCCGGTGGAGAGCTCCTGCGTCGCCGCCCAGTCCGCGCCCGCGGGGCGCCTGGCGGCCCGCGGGGTCTGGCGGATGAAGGCCACGATGACGTCGCCGCGGTCGTTGCCGCGGACTTGCAGCTCCGCGGGCGTCCCAGAGCCGCCGCCGGTCAGGTCCGACGGCGCGCCGAAACCGGCGGCTCCGGGAGTACGGACGGCGGCGAGCACCTTGTCGCCGGCGATCCAGGCGACGACGGCCGTCCCGTCTGCGGCCATGGCGGCGTCCAGGGAACCCGCTCCCGAGCCGAGCGCGACGGCCGGGGCGTAGGAGCCGGCCGTGCCGCGCAGGCGCGCCTCGACCATGCCGTTGCGGATCCAGGCGACCAGCGACTCCCCGTTCGGGCTCGTGGCCGCGACCGGCCCGGCTGAGATTGCGCTGCCGAGAACTGCCGGTTCGAGCCACGTCGGCCCGGCCACCGAGGGCGCCGGGCCAGACAGCACGGCAAGCAAAGCGAGCAAGACGGTCCGGCGCATCCCTGGTCGAAGCTAGCGCCGCAGGGCTTCCCGCGCCAGCCGCACCGCGACCCGGACCAGCGGGACCGCCCCGGCGCGCAGGACCGCGCCGCGCTCGGATTCGCGCCCGTGCATCAGGCGCGCGGACGTGGTGGACGCATCGACCAGCGCGGCGTCGTAGGGCAGCCAGCGGGCGCTGCGCAGGCGGGTGGGCTGCGACGCGATCTGGCGCGCGACCGTGTGCCGGGCCAGGCGCACGGGCGCCGCCGGCGGCGTGGAGCCGTGCTCGTTGACCCACGTGAGCTCCGCGCCGATCGCCCGGGCGACGCGCTCTCCGTGGCCACGGTCGCCGGACCACACCGACACCGGGGCGTCGTTGACGGCGATCGCCAGCGCGATCGCCTCCGCCTCGTCGCGCGCCTCGACGAGCGCGATCACGGGGCCCGGCACCGATGCGGTGAGCACGCGAGCGTCCGGCGGGACGTGCCGCAGCACCGCGGGGGCGTAGTAGGGCCCGTCACGGCCCTCGACGGGCCCGCCGGCGACCTGGACCGCGCCGGAGGCGACCGCCTCGCGGACGAGGGTGTCGACGGTCTCGAGGTCCGTGCGGCTCGCCAGCGGGCCGATCTCCGTCTCACGCTCCGTGGGGTCCCCGACCCGGAGCCGGCGTGCGGCCTCCTGCACGGCGGTCAGCAGCTCGTCGGCGACCTGGGGCACGGCGATCACGCGCCCGACCGCGGCGGGCCCTTGCCCACCACGGGCGAAGGCCGACCACAGCGCTCCGCCGACCACCCGGTCGATCGGGGCGCCCGCGAGCACGAGCATCGTCCCCTTTGCGCCCACGGTCGCGGCGCTCACCCGGTCGCAGTGCTCCGCAAGGGTCTCGAGGGCCACGGCCGGCTCGACGATCTGGACGAGCCCGTCCGGGAACCCACTGCGCGCGCAGGCCGCGACCAGCCGCTTTCCGGACTCGCGGGTGGCCGGGGAGAGCACGACGCCGTTGCCGGCCAGCAGCGCGGCGCCGACCTCGAGCACCGGCTCGGCCCACGGCGAGGCGGCACCGGAGCAGATGCCGACCACGCCGACGGGTGCGCTGATCAGGACCGAGCGCCGGCCCGCCCGCAGCGGCGCGGCACGACCGAGGCGCTGGTCCTCGAGCGCGGCCGGGCCCTCGTCGGCCAGCTCGTGCAGGCCTCCGACGCCAGGCAGCAACTCTCCGAGGAGCGCGTCGGTGCGGGCCAGGCCGGGCTCGGTGGCGAGCATCGCGGCGAGCGCGTCCACCTCGTCGAGCAGGGCCTGGGCCAGGCGTCGCAGGTAGCGCGCCCGGGCGTGGACGGGCACGATCGCCCACAGCGGCTGGGGCCCGCGGGCAGCCTGCGCGGCGGTCGCGACGTCCATGCGCGGGACGCTACCGGGCGGGCGCGGTGCTTATCCAGGCTCAGGCCACGCGGCGGTGGTGCCGTGCTGCGCGCTCGCGCAGCATCAGCCCGATCAGCTCGCCGAGGCCGTCGGTCAGGCGCTCGTCGACGACGAGGGTGTCCGGGTCGGCGCCCGGGTCGAGATCGATCGCGCCGAGGCCCACCAACGTCTCGGTCCCCTCGATCGGGGCGAACGCCGCGAGCACGGCGCGGTGGGCCGGGTCGTAGGACAGCAGCCGGGCCACGTCGAGGCCGGCGGCCTTGACACCGTGGCCGGCCAGCAGGGCCGTCACGGCGGGGATGTCGCCGCGGCGGGCCAGGCGCAGTTGCACGCGCGGACCGGCGTCGGGGGCGAAGGTGCGGGTGAGGGGGGAGGAGCTCACACCTCCTAATACGCCGGAAACGCCGAATCGTCGCGCGAAACAGCGTGCAGCGTGAGCCATCTCACACTTATGGACTACCGCCCCCGGGCGCGCCGGATCCGCTCGAGGCGCTCGGCGTTCTCGCGCTCGGCGGCGTCCGGGGCGTAGAAGCGCACGCCCTCGAGGCCCTCGGGCATGTGCTCCTGGTCGTTGACGTGCGCCGGGTGGTTCTGGGGGTTGTCGTAGCCCTGCCCGCGCCCGAGCTTCTTCGCCGCCGGATAGGCGGCGGAGCGCAGCGGGCCGGGCGGGATGGCCGCGCCGTGCTCGCTCACGAACGCGCGCGCATCGAGGATCGCCCGCTTGGCCGCGTTGGACTTGGGGGCCAACGACAGGTAGATGGCCGTCTGCGCGAGCGTGAACTGCGCCTCCGGAAGCCCGATGTGCTCGACCGCGGCCGCCGCCGCGACCGCGATCGGCAGCGCCTGCGGGTCCGCGTTCCCGATGTCCTCAGAAGCCAGGATGATCATGCGCCGGACGATGTAGCGCGCGTCCTCGCCGCCTTCGAGCATCGCGGCCAGGTAGTAGAGCGAGGCGTCCGGGTCCGAGCCGCGCGTCGACTTGATCCAGGCCGAGATGTAGTCGTAGTGCATGTCGCCGGCCTTGTCGTAGAGCACGGCCTTCTTCTGCAGCGCGTCCTCGGCGTCCTCGAGCGAGACGGTCCTTGCCTGCGTGCGCCCCGCGGTCTCGCAGGCGATCTCGAGCGCGTTGAGCGCCGTGCGGGCGTCGCCGCCCGAGCGCTTGGAGAAGAACGCGACCACGTCGTCGCCGACCTGGATGTGTCCGCACGCCCCCTCTTCGAGCGCTCGCCGCAGCAGCACCTCGACGTCGTCCTCGGTCAGCGCGCGCAACTCGTAGACGCGGACCCGCGACAGCAGCGCCGAGTTGACCTCGAAGTACGGATTCTCGGTCGTCGCACCGATCAGCACGACCAGCCCCTCCTCGACGGCGGGGAGCAGCGCGTCCTGCTGGGCCTTGTTGAAGCGGTGGATCTCGTCGAGGAAGAACACGGTGCCGAGGCCCCCGCGGCGGCGCTCCTCGGCACGCGCCATCACTTCGCGCACCTCGGGCCGGCCCGCCTGGACCGCCGAGAGCTCCTCGAAGGCGTGATCGGCCGCACGGGCGACGAGGCGTGCGAGCGTCGTCTTGCCCGTGCCGGGCGGGCCGAACAGGACCATCGAGTGCGGCGTGCCGGACTCGATCGCGGTGCGCAGCGCGGTTCCGTCGGCGAGCAGATGGCCCTGACCGACGACCTCGTCGAGCGTGCGCGGGCGCATCCGCGCGGCCAGCGGCGCGTCAGGGCCTGGCGCGGGCGCGGCGTCGCCGGGATCAGGGGTGCCGAAGAGCTGGTCCACCCGCGGGAGTATCGCGAGGCCGTCACTTCATACGCCGCCCGCCCGGACCCGCTAGGAGTCTGTCGCGTGGAACTCGCCCTCTTCGGTGTCTGGTGCTTCATCGTCGCCGCCGCGGGCGGTCTGGTCGGCCTCGTGCTCGGCAACATCCGCCTGCCGGCGACGCTGCTCGTGGCTTCCGGCGCCGCCGCGGGTGCCGGGGCGAACCTCGCCATCTCCGCCATCGCCGCCTTCACCGCCGCCGCGGTCCACATCCGGGCCGGCCGGATCAACTGGCGGCTGTTCGGCTGGATGGCCCTTCCCTCGGTTCTCGGCGCGGTCGCGGGCGGCTACCTCGCCGGCGAGTTGCCCGAGGACGTCCTGCTCGTGTTCATCGCGCTCGTGCTCTTCCACGCGGCCTACGAGCTGAGCAAGTGGCAGCCGAAGGCGCCCGCCGCACCTGGGGAGCCCGACGTCGAGCCGGAGCTCGACGTCCGCGCCGCCGTCATCAGCGGCGGCGTGATCGGCCTGCTCGGTGGGATCGTCGGCCTGATCCTCGGGTCCCTGCGCATGCCCGCGCTGCTGAAGTTCGTCGGCGAGACGCCGCGGCGGGCCGTCGGGACGAACGTCGCCGTCGGCGTGCTCGTCGGCGTCGCCGGCGCCCTCGCCCACTTGCCGAACGCCGCACCCGACCTCGACCTGATCCTGGTCGGCGGGGCGGCGAGCGTCCCCGGCGCGCTGCTCGGCTCGCGCCTGACCGGTCGCCTGAGCGAGATCCAGCTCGTGCGCGCGATCGCCGTGGTCCTGGTGGTGGCGGCCGTCGGCGTCCTGGTCCAAGTCGTAGGTTGAGCTGCGTGGAGGCACTGCTCGAGGAGGTCACCGAGGTCCTCGGCCGGTTGATCCGGTTCAAGACCGTCAATCCGCCCGGGAACGAGCGCGAGGCCCAGCAGTGGCTCGCCGGCTACCTCGAGGACGCGGGCCTGACGGTCGAGCTCGACGGCCCCGAGCCCGAGCGCCAGTCGCTCGTCGCGCGGCTGCCCGGCAAGGCCGACGGGCCGGTCCTCGGCTACCTCGGCCACATGGACACGGTGCTGGCCGATCCCGGCGCCTGGTCGCGCGATCCCTGGGACGGCGGCGTCCACGACGGCTTCCTGTGGGGGCGCGGGGCGCTCGACATGAAGGACCAGGTCGCCGCCGAGGCCGTCGCCCTCGCCCATCTGGCGCGGACGGGCGCGCGCCCTGAGCGGGGCGAGGTCCGCCTGTTCTGCGTCGCCGACGAGGAGGTCGGCGGGGCGCTCGGCGCGAAGTGGCTGACCGAGCAGCGCCCGGACCTCGCGCGCTGCGACTACCTGCTCAACGAGGGTGCTGGGGCGGTCATGCCCTACGGGAACCGGCGCCTGTACGGCGTCTGCGTGGCCGAAAAGGGGACGTTCCGTTTCCGTGTCGTCGCCGAGGGCCGCGCGGGGCACGCCTCGATCCCGGAGATCGCCGACAACGCCCTGCCAAAGCTCGCGCCCGTGCTCGAACGTCTGGGGCGCGACGAGTTGCCGTTCGACGTGGTCGCCGAGCCCCGTCTGCTGCTCTCCTCGCTCGGTCTGGACCCCGACGATCCCAAAGCGGCGCTCGAGGCGATCAGGGGCATCGAGCCGCGGCTGGCGGAGTTGATGGGCCCGACGCTGCGGGTCACGGTCGCGCCGACCATGATCACCGCGTCAGAGAAGATCAACGTGATCCCCGCTCGTGCGGAGCTGCGCGTGGACTGCCGCGTCCCGCCCGGGATGGAGGGCGACGAGGTCATGACGCGCATCCGCGAGGCCGTCGGGGAGGCGCCGGGCCTGCACGTCGAGTTCCTCGAGCAGGTCGTGGGAAACCGCTCGGCGGTGGACACGCCGCTGATGCGGGCGATCGACGGCTGGGTGCGCGGAATCGATCCGGCCGGCGAAGCCGTTCCGGTCGTCCTGCCCGCGTTCACGGACTCGCGCTGGTGGCGGCACGCGTTCCCCGACTGCATCGCCTACGGCTTCATGCCCCAGCGACACCAGACGCTCTACGAGGCGTGGCCGCTGATCCACGGCGCCGACGAGCGCATCGACGTGCGCGACCTGGCGCTTGCGGCGGGGTTCTTCGCCCGGCTGCCGTCTACCTTGTTGGCATGAGCACGAGCGACACCGCCGAGACCCCGGAGAAGCTGCGACTCGGGGGGATGGCGTTGCGCAACGGACTGCTCGTGCACGGCCCCACCCATTGGGCGGCGGCGGTGCGCACGAAGGACGGGTCGATCAAGACCGCTTCGGGCCGCAAGCCGACGCTCGACGCCACGCACGGGGTGCCCGGCCTGCGCGGCGTCGTCCGCCTGGGTGAGGCCTTCGTCGTCATCCCGCTCGTCAAGCGCGCGCTGCCCGAGGCCCGCCTGCCCTTCCAGGACCTCTCGACGCTCGGCGTCGCGGCCGGCACGACGATCGCTGGCTCGCTGCTGCGCCGGCGGGTGCGTGGCGCGGGCGGCGAGGTGGCGATCGCCCTGATCTCGATGGCTCCGGCGCTGTTCGCCCTGCGCGGGGGCGAGCTGGCCGAGTACCACGGGGTCGAGCACAAGGCGATCGCGGCCTACGAGTCCGACGCCGACGACGCCCGCGACGCGGGCAAGGAGCACGACCGCTGCGGCTCGCACCTGGTCGCCCCGCTGCTCGCGTCCAACCTCGCCGGGACGGTGCTGCTGCGCCAAGTGGTCGCCAAGCCGCACCCCCTGGCCGGCGGGGCGCTTGCGCTCGCGTCGACCGCCGTCGCCGTCGAGGTCTTCGCCTGGTCGGAGCGCAACAGCTCCACCCGCCTCGCGAAAGCCCTGCGCCGCCCCGGTTTCGAGATCCAGCGGCTCGTCGGCACGCGCGAGCCCGACGATCGCCAGCTCGAGGTCGGACGCGCCGCGTTGGCGGAGATCCTGGGCGTCGAATCGGCCAATTGAGCGGCCAGATGGCCAACTGGGGTCTTGACCCCGTTGCGTTCTGCGCCGATAGGGGCTGAGATGGAGCACGACCTCTTCGAGGAGTCCTTGCCATGCAGACGCTGATTCCCCAAGCCACGCCGGACGCATCGCCCGCCGGCGCCGCGCCGCTGGCGCCGCCGCAGTCGAGTCCGCCGGAGCTGCACTGGTACGACTGGGACGTCCTCTCGGGCGACATCGTCACCTGGGCGCCGATCCTCTTCATGGCGCTGATCGTGTTCTTCCTGTGGCGCACGATGAAGCTCATGCCGAAGACCAAGCCCCAGGAGATCCGGGCCGACACGAAGTGGGCCGTGGGCTGGGACGGCGTCGCGGGGTGCGACGAGGCGAAGGCCGAGCTCCAGGAGGTCGTCGACTTCATGCGCGAGCCCAAGCGCTTCGAGGCGCTGGGCGCGTCGGTGCCGAAGGGGATCCTGCTGCACGGTCCTCCCGGGACCGGCAAGACGCTGCTGGCCAAGGCCGTCGCCAACGAGGCCGGCGCGACGTTCTTCTCGCAGTCCGCCGCGTCGTTCGTCGAGATGTTCGCCGGCTTGGGCGCCGCGCGCATCCGGCGGCTGTTCCGCGAGGCTCGCAAGCATGCGCCCTCGATCATCTTCATCGACGAGATCGACGCTGTCGGCGCGTCGCGCGGCTCGGACAACAACTCCGAGCGCGAGCAGACCCTCAACCAGCTGCTGGTCGAGATGGACGGCATGAACACCGCCTCCGACGTCGTGGTCATCGCGGCCTCGAACCTGCTCGAGAAGCTCGATGGCGCGCTGCTGCGCCCGGGGCGCTTCGACCGGCAGATCCTCGTCACCCCGCCCGACGTCGGCGGCCGCCTGGACATCTTCGCCGTGCACACCCGCAACAAGCCCATTTCCCCGGACGTCGACTTCGACGTCCTGGCCCGCCAGACCTCGGGGCTGACCGGCGCCGACCTGGCCAACCTCTGCAACGAGGCCGCGATCGCCGCAGCGCGCCAGAAGCGCGCGAAGATCGTCCAGGCCGACTTCGACTGGGCGCTCGAGCGCGTCATCGCGGGCATGCAGTCGCGCCGCACGCTCAACGAGCACGAGCGCCGCGTTGTCGCCTGGCACGAGGCCGGTCATGCGCTGTGCGCGGAGATGCTCCCGGGCGTCAACAAGGTCCACAAGATCTCGATCGTCCCGCGCGGCCGCGCCCTGGGCTACACGCTCAACCTCCCCGACGAGGACCGCTACCTCAAGACGCGCGAGGAGCTCATCAACTACATGGCCGTGCTGCTCGGCGGCCGGGCCGCGGAGGAGGTCGTCTTCGGCGCGGTCACGACCGGCGCCAGCGACGACCTCAACCGCGTCGCGGAGATCTCGCGCTCGATGGTCCACGACTACGCCATGGGCACCACGCTCAACTCGCTGCGCGTCTCCCACGAGGGCGGTGCGGTCTCCGACCGGACACGGCAGATGCGCGACGAGGAGCAGCAGCACCTGGCCGATGAAGGGTTGCGGATGGCGCAGCGGCTGGTGCGCGAGCACCGCTCGACACTCGACGAGATGGCGCACGCGCTGCTCGAGAACGAGGTGCTCACGCGCGAGGACATCGAGCGCATCATGGGTCCGCTGAAGGGCGTCAAGGGCCATGGTGGCCTGCGCGTCGTGGCGGCCTCGGGCGACGACTCGGTCGCCTGAGACTCCTCGCCGTCCTACATCCGTCCGAACGCTCGCGTTCGGAGGAGAATTCGTCCCGGAATAAGTCAAGGATCCGAACCGTCCGGCCGATGTGCATCAGACGATGGGAATGGTCACTTCGTTCCGCACCGAGCCAGCCGCGACGCTGCGCAAGGCCGCCCACATCCAGCAATTGCTCGAGCCGGGCGCGATCGAGCCCGTCTACCAGCCGATCGTAAGGCTGTCGGACCTCGAGGTCATCGGCTACGAGGGGCTCGCACGCTTCCCCTACGCCGACGGGCTCTCCCACATGCCGCCCGACGTGACGCTCGCCGCGGCCGGGGAGATCGGACTGCGCGAGGATCTCGAAGTGGCCTGCTGGGGCGCCATGGCCAAGGCCGGCTCACCGCCCGGTGGGCGTCTGCTGTTCGTCAACATCTCCCCGCACGTGCTCGGCCACCCCGGCCTGGCTGAGCTCGCCGACAAGCTGCCCTCGCGCCTGGTGATCGAGATCACCGAGCAGAGCGAGGTCACCGACTACGCCGAGTTGCGCGAGCGCCTCGCCCCGTGGGTCGCGCGCGGTGCGGCCCTCGCGGTCGACGACACCGGCGCGGGCTATGCGTCGCTCGAGCACGTCGTCGAGTTGCGCCCGGACTTCCTGAAGCTCACGCGCTCGCTGGTCGCCGACATCGACAAGGACGCCAACCGCCAGGCCCTGCTGCGCGCGCTGATGGCGTTCGCCAAGGAAGTCGGGGCCGGGATCGTCGCCGAGGGTGTCGAGCGCGAGGAGGAGATGCAGGTCCTGCGCGAGGCCGAGGTCGACTACGCCCAGGGTTGGCTGTTCGGCAAGCCCGGTCCGCCGTGGCCGAAGATCCCGGACCTCAAGCCCCGGATCGTCCAGCCGTCGCTGACCGATTCGGGCGTCAAGCGCATCGGGCGTCTGGAGCGCGAGGTGGCGGGGGCGCCGACCATCGACAAGGCGTGCGACGCGATCGCCGACCACCTCGGGCGGATGGGCTTCATGCCGAGCGTCTACCTCGAGCAGGGCGGCCGTCTGCGCTGTCGTGCCGCGCGTGGCTACTGGCAGGTCTATGACGGCATCCCGGCGAGCGCCGGCGTGATCGGCAAGACCTTCCGCGAGGGCAAGCCGGTGATCATCGATGACGTCGCCGCCCACGGGGAGTACCTCGGGCTGATCGAGGCCGTCAAGGCGGAAGTCGGGATCCCGCTGCGGATCGGCGAGCGCGTCGTCGGGGTCGTCAACGTCGAGAGCACCACGCCGCTCGGCGAAGGCCCGACGGCCGAGATCATGCGCTGCGCCTCCCTGCTCTCGCGCCGGCTGGCCGAGTTCGGCCCGCTCGACGTCCCGACGCCCGGCCAGCGACTGGCCCGCGCCGCCGCCCGCGCCGCCGACATGATGGATCGCGAGTCGGTCGTCCGTGAGGCCGCCTCCGCCGCGCTCGACGTCTCCGGCATGGAGTCGGTGATGGTCGTGTTGCGCGACGTCGAGGGCGTTCCGTCGGTCACCCACGCGACGGGACCGTTCGCGGACTCCTTCCGGGGCCTGAGCACCGGTGAGCTGTCCGACATCGAGGCCTGGGTCTCGCCCGGCACCGTGATCATCACGATGGGCGACGTCGGTGGCCGCGCCCCCGCCACCGCCGAGCCGCTGCGCCGTGCCGGTGCCGGAGCGCTCGCCGTGCTGCCGCTGACCATCGTCGGCCAGCAGCTGGGCCTGATCGTGCTCACCGACCGCTCCAATGTCGTGCTCGCGACCCACGACGTCGAGTTGCTCGAACTGCTCTGCGTCCAGACCGCCGCCCAGCTGGGTGGCCTCGCAGCGGTCTCCGAGATGCGCGCGCGCGCCGCGCGCGACCCGCTGACCGGCCTCGGTCACCACGCGACCTTCCACGCGCGGCTGCCGCGCCGCCGCGAGCTCGCGCAGGCCAACGAGACCCGTCTGGCGGTCGTGCTCGCCGACGTCGACGGGTTCAAGGGCCTCAACGACGAGCGCGGGCACAAGGCCGGCGACGAGGTGCTGCGCGCGATGGCCAACCTCCTGCGCGAGATCGCGCCGGCCGAGCACTCCGCCTTCCGCCTCGGCGGCGACGAGTTCGCCGTGCTCGTCGAGTGCGACGGCCGCGGAGGCGCCCAGCAGCTCGCCTGGGACCTGCAGGCCCGAGCCCGCGACGTGCTCGGAACCACGCTCTCGATCGGCGTCGCCCTGGCCGACGAGGCCGAATCCGACGCCGAGCTGCTCGAGCGTGCCGACGAGGCCCTGCTCGACGTCAAGCGCCGCGGGCGCGACGGCGTGGCCCTGGCGGGGCCGCGGCTGGGGCTCCTCGCCTCGGCCGATTCGGTCTAGCTCTTTTGCTTCGATCCGGTGGGTGGTCACCCCGGCCGCGGAGGCCTACCCCGGAACCACCAGCGCAAAGGCCGCCGGCTCGACCGCGATCCGCACCACCGGCCCCGCCTCCAGCAGCTCGCCGTCCACGTTCAGCGCCGTCCCGGCCGGGACGCGGAGCTCCACCGCGCGCCCGCGCAGGTGCACCGCCCCCTCGAACGAGGTGATCTTGTGCGCCCGCATGGCTCGTGCGAGCTTCGGCAATTCGCGGCGCGAGTGGGCCGGCACGGCGACGGCGTCGAGGAGGCCGTCCTGCGGGTCGGCGGGCTCGACCTTGGCGCCGGCGCCGAACGCGCCCGACGCGGCAATCATGACCTGCCAGGCGTCGCCGGAGAACAGCTCGGCGCCGTCGACGGTGACCGTGCACGCCAGCGGCGGGGTGCGCAGGCCGGCCACGAACGCGCCGGCCGGGTAGGCGAGCGCGCCGAGGCGCTTCTTCCACGGGGTCGCGCGCGCGGCCGACGCCGGCGAGAGCCCGGCGGCGACGACGTTCAGGAAGGGCTGGCCATCGATCCGGCCCATCTCGAGCGTGCGCAGCGTGGTGCCGGTGGCGGCCAGACGCACGGCGGGCTCGGGCTCGCGCGGCAGGTCGTAGGCGCGCGCGAAGTCGTTGGCCGTGCCGAGGGCGACGACGGCCAGCGGGACGTCGTGGGCCCCGCACCACTGAGCGCACGGCCCGAGCGTGCCGTCGCCGCCGGCCGCCACGACGCGGTCGAGGTCCTCGAACAGCGAGCCGAGGTCCCCGGGCTTGACGATCTGCGCCACTTCGGCCCCGGCCGCGCGCAGCTGCGAGGCCGTGCCCTCGGCGTCCGCGCCGCGGCCCGAGTCGGGGTTGCACACGAGGGCGAGCCGCACGGAGCAGACCCTAGACTGCGCGCCGTGTTCGGACGCATCGACCATGTGGGCATCGCCGTCGAGGATCTCGACGCCGCGATCGCGCTCTACGAGCGCGATTACGCCATGGCGCTCGTCCATCGTGAGACGGTCACCGACCAGGGTGTCGAAGCCGTGCTGCTCGACGTCGGCGAGAACCACGTCGAGCTGCTGGCGCCCCTGGCGGCCGACACGCCCGTCGGGAAGTTCCTGGCCCGCAAGGGACCCGGCCTGCACCACGTGGCCTACCAGGTGGCCGATATCGAGGCGGCCCTCGACCAGCTCAAGGCCGCCGGGCTCGAGCTGATCGACGCGACGCCCCGGACCGGGATCCGCGGGTCGCGCGTGGCCTTCCTGCACCCGCGCTCGACCGGCGGCGTACTCACCGAGCTCGTCGAACCTGCGAAAGTGCACGCATGAGCGACAAGCGCCGGATCGCGATCGGCTTCCACGCGGGCGGCGCCCTGCCCCTCAAGCTCGCTCAGGAGAAGCTCGACGAGCTGCACAAGGCCGTCACCAGCGGCGAGAACGGCTGGCACGAGCTCGACACCGATGACGGCACCGTCCTCCTCAACCTCGGACAGGTCATCTACCTGCGGGTCGAGAAGGACGAGCAGCGCATCGGGTTCTGAACGTGGCCAGCGCCACCGAGGAGGACGCGACCTCCCAGCACGAGGACGCGGCCGAGCCGCTTCGCGAGGCGGCCGAGCGCCCGTCGCTCAAAGCGTGGGCCAACGCCGTGGACCTCGCGCTCTACCGGAAGATCCGCGCGCTGGGCCACGATCCGAAGCGCGTCGCCCTGGCCCGCCGCTACTCCGCGCTCGGCGAGCACGGCCTGGTCTGGTACTCCATCGGGGTCGGCGGCGCGCTGGTGGATCCCGAGCGCTCGAGCCGCTGGATCCGGGCGACCGGCGTCGTGGCGGCCGCCTACGTGGTCTCCACCTCCATCAAGCTCGCGATCGGCCGCAAGCGCCCCGCCGTCGAGGATCTCCCGCATCTGATGGAGACGCCGACCGGCCTCTCCTTCCCGTCGTCGCACTCGAGCTCGTCGTTCGCCGCGGCGCGGGCGTTCGGCTGCCTGATGCCCAAGCCTCCGCTCTACGCGGCCGCCACCACGATGGCCTTCACGCGCCTCTATCTCGGCGTCCATTACCCGTCCGACGTGGCCGCCGGCGCGGCGCTCGGCACCTTCCTCGGCCGGCTCTGCCGATGATGAAGGTCGGGATCGTCGGGATGCCCAACGCGGGCAAGTCCTCCTTGTTCAACGCCCTCTCGAAGGCCGGCGCCGAGGCCGCGAACTACCCGTTCACGACGATCGAGCCAAACGTCGCGGTCCTGCCGGTGCGAGACCCGCGCCTGGACCAGGTCGCCGCGACCGTGCGGGCCTCGAACATCGTCCACGACACGATCCAGGTCCACGACATCGCCGGCCTGGTCGCCGGGGCCCACAAGGGCGAGGGCCTCGGCAACAAGTTCCTGGCCAACATCCGGGAGACCGACGCGATCCTGCACGTGGTCCGCGTCCACACCGACGAGAACGTCATCCACCCCGACGGGCGCGTCGATCCGATCGCCGACATCGAGACGATCGAGACCGAGCTGATCTACGCCGATCTCGAGCAGGCCGAGCGCCGCCATTCGCGCGTGGTGCGTGAGGCGCGCTCGGGCGACCGCGTCGCCGTCGCCGAGGAGGCGTGGCTGCGCCTGGTGATGGACGCGCTGCAGTCGGGCCGGACCGTCCGCACGGTGCCGGTCCCGGACGACGCGCCCAACGCCCTGCGCGATCTCGGTCCCCTGACCGGCAAGCCGGTCCTGTTCGTGGCCAACGTCAGCGAGGGTTCGGAGGAGATCCCCGCCGACATCGCCGCGCACGTGGCGGCCCAGTGCGCGCAGGACGTCGCCGTCTCCAGCCGCATCGAAGCCGAGCTGTCGGAGCTCGACGACGACGAGGCGGCACTGATGCGCGAGGAGATGGGAGTCGGCGAATCCGGTCTGGATCGCATCGTGCGCGGCGCGTTCTCGCTGCTGGAGCTGATTGCGTTCTTCACTGCGGGCGAGGACAAGCCGGCCCAGTCCTGGCACCTGCGCCGCGGCCTCACCGCCTGGCACGCAGCGGGCGGCATCCATTCCGACATCCAGAAGGGCTTCGTCCGGGCCGAAGTCATCGGCTGGGATGCGCTCGTCGAATCGGGCGGGTACGCCGGCGCGCGCGACAAGGGCGTGCTGCGCCTCGAGGGCCGCGACTACGTGATGGCCGACGGCGACGTGATCACCGTCAAGCACACCGGCTGAACCGGCTTCTTGGACAGGCCCTTATTTGTAGGTCGGAACCGCGGCGAAGCGCCGCCGGGCCTCGAACCAGGCGGGCTTGGGCTCGCCGTCGTAGGAGAGCAGGCCCTTGTTGTGCAGCGCGTCACGCGTCACGGCGCGCTCGGCGCCGCCGTCCCAGTTCGGCTTGACGTAGAACTCGCGCGCGGTCCAGTAGATCGCGCCGGAGAGCCAGGTCGCGCGGTCGACGATGTCCAGCGTGCGGTCCAGATAGCGCGACTGGAACGCGAAGGTCTCCTTGACGTCTTCCGGACCGTGGAAGGTCGCCTCGGCGCCGAACTCGGTGATCATCATCGCCTGGTCGGGGTACTTGGACTTCATGTCGCGCAGGTAGGGCCAGAGGTCGCTCAGCTTGGCGGTGGAGCGCGTGCGGGTCTTGCCGCGGTACCAGCCGTAATAGGAGTTCAGGCCGAGGAGGTCGAACGCCGCGTAGGCCTCCTGGCGCGGGATACGCGGGTAGGAGAGCAGGTCTGCGGAGGCGGGGACGGTGTGGTCGAGGTCCTTCGCGAGCTTCGCCGCGGTCTCGAGGAAGCGCTTGGTTCCCGGCTTCTCGTCGGCGAACACGGTCAGCTCGTTGGCCACCGAGTGCGTGAGGACCGACGGGTGGTTGCGGGCGTAGAGGATCGTCCCACGCACCTTGCTGTAGGCACGGCGGCGGCCCGCAGCGGTGACCAGGTAACGGTCCTCGTGGTAGACGGGAGCCTGGCTCCAGACCATGATCCCCTCCTGGTCGAGCCGGCTCAGGAGCTTCTCGTTGAGCGGGTACTGGGCGCGCGTGACGTCGGCCCCGAGCGCCTTGAGGTCGTCGATGACCTTCTCGATGTCGGCGTCGTTGAGCGCCGGCCCGCGGCCCGGCAGGTCCTCTTGGATCGACGCTCCGCGCAGCGACAGGCGGCGGCCGTTGAGCTCGACCCCGCCGTTGACGACGCGGATGTAGCGCAGGCCCACCTTGCGGCGTTCGGTCTGCTGGATCTCGGGCCCGAGGCGGACCTCGGCGTAGGCGTCGTAGAGGCTCGGCTTGCCGGGAGACCACAGGTGCGCCTCGGCGCCCGGGATCTTCATCGGGAAGCCGACGCGCCGGCGCTCGGCGGGCTGCAGGTTGCGCACGGTCACGGTCTTCGAGATCAGCTCACCCGAGGGCGAGCGCAGCTGGAGGACCAGGAGCGGATTCTGGATGTCGGTCGTGCGGTTGACCAGCCAGCCGTCGGTGCGCACGAGTGCGCCGCAGGTCCTCGCCCCCGGTGAGCAGTCCACGTCGGAGAGAAATCCCAGGTCCTCGTAGACGACCCGCCCACGCGGAATCAGCTCGACCTCACGGACGATGCCGCCCCAGTTCCACCAGCCCTCGCGTAGCTCCAGCGGCCGGATGTTGTGGACGCGCACGACGAGCTCATTGGGCTTGCCGTCGGAACGCAGGTCGCCCGTGTGCATGGTGAAGGGCTGGTAGGGGTTGCCGTTGCGCCCGAGCAGGCGC
>Ga0136633_1000800_pt1 | contig 23740 bp, 27 predicted proteins | sample AntDrymeUQ832206_2_FD_105494 | JGI IMG/M metagenome (GOLD analysis project Ga0136633, IMG submission 105494) | Polar desert sand microbial communities from Dry Valleys, Antarctica - metaG UQ83 (22.06) | ecosystem: Environmental > Terrestrial > Soil > Desert | place: Antarctica: Dry Valley...
CGTCCTAATGACCGCCGGATTTAGATCTGGCTTCCACTAGCGCGCTCGCCGGCGCCTGGATTCCAGGCTCCCTTTCTATGGGCGACTCACTGTTTGATGGACTATCGACGTCGCGGCCGCCCGAGCCTGGCGCGCCGTCTTTATGCGCCGACCCTGCCCTGGCCGGCGCTGTCTCCAGCCACTCCGCCGATCTCGTCGGCGAGATTCGGCTTGATCACCGTCGGGACTTGGGCCGGGCGCTCGACCTGGCGGTTTCCGAAGCGGCAGCAGTTGGCGACGCCGATCTCCTGCTTCGGGCCTGGTGTCGGTGGGGAGCCGGCTGCTTCGAGCGCATCGAAGGCGACTTTGCGGTCGCCATCTGGGACCGGTCTGAACGGCGATTGATCCTTGCCCGCGACGCGCTCGGCCAGCGCCCCCTCTTTTATACACGTGTACGAGGCGGCATCGCCTTCGCGTCGCTGCCGCTGCCCCTCGCCGCGCTCAATGGTCAGCCTCGGCCGAACCTGACCCAGTTGGCTGCCTATCTCACCGGGATGCCGGAAGACGACGAGGCGAGTTATATCGTGGGAGTGCAGCGGGTCCTGCCCGGCCATTTCCTGGCCGTAAATCACCGGACGCGCATCGAGCAGCACTGCTGGTGGACCCCGGATTGCTCGCCTCTCACCATCTCGCATGATGACGCGCTCGAAGCGGTTTCGTCCGAAATCCGGCGCGCTGTGGACGGGATGCTGGCGACCGAGGCGCCGGTGATCGGTGCCGATCTCAGCTCCGGTTTCGACAGTTCGATTGTGATCACGACCGCCGCGGCGATCGAGCCGAGGCGGCTGATCGCCTACAGCGCGGCTCCGGCGGGCCCGGTCGATTCGCCGCCCGACGGGTATTCCGACGAAGCGAAGCGGGCGGCGGAGACCGCCCGGATGAACGGAGTTCGGCAGATTACGGTTGCCGCCGTCCCCGAATCGCCGCTGACCGCGCTCGAGCGCTGGCTTCCGACGACTCAGGCCCCGATTCTCAACGCCTGCAACCTGGGTTGGATCGATGCCTGCTATGCCGCCGCTCGTGAGCTTGGCGCCGACGCTTACCTGACCGGCGGCCGGGGGAATTTCACCGTGACCCGGCCGGGGCTGAGTCGAATCGAGCAGCTCGCGACGACCGGCCGCTACCGCGCGCTCGCCGCCGAGCTGCCGGCCTATCGACGGTTCACCGGAGCAAGCTGGCCGGGCGTGCTGGCGATGGCGTTCGGAAGCTACGTTCCAAGCCCGCTGTGGAACCGCATCGTGCCTCCGGCAAGCCGACGCGCGGACGGCGCCGATGTCGCTGCCGGCGCGCTGTTGCGGCCCGCCCACCCCGCTGTGCGCGAGTCGCTAAGCAGGCAGCAGCAGGGCGGCGATATCGCCGCATTGTTCGCGGATGAATCGGCGGCGGCCCGGTTGCGAGTGGCGCAGAGCGTGGACGACGGCTCGTCATGGCTGTCCGTGCACCGCCGCCATGGCCTCGACCTGCGCGAGCCGCTCAGCGCGCGGCGGGTGATCGAACTTTGCATGCGACTGCCAACCGATCATTTCTTCCGGGACGGCATTCCGCGCCGACTCGCTCGCGACCTGCTGCGCGGCAAAGTGCCGGAATCCATTGTCAATGAGCGCCATCGCGGCTGGCAGGGAGCCAATTGGCGCGCCGGCTTCGAGCCCGCGCTCCCGGAGATGCTCGCCGAAGTCGAGCGCATCGGGGACGATTCCGAGCTGTCGGCAATGCTCGATGTCGACCGAATCCGAACGCTGTTGCGCGCCTGGCCAAGCCACGGCTGGAACGACTGGGCGCAAATCGAACTCTATCGCAACACCCTGTTTCGAGCCATTGGAGCAGCGCGCTTTGTTCGCTTCGTTCGGGAATGGACCCCGTCCGCTTGAAACCCGAAGACCGAAACCGTCCCCAGCCGGGAGTCATCGCAGAAGCGGCTGCGGCGCTGATAACAGGCGCGATCGCCCGGCTGGTGGTGCCGTTTCCAAGGCTGGCGCGGACACTGGCGAACTCTCCCGCCTCCAGCCCGCCGGCGACGGCAGACGAAATCGAAGTCGTGCGCCGAGCGATCGATGCCTGGACCCGGCGGTTGCCGATCAAGCCCAAATGTTTCTCGCGCGGGCTGGCGGCGGTGGAGATGTTGAAACGGCGCGGGCGCAGTGCCCATCTTTATTATGGTGCGGCGACATTCGATGGCCGGCTGAAGGCCCATGTCTGGGTCAAATCGGGCGAGCTCGACGTCGTGGGCTGCGACATTGCCGAAGATTACGCCCTCCTCGCCAGCTTTCCGTCCGCCGAAGAGGGCAATTCACCGCAAAAATGGTAAGCCACGGTTCACGTTTTCTGGGGTAGGAAGCAAGCGTGAGGAGTGCTGTGATGTTCAAGTTGAGCCGTAAGACCCTGCTGATCGGCGCCGTCGCCCTGGTCGCCACGGCCGGTTTCGCGACCGTTGCGGCGGCACAGGCGCAATCGACGCCGAAAAGCTGGAACTATGAGATCAAGAACGGCAAGCGGGTGCCGAAAGCGAACCGCGTCGCCAACGCCGACGGCAGCTGGCGCGAGGAATCGCGCCAGGGAAGCTGCGTCACGGTCAAGGAACGCACCGCGACCGGCGAATATAAGGAAACCCGCCGCTGCGATTAGTCGGCGGCGGGCTTGTCCGGTGTCTCGCCTTTGGCGATGACGCAGGCCGGTAGCCCGAGCTGCGCGACGTCGGCACAGGGGCGCACCTGCGCGGTGCCGTCCGGCGCGACGAAAATGGCATAAGCGGTCGCCGGATCGCAGGTCGCCGTCCACATCGACAGATTTGTATGCTCCTGGACGTAGCCGGATTCGGTCACGCGCTGGCAGCGTATGCCGGCCGCCTGGATGGCGCGCTTGAGCCCGATGTCGCGATCCATGGCGCTCAGCTGATGCAGCTGGTCCTGCGCCGCGCTGCGCACCTCGATCGGCTTGCGCGGCGCAGCCGGCTCGGGATCGTCGCAGGCGGCTAGCCCGACTGAAGCGACCAATATCAATGACAGCACGCGCATGAGGGGCCTCCTTGTCGCAAGAGTAACGCGGCAGCGGCGCTAAAGCTTCCCGTAGCGGATTTGCACCCTGGCGGCGGCGGCCTTGGCGGTCTCGATCGCGGCCTCAATCGTCGCCGCACGGGCCAAAGCGACCCCCATCCGACGGTTCTTAAGGGTATTGGGCTTTGCAAACAGGCGCACATCGACCGGCGCGCCGAAGTCGCCGAGCGCGAGCGCCTCGCCCACGCCGTCAAAGGCGAAGTCCGTGCTCTCGCGATCGGCGAGGACCACTGCCGATGCCGATGGCCCAGCCAGCTCGATCGACGGGATCGGCAGGCCGAGGATGGCGCGCAGGTGCAGCTCGAACTCGTTGGGCGCCTGCGAGATCAGCGTTACCATCCCGGTATCGTGCGGCCGCGGGCTCAGTTCCGAAAATATCGCTTCGTCGCTGCGGATAAAGAATTCCACGCCGAAAATGCCCTGCCCACCAAGCGCCTCGACCACTTTGGCCGCCTGATCCTGCGCCGACGCAAGCGCCGCCGCGGAAATTGCCGCCGGTTGCCAGCTCTCGCGATAGTCGCCGTGGTCCTGACGGTGGCCAATCGGCGCGCAGAACCGCACTCCTTCCCCGGTCGCCACGGTCAGCAAGGTGATCTCGCTGTCGAAATCGATAAACTGCTCGACGATCACCCGCGGGCGGTCGCCGCGCATGTTGGCGACGGCATAGTCATAAGCGGTGCCGACGTCCTCAGCGGTCGCGGCGACGCTTTGCCCCTTGCCCGAACTCGACATCACCGGCTTGACCACGCACGGCAGGCCGACGCGGGCCGACGCGGCAATGGCCTGGTCGCGATTTTCGGCGAATTCGTAGCGCGACGTGACGAGACCGAGCTCCTGCGCCGCGAAATCGCGGATGCCGTCGCGGTTCATCGTCAGCTGCGCCGCCCGCGCCGACGGCGCGACGCGCCACCCATCGGCCTCGAGCGCGGCCAGAGCGGCGGTGTCGATCGCCTCGATCTCGGGGACGATGACATCCGGGCGATGCTTTTTGACCGCCGCCTTCAGCGCTTCGCCGTCGAGCATCGAGAACACTTCCGCCGCGTCGGCGCATTGCATCGCGGGGGCATCGGCATAGCGGTCGCAGGCGATCACCCGGCAGCCGAGGCGCTTGGCGGCGATGGCGAACTCGCGGCCGAGCTCGCCCGAGCCGAGCAGCATCAAGGTGGCAAGGTACATGGCCGGCGGCGATAGCGGCGCGCGCATTCCCGCGCTAGACCACGGCCGACCAGACGAAAGGCCATCCATGCGCTCCCTGCTTGTCCTTCCCGCCATCGCTCTCCTTGTCGCGGCGCCCGCGCCCGCGCCGCCCAAGCCCAAGACGCCGAGCGAGATCGTCGCCGAGGCGCCGGTCGCGGCGTGGCAGGCGATCGACCCCGCCGATTTGCTGGTGATGGACTTGAAGGGCGGCGGACGCGTCGTGATCCAGCTCGCGCCGGCCTTCGCTCCGGTCCATGTCGGCAACATCCGCGCGCTGGCGCGGGCGGGCTATTGGCAAGGCGCAGCAATCTATCGCGTGCAGGACAATTATGTCGCGCAATGGGGCAATGGCGAGAGCGAGAAGCCGTGGCCGGCGGGCGTCAACGCCAAGCCGCCGGCCGAATATGCGCGGCCCCTGAAGGGTCTGACCGTTCACCCGCTCGGCTTTTCCGACGCCTATGCGCCGCGCGCCGGGTTCGTCGATGGCTGGCCGATGACCTACGATCCCAAGACCGGCACCGCGAGCCTGACCCACTGCTACGCATCGGTCGGGGTCGGGCGCGACCTGTCGCCCGATACCGGGACAGGCGGCGAGCTTTACGCCGTCATCGGCCACGCCCCGCGCCACCTCGACCGCAACATCGCGGTAGTCGGTCGGGTGATCGAGGGGATCGACCGCTTGAGCTCGCTCCCGCGCGGGACGGAGGCGCTGGGCTTTTACAAGGAGCGCAGCAGCGACGTCCCGATCGAACGCATCATCCTGGCCAGCGAGATAACGGCGGCGGATCGCCCGGCGTTCGAATATCTGGGGACGCAGAGCGCGGCGTTCGGCACATTTGTCCGCGCTCGTGCCAATCGCCAAGACGATTTCTTCATCCGCCCGGCCGGCGGCGTCGATGTCTGCAATGCCCCCGTGCCGGTACGCCGCAAGCCCGCCTGAGGACTAGGCGGCCCAAGCTTGCTGGTTGCGGTTCTTGTGCTGGATGATCACCGGGCCGTGGTGCGAGCGCATGCTCGCCTCGGCCAGCGGAAGCGCGGTCGTGCAGAACGCGCATTCGGCCGACATACGGCCGATCAGCCAATGGGTCCGCCCGCAGCCGGGGCAGTGATTGACCTCATGCTCGCGATAGACGGCGTGATAGCCACGGCCCGCCGGGTCATGGGTCTTGCGCATCTCGTTCAGCATCGTGATCGCCATTGCCGATATTCCTTTTGAATCCGCTGCTGAACGAGCGAAAACGGCGCGAGTTTCATTGCGCCCCAATTCGATACGCCGATCAGGCCGTGCGCAGGGCGGTCGCGGGGCGGACCAGTAGTGCCGGAAGCGCGGCCATCAACGCGGCGCCGATCGACAGCAAAACGGCGGCGAGCGGCGGCAAAGCAAGCGAGGCGATTCCTGGCGTGAAGTCGATCTCGAGCAGATATTTGACCACCGCCCAGGCGCCGAGCGCGCCCGCCGCGACGGCAACCAAAGCGACCCCCGCGCTGAGCGAGGCGAACTCGATCAGCTGCACGGCGAGCACTTCGCCGCGGGTCGCGCCGACCAGCTTGAGCAGCACCATTTCGCGCTGGCGGGCGCGGCGGGTCGAGACCACCGAGCCGGCCAGCACGACCACGCCCATGGCGATCGCCAGCAAGGTCGCGATGCGCACCGCACCCTCGAGCGCGCGCAACGTCTCGACGACCTGCGCGATGATGTCGCGGACGCGGATCGTGCTGACCATCGGCAGCTCGCGCGACACCGCCCGTTCGAGCGCGAGCGTGTCGCCATCGCGCGGCGGGGCGACCGTCGCCATCACCGTATAAGGGGCATTTTCCAGCGCCCCAGGGGCGAAGATGATCGCGAAATTGAAGCCGAACGAGCGCCAGTCGATCTGGCGCAAGGAGGCGATGCGCGCGTCGATCGGGCGGCCGAGCACCGCCACCGTCATCCTGTCGCCGACCTTGAGATCGAGCGCTTCGGCGGCATCGACGTCGATCGAAATCAGCGGCGGCCCGCGATAATTGGCCGGCCACCAGCGCCCGGCGACGATGCGATTGCCTGTGGGGAGCGCGGCGGCGAAGGTCAGGCCGCGGTCGCCGCGCAGGATCCACACGCCTTCGGGGATGTCGCGCAGCTGGGTCACGGGCACGCCGTTGACCGCGGTCACCGGCCCGCGCAGCGACGGCACCAGCCGCAGCTCGGCGCCCGGCGCGGTCTCATCGGCAAGCGCCTCGAAGCGCGCCCGCTCGGCAACCGGGATGTCGACCAGGAACAGGGCCGGGGCGCGGCCGGGAATGGTCGTCTGGATCTCGCGCAGGAGCGCCGAGCCGACTGCGCCGACCATCGCCAGCAACGACAGGCCAAGGCCCATTGCCACCGCGAGGCGTATCGTCGCCGCGCCGGGCCGGGCAAGCGCGGCGATGCCGAGCCGCAGCAGCGGCCCGCGCCGATGCGATCCGCGCCGCGCGACACGGCGAATGGCGAGGCCAAGGCCGGCGAACAACAAGGACAGCGCGGCCAGGCAGCCGACCAGAATTGCAGTGAAGCCGGGGTTGCTGGCGGTGGCGACGGCGAGCGCCGCGGCGGCGAGCGCGGCCAGCACGGGCACGGCGAGGCGGCGTACGGGCGCCGGCTCGAGATCGGCGCGGAACACTTCGGCCGGGCGAGTGGCGACGGCGCCGGCAATTGGGCCCCACGCCGCGGCGAGCGTGACCAGCAACCCGAACAAAGCGGCCTTGCCCAGCGCCCCCCATTGCGGCGCGGAGTCGGGCGAAATCGGCAGCCACGCCTCGGCCGCGCCGGCGACCAGCGCCGGGGTGACGGCGCCGACGGCGAGTCCGGCCGCGATGGCGGCCAAGGCGATGGCCCCGACCTCGATCCCCAGCATGGCGCGGACGGTCGCAGCGCGCGCGCCGAGCAATTTAAGCGCAGCGATGGTCGGGCGGCGCGACGTGGCGAAGGCGCCGGCCGCGCTCGAAATACCCAAGCCTCCGATTGCCAGCGAAACCAGGGCGATCAGCAACAGCAGCTCGCCGACGCGGTCGATGAAGCGGCGCGTGCCGCCGGCCGCCTCGCTGCGCTCGACCGCGCGCCAGCCGCCGTTGGGAAAGCGGCGCTGAAAGGCGCGCGCTGCGGACGCCGGGTCGGCGCCCGCGCCAAGCAGGATGCGATAGGAGGTGGTCGACAGACTGCCCGGCTGGACCAGGCCGGTCGCCGCTAGGCCAGTTTGATCGACCAGCACCGGCGGGGCCAGCGCGAAGCCCGAGATCGCCGGCAGCGCCCGAACGATCCCGCTGACGCGCAATTGCGCGAAACCTACACGGACCCTATCCCCGACGCCGATGCCAAGCCGCTCGGCCAGCTCAGCCCCGACCGCCGCCTCGGTCCCGGCGGGGCGGCGCCCGGCGGCGAAGGTAGCGGTGCCAGCGAGCGGCCAGTTGCGATCAACTCCGCTGAGCTCGACCAAGGCGCTGCCCTCGGCCTTGGCCAGGGTCGCGCGCAGGGTGACGATCTTGGCCGAGCGGCCCATCGCGGTGATGGCCCGATATTCTTCGGCTGTCGCGTCGCGCTGGGCAACGCTCAAAGATAGATCACCGCCGAGCAACTGCCGGCCGTTGGCGGCGAGCGCCGAATCGATCGAGGCGGCGAGGCTTGCGACCGCGGCGATGCCGGCGACCGACAGCGCCAGGCACAGCCATAGCAAGATCAGGCTGCCGAGACCGCCGCGCAGGTCGCGGATCGCGAGGCGCAGCGCTTCGCTCATCCGGCGACGCGGCCGTCGACCATGCGCACGGTGCGGCTGGCGCGATCGGCCACCGCCGGATCGTGGGTGATGATGACGAGGCCGGCACCGGCCGCCCCGGCGCGTTCGAACAGCAGGTCGATGATCGCGGCGCCGTTTGCGGCGTCGAGATTGCCGGTCGGCTCGTCGGCGAGCAGCAATTGCGGGTGCGGCGCGGTGGCCCGGGCGATGGCGACGCGCTGCTGCTCGCCGCCCGACAATTGCGCCGGATAATGGGTCAGGCGGTGACCGAGCCCGACCGCCTCCAGCTCGGCCCGCGCGCGCTCCGCCGCGTCGCCGCGCCGCGCCAGCTCCATCGGAACGCTGACATTCTCGAGCGCGCTCATCGTCGGCAGCAATTGGAAATTCTGCAGCACGATGCCGATCGACCGGCCGCGCAGGCGGGCAAGGCGGTCCTCGTCCATCGCCGCGACATCCTCGCCGAGCACCATGGCGCGGCCCGAGGTCGGTCGCTCGAGCCCGGCGATGACCGCCAGCAGCGAGCTCTTGCCCGAGCCCGATGGCCCGAGCACGGCAATCGTCTCGCCGGCCTCCATGCGTAGGACGGCGCCGCGCAGGATGTCGGTGCGGGCAGCGCCGCGGCCGAGAGTCAAATGAATGTCGGACAGGTCGATCAAGGGCTCGGGCATGGCGCGACCGCTAAGGCGATTGCGCGGGCGGGGCAATGTCGCGAAAAGGCGGTATGCGCCTGCTTATCCTGTTGTTCCTGTTGATCGCGGCCGCGCCGGCGCGCGCAGCTCCGCCACAGCCGCTGGTTCTCGCGTTCGGCGACAGCCTGACCGCCGGCTTCGGCCTCGATCGCGGCTTGGGTTTCGCGCCCCAGCTGCAGACCGCGCTGCGCCGCCACGGCATCCGTGCGACGGTTGCCGACGGCGGCGTGTCGGGGGACACCAGCACGGCGGCGCGGGCGCGGCTCGGATGGACGCTCGACGGGCTCGGCGCCCCGCCAGACTTGGTCATCGTCGAGCTTGGCGCCAATGACATGCTACGCGGGCTCGACCCCAGGCTGACCGAAGACAATCTCGACGCGATCCTCGCCGAGCTCGGTCGGCGCAAAATCCCCGCTTTGCTCGCCGGCATGCGCGCGGCGCGCAATCTCGACCCGGCTTTCGTCGCGCGGTTCGGAGCGATCTATCCGGCGCTCGCGCGCAAGCACAAGGTGACGCTCTACCCCTTCTTCCTGGACGGGGCCGCGCTGGTGCCGGGGATGATGCAGGCCGACGGGATGCACCCGACTTTCGACGGGATAAAGACCGTGGTGACGCGGATAGTACCGGCGGTGAAGGCCGGCCTCAGGCCTTAGTTTCGGGCGTCCGCGCCTAGGCCGTCGAGCGAGATCGGCTCGGCGAACTCCGCCCCGAGCCTGTCGCCGGCGGTCCATTTGATCATCGCATTGGCGCGCTCGCGGTTCGGCAGCATCAGCCACACCCGCGCGCCGACTTCGAAGCGGCCCTCGGTTTCGGCCATGAATCCGGTTTGCGAGATGTTGACGATGCGGGCTTCGATGCCGGTTTCGCCCAGTTCGCGCACGCGCGCCTCTATCTCGACGGCGAAGCGTGCTGCCCGGCGCCGATCGGCCGGGTCCGCGCTCTCGCCAATCCGCGCCTTGATCATCGTAAAACTCATCTCCACGGCCGTTATTCCAGCGCAGTTGTGAAACTAACGCCGATACGGCCATCGCGGGCCCATTGCACGCGGCCACAGATCGGCGCCCGGTCCATCAGCTGGAGCAGAACCTCCTCGCCGATATGCGGCGTGGTGGAGAATATTACCATAGCGCCGGACGGCGCGATGTTGACCAGCCGGACGACATTCTTGCGTCCGCGAAAGTCGAGCACCGCGGTTTGGGACCTAGCATCGACCCGCGCCTCGGCGCGGCCGTCGAACACCCGCTTGACCTTGCGCGGTATCATCGCCCCATCCAATCCAAGTTTCAGCGACACAGACTCACTCCCACCCCACGTGGAGCCGTCAGTGCTAACGACCGGAGCTTAAAGATTTGGTTGGCGAGCCTTTTTTGTCCGGGACTGTGACCCGGGCGCGACTGGCAGCGCTTGTTCATCGCGTGTATGGTCCAGGCGTCGCATAAGCGCGGTCACTTTCAGGCTTAGTCGTTCAAAAATAACAGGTTGGTGCAATGCGTAGGCTGACATCCGTGACGCTGTTCTGGGCCAGTGCGGCCCTACCGGTCGGTTTGGCTGCTGCGCAGGTGGCGCCGGCGCCACAGTCCGTGCCGCCCGCCGCCGCTGTCCAGGCCGAACCTTTGGCACCCCTGCCGCCTCCGCCTCCGCCGCCACCGCCGCTGTGGGATCCGCGCGACGCGCAGGAGCTGCTCGGCTTCATCCAGCAGCTCGGCGGTGAGGGGCTCGATCCGGCCGACTACGACCCGGCGGGCCTGTTCGCGGCGCTGCGCTCCGGCGATCCCCTGATCCTGGCCCGCGAAGCCAGTGACCGTTTCAACCGCGTGTCGTCCGATCTCGCGCTCGGCCATGTGCGCGGCAAATCGCGCCAGGATTGGCATATTCCTGACCCCGATCTCGACAACGGACGCCAAGACCAGCTGCTGCGCGCTGCGGTCGCCCAGCACAGTATCAGCGCCACCTTGCGCGGCCTGCTGCCGACCCACCCGCAATATCGCGATCTCAAGAATGCGCTGTCGATCACGCCGCGCAGTGAGGTGGCGAAAAGCAATCGGATTCGGCTCAACATGGACCGCTGGCGCTGGCTGCCGCGCGACCTCGGGTCGAAATATGTGATCGTCAACGTGCCCGCTTATTATGTGGCTTTGGTCGAGAACGGCACGACACGCTGGCGCCAGCGGGCAATCGCTGGGGCGATCAAGACCCCCACGCCGATGCTGACCGCGACCGCGACCGGGGTGATTCTCAATCCGTGGTGGGAAGTGCCCAAGAGCATCGAGCCCGAAGTCCGCGGCAAGGCGGGTTATGTCGCGGTCAAGGGCAAGGACGGCAAGGTCCAGCGCTGGCGCCAGCCGCCGGGACCGGCCAACGCATTGGGCGACGTCAAGTTCGTGATGCCCAATTCCAAGGCGATCTTCCTCCACGACACCAATGCGCGCAGCCGCTTCAACAGCGACATCCGGTCGTTGAGCCACGGCTGCATCCGCACGCAGAATATCCTCGACCTCTCCACCGAGTTGCTCGCCGACGACGGCGGCGAATGGACCCGGGACAAGATCGACTCGACGCTGGCGTCGAAAAAGACCGTCCAGGCCAGCTTTGTGAAGCCGCTGCCGGTGTACATCGTCTATTTCAGCTCGGCCGCCGCGACCGACGGCCGGATCATCAACTACAGCGATATCTACAATCGGGACGGCAAGGTGCTCGCGGCGCTGCTCGACAAGCAGGGCACCGGGGGCAGCCAAGTCGCGACGCGCTGATCGGCGACTGACGGAGTGGTGACGGAAACCCGGGACGCTCCCGGGAAGCCCTCGCGTGAGCGGCCTTTAGGCCAGCTTGTCGGCGTAGATCATGCGGCCGTCGGCGAGGCGGTTCATCACCGACCACTGGCTCGCACGGCTGAACGCGAAGCAGCCCTCCGAGCGGCCGAGCTTGCCGTGGATGTCGGCCATCCCCGGCTCGGCATACCAGGCGTTATGAATGACGATCGCGCGAGCCTCGGCATTGTTGTTGCTGTAGTCGAGCCCGCGCACCTTCATCGAGACGCCGTATTTGCCGATATAGGTATCGCCGGTGACATAGGTGCCGTTGGACGAGGCCAGAGACCCGAACTGGTTGGAAAAATGCTCAAGGAAGCCCGAATGCACCGGATCCGACCCGCGGCCGTGGGCCACCCGGTGGCTCTCGACGCTGCCGTCCAGCATGTTGACCAGATGGAAGCGCGGATCACGCGAGGCGAGCGAGAAGTCGACGATGCCGATGACGTCGTGATGGCGAACGTACGGACGGCGCGCTTGCAGCGTGGCGCGGGCGCGGGCGAACAGTAAAGGGTCGATCCCCGCTGGGGCCTGCGGCCCAAATCCAACCGGCGCCAGCGGATTGAGCGCGCGGGGCGGCGGAGCGTTGAAAACCAGCGAGGGCATGCCCGAAGTGGCGGCCGAAGACAGCATCGCGCCGCCGACGCCAACCGCACCCCAACGCAAGATTTCCCGCCGATTCAATGACATTGAGCCCCTCCAAAAACGAAGGGTCGGTTTATCAAGGAAAAGGTTAATGGCCGATAACCCAATTGCGGAAGTTGCCCCCTCCACCGCAACGAACCAACGCTTCATCGCAACCGGCCCGAATTCGGCTGGGTTGCAAGCGCGTGGCGCCACTGCTAATGGCCGCCCCGTCGATGCTGTCTCGTGCCGCGCCGACCTATTCGCATTTGGAATGAGCAGCGAACCCGCCCTCGAGGCGTTCCCGCCGCCATTACCGAAAGACAAGGCCGAGCCGGCCGCCAGGGAGTTTGACGGGCGTTTATGCAGATTATCGTTCGCGACAATAATGTCGACCAGGCGCTGCGCGCGCTCAAGAAGAAGCTGCAGCGCGAAGGTGTCTATCGCGAGATGAAGCTTCGCCGTCATTACGAGAAGCCGTCGGAGAAGCGTGCCCGCGAGCGCGCCGCCGCGATTCGCCGCGCCCGCAAGCTTGAGCGCAAGCGCGTCGAGCGCGAAGGAACCGCTCGCTAAACTTTCTTACCGTCGATTCGCCTCAGGAGCCGCCATGTCCGTCGCCGAGGCTGCCCAGCGTCCCGCCAATCGCGGCCTTTCCGCCAGATTATGGATCGCGCTTGCCGCACTGATTCTGGCTGGCGTGCTGCTTGCCTGGGTCGGCGCCGGCTCGCTGCGCGGCGAAGCCACGGCTAGCGGCCTCAAGTTCCGCACCATTGAAGCCGGCTCGGGGCCGACCATCAAGCCGGTCGACGGCGTGATGATCGAATATGAAGGCCGCTTGGCCGACGGCACCGTGTTCGACTCGAGCGCGGGGCGCGGCCCGACGCCGATGATCGCCGGACAGGTCATTCCCGGCTTTGCCGAGGCGCTGACCCGGATGCAGAAGGGCGGGCGCTATCAGGTCGAGATCCCGGCCGAGCTCGGTTATGGCGCGAGCCCGCCGCCGAACGGCCCGATCCCGCCCAATGCCGACCTCGAGTTCGACGTCCATGTCGTTCAGGTCGTGCCCAATGCCGCGCTGATGGCCGGCGGCGGCGGAGCGCCCGAAACCCGCTAGGTCTCTGGCGGCGCCGCGACCCTTCGCCTGGCCTTGCCAGTGCCGCTGATTTCCTCAAGCGCGACCTTGATCGCGGCGACGATCGGGTCGGCCAGCAGCAGGCCGAGAATCCCGAACAGCGCGCCGAACAGAAGTTGCGCTGCAAGCACCAGTGCCGGGGCGAGGTCGACGGTCTTGCGCGCGATGTAGGGAATGATGACGTAACCATCTAGATTCTGGACGAAAAAGTAGACGAAGATCGCCCAGATACCCTCGCTCGTGCCGGCGCTGAAGCCGACCGCGACCATCAGCATGCCCGAAATGATCGCGCCGATGTTGGGCAGGAATGCGAGCAGGCCGGTGATGAGGCCGAGCAAGGCCGCCATCGGCACTCCGCCCAGCCACAGCAGGACGAAGGTGAAAACGCCCTCCACGCCCATTCCGAGCAAACGGCCGGCGAGCAGTCGGCGGAGCGTGAAACCGACCCGGTCGGTGGTGACGTAGAAGCCTTCGCGATGGCGCACCGGCAGCATCCACGCCACCCCGCGGTCGTAGAGGCGCGGCTCGATCGCGATGAAGATGCCGATCACCAGGATCGCCAGCATCGACGTCACTGCGCCCAATGCCGACGACACTGCGGTGGTTAGCCGGCCGACCCCGCCGAGCACCTGGCTGCCCAGATTGGCCTCGCTTCCCGTCGGGATCAGGCCAAGCTCGGTTGCCACCCCCGTCAGGCGGTTGGTCTGGAAGGTGACCACTTCGCGCAGCGCTTCGGCCTGGGCGGCGAGCGTGGTTCCGGCGTACCACCCGACCCAGCCGACGAAGGCGAGACCGGCGAGCACGACCAAGGCCAGGCGAAAACCGCGGCGGATCGGCAGTACCCGGCCGAGCAGACGCGCGCCGCCGTCGAGGATGACCGAAAACACCAGCCCGCCGATTATCAACAGCAACGGCTGGGCAAGCACGATGACGCCGACGATGAGCAGTGCCATGCCCAGCCACACGGCGGCGCGCTGCACTTCATGACGGATCCGCGGATCGGCGAATTCGGCTGGGCCGGGCCGCTCGTCGCGCACTACGGGGACGGAACGCCGAGCCATTTCTTACTCGCTGCTTCCGCGCAGCGAGCGGCCGGCGCGATCGCCGCGGAGCGAATTGACCCAGCTCAACGGATTGAGACCGGTGGAGCCGTCGAGGCTGAACGTGAGGAACTCTGCGCGTCCGCCGATATTTTCCCACGGCACCGGCCCGCCGAGCCCGTTCTCGGGCGCGCCCAGGCCGAAGCGGCTGTCGGCACTGCGGTCGCGGTTGTCGCCCATCAGGAACAGGTGATCGGCCGGCACCCTGACCGGACCGTAATCGTCGCCGGGGCTGCGGCCAAGGTCGATGGTGTCGTAGGTGACGCCGCCCGGCAGGGTCTCGCGCACAATCGGCAAGTTGCAGAATTCGGTGCCATTGACGCGACGCACCAGCAGCCCCTGGAATTCGAACCCGCACGGCACATTGGCATCGACCGGGATCATCGCCGGTGGACGCCGCTCGGCGCGGACCGGCCGGCCGTTGAGGATCAATCGCCCGCCGCGCACCTCGACGGTGTCGCCGGGCAGGCCGATGACGCGCTTGATATAATCGTCGCTCTGGCCCGGGGGGGTGACAATGACGATGTCGCCGCGCGCTGGCATCTTGCCGAACAGGCGGCCGCGCCAATGCGGCAGGACGTGGAAGCTCGGCGACACCCACGACCAGCCGAACGGATATTTGCTGACCACCAGCCGGTCGCCCTTCAACAGCACCGGCATCATCGATTCGGACGGGATGTAGAACGGCTTGGCGACGAAGCTGTGGAAAGCGAGCACCGCCAGCAGCACCCACAGCAAGCCCTTGATTTCGCGCCACACGGCTGACCCCGCGGACTCGCCTTGGGTTTCCGCCGGAGCGGCGGGGTCGCCGGCCGGATCAGCGGTCAGGACTTGGCGATCGTCGGTCAATCAGGGCTCCATCTTGCGCAGCACGAGGATGACGAACGCCTGCGCCCAGGGATGATCGTCGGTCATGGTCAGGTGAATATCGACGGCGTGGCCCGCCGGGACAAGCGCGTCAAGCCGGTCGCGCGCGCCGCCGGTCAGCTCCAGCGTCGGCGCCCCCGACGGCAGATTGACCACGCCGATGTCCTTCATGAACACGCCGCGCTTGAACCCGGTCCCGACCGCCTTGGCAAAGGCTTCCTTGGCGGCGAAACGCTTGGCCAGCGTGCCGGCGGTGGTGTGCGGCCGCGACCTGGCCTTGGCGCGCTCGGTCCCGGTGAAAACGCGATTGAGGAAGCGGTCGCCGAACCGCGCGAGCGACTTCTCGATCCGCTCGATGTTGCACAGGTCTGAGCCGATGCCGACGATCACCGTGCCACGTCCATCGCCGCGCGCATCCGCTGGACACTGTCCTGAAGCCCGGTGAAGATCGCCTCGCCGATTAGAAAATGGCCGATGTTGAGCTCGGCCAGCTGCGGGATCGCCGCGATCGGCGCGACATTGTCGAAGGTCAGGCCGTGGCCGGCATGGGGCTCGATGCCGTTCTTGACCGCCAGAGCCGCGCACTCGGCGATCCGCCGCAATTCCGCCGCCCGCTCGTCGCCCTCGACATGCGCGAAGCGGCCGGTGTGGAACTCGACCACCGGCGCGCCAAGCCGCAGCGCCGCCTCGACCTGCGCCTCAGACGGCTCGATGAACAGGCTGACGCGGATGTTGGCCCCACGCAATTTGTCGACATAATAAGCGAGGTGATTGTGCTGCCCGGCGGCATCGAGCCCGCCCTCGGTGGTCCGCTCCTCGCGTTTCTCAGGGACGATGCAGGCGGCGTGCGGGCGGTGCGCCAGTGCGATGGCGAGCATCTCCTCGGTCGCTGCCATCTCGAGATTCAGCGGCAAATCGATCTCGGCCATCAGCCGGTCGATGTCGCCGTCGGTGATGTGGCGGCGGTCTTCGCGCAGATGCGCGGTAATGCCGTCGGCGCCGGCCGCGGCGGCTTCCCTGGCGGCGCGCACTGGGTCGGGATGATCGCCGCCGCGCGCGTTGCGGATGGTAGCGACGTGGTCGATGTTGACGCCGAGGCGCAGTCGGCGGGTCACGCGGCCACCCGGCTCCCGGGCTTGATGGCGGGGATCGCGGCGAGCTCGGGCGGCAGCCTGTCCTCCTCGTATGTCGGCACGTCGATGCGGATGAGCGCGGTGTAGGGCACGCCGAGATCGACCGTGCCATTGGAGCGATCGACCAGCGAGGCGGCGCCGACCACCGTGCCGCCGGCCGCCGCGATCGCGGCGATCGCTTCCTTCGACGACAGGCCGGTGGTGACCACGTCCTCGACCATCAGCACGCGCTGGCCGGCCTCGAGCGCGAAGCCGCGGCGCAGCTCGAACACGCCGTGCGGCCGCTCGACGAACATCGCCGGCCGACCCAAAGCGCGGCCCATCTCATGGCCGATGATCACCCCGCCCATCGCCGGCGATACGACCACGTCGATGCTCTCGCGCACGGCCGCCGGGAGCTTGGCAGCCAGTGCCTCGGCCAGCCGGCTGGCGCGCGCCGGGTCCATCAGCACCCGCGCGCATTGCAGGTAGCGCGGGCTGCGCAGGCCCGAGGACAGGATGAAATGGCCTTCGAGCAAGGCGTCCGCCGCCTTGAATTCGCCCAGAATCTCGTCGTCGGTCATCGCCGTCCCGCTGCTTTGCAAACGCCCGTCCAATAGGCGGGTGGGAGGGGCGCTTCAACCGCGCGCGCAATCGCCCTACATGGGCGCTTGAGGGTGGCCCAACCCGCGCTTATAAGGCCGCCGAATTGGGGACCGCCGCTCCGGCGCTCCTTATCCCAGCGCATGGATATTCGGGGTGCGAATGAAACTGACTGGATGGGCAATCGCTCTCGCCGCGGCCGGACTGACACCCGCGGCGGCGGCCGTGCCTCAGGTTGCCGCACCCGCCGCCACGGCCACCGCGCCTGCCGACGCGGCGGCGGCGCCGATGGCTGTCGACCATAGCGCCCATATGGCGGCGGCGGCCGACCCCGTCATCGGAGTCCCCACCGGAAGCAAGGGCATCCAGATCCAGGTCACCGAGATCGGCCGCGAAGCGCAGGCCTTTCACGACAATTGGCTGCTGGTGCTGTGCGCCTTGATCAGCCTGTTCGTGCTCGGCCTGCTCTGCTACACCATGGTGCGCTATCGCCGCAGCGCCAACCCCACCCCGTCGCGCAATTCGCACAACACCGTCATCGAGGTGGTGTGGACCCTGGTTCCGGTGCTGATCCTGGTCGCCATAGCGATTCCGTCGATGCGCCTGCTCAAGCATCAATACACGCCGCCCAAGGCCGATCTAACCGTCAAGGTCATCGGCAACCAATGGTATTGGACCTATCAATATCCCGACAATGGCGGGTTCGAGATCGTCTCCAACATGCTCAAGGAAAAAGGCGACGTGACCGGCGGCCAGCGCTTCCGCACCGACGCCGACGGCCCGCCTTTGCTGGCGGTCGACGAGCGGCTGGTGATCCCGGTGGGCAAGGTGGTCAAGTTCATCGTCACCTCCAACGACGTCATCCACGCCTTCGCGGTGCCGGCATTCTGGACCAAGATGGACGCCAACCCCGGCAAATTGAACGAGACCTGGGTCAAGGTCGACCGCCCCGGAGTCTATTTCGGCCAATGTTCGGAGCTGTGCGGCGCGCGCCACGGCTATATGCCGATCGCGGTCGAGGTGGTCTCGCCGGCGCAATATGCGGCGTGGGTCGGCTCCAAGGGCGGCACCATGCCCGGCGCCAGGCCGGCGCCGGCGACCGACAGCACCGGCTCCTCCCCCGTCACCGCGGCGACCAGCCCGGCGGCCGCCCAGCCCCAACCCAATGCGGCGCCCGATGCCGCAGCCGTCCAGCAGCCCGCGACCAACCAGGCCGCGACGGCCCAGAATTAAGAGCGGAACCGAAAAGACATGAGCACCATCCCCGCCGACGCGCTTCCGCTGAAGAGCCATGAAGAGCATGATGCGCACTACGGCGCCGACCACAAGCCGGGCTTTTTCGCCCGCTGGTTCATGTCGACCAACCACAAGGACATCGGCACGCTGTATTTGATCTTCGCGATTGTCGCGGGGATCATCGGCGGCGCCATTTCCGGGATCATGCGCGCCGAGCTCGCCGAGCCCGGCATCCAGATCCTGACGCAAGGCTGGCCGCTCGGCGCCGGAACCGGCAATTTCGACGAGGCGCTGCACCACTGGAACGTGCTGATCACCGCCCACGGCCTGATCATGGTGTTCTTCATGGTCATGCCGGCGATGATCGGCGGCTTCGGCAACTGGTTCGTGCCGCTGATGATCGGCGCGCCCGACATGGCCTTCCCGCGCATGAACAACATCTCGTTCTGGCTGCTCGTGCCCGCCTTCATCCTGTTGATGGGGTCGACCTTCGTGTCGGGCGGCACCGGGCTTGGCGCCGGCACCGGCTGGACGGTCTATGCGCCGCTCTCGACCTCCGGCTCGGCCGGACCCGCGGTCGACATGGCGATCTTCTCGCTGCACTTGGCCGGCGCCAGCTCGATCCTCGGCGCGATCAACTTCATCACCACCATCTTCAACATGCGCGCGCCGGGCATGACGCTGCACAAAATGCCTCTGTTCGTATGGTCGATCCTGGTTACCGTGTTCCTGCTGCTGCTGGCGCTGCCGGTGCTGGCCGGCGCGATCACCATGCTGCTCACCGACCGCAATTTCGGCACCACCTTCTTCGACGCCTCGGGCGGCGGCGACCCGGTGCTGTACCAGCACCTGTTCTGGTTCTTCGGCCATCCCGAGGTCTACATCATGATCCTGCCCGGCTTCGGCATGGTCAGCCAGGTCGTCGCGACATTCAGCCGCAAGCCGGTGTTCGGCTATCTCGGCATGGCTTATGCGATGGTCGCGATCGGCGTGGTTGGCTTCGTCGTCTGGGCCCACCACATGTTCACCAGCGGCATGGACATGAACACCAAGATGTATTTCACCGCCGCGACGATGATCATCGCGGTGCCCACGGGGGTGAAAATCTTCTCGTGGATTGCGACCATGTGGGGCGGCTCGATCACCTTCGAGACGCCGATGCTGTGGGCAATCGGCTTCATCTTCCTGTTCACCGTCGGCGGCGTGACCGGCGTCGTGCTCGCCAACGGCGGGGTCGATAATTACATGCACGACACCTATTATGTCGTCGCCCACTTCCACTATGTGCTGAGCCTCGGTGCGGTGTTCGGAATCTTCGCCGGATTCTATTACTGGTTCCCGAAAATGTCGGGCAAAATGTACAATGAGATGCTCGGAAAGCTGCACTTCTTCGTCACGTTCATCGGCGTCAATCTGGTGTTCTTCCCGCAGCATTTCCTCGGCCTCGACGGCATGCCGCGGCGCATCCCCGATTATTCGCCGGTGTTCGAAAAATGGAACCAGATTTCGACGCTGGGCTATATGGTGACCATCGCCGGAATGGCGATCTTCTTCGTCAATCTGTTCTGGTCGCTCGCCGCCGGCAAGAAAGCGCCCGACAATCCGTGGGGCGAAGGCGCGACCACGCTCGAGTGGACGCTGTCCAGTCCGCCCCCGTTCCACCAGTTCGAAACCTTGCCCAAGATCGACTGAGGCGAGAGCCCGCAGGGACAAAAAACCAAGCGCCCCGGCCTCACCGCCGGAGCGTTTTGGCGTGCGTGATTGCTCGCCCAGCGACTGCGGTCGAAGCGCGTTTTTGACCCATACCGGACATGGGCGAGCACGCCGCGGCGGGAACCTCGACGATTGAGAGTGTGTTCTTACCCCTGCCCTCCCCGGTGTGCGGGCGGTGCCGAGGGTCTCTCAACTGAGGAGACGCGAACATGCGTATTTCAATAGCAACGAGTTTGCTTGCTTCCGCGGCAATTCTGTCCGGCTGCAACACCGTCAGAGGCATGAGCAGCGACGTTACGTCGGTCGTCGCGGCCTTCGATCCCAACGTCAAATATGCCAGTTGCGGATCGTACGGCATGATCGACCGCAACGCCGACGGCCGGATTTCGACCGCCGAATGGAACGGCTATCAGAGCAGTGGCTACGCCAGCTGGGATGCCAACCGCGATGGCCGCATCAGCCGCAGTGAATATGCCAATTGCTGGTACGGCGGCGGCTTTTATCAGACCTACAATCGCGCCAGTTGGGAGCCCAGCTATCGCGCGTTCGACACCAATGGCGACGGCTATCTGAGTTCGACAGAATATTGGAGCTCGTCGGCGTGGTCGCAATATGACCGCAACCGCGACGGAGTGGTCGATAGCAGCGAATGGCCCTGGTAATTTTTCGATGCTAGCCCGGATCGGTCAACGGGCGCTTTGAGTGTTGCTCAGAAGGGGCCCGGCCGTCATCGCCGGGTCCCGACCGCGCCTCCCGCGGACTAGGCTAACCGAACGACATCGGCACCGAGATTGAAGCGTTGTTCGCAGATATGCTCGCTTACCCAATCGGCGGCACTCTCGAGCGAAGGGAAAATGTCGGGAACGCGCTCGTGACGGAGCCCGAAGGTCGCCTCGATGGTCCATTTGCCGCGGTCTTCGCCATGACCTTCGTCAGAAAGCTCGACCAGGACCGCGACCAGCGCGCCATCGGCTAGCAATATGCGCGCGTTGGCGTCGTCGCTGTCGGTCCCGATTTGCAATTGGTAAGCAGAAGTCCGCGCCACCTGATTTCCAGTCCCCCACTGTTAACGCGCGCGGATGCGCATAGAAATCACATATGTCTATCGAGGCGCGACCGTAGTTTCTGCTCAACCGGGGGGCCGTCGGTGTGCAGATAGCTTTCATCGAAGCCGGCAACTTCGGCCAGCCGGTCGAAATTTAGGATCGTCAGCTTACCTCTTTGCGTGGATATCAATTTGTCTCTGCGCAGTCGCTGCAACGAGCGATTGACATGCACCGCGGTCATGCCCGTCGTATCAGCCAATTCCGCTTGCGTCAGGGGCAGGGCAAAGGTTTCGTCGTCATCGACCAAGCCGACGACGCTCAACCGCACACACAGCTCGCAGAACAAATGAGCCAGCCGTTGCAGAGCGGACCGCTGCCCGACGTTCAGCAGCCATTCGCGCAGCGTGGCCTCGTCCACCAGCGTCGCCCACAGAAGCGCGCGTTCGATCCGCGGATAGCGATCCATCATTTTGAGCAAATCGCCCGACGGTATCTTGACGACCTTGGCGTCGGACAACAGGCCGATGCTATGGTCCATCTTGTCGAACAGGAAGATCTGGATGTCGCACAGATCTCCAGGAATGAGGTAGGCCATGATTTGCCGGCTGCCGTCTTCCAATTGCTTGTAGCGGAACGCCCAGCCTTCCATCATCAAGAAGACGCATTCGGGCCGATCTCCCTCGGCGATCAGATCAGCTCCCTGATTATGCTTCCGCGTGCTGCAAGAGAGAGTGTTGAGCGCGGCCCGCTCTTCCTCCGTCAGGGGGACATACCGTCCCAATTTCTTGATCAAGGGATTCTCGCCGCCCAGAGGCTCGGGTGCGAGCTTTGCAGTGGACGGGTTTGTCACGGATTGCTCATCGGGTCGGAATCAAGCCCAAGGGTTAGAGCAAACGCAGGCCGAACGGTATCGCTGCCGCAACAGCCACTCACTCGCCGATCATTCTCAAACTTATACCAAATCATCCGACGAATGTAACATAAGTGTTGTCGTTCGCAGGCATGAATATCTTGCGCCGTCCCGCGACCGATCCAGGCTGCATCCGGCTTCGTTCCAAAGTTTCGCCAAGCGCGCGGAATTTCGGACAGAATTGTCCGACGACCCGAGCAGGAATTAGCGGGGGATTTATTGGCCATGGAATCACCTAGGTGATTCTCGGCCGACTGGTTTGGGAGGAAGCTGCCCCATCGTTTTCCTTGGGGGAAAGCCATGTTCGAGCCGGACGATCGAGAATATTATGCCGCCCGCGCCAACGACGCGAGCGCTCGCGGCAGTCAGGCGTCGAACCCACGGGTCGCCGCAATCCATTATGAGTTGGCGTATCGCTATTCCTTGTTGACGGGCGAAACGTCGGTCGAGAGGACCGAGCTGAAACTGCGCCACCAGTGGAGGCGAAGCGCTTAAATCGAGCCCTGTAACTGGATGTTCTGACCGATCCGGATTGGGCATGGCCGCCTTCGACCCCATTGCGGACATTCCGCGCAACTGCCAAAATCCGGCTATGGCGGAGAAGCCCCGAGAAGCGTTTCAGATGGGCGGCAAAATCTCGTACTGGGTTTCCGGGCTTCCGGTCGCTCTCAGGAATGCGTCGGTCCGCCACCCGGATGCTCTCGGCGAACTCCGCCGCGCCTATGCCGCGCTCTACTGGTCAAGCGATCCCACCGTGCGGCAGATGCGGTGGAAAGCAATTTTGATGTTCGTGCCCGTGCTTCTGCAGGATATCAAAACATTCACGTCGCGTAACGGCCGCCGGACAAAGCAACGATATGGCCGTTCCATTATCGGTCAGTGCACCGATCAACTCCGGGTGTACTTCAAGCACGGCATCTTGCCGCGTTGGTATTATATCTTTTCGCTTTATGAGCCTGGCGGATTGGCTCGAGCGCGGTATTTTTTGAACCGGTTTGAGACGAAACCGGCGCTATTCCTCCTTCTAAACCGGGGAGCGGCGTCGCAACTTGACGACAAGGTGGCGTTCGCCGCCCACTGCGTGGCCCACGGCATCGCGCACGTACCCATTTTGGCGGCAGCGAGCGACGGGAGGGTCGACGGCGATTCTTCTGCGCTGCCCCGGGATGACCTGTTCATCAAACCGATCCAGGCGCGCGGCGGCGCTGGCGCGGAACGCTGGACCTGGGTTGCCGACGAAGACGGGTATCGTGGGCCTGGCGGGGAGACCCTGAGTGGCGATGACCTTCTCGCTCGACTGAAGAAGGAATCGGTCGAAACGCCCCGGCTGGTGCAGCCCCGCGCAACCAATCATCCGGATATCGCGGATCTCAGCAACGGGGCACTGACCACCTTGCGCGTTCTGTCGTGCCTGGACGAGCAGCGTCGGCCCGAGATCATCGGAGCCGTGTTTCGCATGGCTGTCGGCAAGAACCACACGGTCGATAATTTTCACGCCGGCGGCATTGCGGCCTCGGTCGATCTTGCAACGGGCGTGCTCGGCCGCGCAAGCAATCTGGGCCACAAGGTCAAAAAGGGTTGGCTGTCACGCCACCCGGACACCGGCGGCCAGATCGAAGGACGAACCTTGCCGCTGTGGGAGCAAGTGAAGACCCTTGTCGAGCAGGCGCATCTCGCGTTCGACCAAATCGTCATCGGATGGGACATCTCGATTCTGGCAGAGGGAGCCAGCCTGGTCGAGGGCAACAGCGGGCCGGATGTCGACATCATGCAGCGGCTTATCAAACGGGGCCTCGGCCAGGGCCGGTTTGTCGACCACCTCGTCTACCATCTTCGCAACCGGCAGCAGGACGGCTTGGCCGGCGGCCC
>Ga0136633_1000801_pt1 | contig 23719 bp, 22 predicted proteins | sample AntDrymeUQ832206_2_FD_105494 | JGI IMG/M metagenome (GOLD analysis project Ga0136633, IMG submission 105494) | Polar desert sand microbial communities from Dry Valleys, Antarctica - metaG UQ83 (22.06) | ecosystem: Environmental > Terrestrial > Soil > Desert | place: Antarctica: Dry Valley...
CCCAAGCGTTTACCTTCGCCGCCAAGGAACCCAGCGTCACCTTCACGTCCACGACCGAAGCGAAAGTCGGCGCCCACGACGACTCTTTTGACCTGGAGACCGTCGCAGAGAACGCGTTCAGAGAACTCCTTTGCGGACAGGTCGCGTATGTCGGGGAAGTTGAGAACGCCGGCAAGACCAATGCCTAATGCCTGGAACTGCTCGATTCGCTGATCGACGTCGGTGAGCATCAGGGGAGCACGCTCGGGGGCAAGGATGGAAAGTGGGTGCGGATCGAAAGTTATCACCGCCGGCACCAAATCGCCGGCGTCGGAGACGAGATCCCCCAGCACGCGGCGATGGCCGACGTGAACACCATCAAAAACCCCAACGGTTGCCGCGGTCGGGGTGGCGACCTCCCATTCGTAAGGGTGTCCTCGGAGGACGATCATGACAGCACCACCTCGGCCACTGCTTGAACGCCATCGCGCCGGTATACCCCCATCAGCTCGTCGCCAGATCCCAACATCGCCCAGGGTCCACCTTCGTCGGGCGCGGAGAGTGCCCGGCCGTGACTAATCGACTCGGCCTCATCGTCGGTAACGAACCATTTGCTGAGCTCTGAGACCGCTTCCGACGGAGGCAACAAATGGCCATGCCATTCGGCCAGGTCGTCCAACGAAGCTGCGTTTTCCAAACCGAACGGGCCAACACGCGTGCGACGGAGTCCGATGAGATGGGCGCGTCCGCCAAGGTCTCGAGCAATGTCGTCGGCAAGCGTGCGGATATATGTGCCCTTCGACGATACGACTCGGATCGTGCCGATCGGAAACTCAGGCTGAGGATCGAAGTCGGTGAGCTCAAGCTCGGTGATCGACACCTGGCGCGGTTCACGCACGATCTCCTGTCCGGCGCGAGCGAGGTCATAGAGGCGCTCGCCCCTGACCTTCAGGGCAGAAACCATCGGCGGAACCTGGACCAGCTCTCCCTTGAACTTCTCGAGGGTTTGGCGGAGATCGTCCACAGAAAAGCTCATCGGGGCGCGTTCGGTCTCGACGCCATCGGCGTCCAACGAGTCGGTGGCGATCCCGAACTGGATCGTGGCGACATACTCCTTGGCACCATCCTGGACATAGCGGACCAGCCTCGTTGCTTGACCCAGCGCTACCACCAAGACCCCCGTTGCCAGCGGGTCGAGGGTGCCGGCGTGTCCCGCCTTCTTAATTCCCGTGGCTCGCCGAACGATCGCCACGACCCCGTGCGATGTGATCCCACCTGGCTTGTCGACTACCAGGAGCCCACTCGTCACGGCAAGAGGTCGACCACGGCCGCCACCGCGTCTTCCGCGGTCCCGTTGAAGGTAAAACCGGCGGCGTTGTGGTGGCCGCCGCCCCTCAGCGCGGCCGCGACCGAACCGACATCGATCAGGCCGCGGCTGCGAAGGCTTCCTTTGAACAGGCCGGGTCCATGCTCCTTCAACAGGAGGGCCGCACCCGCCTCGATGGGGAGCCGGACAAGATCGATGAGCGAATCGGTGTCGGTCAGGGTCAGCGCGTTCGCAGCCAAATCCGCTTGATACAGAACCGACCAGACCAGATTGCGGTCGGGAACCAGCACAGCCCGCTGCATCACCGCGCCGGCCGCGCCCAGAAAGCCGAACGCTTCCTCCTCGTAGACATGTTGTCCGATTGTCTCCGGGCTGGCGCCAAGCTCGACCAGTTGCGCGGCGACCCGAAGAGTCTCTGGCGAGGTGTTCGAGTATTGGAAGCGCCCGGTGTCGGTGACGATTCCGGTCAGGAGACAGGTGGCGACCCGCTGGTCAATCTTCCACTCGGCTGCACGGAGAAGATGAAACGTCAGCTCCGCGGTCGACGATGTCGCCGCATCGATCAGGTTCAGGTCGCCAAACACCTCCGAGCCAGCGACGTGATGATCGACCACGATCAACCTCTTGGCCGCTTTGGCGTTCGTGGCCAGGTCGCCCAGGCGATCAGGGGTCCCGCAGTCGAAGGTGACCATCAAGTCTGGCTCGGGATCAACCGCCCCCGGAGGCACCAAGAGCTCGGTCGGAAGGAAACGGTAGGCGGGGGCGGGCTCGAAAGGGGGGCCATAGCTCGGCTGGACCTCCTTGCCCTCAGTCTGAGCAGCGAGAGCCAGAGCGAGCATGCTGCCGAGGGCGTCACCATCGGGACCGACATGGCACGCCATCGCGATCCGCTCGGCCGCCTTGAGGGCCGCAGCCGCGGGGACGAGATCGACCAGCTCAACCATCTTGCTCGAGCTCCCTCAGCACCGCGTCGATGCGTTCGCCTTGGAGGACGCCGGTGTCGGCTTTGAACTCCAGTTGAGGGGTGAATTTGATACGCACTTGTTTGCCCAGGAGGACGCGCAAGCGCGGCGCGGCAGCCGTCAGACCCTTGATCGCCTCCTCCAAGTGGTTGCGGTCGAGTGCGCTCACATACACCGTGGCTCGGCGCATGTCCGGAGCCGTGTCGACCCCGGTCATCGTGATCATCCCGAGCCGAGGATCGTTCAGCGCCTCGACCTCATCGGCCAGCACCTCGCGAATGATGGCGTTGAGCCGTCTCGTCCGGGGATAGGAAGGCTTTCCCATCACAGTTCATACTCGGGCGACTTCGTTGACCTGGTAGGCCTCGATGGTGTCGCCTTCCTTGATATCGTTAAAGCCCGCAAAGCCGATCCCACATTCGAAGCCCGAGGCAACATTGCGGACATCGTCTTTGAAGCGACGCAGCGAACCGATGACACCGTCGAAGACAACGACGCCGCCGCGCAGGAGTCGGGCCTTGGCATTGCGCACGATCTCGCCTTCGGTGACGTAGCAACCCGCGATATTGCCCAGCCGGGGCACCTTGAAAATGGCGCGCACCTCGGCGGTCCCGAGGACGACTTCGACCTGATCGGGGGCGAGCCTGCCAACCAACATGGCTTCGATCTCCTCGAGCAGCTCGTAGATGATTCCGTAGGTTCGGATCTCGATGCCCTTCGACTCCGCCAAACGGCGGGTCTTGCCATCGGGCCGGACATTGAAGCCGATAACCACGGCCTCGGTCACTTCGGCCAGCTTGACGTCGTTCTCGTTGATGCCACCAATCGCCCCGTGCATGATCTCAATGCGGCCACCTTCACGCTTGATCTTGCCGAGCGACTCACGCAGCGCTTCGAGCGACCCGTGCGCGTCGGCCTTGAGGATCACGCGCAGCTCGGCTTCATCGGCGCGTAGCTGCTCGAGCAGGTTGGCCAGCCGCTCCCTGGCAGTAGCCGGAGTGCTGAAGGAGGCGTCGCGCGCCACGTCGGCTCGCTCCTGTGCGCGCGCCCGTGCTTCGCGCTCGTTGCTCAACACCTCGAAGTCGTCACCGGCAATAGGGATTTCGTCCCATCCCATGATCAACACCGGCGTGGACGGGTCTGCCAACGTCTCGCGGTTCCCCGCCCAGTCCATCATCGCTCGGACTCGGCCCGAGGTCTGTCCGGCCACAAATGCATCCCCAGTCCGTAGCGTGCCTCGCTTGACGATCACGGTGGCAGTAGGGCCCATGCCGGGGTCGAGTTGCGCTTCTATCACAACCCCGGAGGCCGCGGGCTTGGGATTGGCGCGAAAATCCTCGAGCTGAGCTATCAGGTCAATCAGCTCCAACAGACTGTCGACCCCGAGCCCGGTCAGAGCAGAAACCTCAACCACCGGGATGTCACCGCCGAGGTCTTCTGTCACCACTTCGTGCTCGGTGAGCATGGTCCTAACCCGCATAGGATCAGCCCCCGGCAAATCAACCTTGTTGACCGCGACAACGAGCTTCACCCCGGCGGCCCGGGCGTGGCTGATGGCTTCGATGGTTTGCGGCATCACCCCGTCATTGGCGGCGACCACCAGTACCACGATGTCGGTGACCTCGGCTCCTCGGGCGCGCAAAGCGGTAAAAGCCTCATGACCAGGAGTGTCGATGAACGTGATGAGACGGTCGCCGACCTGAACCTGATACGCGCCGATGTGCTGAGTGATCCCGCCCTGCTCACCTGCAACCACGTTCGATTTTCGGATCGTGTCAAGGAGGGTCGTTTTCCCGTGGTCGACATGGCCCATGATCGTCACCACCGGCGGTCGCTCGACCAAGTCCGCCGGAGCGTCATCGAAAGATGGACGCCGAGATGTCTTGGGCGCCGGTGGCGGTGGCGCCTCTGTCTCGATGATGGCCCCGAATTGCTCGGCGATGGCGTCGAGGTAGTCGAGCGGCATCGGTCCACCAGCGCCGGCGAGGACTCCCCGCCTTACTAGCGCCCCGACAATCGTGACTGCGGATTCGCCCAAAGCGTTGGCCACATCGGCGACCGACGGGTTGGCTGGGACCGAAACCAGCTTGATCTCCCTGTCGGGTGCCGGCTCGGGTTCGGATGCGGGCTCTGGTTCCGGCACCACTGCGGGGGCGTTTGCCTCCGCAATTGCCAGCCGGATCAGCTCGGCATCGCTTTCCTCGATGCTGGAAGAGGCAGTTTTGACCTCGATGCCGAGGCTGTGCGCCTGTTCGAGCAGGTCCTTGGATTCCAGGCCGAGCTCGCGGGCGAGGTCATAGGCGCGCATCTTCGCCACTAGTCGGCCTCCGTTGTCAGTTGCTCCTCTGGCTGACTGTCGGCCCCCACCAGCGCGGCTGGTTCTTCCTCAGGAGCGGTTGATTCGGAGGCGGCTTGCTCCTCAGCGGGCGCTGGCGCCTCCGCAGGCATAGTTGGCTCGGCGGGCGCAGGTGCTGGTGCTGGGGGAGGCTCTGGAACATGATCGGAGCGAATGTCGACCTTGTAACCCGAGAGTCGGGCGGCGAGACGCGCGTTCTGGCCTTCCTTGCCGATGGCAAGCGAAAGCTGATGATCGCTCACGATGACTTCGGCGACTTTGGCCTCCTCGTCGACCTTAACCTCTTTGACCTTGGCCGGGCCTAACGCCTCGGCGATGAACTGGGCGGTGTTCTCCCGCCACTGGACCACGTCGACCTTCTCCCCCCGCAGCTCGTTCACCACCTGCCGCACTCGCGACCCGCGGGCGCCGACACAGGCCCCCTTGGGGTCGACGTTGGGATCATGGGAAACCACCGCGATCTTTGTGCGGTGACCGGGCTCGCGAGCGATGGCGACTAGTTCGACCGTGCCATCGGCCAGCTCGGGAACCTCGAGCTCAAGGAGACGCCGGACGAGGTCTGGATGGCTGCGACTGACCACGATTTGGGGACCCTTGGTCTCGTTGCGGACCTCGAGGATCAGGGCCTTGACCCGGTTGCCCCGATCGAGCCGTTCGTACGGAATGCGCTCGGAACCAGGCAAGATCGCCTCGGCGTCACCTAGGTCGAGGATGGTGAACCGACCATCGACTTGTTGCACGATGGCCGTGACCAGGTCGCCCTCGCGTCCGGCGTAGACCTCGAAAACCTGCTCGCGCTTGGCATCTCGCAAACGCTGCTGGATCACCTGCTTGGCGGTTTGGGCAGCGATCCGCCCGAAGTCATTGGGGGTGTCCTCCCACTCCTTGGTCACATTGCCGTCGTCGTCGAGATCCTGGGCGTAAACCGTGATGTCACCAGTGTCGGGGTCGATCGTGACCCTGGCTTCTTCGGCTGCCCCCGGGCTCCGCTTGTAGGCAGAGACAAGCGCGTTGGCAAGCGCATCCAAGATGGCGTCCACCGATACCCCCCGCTCGCGACCGAGCAATTCCAACGCCTCCATGACAGTCGCATCGATCTTCATCAGTTGCTCTTCTGACCGGGCTTTGGGGGCTTTTCCAAGGTGAACACGGTTCGAGCCGACAACACCTCGGAAAAGGACAGAGCGGTTTTGGTCTCGCCTTCGGTGAGAGTGAAGCCATCGTCATCGGCAGCTTCGATGACCCCGCGTCGCTGACCGTCGCCGGTCCTGATCACTGCTTCGCGACCGATCGATTTCTGATAATGGCGGGGACGGTTGAGCTTCCGTTCCAAACCCGGCGAGCTGACCTCGAGCTGGTACGGCCCATCGGGGGTCCGGCCCTCGAATGAATCGAGCAGCCGGGAGACTCCGCGTGAAACCTCGGAGATCCGGTCGAGGTCGAGCTTGTCGCCATCGATCAGGATCCGCAGCGTCTGGGCGCGCCCGCGACCGAAAAGCTCGAGATCGTCGAGCTCGATCCGTTCGGCGGCTAGGTACGCCTCAAGAGCATCCCAAAGCTCTGGATAGGCCAGATTGCGTGTCTCCATCTGCTGCAAAAACATTCCTCTGATTTGGTCCTGACGTGACAAGAAAAAGGTGGGCAGGGCGCCCACCTTCCTCGACAGCGTCCTTAACTTGGCGCCGTGATTATAACTGCCCCGGCTTGCTAGCTGCTCCGGTTCTGGCCGGCGAAATCGACCATGAAAGCCGCCAGGACCTCGACGGACTCAAAAGCCAGCGCCGCGTACAGGCTCGCCCGGCAACCCCCAACACTCCGATGTCCTTTGAGGCCAATCATGTCAGCGGCCGTCGCTTCTTTGACAAACTGCTCCTCGAGGGCCTCGTCGAGTAGTCGGAAAACGACGTTCATGTGTGAGCGGACGCTCGGTTCCACCGGGCTCCGGTAAAAACCGTCACTCACATCGATGACGTTGTAGATCACCGCGGCCTTTGCTGCCGATTCCTCTGCCAGGGCCCCGACTCCTCCTCTCGCCTGCATCATGCGCAGGACTTTTCCCATCAAATAGATCGGGAACATGGGCGGAGTGTGACCGAGCGATTTCGTCTCGGCGTGCCAGTTGTACCGGAGGAAAGATCCCAAGTCGGTGCGGGCATTCTCGAGCGCAGCCTTGCGCACGTACACCACCGCCATGCCGGCGGGGGCCAGGTTCTTCTGCACGCCGCCATAGACAAGGTCGAACAATTGCCAGTCGATCGGCCGCGACAGGAAGTCGCTCGACATGTCACCGACCAACGGAACGCCAAGGTCTGGGAACTCGACCATCCGAATCCCACCGATGGTTTCGTTCGAGGTCACGTGGAGGTAGCGGCTGTTGGATTTGAGTTCGATCTCACCGGCCGCAGGCATCGTCGTGTATTGCGACTCCTTGCCGTCCCAAGCGGAGTAGACGCGTCCGTGGGGGGAGGCATCCTCTAGGGCCCGAGCCCCCCACGATCCCGAGACGACATAACCAGCTTCCTCTTCGGGATGAAGCAGGTTCATCGCCACCATTGCGAATTGGAGGGTGGCGCCCCCTTGGATGAAGAGCACGTCGAAGTCGTCGGGTACCTGCGCGACCTCACGGGCGAGGGCCAGCGCCTCTTCGTGCACAGCTTCGTATTCGGCGCTCCGGTGGGAAAGCTCGATGAGGGACATTCCCGTGCCGGCAAAGTCGACGAACTCGGACCGGACTTCCTCCAGCACGTCCAATGGCAAGGTGCAGGGGCCGGCCCCGAAGTTGTGCGCTCGCATGCCGGCAACGGTAGGCGTTATATATCTCCGTATGAATTCAGAGGCTGAACGCCCAGTGGTCCGCTGGCCCGACGGGCAGCGAGCCACTGATGTTCTGGCCGTGGAAGAGCCTATGGAGATCAGGCTCGGGACTGTCCCGCTGGCGGTTTTGATGCGAACGCCGGGTCTCGAAGCTGAGCTCGTCACTGGCTTTGCCCTCACCGAAGGCATCGTGCTCGCCCCCGATGAGGTAGCAGGGGTCGAAGATCTCGGTGACGGGGACCGCTATCGCCTGGTCCCTGCCGAGGGGGTGGAGATCGATCCCGAGCAATTCCGTCGCAACACCTATACGACCTCGAGCTGTGGCGTGTGTGGGAAAGCCTCTATCGATGCGGTCCGCATCACAGCCCGGGCCCTTCCGGTGGGGCCGCACGTCGCAGTCGCTTTCATCGGGGCCTTGCCTGCACGGCTGCGCGCCGCGCAAATGGTCTTCGACGTAACCGGCGGGCTGCACGGCGCCGCCATCTTCGAGGCCACCGGTGAAATGGCCAGCGTGGCGGAGGATGTCGGCCGGCACAACGCAGTCGACAAGGCGATCGGCGCACTAGCCCAACGCCGCTGGCCCCTGGGTGAGGTGATCCTCGTCGTATCCGGGCGGATCTCCTTCGAGATCACCCAGAAGGCGGCTGTAGTCGGCATCCCCATCGTTGCCGGCGTCTCGGCAGCGACCTCGCTCGCGGCTGACCTCGCCACCGATCTCGGAATGACCTTGTGCGGTTTCGTCCGCGACGATGGCCTCGTCGTCTACCACGACCCCGGCCGGCTGATTTCTCCCCTCGAAGGGGGCGCTTCTTCCCCCGGAGGGGGAAGTACCTGAGCGCAGCGAAGGGGAAGGGGGCGTTTTACTGCCGCGCGAGGACGTATTCCTCTCCGGCCAATTCGAGAAGGAATCACCTCTCGCGCGTCCCTAGAACGCCCCCCTCCCGGCTTCGCCGGCACTCCCCCCTCCGGGGGGAGAAACAGTCCACTCCCCACTCCGGGGGGAGAAACACAAGGCGGTCCAGTCGCTACCGCGTGGTGCCCAGCGTCGGAAGAAATCGACCGCTCAGACCCGAATCGACAAAGAGAACGGACGCCACGTGGCGCCGGACATAATTTGTCCCCACACGAACGGTCCAGACCAAATTCGTCCTGTGGCGAACGAGTACCGTTCGCCACAGGACAGATTTGGTTTAGAGCGTTCGCTACAGGACAAATTACGCGCGGCGGGGGTCCAATGGAAGAGTCAGGTGCCGATTAGCTCCAGCAGGCGGGCGACAATTGAGGTCCGGTCGACCCCTTCGGTTTTCAAGTCACGCCGGGTGGTGAGCTCGACAGTGCCGGCTGCAACTCCCTTCGGCCCGACAGTCACGCGAAACGGGATCCCGACGAGCTCGGCGTCGGCAAATTTCACTCCAGGGCGTTCGGGCCGGTCGTCGAGGATTACCTCGACTCGCTGGTTGGCAAGCTCCTCATACAACGCTTTTCCGGCCGCCATGGTTTCGGGGTCGTCGACACGGAGCACCGTCACCACGACCTGATAGGGCGTCACCGCCAGCGGCCAGATTATCCCCCGCTCGTCATGGTTCGTTTCCACTACCGCGGCCATCCCCCGCTCGAGCCCGATGCCGTACGAACCCATCACAATTGGATGTGAAACGCCCGCTTCGTCCTGGACCATCGCCTCCATCACCTCGGAGTAGCGAGTGCCAAGTTTGAAAATGTGGCCGACCTCGATGCCCTTCCAGACCTCGAGCGAAGAGCCGCAGCGAACACACGGCTCGCCGCCTCGCACGGTTCGCAGGCTGGCCCAGCGACCGACTTTCACATCGCGTTCGATATCGACCCCCGAGTAGTGCCAACCGCCCTCGTTCGCGCCGGTCACCAAGCCGCGTCTCCCTGAGAGCTCGGAGTCGGCGATGATCGGGATTCCTCCAACTCCCACCGCACCGAGGCTGCCCGGGAGCGCGCCGAGTGCGCTCTTGATCTCTTCTACGAGCGCGAGTCGGACTTTCGTGGCCCCGGTGGTATCTGACAGCTTTTGCTCCAAGAGCTCGTGGTCCCCGCGCAATAGAACGAGCGTCAGTTCGTCGTCGAGCACGTAAACCAACGTTTTGATCTGCCGCTCGGGCGGAGCCACCTCGGGGAATTCGGCCGCGAGCGCGGCGATGGTCTTGATGCTGGGGGTTGGAAAGCGCTCGAGGGTTGACTCGGCGGGATCGTCGATCTCAGGAATTGCCGACACTGCCCGCTCGAGGTTGGCCCGGTAGTCGCATTGGGCGCAGGTGACGACCCAGTCCTCACCGGCCGGGCTCCTCACGATGAACTCCACTGAGTTGGACCCGCCCATGGCTCCCGAGGAGGCCTCGACGTCGACCGCGTCGAGACCCATCCGCCCAAAGATGCGCCGGTACGCGCCGTGATGAAGATCGAAGGCGCTGTCCAACCCGTCGGTGTCGATATCGAGGGAGTACGAGTCTTTCATCGTGAACTCCCTGACCCGAAGGACACCCGACTTGGGCCGGGGCTCGTCGCGAAACTTGGTTTGAATCTGATACCAGATCTGGGGAAGCTGGCGATAGGACCTGAGCTCGGAGGCGAGGAGGGCGAAGACCTCTTCGTGGGTCACCCCGAGGACGTTGTCGGCCCCTTTACGGTCGACCAATCGGAAGAGCTCATCGCCCACGATGTCCCAGCGACCTGACTTCTTCCAAATCTCCCCCGGGTGGAGAGCGGGGAGATGGAACTGCTGGCCACCAATGGCATCCATCTCCGAGCGGATGATGGCGTCGATCTTGGCCCGTACCCTTTGGCCGAGTGGCAGGATCGAGTAATGCCCGGCGCTGAGCTGGCGGATGAAACCTCCCCTCACCAACAGCCGATGAGAAACCGCCTCGGCCTCGGCAGGGTCATCTCGCAGAGTCGGGATGAATGCTTGCGACCAGCGCATCGGGCTATCCCTCGCCGCGGGCGGTTTCGGCCACGGCTCGCCGCTTGATCTCAACGCGGTTGGCATCGCCCTGTATCTGCAACAACTCGTCACGGGCGGCTTCGGCGATAGCGGCCGCATCCTTGTCGGCGGCCGCCAGTCTCGCCTCGACCCCCTCTTCGACCAGACGCCTCGCTTCTTCCACCAAAGCCTCGACCATCTGCGCCTCCGGGACCACCCTCACCACTTGACCTTTGACAAACAGGTGGCCGCGGCCGCGGCCGGCCGCAATCCCCAAGTCGGCCTCGCGCGCCTCCCCCGGCCCGTTTACGACACAGCCCATCACCGCCACCTGGATCGCGAGGCCTTCGGCTTCGAGCGCGTGCTGGGCTTCGTTGGCCACTTTGATGACGTCGACCTCGGCTCGGCCACACGACGGGCAGGCGATGAGGTCGAGACCCTTCCGTTCGCGCAGACCGAGGTATTCGAGCAACTGGCGTCCAGCCTTGGCTTCCTCGACCGGGTCGGCGGTGAGCGAGAAGCGAATCGTGTCGCCGATTCCTTCGAGGAGCAGGGTCGAGATCCCAGCCACCGACTTGATGAGACCGCCGGGCAACGGCCCGGCTTCGGTGACGCCCAGATGGAGTGGGTACGACACCCTTTCCGCCAGCAGCCGATAGCACTCGACCATCGTGGGGACGTTCGAGTGCTTGACCGAGATCTTGATGTCGAAGAAGTCGACCTCTTCGAGATATCGAATCTCCTTCAGCGCCGATTCCACCAATGCTTCCGGGACGGGCGCCTCGTACTTGGCAAGGAGCTCTTTGTCGAGTGAGCCGGCGTTGACACCCACCCTGATCGGCAGCTTGCGATCGCGCGCCTCGCGGGCGACGGTCTTGATGTGCTCCTCGTTGCGGATGTTCCCCGGGTTCAGACGCAGGCCCTGAACGCCGGCCTCCATCGCCGCCAAAGCCAGCCGGTACTGATAGTGAATGTCGGCGATGATCGGCACCGGCATCCGCGGCATCATCTCGGCCAGCCCCTGGGCCGCCTCGACGTCGTTGCAGGTGATGCGGACAATGTCGGCCCCGGCCCCCTTCAGCGCATAGACCTGGGCCAACGTGCCATCGACGTCGGCGGTCTTGGTGGTGCACATCGACTGCACCGAAATGGGCGCGCCCCCACCCACGGCAACATCGCCGACATGAAGCTGACGCGACGGACGTCTCTCAATCATTCTTGCGTAAAAAGTGGCGGCCAAATTGATTCATCTGGGGAGCGCCAGGTTACGCAGGAATGGATTGGAGGTGGTGATGGAGGAAGCGCACCGTCCGCTGCCAGGCATCGGCGGCCGCGGCCGGGTCATGACGCAAACCGAGCAACATCGATTGCCAGCCCACCTTCGACTCGGTGAGGAACGAATGCCGGGAGTGCTCGTAGCACTTGATGTCGTTGGCGCTGCCGGCCAGATCGAGCGCACGGCGCAGCTCCTGACCTCGGTGCCTAACCAACCGGTCCCGACCGCCGAAGCTGGCGACGATCGGACATGATCGGGTCCAGTCGGCCGCTTTTGGCATTAGCCCATAGAAGACGGCGGCGGCCCGGAAGAGCCCTTCGGGCGCTAGGCGTAAGGCGATGGTGGCGCCCATGCTCAAACCGACGACGCCAACTTGCGACGCTTGTGAGGCCAGCCAATCGGCCGTTTCGAGGACTTGGGAATACACCCCGCCATCGCCGCGCACCGCTTCGATCGCGGCGCCCGTGGCCCCTCGGCCTGAGACCAAGTCGGGGGCAGCGGTCAGAAAGCCGGCTTCGGCGAGAAGCGTTGCCAGGCGTTCGACTTCAGGGTCGAGGCCCCAGGCCTCCGAGAGCAGCACCACCCCGGGAAAAGGGCCGTCTCCGCGAGGGGTCGCCACCAACCCCGCGTCGAGCGCGGAAGCGGTCACGGTTTGCGCGGGAGACTGAGCAAGAAGGCTCCGTCGCGATACTTGAGGTCCCCGCTCATCGACTGAGCCAGGGTGCGAGCCGCGCGCAGACCCAAACCAGTCTGGCCCTTTGAGGTTGGCGACTGGTCGCCGGAGAATTCACCGAACGGCTCGAAGATAAAAGCGCCGCCGTGCTCGAACTCACCTACGAGCCGGCCGCCCGTCGCGTCGTGTTGAGAAGAGATCGCGACCCGCAGCGGCGGCTGGCCGACGCTGACCGCGTTCTCGACCAGATTGGTCAGAAGCTGGCGAAGTCGTTGACGGTCGGCCCATACCGCGCCGGCGCCTTCGATCCGAAGCTGCCAGCGGTCCTCGAGATTGAATTGCTTCCAAGTGGCCAGAATCTCCTCGTTGAGATTGACGATCTCTGCAGCCGAGGCGAGCCCCGTTGCCTCGACTCGTGCTTCGACGATGAGATTGTCGACGACGTTGACCAGCCGCCGACTTTCGTCCGCGACAGTACGGGCCAACGCGAACCGATCCATCTCGCCAAGGTTGAGGGCAGCGTCGCCGAGTGCTTGGGAGAAACCGAACACTGCCGTCAACGGGGTTCGCAACTCATGGGCAACGCTGTTGATGAGGTTGTTCTTGTGTCTGACGAGCTCGGTCAGCCTCGCCTCGACTCGGCTTCTTTCGGCGATCTCGTTCTGATAGTCACGCAGCACCGCACCGACCGTGACGAATCCGAGCCCGACGCCGGCGATGAGCCCGGTCACAACCATCCGGGTCACCAAGGAGCCTCCGGCCGAGTGGAACGCAGGCAGTCCCCCACCTAGAGCCGCAACCTCCACTGCGATCGCACAGATCTGCAGGAAAAGAGCCAGAGCAACCATCAGGCGGGCGCCGCGTCTGGAAAGGAGAAGCCCGCTCACCGTGAGCGAGAAAATCGGCAAGATCTCGATAGCCAAAAGCGACCCGTACCGCCACCAGAGACCGAATGACACTGCGACGCTGATCGCGACGCCGACCTCGATCCTGACGTCCTTCATCCAGGAAAGCGACAAGGCAGGGAGAAATGTGAACAGAACCAAGGCGGCAACGAGGTATGGCGACGGTCGAGCACCAGTTCCGAAAAGGCTGGCGATCACCGAAAGGTAGAGAACAATCCGGAAGCCGAGCAAGCCCCGGTTGAGCCTGGCCAGGCGCGGGTCGGCCAGCCGGGCGTTGACGGACATAGACGGTCTTCGGCGTCAGCCGCCGAAAGCTGAAGATGCCCTAGAGATCTATTGGATTGACCAAGTCGAGGATGATCGCGATCAGACCGAGAAAACCGACCAGCGTGATCACGACGGCCGCAACCGGGATCAAAACCCGCACGTTCACGGCTCGGCGGGTGATCTTCTCATAGAGCGCCACCGCAAAATGCCCTCCATCGAGGGGGTACAGCGGCAGCACGTTGAGGGCCGCGAGCATCACATTGACGGAAGCCAACAGAAACAAGAAAGATCCCCAGCCAATGTCTTCTACCTGGCTCCCGATATTGGCAACGCCGATCGGGCTCACCGGCCTGAACTCGAGCGGAACGTCGGTGTTGCCGACGAGGACACCGGCCAGCCGTCCCAGCGTGCCGGGCTGCACGATCTGACCCAAGACCTGGAAGGTCACCACCACGCTCGAACCGAGTTGTTGGCCGGCCGACCCGATCGCTTCCCACAGGCTGAGCTTTCGTACCTCGACGGTCGGCCCGATGCCTAGGAACCCGCCCACTTCCCCGGTCTCCGGGTCGGTCCTGGTAGCGAGGGTGGCGGTGAGTTCGAGCACCTCGTCGCCTCGCTGGACCGTGAGCACGATCCGCTCCTCGGGTCGAGATGACAGCTCCTCTCCAACTGCCGTCCAGTCAGGAGTCGGAACACCATCGATCGCCAACACCCTGTCTCCTGCCTCCAAGCCTGCGTCGGCGGCCGGAGTAGGAGTGATTCCATCATCGAGGGTGGGGACGACTCCGGCGAGCGTGGTCGTCAACTCGCTGACACCGTTGAACATCAGGAGCGCGGCAAACATCAAATACGCGATCAAGAAGTTCATGCCGACGCCGGCCAGAACGACCACCGCTTTCTTCCAAAACGGCTGCTCGCGGTAGGTGCGACCGAGATCTGACTCCGGGACTTCTTCGAGAGGGTTCATCCCCACGATCCGGACGTACCCGCCGAGCGGTATCGCCTTGATCCCGTACTCGGTTTCCCCTCGTTTGAACGACCAAATCCGAGGGCCGAAACCGAAGAAGAATTCGGTCGCCTTGACCCCCACCATCTTGGCGGCGAGGAAGTGCCCCAGCTCGTGGGCGGTCACGAAGAAAACGATGGCGAGAACCCCGCCGATAGCACCAGCCAAAGTATTTTCAGGCTACCGGAGGAGATTGCCAATGCACGTGCTAGCGATCCGGCGCGCCTCCTGATCAGCTAGCTGCACGTCGGCCAGACTTCTGACCGGCTGGTTCTCGACCTCGCCAAGTGTGTGCTCAATCACCTGAGCGATCCCGAGAAAATCGAGCTGATCGTTCAAGAAAGCGTCGACGGCGACCTCGTCGGCAGCGTTGAAAACGGCCGGGCTCGTCCCGCCGGCGCGGCCCGCGGCATAACCGAGAGCGAGAGTGGGGAAAGTCTCGAGGTCGGGTTCCTCAAAGTGAAAGGACGCACCGGCAAGCGTAAGTTCGGAAACGATCGATTTCGCCCGATTGGGGTAGGTGAGGGCATACGCGATCGGCAGTCGCATGTCGGCGGGGCCAAGCTGGGCCTTCATGGAGCCATCGGAGAAGACGACTAACGAATGGATCACGCTCTCGGGATGGATCACGACCTCGACCTGGTCCAATCCGAGCTCGAATAGCGCGGACGCCTCGAGAACCTCGAGAGCTTTGTTCGCCAGGGTCGCCGAGTCGATGGTGACCCGTTGGCCCATGTCCCAATTCGGGTGCCGCAAGGCCTGTTGGGGCGTCACCTCCGCGAGCGCCGGCCTTTTCATTCCTCGAAATGGTCCCCCCGAGGCGGTAAGCACGATCTTTGCCGGCGGAGGCTCGCCCACGAGGCATTGAAAGATCGCCGAATGCTCTGAATCGACCGGGATCAACTCGCCGCCTCCCCTGGCGACCGCCTCCCTCACGAGCACACCCGCCGCGACCATCGATTCTTTGTTGGCAAGCGCCAACCGGTTCCCGGCCTCGGCGGCAGCGAGTGTCACCGGCAGACCGGCAACCCCGACGATGGCATTCATGACGATTTGGCCCGGATGGCTGGCCATTGCAATCAAGGCTTCGGGACCGAATCCGACCAGCCGCGACCCAAGCTGCTCGACAAAACCGTCCCGCGCCTCCCCATTGTCGGCCACCGCCACGTCCGCTGCTGGATACCGCTTGGCGATCTCGAGGAGCTCATCGCTCGGCCGGCGCGCGGCAATGCCGGTGACGGTCATCTCGAGCTGGTCGGCGACGGCGAGCGTTTGGCGTCCTATGGAGCCGGTGACTCCCAGGACCGCGAGCGATTCCACGTCCCTAGAGGAGGCCGGTCTCGCGGAAAAATAGAAAGGCGGCAGGTACTACGAAAAGAAGGCCGTCGAGCCGGTCGAGCAGGCCACCGTGCCCGGGCATGACCGCGCCCATGTCCTTGACGCCGAGGCTCCGCTTCACGAGCGACTCAGCGGCATCCCCGATTGGCGAAAGGACAACCACGAGCAGAGTCACAACCAACCCTTGGTTGAGCGACAGGGGGAAATAGTCGACAGTCGAAAGGAAGGCGGCGGCGGCTGTGGCGAGGACGAGGCCGCCGATGTAGCCCTCCCAGGTCTTCTTCGGCGAAAGGACCGGTGAGAACGGATGGCGCCCCATCACCCGGCCGGCGAAGTAGCTGCCCATATCGAAGATCGCCACCACCAGGACGAGAAAGAGGATCAGCGGGATGGGGTTGGTAGCCCGGCCGATGACAACGGCGAAGCCCAGGAGGGAAACCCAGGCCGCTCCGAAGACGGTCAACGCGGCGTTGTCGAGTGGACGGCGACGCGGAACAATCGTGTAGAAAGCCATCACTGCCAGCATCACCAGGACGATGGTCACCAGCATCGGACCGGGTCCGCCCAGATGGGCGGCGATTGCCACTCCGATCACGCCCAACAGGCCAAAGAGAGCAATTGGGACGAAACCATTTCTGCGCAGAGTCGTGTAGAACTCGGCCAGAGCGACAACCATTAAGAAGCCGATGAAGGAAGTGAAGAACCAACCCCGCAAGAAGAGCGTGAGGCCGAACACCCCGACGAGCACCACCGCCGAGATCACTCGCAACGTCAGGTCACTGGCAGCCGTCTGCTCGATGTGCTCGAGCTCCTCCTCACTCGGATTTGGATGACCGGTTACGTCACCGAAGTCGATCAATCCGGTGCCGATGCCCGCCATCGTCGCGGCGACGGGGCCAGGATCGGTTTCGTTGCCGCTGCGGGAGATCTCCTCGGCAAGGTCGCGGTACTCGGCGGTCGTGGCCGACAAGTAGAGCTGCTCGGACAACGGAATATCCTCGTCGGCCGGCAAGAGATCCCCGATCGTGGAGCCAGCGGACTCCTCGTCTGCTTCGTCGATCGGCTCCTCCCAAGGACGGGAGAACTTGTGGCCGCTGGCGGTAGCTTCTAGCTCCGGCTCATCGGCCAGGTCGGGTGCCAGGTCAGGTGCTTGGGGCTCATCGGGGGTGGCCATTCCTCAGACCTCAGCCAACTCGTGCTCTTTGCCCACCAGGAGCTCGTCGATGCGATGGACGAATTGGTCGGTCAGCTCCTGCAGCTCCTTCTCCCCCCGGCGGATCTCGTCGTCGGAAACCTCGTGCTTCAGCGCTTCGATGTCGTCTTTGCTGTGCCGGCGCACATTTCTCACCGCCACTCTGCCTTCCTCGGCCATGTGGCGCACCATCTTGGTCAGTTCCTTTCGGCGTTCCTCGGTGGGAGCTGGAAAGGCGAGACGAATCAGGTTGCCGTCGTTGCTCGGGTTCAGGCCAAGGTCGGAGGCGCGAATGGCCTTCTCGATCGCAACAAGCGACGACTTGTCAAACGGCTGGACGACAAGCAGCCGCGGCTCGGGCACGGAGAAGGACGCGAGCTGTTGGAGGGGGGTCGAGGTGCCGTAGTAGTCAATCGTTATCCGGTGGAGGATCTGGGGGTTGGCTCGTCCGGTGCGAACCGTGGCGAACTCGGAACTGACATGCTCGGCCGCCTGCTCCATCTTCTTTCGGGCTTCAGCCAAAACCTCAGTGATCATCTCGCCTCCTCAGTGGATGACGGTGCCGATCGATTCGCCCGAGATCGCTCGAACAATGTTGCCCGCCACAGTCATGTCAAACACAACGATTGGGATGTCGTGCTCTCGGCACATGGTAATTGCGGTGGCATCCATCACCCTGAGCCCACCCGCGAGGAACTCCATGTAGGTCAACTCGGAATGACGGGTCGCCTCCGGGTGGGTTTGCGGATCCGCCGTATAGATGCCGTCGACCTTGCTCGCCTTGAGGAGGGATTCGGCGCCGATCTCGACGGCGCGCAAAGCGGCGGCTGTGTCAGTCGTAAAGAAGGGGTTGCCAGTGCCGGCGGCGAAAACGACTACGCGGCCCTTTTCGAGATGGCGCATCGCCCGTAGCCGAATGTAGGGCTCGGCTAGCTGTTGCATGGCGATGGCGCTCTGGACCCGCGCCTCGACACCGTTGTGTTCAAGAGCATCCCGCAGGGCCAATGCATTTATCACCGTGGCCAGCATGCCCATGTAATGCGCATTGGCCAGGTCCATCCCTTTGGCCTGTTGGGAGACTCCGCGAAAGATGTTGCCGCCACCAACCACGATGGCGACTTCATGCCCCGAGATGATGCCTTCGGCCACCTCCTGGGCGACCCGGGCAATCGTGGCAGGGTCGATGCCGAAGCCAACGGACGGATCAGCGAAGGCTTCCCCTGAGAGCTTGAGCAGCACCCTTCTCCCCATCAGTCTCCGATCTCCAACCGAGCCATACGACGAACCGAGATGTTCTCGCCCATCTTGGCCGCGAGTTGGTTCACGTAGGCCTCCACGGTGCCCTCGAACTTCTCGGTGTTGGCAAATTTCTGTTCATAGAGGACGTTCGTCTCGTAGAAGGACTTGATCTTGCCGTCGACGATCTTACCGATGATGTTTTCGGGTTTGCCCTCCTCCCGAGCCTGTCGAGTGGCGAAGTCGCGTTCTTCGGCCAGAACTGCCGGATCGACGTCGTCTCGGCGGATCCACCCGGGACGACCCCAGGCGATATGAAGGGCGATGTCGTTGGCGACCGCCTTGAAGTCGGGATGCTTGGCTACGAAGTCGGTCTCCGAGGCGAGGTCCACCAGGACGCCAATCACGGGCCGTTCCGCTTGGTGGTGGATGTAGGTCCCGATCGAGCCTTGGTTGGCCTCGCGTTCACCGGCCCGCTTGGCCACTTTGGCCAAACCCCGGACACGCAGGATCTCGGCGGCTTTGTCCATGTCGCCCTCGGTCTCCACCAGGGCTTTCTTGGCGTCCATCATCCCGACACCGGCGATCTGTCGCAGACGCTGAACGTCTTTGGCGGAGATCTCAGCCATCTGCATTCTCGGGCGCGAAGTCGGACTCCTTTTGATCTACGCCTTTGCCGGCCCGGCAGGCCTCGGCCAAGGCGCCGGCTACAACGGCCGCCGCCCGAATTGCATCGTCATTGCCGGCAATCACGTAATCGATGTTGTCGGGATCGCAATTGGAGTCGACCAGCGCCAGCGTGGTGATCCCCAGACGGGTGGCTTCCTTGACAGCGGTGTGCTCGGTATTGACGTCGACGATGAAGATGGCGTCAGGCGCCTTCGTCATCTCCCGCACCCCGCCCAAAGTCTGCTGGAGCTTTTGCAGCTCGCGACTGATCGAGAGTCGCTCCCGCTTGGAAAGCGCCGCGATCTCGTTGGAGGCCTCCATGCGCTCGAGCTCCTTCATGTAAAAGATGCGCTTTTGGATCGTGGCGAAATTCGTCAGCATTCCCCCGAGCCAGCGAAAGTTCACATAGGGCATACCGGCTGAGTTGGCAGCATCGGCGATGGGCGCCTGGGCCTGCTTCTTGGTCCCTACGAAAAGGACTGTGCCTCCGTCGGCCGCGAGTCCCTTCAGATATTCGGCGGCAGCCTCGACCTGCGTCAGGGTTTGGCGCAGATCGATGATGTGGATCCCGTTGCGCTCGCCGTAGATGTACGGCTTCATCTTGGGATTCCACCGCCTGGTTTGGTGCCCGAAATGCACTCCGGCTTCGAGCAGCTGCTTGATGGTGACCACAGCCACGATTGCTCCTTCTCTGGTTGTTCCTCCGCCGGTGCTGCCGATCTGGCACGACCCTTCTGGGCCTTCCTCACCCGACCCCCGTCAAGAAGACAGCGCCGACCAGGAGGAATCACCGACGTGTGTCGTTGGAGTGGGATTGTAAGCGGTCAGGACATCCGATTACGCAAAGACAAGACACTTTTGGCGTGAATCTGACAGACCCGCGATTCAGTGACCCCCAAGACCTCTCCGATCTCGGCCAACGTCAAACCTTCGAAGTAGTAGAGGGTGATCACCAGCCGTTCGCGATCGGGTAACCGGTTGATCGCATCGCCCAGGATGTGACGGGTCTCCTCGGCGTGGAAAGCAGCCTCAGGCCCCACCCCGGCGTGGTCGGGAATGAAGTCGCCGAGCGACGAAGCCGAGTCTGGCCCGATGAGCTCGTCCAAGGCCACCAACCCGAGGTTCGACATCTCTGCCAGGGTTCCCCGCACCGATTCGACGTCCTGATCCATGTGACGAGCGAGCTCCTCGTCCGAGGGTGTCCGCTGCAAACGATGCTCCAGCTCCGACATCGACCTTTCCACCTCGCGGGCGCGGGAACGAACCGACCGCGGCACCCAATCGAGGGAACGCAAGCCATCCAGGATCGAACCTTTGATGCGGTTGATCGCGTAAGTCTCGAACTTGAAACCACGCTCCGGTTCGAACTTGTCGATCGCGTCAATGAGGCCAAACACCCCGTAGGAGACGAGATCCGCCTGGTCGACGTTGCGCGGCAGTCCGGCGGCGACTCTCCCGGCGACGAACTTCACCAACGGCGAGTACTGGAGGATGAGCGCCTCGCGCGCGTGACCGTCGGAGTCATCCTTGAGCCGCTGCCACAGAGTGGTTACGGCGTAGGAGGGATCGTCATGCTCTGGGATGGCTGAGGTCATAGGTGCTTTGCAGGTGTTGGCGGGAGACGGCAGTGTAAATCTGGGTTGTCGCCAGATCGCGGTGTCCTAAGAGTTCTTGAACCGTACGGAGATCGGCACCGCCTTCGAGGAGGTGCGTCGCATAGGAGTGGCGGAGAGCGTGAGGAAAGGTGGCAGCCCGGCTGCGAACTGCCCGGCGGATACCCCGCTCATCAAGCTTTCCGCCGCGGACTCCCAACCACAAGGCATCGCTCCTACCCGAATGAGCGAGTTGCCCCCGTCCCCTCTCGACGTAGGCCGCGACCGCATCTCGGGCAGGTCTTCCGATCGGGACCGCTCTCACCTTGCCGCCCTTTCCCGTCACGGTGATCAGATCGGTGGCGAAATCAGTGGTTCGCAGCTGCGCCAGCTCCGACACCCTGAGGCCAGTGCCGTAGAGGACTTCGAGAAGGGCCCGATCCCGCAAGTCGATGGGCGTCGCCGACGGGAGGCCGTCGAGGATCGAGGCGACCTGGCGACGCGGCAGCGCCCTGGGGAGGCGCTCTCCCAATCGAGGCCGGGCAAGCTGAGCAGCCGGGTTAGCCGGCAGGTGGCCCCGTTTGACCAAATCCTCGAGCCAACCCCGAACCGCCGAGGACTTCCGAGCGATCGATCGCCGGCTCAAACCTGCTTCTTCCAAATGCGCGAGGTAACGGCGCAAGAGATGGCGATCCACCAGGGCGGTGTCCTCGCCGCCTTGATCACCACAGAAGTCGAGGAACTGGAAAAGATCGCCCCGATACGCTGCAATCGTGTGCGGGCTCAGTTGGCGCTGGGAAGCGAGCCGCCCGAGGTAGTCGCCGACATCTTGCACGATCATTCGAGTCAGGCTACGGGATCTCACTCCCTTTCCACCTGAACTATTCATAGGACGACCAAGTTTGAGAAGCCAGCTCATGGGCTGGCTACGTACACTCTTAGGGGGCATCGCAGCTCCCACCCAACGGATGGAGGAAGTGGTGGCGCGGGAGATCGGCTGGTCGACGGTGATACGAGCCTTGGGCTGGCTGGTGGCCCTGACTTTTGTGCTCGCGACCTTCCTAACCCTCCTTTTTGGCGTTCGACGTGCTCGGCCCCTCGTCAGAGCGCGGAGATGACTTCATCGAATTCAAGCTGGCTCAATTCGCCTGGGAGGAAGAACGGTGGGTACTCGATTTCCCCGCCTCAGCCCTGTTCGCAATAGGGTTTCTCGGCCTAGCCGGCCTGGGCTCTGCGGTCGCCCGTCTCGCCGACACCTCTGATTCCCGGCGAAGTCTGGTGGCTTCCTCGTTGTGCTCGGCGGAGGCTTCAGTGCCGCGTCTCAGCTTCTCTGGATAGGCGCCAACCCTATCGCGACAAGCACCCGCTACTGCGACTGCGGACTTCTCGCGGAGGAGATCATGTCCCGAACGATGATCCTGGGAACGGTCCGGGGGGATCCAGACATGGCTGATCAGTGGGGCCTTGGCTCTGCTCGCGGTGGGTGCATTGTTCGTTGCCACGATGCCCCAGAGGGCACTTCCACAATGGTGGCGAAGGCTCAACGTGGTCATTGCCGCTCTCAGCGTGATCGGGGTCCTTCTGCCCCTATTCGATGCCTATCCCCTCGATGTCCTTCTCACCCTGCTAATTGCAGGAATACTGCTTCCGATCTGGGCGATCTGGCTTGCGAGGCGCCCAGCAGACTTTTGGACACCGTCTATTCGCTGAGCTGGCGGCGGATCAGATCGGCCAGGGTCTTCCCCACCGAGGCCTCACTTTGGGCCAGTGCCGCCTCGATTGTGACCCCTTGTGCTGAGGTCCGGTTCGACAGTTGCCGCGGCGGTGGACCCAGCGCGAAGCTCAAAAGCTCGACCAGGTCATCGACGCCGAGCACTGGGTGGGCACCGTCTCGAATCAGCAGATTGCACCCTCGTGATACTGGGCGATCGATGTCGCCCGGAACGGCGAGCACCTCTTTTCCCATCTCGAGCGCCAACCGCGCCGTGATCAACGCCCCGCCATCCACGGCTGCCTCGATCACGACGGTCACCTCGGCCAGTGCGGCAATGATCCGGTTGCGAGCAGGAAAACGAAAAGGGGCGGGGGGAGTTCCCGGCGGGTACTCGCTAACCAAGCCGCCCCCGGTCGCAATCAGCTCGCGGGCAAGCGATTCATGCTGTTTGGGGTAGACCGTGTCGAGGCCCGATCCGAGCACGGCCCAGCCGGTGCCGCCCGCGTCGAGACAGGCTCGATGGGCGACGCCGTCGATGCCGCGGGCCAGCCCCGAGATCACCGGCCAGCCGCAGCCGACGACAGCCGCGGCGAATTGGGCGGCGACGCGATTGCCGTAGGACGTCGACCGGCGGCTCCCAACGATCGCCACCCCTGGTAACGAAGGCAGGGTGCCCTCGACCCAGACTTTGGCCGGCAACCCCGGCAGCTCGACGACGAACTCGGGAAGTGCCTGCTCGATCAGAACGAGCTCCGATAGGCGATCGCCTCGGCGACGTGAGCCTCTTCGACCTGTTCGCTCGCGGCCAGGTCAGCGATGGTGCGCGCCACCCGGCGCACCCGATCGGCTCCTCGTCCGGTCAGAAAGCCCTTGCGCAACGCAACCCCGATCAGCCCAACCGCGGCGTCCTCGTAGACAAGGCGATCAAGCGCTTGGCGTCCGAGCTGAGCGTTGGTGCCCTCCGCCCTAAGCAACTGTTTCTCGCGCGCCAGGCCGACCCTTACCCGAATGGTGGCTGAGCCCTCCCCGGGCGGGCCGAGAAGCGAATCGGGATCGGGGGCAGACATCGCGATTCGCAGATCGAACCGATCGAGGAACGGCTCGGCCAGCCGCTTGCGATATCGGGCGATCTCCGCCGCCGAACATCGACACGACACCAGCCGGTCACCGCTGAAACCGCAGGGACACGGGTTGGAGGCCGCGATCACCTGCGACCGAGCGGGGAAGGTGAGGCTCGACCCTCGGCGGGCGATCGTCACCTTTCCTTCCTCGAGCGGCTGGCGTAGGGCATTGAGCAAATGCGGAGGGAATTCACCGAGCTCGTCGAGGAACAAGACCCCGTGATGAGCGAGGGAGATCTCGCCCGGGGTTGGATGGAGGCTCCCGCCGCCGAGGATGGCGGCCATCGAAGCCGAATGGTGGGGGGAACGGAAGGGAGGCTGGTTGGAGAATCGCCGGTGCCGGTC
>Ga0136633_1000802_pt1 | contig 23710 bp, 22 predicted proteins | sample AntDrymeUQ832206_2_FD_105494 | JGI IMG/M metagenome (GOLD analysis project Ga0136633, IMG submission 105494) | Polar desert sand microbial communities from Dry Valleys, Antarctica - metaG UQ83 (22.06) | ecosystem: Environmental > Terrestrial > Soil > Desert | place: Antarctica: Dry Valley...
CAGCCGGGCTCCCACGTGGAACGGTCGACGACCGCGACCGGGGCCGGCGACACGATGCGCGACGCATAGCCGCGACCCGGCAGCATCGGCACCTGGTCCGGCAGCGTGAACGCCCGGCGCCGGAGCTCGGGCGGGGTCGGCCGGATCTCGCCGTAGCCGTCCGTGGGCTCCGGCAGCACCCGGGTGAACAGCCAGTCCGGCGGCTCGCTACCCGGTCCGTACGCCGCCTGCGCGAGCGTGCCGTCGGAGCTGACCGGGCCGGGTCCGCGCGGGGTGGGCGGCGGTTCGGCCGGGGTGGTAGGGGCGGGTGAGCTCGCGGTCGGCGTCTCGGGCGAGGTCGGAGCGATCGGAGCCGAACGCGGCGAGGACTCGGTGGCACAGCCTGCGGCCAGCGCGAGCAGCAGCAGAGTCGCCGCTGTCGCGCGTCGTCGCGTCACCATCCCGAGGCTAGACGAGGAGCGTGACGCGGAACGTCGTCCCCGACCCGAGCTCGGACTCGACCTCGATCCGACCGTCGTGGCGGGCGATGATCCGCGCCACGATCGCCAAGCCCAGTCCGGTGCCGGGGCGGCCCAGCGCCTCGGGGTTGGTGGAGCGGAAGAACTCGCTGAACAGCTGCGCCTGGTCGGCGTCGGAGATGCCGAGCCCGTCGTCGGTGCAGGTGAAGACCACCTCGTCGGCTACCCGGGACAGGGAGAGGTTCACGGACCCGCCCGGTCGTGAGTACTTCACCGCGTTGTTGACCAGGTTGGCGCACAGCCGGAACAGCAGCTCGGGGTCGCCGGACACGACCAGCGCGCCGTCGTACGGCGCCACCGTGATCGTGACGCGCTGCTGGTCGGCCCGGACCGCCTCGTGATCGGTCACCTCGGCGAGGACGGCAGTCAGGTCGACGGGCAGCCGCAGCAGGGGCACGTCGGGGGTGCCCATGCGGCTGAGCAGCAGCAGGTCGTCCACGACGGAGGTCAGTCGCGCGGCCCCGCGACCCAGTGCCCGGATCGACGCCGTCGCCTGCGGCGGCAGGTCGGCCAGGGACTGGAGCATCTCGACGTGGCCGAGGATCACACCGAGCGGGTTCTTGAGCTCGTGGGAGACCGTCGAGATCAGCTCCGCGCGGTACTGACCGAGCCGCCGGAGCTCCGCGATCAGCTCCGTCTCGCGCTCGTGTGCGCGGGTGTTGAGGACCGCCCGGCCGAGGTCGTGGCCGATGTCTAGGGCCGCGTGGCTTTCGCTCTCGGTCCAGCGGGCGCCGCCGAGCTCGCGGGCGATGACGAGCATCCCGAGCGGCTCCGACCCGGCGCCGACGGGCGCGACGACCACTTCGCTGGCGCCGTGGTGGGTGAGGTGCCGGGTCAGGTCGTCGCGGTGCAGCCGCTCCAGGGGCTCATCGCCCCAGACGCGACCGCGCTCGGCGATGACCACGGTCTGGGTGGCCCAGGCCCGCCGTGCGGCCGCTTCCACGGCCTCGAAGAGGTGAGGAGGAACGTGGGCGGCCGAGACCTCGGGCCACTCAGGTCGTGGATCGGCAAAGACCCGGACGGTGACGTCCTGGGCCCGGAACCCGGCGACAAGGTGGTCGTGGGCACTGCTCAGGAGGTCGACGTACCCGCCCTGGCTCGACGCCGCGCGGACGACCTCGCGGGCGGTCCCCGCGAGCCGCACCTGCTGGCCCAGCTCCTCGCGCTCGAGGGCGGTCAGCACCGCGCGCAGCGACAGCTGGGTCTCCCGCGCCAGGGCGCGCAGCTGAGTCGTGGCCGGCCGCGCCCCTGACAGCGGTTCGTCGAGGTACATCAGGGCCCGCAGGTGGCCGCGGTCGTCGACGATGCGCGCGACCAGGATGTCGAGGGCTCGCCACTGGTCGGCGTCGTCGGTGTCGGCGATCTCCGGGATCCAGCAGTACTCCGTGAGCAGCCGTCGGGCCTCCGGCGTGAGCCACTCCTGCGCGACGAACGTCCAGGCGCCGTACTCCGCGCCCAGGCTGAGCGCCGGCTTCATCGCAGCGAAGGGTGACGCCCGCCGCAGCATCTCGGCGTCGGCATCGTCGTTGCCGGCGATGGCGACGAACTCCAGCATGTCGTCGGGCCGCAGGACCTCGACCTCACAGGTCCCGAACCCGGTCCGTAGCCGGAGCTCCTCGGCGATCTGGCGGATGGCGTCGCGGGCTCCGTCACCGCCCCAACCGTCGCCGCGCGCGCGTTCCATCGGCGGCATCGAAGTCGGGTCGGACATGGGGCAAGGGTCGCATCCGGACCGGCATCGGGTGAGCGTTCTCCGCAACCCCGCCCACCGTCAGCGGGCGGCGGCCGGCAGCGTCACCGTGAACGTGCTGCCCCGGCCGAGCGCCGACTCGACCTCGATCCGGCCCTCGTGCCGGGCCACGATCCGCGCCACGATCGCCAGCCCCAGCCCGGTGCCGGGGCGCTGGCGCGCCTCGGGGTCGGGGGAGCGGAAGAACTCGCCGAACAGCTGCTCCCGGTCCTCTGCCGACATACCCAGTCCCCGATCGGTGCACGTGAAGACGACCTGGTCGCCGTCGCGCCGCAGGGCAAGGTCGACCTGGCCGCCGTCGTGGGAGTACTTCACCGCGTTGTTCACCAGGTTCGCGAGTAGCCGGAACACCTCCTCGGGGTCGCCCAAGAACGCCACGTCGCCGTCGTACGCCGCCGTCCTCACCGTCACGTTGTGCTGGTCGGCCCGCAGTGCCTCGCCCTCGGTCACCGCGGCGAGGACGGCGCCGAGGTCGACCGGCACGCGCACCAGCGGGGTGTCGGGATTGCCGATCCGGCTCAGGAGCAGCAGGTTGCGGACCAAGGTGTCGAGGCGCGAGGTGCTCCGCGTCAGGGCCCGGAGCGAGGGTGTGGCCGCGGTGGGGATGTCGGGGAGCTGCTCGAGCATCTCCACGTGGCCGGCGATGACCCCGAGCGGGTTCTTGAGCTCGTGGGCGACGGTCGCGATGAGCTGGCGGCGGTACTCGTCGAGCCGCTGCAGCTCGCCGATCAGCTGCTGCTCCCGCTCGTGCGACCGGGTGCTGAGGAGCGCGCGCCCGACATCGTGGCCGACGCCGAGCGCGGCGGCGCTCTCGATCTCGGTCCAGCGGTCGCGGGCATCCCGGACGACCAGCAGCATGCCCATCGCCTCGTGGCCGGCGCCGACCGGCACCACCAGCAGCTCCCGCGCCGCCCGCTCCTCGAGGTAGCGGCTCAGCCCCACCCGGTGCCCGCGCTCGAGGCCGTCGTCGCCCCAGACGTGGTCAGGCTCGACCACGATCACTGTGCGCGACTCCCAGGCCCGGCGGGCCGCCGCGCCGAGGGCAGCGAGCAGGTCGGCCGGCGGCCCCCCGACCTCCCTCTCCGCAGCCGGGTCGTCGTCGAGGTACACCCGGACGCCGGTAGCACGAAACCCCGCCACCAGCCGTGGGTTGACCACGTCGAGCAGCTCACTCCGATCGAGCCGGAGCGACGCGGCGCGGACCACCTCGCGGGCAGTCTCGTCGAGCCGAGCGTGGCGGGTCAGCTCCTCGCGGTCCGCGGTCGTCACCGCGGCCTGGAGCAGCAGCTCGAGGTCGACGGCGATCTCCGCCAGCCGCTCGGGCGACGGGCGGTAGCCGTCCACCGGCACGTCGAGGTGGAACAGGGCGCGGGTCCGGCCGGAGTCGTCGGTGAGGTGGGCCGTCAGCATGTCCAGGGATCGCCAGCGGCGGGGGTCGTCGGTCTCGGGCAGGTCGGGGACGTAGCCGTAGCCGCGGATCGCCTCCTGCAGGTCGGGGGCCATGTCCTCCTCGCGGAGGAAGACGAACGCGCCGTAGCCGGTTCCTTCAAGCAGCACCCGCCGCGCCAGGGCCAGGGAATAGCTCCTGCCCATGAAGGCGTGCTGCTCCTCGGGCCGGCCACAAGCGGCCACCTCCTCCAGGAAGCCGTCCCGGCGCAGGACCTCGAACGAGGCCACCTCGAAACCGGAACGGAGGCGCGCGTCGTCGGCGATGCGCCGCAGCTCGGCACGCGCCTCGGGCCCGCCCCAGCTACTGCTGCGGACGCGCTCCGGCAACGGGGCGGTGACCTGGTCGCCGTCCATGACCCTCCTGACTCCGTGCGGTGAGGACAGAGTGCCAACAACTCGGGCCGGTTGGAGGCGTCTGGTCGCATTCGGCGTCCGCATTTTTCGCGGGCACGACGACGGCGCGAGGTGACCCGCGGGTAACATGTGGGTCATGAAGCGTGCGATCTACGACGAGGACCACGAGGCCTTCCGCAGCTCCGTCAAGGGGTTCCTCGACCGCGAGGTCGTCCCCCACCTCGAGGAGCACGCCGACAACCACGGCCTGCCCCGCGAGTTCTGGACTGCGGCCGGCAAGCAGGGCTTCCTCGGCCTCGAGGTCCCCGAGGAGTACGGCGGCTCCGAGGCGGGCGACTACCGGTTCAACGCGGTGCTCACCGAGGAGCTCGCGAAGGTCAACATGACGCTGCCGAGCTGTGTCGGCATCCACGCCGACATCGTGGCGCCGTACCTCGTGCACCTGACCAACGACGAGCAGCGGCAGCGCTGGCTGCCGGCGTTCTGCTCCGGTGAGCTGCTGACCGCGATCGGTATGACCGAGCCCTCGGGCGGCTCCGACCTCGCCGCGCTCAAGACCACCGCGGTCCGCGACGGCGACGACTGGATCATCAACGGCTCGAAGACCTTCATCACCAATGGCGCCTCCGCCGACCTGGTGGTCGTCGCGGCCCGCACCTCGCCGGAGAAGAAGGCGAAGGGCATCTCGCTCTTCGGCGTCGACACGTCGGCCGCCGGCTTCTCGGTCGGCCGGGTGCTCGACAAGGTCGGCCAGGACGAGTCCGACACCGCCGAGCTGGCCTTCGAGGACGTCCGGGTCAGCAACGACGACCTGATCGGGGAGCTCGACACGGGGTTCATCGCGATGATGAAGTTCCTGCCGCAGGAGCGGCTCGGCTCGGCGATCACCAACCTCGCCCACGCCGCGCAGATCCTCGAGGAGACCGTCCAGTACGCCAAGGACCGCAAGGCCTTCGGCGTCCCGATCGGCTCGTTCCAGAACACCCAGTTCCTGCTGGCCGACCTGGTCACGCAGGTCGAGGTCAGCCAGGCCTACGTCGACCAGTGCGTGGTCGCCCACACCACCGGCGACCTGACCGCGGTCGACGCCGCCAAGGCGAAGTGGTGGACCTCGCAGGTCCAAAACGACGTCCTCGACCACTGCGTGCAGGTGTTCGGCGGCTACGGCTACATGAACGAGTACCGGGTCGCCCGCGCCTGGCGCGACGCTCGTGTCACCAAGATCTGGGCCGGCTCCAACGAGATCATGAAGATGCTGATCGCCCGCGACCTGGGCCTGTGAGGGTCGTCGATCGCGGTTCCCCCGGTCGACCGGGGAAACCGACACTTGGTACGGGATGCAACCCCTGCCAGGTGCACGACTCGCCGACCAGGTTTCCTGGCGGGGTGACGCAGCCGATCAGGAAAGGCATGCCTTGGTTGCGGGGGCGTGCCGCCGCGCACACGATTGAGCCGTGACCACCGACGCACCCGACCTGGACTTCGAGCCGGGACCGCACCAGGACGAGCCTCATCAGAGCGGGATCAGCAGCCGGCTGAACTGGCTGAGAGCCGGAGTGCTGGGCGCCAACGACGGCATCGTCAGCACGGCCGGCATCGTGATGGGCGTGGCGGGCGCCACCGACGACACCGGCACCATCGCGATCGCCGGAGTGGCAGGGCTGGTGGCCGGAGCCCTGAGCATGGGCACCGGCGAGTACGTCTCGGTCAGCACCCAGCGCGACTCCGAGACGGCGCTGCTCGCCAAGGAGCGGCGCGAGCTCGCCGAGGAACCGGAGGAGGAGCTGGCCGAGCTGGCCGGGATCTACGTCGGCAAGGGGCTCAGTGAGGAGCTTGCCCAGCAGGTGGCCCACGAGCTGACCGAGCGTGACGCGCTCGCCGCCCACGCGGAGGTCGAGCTCGGCATCGACCCCGACAACCTCACCAATCCGTGGCACGCCGCGTGGGCCTCGATGCTGGCCTTCACCGTCGGCGCGCTGCTGCCGCTGCTGACCATCGTCTTGGTGGATGCCGACCTCCGGATCGCGGTGACGGTGGCGGCGGTCGTCGTCGCCCTCGCCCTGACCGGTTGGAGCAGCGCCCGGCTCGGCTACGGCCGGGCTCGGCCTGCCGTCCTCCGCAACGTGGCAGGTGGCGCCTTCGCCATGGCCGTGACGTACGCCGTCGGCACGCTGCTCGGAACTCAGGTCGGCTGATCGGGCGGACTTCTCCCCGGCGGTGACCGTTGACGCGGGTGGTACCAAGGGCTGACCTCGTACCGTCCTCCCATGCGGATGTTCGTCGCACTGGTGCCGCCGGTGGAGGCAGTGGAGCACCACGACGAGTTCCTGGCCGTACGTCGGGAGGCCGCGCCGTTCCGCTGGGCCATGCCGGAGCAGTTCCACGTGACGCTCGCGTTCCTCGCCGACGTCCCGGACCGGCGGCTCGACGACCTGGTCGAGCGGCTGACCCGCGCCGCCCGGCGTCGGACAGCGGTCGCGACCAGGTTCGCCGGCGGTGGTGCCTTCCCCGACCCGGCGCGGGCGCGGGTGCTGTGGGGCGGGCTCGATCTCGACGAGACCGGACGGGTCGAGGTGGCCCGGATGGCGACCGGCGCGCGGGCAGCCGCGTCGAAGTCCGGGATCGACGTCGACGGCCAGCGCTTCCGGCCGCACCTCTCGCTGGCCCGCCTCGGTCGGCCGACCGAGGTGTCGCCGTGGGTCCGCCTGCTCGACGGTTACGCCGGGCCGACCTGGCGCACGACGGAGTGGGCCCTGATCGTGTCCCACCTCGGCGAGGGACCGCGGAAACGCCCACGCTACGAGGTGGTCGAACGCTTCGAGGTGGCATGACTCACCACGCCGCGCGATGAGATGCCTGTGCCTGACGGCAGATCTCTCGTAGGTTCGCCCCGTGAAGATCGCAGTGGCGAGGGAGACCAGAGACGGCGAGTCCCGGGTCGCGATGGTGCCGGAACTGGTCGAGAAGCTGACCGGACTCGGGTACGACGTGGCTGTCGAGCCGGACGCGGGGCGGCACGCCCTGATCTCCGACGAGGAGTTCGTGGCGTCGGGGGCGAGCATCGAGGACAGCGCCTTCGACGGCGCTGACCTCATCGTGTCCGTCCAGCCGCTCGATCCACCACGGGTCCGTGGCCTGGCCGAGGGCACGTCGTTGATCTCGTTCCTGCCCACCCTCGCCGAGGGCGAGCTGGTCGCTACCTGCCGCGACGCGGGGCTGACCGCTTACGCGATGGAGCTGGTGCCGCGGATCTCGCGCGCCCAGTCGATGGACGCGCTGTCGTCGCAGGCGCTGGTCGCCGGGTACCGCTGCGCGATCGTCGCCGCCGGGATGCTGCGGCGCTTCTTCCCGCTGAACATGACGTCGGCCGGCACCGTCAAGCCGGCGCAGGTCGTCGTGCTCGGCGCCGGTGTCGCCGGGTTGCAGGCCATCGCCACCGCGAAGCGGCTGGGCGCGGTGGTCCAGGCCTACGACGTCCGCGCGGCCGCCGCCGAGGAGATCGCGTCGGTGGGTGCAAAGCCGATCCACCTCGAGCTCGAGACGCTCGAGGGTTCGGGCGGCTACGCCCGGGAGATGACCGAGGACCGGGCGGCCCGGCAGCGTGAACTGCTCACGCCGTACATCGCGCAGGCCGACGCCCTCATCACCACCGCGGCGGTCCCGGGCCGGGCGGCGCCGATGCTGGTGACCCGGGAGATGGTGGAGGAGATGAGCCCCGGGTCGGTCGTGGTGGACCTGGCCGCCGAGACCGGCGGCAACGTCGAGGGCTCGGTCGCCGGCGAGGTCGTCCGGATCGGCAACGCGCAGGTCTGGGGCGGTCGCAACGTGCCCAGTCAGATGCCCGGACCAGCATCGCGCCTCTACGCCCAGAACATCGTCAACCTGGTCACCCTGATGACCACGACCGACGAGGACGGCGCCACGGCGTTCGCGCCCGACCCCGACGACGAGATCATCGCCGGCGCGTGCGTCACCCGCGACGGGGCGATCCTCCACGAACCCACCCGGCAGGCACTGGAAGGAGACCCCTCATGAGCGAGTCCATCGTCTGGCTGACCATCTTCGTGCTCAGCGTGTTCGTCGGCATCGAGGTGATCTCCAAGGTGTCCTCGACCCTGCACACGCCGTTGATGTCGGGTGCCAACGCCATCCACGGAGTGATCCTGCTCGGCGCGATCATCGTCACCGCCCAGGCCTCCGGCATCGCGCTCGTGGTCGGTCTGATCGCGATCGTGCTGGCGTCGGTGAACATGGTCGGCGGCTTCGTGGTCACCGACCGGATGCTCCAGATGTTCACGCGCAGGAAGGCGCCCAAGCAGGCTCCGGAGAAGGGAGCCGCAGCGTGATCCCCACGTGGGCACAACTGGTCTACCTGGCCTGCGCGGTCGCCTTCATCCTCGCCCTCAAGGGCCTCTCGGGTCCGCGCACCGCGCGCGTCGGCAACCTGATCGGCGCCGGGGCCGCGGTCGTCGCATGTGCGCTGCCGTTCTTCTACCTGCAGCGCATGGACAACGTGGCGCTGATCCTGATCGCCATCGCGATCGGCACCGCCGGCGGGGTCTACGGCGCGCAGAAGGTCACGATGACCCAGATGCCGCAGATGGTGGCGCTGTTCAACGGCGTCGGCGGTGGCGCGGCCGCGCTGGTCGCCCTGGTCGAGCTGCAGGAGATCACCCATGCCCGAGTCGGTGACACGGCCGGCTGGTTCGTCCTCGTCGCCACCGCCTTCACGATCTTCGTCGGCTCCGTCTCGTTCGCCGGATCGGCGATCACCTTCGCCAAACTGCAGGACCTGATGACCTCGCGGCCGGTGACCTTCCCGGGGTTGGCGGTCGTGTTTGGCGGCGCCCTGGTGGGCGGCTTGGTGCTCTCCGGGCTGCTCATCGCCGACCCGACCGTGTGGGCGGGCATCGTGCTGGCGCTGCTGGGTCTGGGCTTCGGCGTACTCCTGGTGTTGCCGGTAGGTGGGGCGGACGTCCCGATCGTCATCTCGCTGCTCAACGCCTTCACCGGCCTGACCGTCGCCGCGGGCGGCTACGTCCTCTCCAACACGTTGCTGCTGGTCGCCGGCACGCTCGTCGGCGCCGCCGGCACGTTCCTGACCCTGCTGATGGCCAGGGCCATGGGGCGCTCGGTCGCCAACATCCTGTTCGGCGCCCTCAAGGGAGGCTCGACCCTCGGCAGCGGGGAAGCATCCGACCGTCCGGTGCGCTCGGCCGGTCCGGTGGACGCCGCGATCATGCTGGGGTACGCCGACCGCGTGATCATCGTGCCCGGCTACGGGCTCGCCGTCGCCCAGGCTCAGCACACGCTGCGCGAGCTCGTCGACGTGCTCACCGCGCGCGGCACGCAGGTCGACTACGCGATCCACCCGGTGGCGGGCCGGATGCCCGGTCACATGAACGTGCTGCTCGCCGAGGCGCAGGTCCCCTACGAGCAGCTCAAGGAGATGGACGACATCAACGGCGACTTCAAGGACGCCGACGTCGTCCTGGTCGTCGGTGCCAACGACGTCGTCAACCCGGCGGCGAAGACCACCCCGGGTGCACCCATCTACGGCATGCCGATCCTCAATGCTGACGAGGCCAAGCAGGTCATCTTCATGAAGCGCTCGATGCGCCCTGGCTTCGCCGGGATCGAGAACGAACTGCTCTTCGAGGAGACGACCACGTTGCTGTTCGGCGATGCCAAGGACACGATGGGCAAGCTCCTGAGCGCGGTGAAGGCTCTCTGAGCCAGGGCACCTGAACCCTCGATTCGCCGGAAATCGGCGGTATCGACCGGTTGCGGGCCGCGCGCGGTGGGCTGAGCAGGTCAGTCGGCGATGCCGTACAACCTGTCACCGGCGTCGCCGAGGCCGGGGACGATGTAACCCTTGTCGTTGAGTTTCTCGTCCATGGCCGCGGTCACGATGGTGACCGGGACGTCGAGGTCGGCCAGTTCCTGCTCGAGCCGCGCGCAGCCCTCGGGAGCGGCCAGCAGGCAGATGGCGGTGATGTCGTTGGCGCCGCGGTCGACCAGGAACCGGATCGCCGCCGCGAGAGTGCCGCCGGTGGCGAGCATCGGGTCGAGCAGGTAGCACTGCCGACCCGACAGGTCATCGGGCAGCCGCTCGGCGTACGTCGAGGCCTCGAGGGTCTCCTCGTTGCGGATCATGCCGAGGAACCCGACCTCGGCCGTCGGCAGCAGCCGCATCAACCCGTCGAGCATGCCCAGGCCGGCGCGCAGGATCGGTACCACCAGCGGCTTGGGCCGCGCCAGCTTGACGCCGGTGGTGGGGCCGACCGGGGTGGTGATGTCCTTCGGTGCGACGCGCACCTCGCGGGTGGCCTCGTAGGCCAGCAGGGTCACCAGCTCGTCGGCCAATCGCCGGAACGTCGGGGAGTCGGTGTTCTCGTCCCGCAGGTAGGTCAGCTTGTGGGAGATCAGCGGGTGGTCCACGACGTGGGTGCGCATGGCCAGAACCCTAGTCCCCACGGGGTGTTCACCGGGAGGCGACGTGAAGCCACTGGACCGCCGTAGGTGGCTCTGTCACTCTGTACGCGTTCGTGTCAGCACGGCAGGGAAGGGGTCTCGTCATGGCCGATCAGCAGGACGGCGTTGACTTCGCTCTGGCTGCCTATCGTGAGGACGGCCTCTGGCAGGTCCAGGAGTTGGCGCACGACGTGTTGGCCGACGTTGACGCACTCTCGCACGCGCTGCGTCGCTTCCCCGGAGACGGCGGAGCGCTGGGGATGATCGCGGTCGACGAGGACTTCTTCGTGATCGTCCGGGTCGCGGGCTCACACACCCGGGTGCTGCTCTCCGACTTCACTGCCGCCGATGAGTGGGAGCTGGCCGCTTCGGTGGTGGGGTTCCTCGGACTCCCGGAGCCGGAGGAGGACGACGAGCAGCAGCCCGCCGGCGACCTGGATCTGCTCGGCGACCTCGGCATGCACGCCATGGACATGGGAGTGCTGCTCGACGACTTCGACCTCTACCCGGACGAGATGCTCTCCGACATCGCCCGCAGGCTCGGGTTCGGTTCGCTGTTCGACGAGGCCGTGGGCCTCGCCTCGGCCTGACGTGACGGGCCCCTGGGATGCCGCGATGGATGCGGCACTCGACGAGGCGCGCGCCGCGCTCGCCACCGGCGACGTGCCGGTAGGTGCGGTCGTCCTCTCGCCCGATGGTGACGTCGTCGGCACCGGCCGCAACGTCCGCGAGGAGCGTGCCGACCCCACCGGCCACGCCGAGGTGGTCGCGCTGCGCGAAGCCGCTGCCGACCGGGGCGCCTGGCGCCTCGACGGCTGCACCCTGGTCGTCACCCTCGAGCCGTGCACGATGTGTGCCGGCGCAGCGGTGCTGGCTCGCGTCGACCGCGTCGTGTTCGGGGCCTACGACGACAAGGCAGGAGCGGTCGGCAGCCTCTGGGACGTGGTGCGTGACCGGCGGCTCAACCACCGGCCCGAGGTGATCAGCGGGGTCTTGGCCGCGGAGTCGACCGCGCTGCTGGAGGAGTTCTTCCGCTCACACCGGTGAGTGGCGCCGGCAGCCGGTGCGCGGGTGCCCGTGCGATTTCTGCCGCCCCCACCCGCTCCGGTAACCTTCCCGGCGGTGGCGTGTCCGAGCGGCCTAAGGAGAACGCCTCGAAAGCGTTTGTTGGTGCAAGCCAACCGAGGGTTCAAATCCCTCCGCCACCGCCAGCCAGCCAGGGGGTCCTGACAGAACTCGGGACCTGACGAAACCCCGTTCAGATCACGATCTGGACGGGGTTTCGGCGTCCACGGTTGCCGCAGGGCGACCGCGCAGGCGGACCGACAGGCAGGTCACGCAGCCCTCGAGCTTCTCGAACTCGGAGATGTCGACTGCGACCACGCGCAGGCCGCGGTCCTCCAGCAGGGCTGCGGTCTGCGGCGCGGACGTCGACATCAGCACGGTGTCGTCGCCGAGGAGCACGACGTGCGACCCGGCTTCCTCCGGTGCGGCCAGGAAGCGGTCACTCCAGACCGACGAGTCGTCGACGAGCGGCTCGAAGCCGATCACGGTGCCGTCCGGCAGCGCGGTCACGGCCGTCTTGAGGTGCAGCACCTTGGTCAGCGGTACGGCGACGACCTCGGCACCCAGCGGCGCCAGGTGGGCGCGCAGCTGGGCGATCCCCTCGTCGTTGGTGCGGCCGCCGCGCCCGACCCACACGGTGCCGCCGTGCTTGAGGACGTCACCGCCGTCGAGGGTGCCCGGCGCCTCGATGTGGGCGACGCGGTAGCCCTGGGCACGGACGGCTGCCTCCGCTGCCTCGGTCTCGGGCCGTCGCTCGTCGGCACCCGGCCTACTGATGACGGCGAGGTCGTCGTACACGACCATCGTGTCCTCGACGAACACCGAGTCGGGGCAGTCGTCGGCGGCCGGGACCTCGTGGGTCGTCCAGCCTGCGGAGTGGAGGGCGTCGACGTAGCCCGCCCACTGGCGTTCGGCGAGGTCGGTGTCGATGTCGTCGCTGCGCGCGATGTGGGTGACCAGGCCGTCGGCGAGACGAGACGAGGGGCGCCTGACAAGTGCGTGGCGGGAGTCCATGCCCGAACTATCGCACCGGGCCGGAGGGGTCCCGGCTGGCGAGGATCTGCTCGCGCAGGATGTCGGCGTGGCCGCAGTGCTGGGCCAGCTCGCGGATCACGTGCAGGAAGATCCACCGCATCGGCAGCGGGCCGCGCCGGTTCCCGGACACCTCGTCGTCTACGCCCAGCTGAGCGGCAGCGGCCCGCGAAGCCGCGCAGGCCTCGTCGTACCGGCTGACGACGGAGGCGATCGTGTCGTCGGGCTCCAGCACGAACGACTCGTCCACCGTCTCCCCGATGCCGATCTCGGCCCGCGAACGGCCGGTGATCGCCTCGTCGAACCAGACCTGCTCGACGAACGTTGCATGCTTGACCAGACCGAGCAGGGTCGTCGCCGACGGCACGAGCCGGCGGCGTACCTCCTCCTCGGTCAGGCCTTCGAGGCTGCCGCGGATTCCGCGCCGGTGCTGGTCGACGAACCACTCGAGCTGCTCGCGCAGCGGTGCGGCAAAGGCGTCGGGGTGAGGTGGTGCTGCGGTCACCACGACAGCCTAGATACCCTGCGGCCCATGCCCCCCTCCCCGACCGTCACCACGACGCAGGACGGTCCGATCACGCTGGTGACCCTCGACCGGCCAGCGACCCGCAACGCCGTCGACCGAGCCACCGCTGACCTGCTGCGGGAGGCCTTCGAGGAGTTCGACGCCGACGACAGCCAGTCGGTCGCCGTGCTGTACGGCGCGGGAGGCACGTTCAGCTCGGGCGCCGACCTGAAGGCGATGGACCAGCGAGTGGAGCCGGACGGACCGGGGCCGATGGGGCCCACCCGGATGCAGCTCTCGAAGCCGGTGATCGCCGCCATCGAGGGCTACGCCGTGGCCGGCGGGCTCGAGTTGGCGATCTGGTGCGATCTCCGCGTCGCTGCTCGCGATGCCAGCCTCGGCGTCTTCTGTCGGCGCTGGGGCGTGCCGTTGATCGACGGCGGCACGGTGCGGCTGCCGCGCCTGATCGGCTCTGGCCGGGCCATGGACCTGATCCTCACCGGCCGCGAGGTCGGTGCCGTCGAGGCCGAACGGATGGGACTGGTCAACTGGGTCGTCGAGCCCGGTACTGCGCTCGGAGAGGCGCTCTCGGTGGCCTTCATGCTGGCCGGGCTGCCGCAGGAGTGCCTGCGCAACGACCGGTTGGCCTCCCTCGAGGCCGAGGGGCAAGCAATGGTCGAGGCGATGACCACCGAGTTCCGGTACGGACTCGACTCGCTCGCGACCGGTGTGGCGGCGGCAGGGGCCGCCCGGTTCGCACGTGGAGCGGGACGCGGCGGCCGAGCGGATCAGCCAGACGACTGACGTCAACGCACCCCCCTGCCCGACGTGGTCCGAACGGGCCATGCGCCATGGTCATCTCGGGTCATGCGGCTCGGTCTCCACGAGGGTCACGCGACCGCGCCTGGAGTGACAGACTCCGCAGCACGAGGGAGACACACCCGCGTCGGTCTCAACCCGCGGGAGCTGATGCGTCGGTGTGCGCGAGGATGGTCAGGTGACCTGGTTCTCCTCGCCCACCGGCGCCTCAGAGTCGTTGCGCGACACCGGCTATCTGGCCGACGACGCCACGGCAACGACCGCCTACCTCGCTGGCGCGCTGGAGAAGCCGCTGCTGGTCGAAGGCCCGGCCGGTGTCGGGAAGACGGAGCTGGCCAAGGCGGTCGCCCGTGCGACCGGCGCCGATCTTGTCCGGTTGCAGTGCTACGAGGGGCTCGACGAGGCGCGGGCGCTGTATGAGTGGAACTACAAGAAGCAGCTGCTGCGGATCCAGGCCAGCGGTGGCGACCAGGCGTGGAGCGAGACCCACGACGACATTTTCACCGACGAGTTCCTGCTGACCCGCCCGCTGCTGACGGCGATCCGGCGCGAGACGCCGACGGTGTTGCTCATCGACGAGGTCGACAAGACCGACGTGGAGGTCGAGGGCCTGCTGCTGGAGGTGTTGAGCGACTTCCAGGTCACCATCCCCGAACTCGGCACCGTGGTGGCGCTGCGTCGCCCGTACGTCGTGCTCACCTCCAACGCCAGCCGCGAGCTGTCCGAAGCGCTCAAGCGGCGTTGCCTCTACCTCCACCTCGACTACCCCGACGCCGAGCGCGAGCGCGAGATCGTCACCGGGCAGGTGCCTGAGCTCGATCGCCGGATCGCCGAGCAGCTGATCGACACCATCGGCCGGCTGCGTGACCTCGACCTCAAGAAGGCGCCGTCGATCGCGGAGTCCGTCGACTGGGCGCGCACCCTCGTCGCGTTGCAGGTCGGCAGCCTCGATGACGAGACCATCAGCCGCACCCTCGGTGCAGTCCTCAAGCATGCGTCCGACCACGACCGCGCGATCAGGGAGCTCGGCCTCCCGTGAGCGGGCTGGTCGGTCGCCACATCGACTTCCTCGAGGCATTGCGCGGGGCGGGGCTGCCGGTCTCGCTCGCGGAGGACCTCGACGCGTTCGCCGCCCTCGCTGCGCTGCCGTGGCACGACCGCGAGACGGTCCGGACCGGGTACGCCGCGACGGTGGTGAAGCGGCAGTCGCAGCGCCCCACCTTCGACGCGCTGTTCGACCTCTACTTCCCGCGCCTGGTCGGCGCCGGCGCCGTCGGGGCGGACGATGCGGATGACCTGGAGGGCGACGGGTTGCCCGCCGTCCGCGACTCCGCCGAGGCGCTCGCCGACTTCCTCGAACGGCTGGAGGAGGCCCTGGTCGACGACGGCCAGCGTGCCCTGCAGGACCTGGCGGTCGAGGCGGTCGGCCGGTTCGGCGCGATGCCGGGCCGGGCACCGGGACTGTCCGGGTGGTCGGCGTACACCGCGCTGCGCCGCGTCGACCCCACCGAGCTCACCGGGCGGATCGTGGCAGCGTTGGAGCAACGTGGCCGGGTCCCGGACGAGGCGCGGCGGGCGGCAGGCCGCCGGATCGGTACGTTCATCAAGGCCGTCGAGGACGACGCCCGGCGCCGGATCGCGGAGGAGAAGGGACCCGACCACGTCGCCGACGTCGCCATCCGCCCCACCATCGACCGGCTCGACTTCACCTCCGCCCGACGGGCCGACCTGGAGGAGATGCGCCGCGAGATCTACCCGCTCGCACGGCGGCTCGCGACCCGGCTGACCCGAGAGCACCATGCGCTTCGGCGTGGCCCGCTGGACGTCCGGCGTACGGTCCGCGCCTCGCTGTCAACCGGCGGGGTGCCGATCACGACCCGGCACCGGCCGAAGCGTGCCCGACGGACCGAGCTGGTTGTGCTCTGCGACGTCAGCGGCTCGGTCGCCAATTTCGCGCAGTTCACGCTGCTGCTGGTGTTCGCGTTGCGTGAGCAGTTCACCAAGGTCCGCGCGTTCACGTTCATCGACACCGTCCACGAGGTGACTCATCACTTCCGCCCGGGGGCCGACGTCGCCGATGTGATGGCGGACCTGGCCGCGAGTACCGCCCACGCCGCGCTCTGGGGTCGCACGAATTACGGCCGGGCGCTCACGACGTTCGCCGAGACGTACGGCGACGCGGTCGGCCCGAAGACCTCGCTGCTGATCCTGGGCGACGCCCGTTCCAACTACAGCGACCTGTCGCTCCCGGCGCTGCGGCAGGTCTCCGACGCCGCACGCCACGCGTGGTGGCTCAACCCCGAGCACCCGCGTCACTGGGACACAGGTGACTCCGCGGCCGGTCCTTACGGCGAGATCGTGCCGATGGTGGAGTGCCGCAACCTCGTCCAGCTCGGCGAGTTCGTGCACGACCTCGTCTGAGCCTGCGTCGGCAGTCAGCCGGCGAGGTAGCCCGTCGAGTGGAGCCGGTCGAGTTCGGCCTTCAGGTCGGGGTCGCCCCGGTCTCAAGCACCGGCGGCAGGGGGGCTCCATAACTCCTGCTCCGGGGGGTCGTTGGTCGGTGGACGTTCGACGAGAGGATTCAGGTGACGAGCAAGCGCACGGTCGCTCGCGGGGTGGCCGCACTGGTCGCTGCCGCCATGGCGCTGGTCGCGGCACCCGCCGGCGCCGCCGAGGGCCAGCAGCCGGTCGGTGACGTGCGCAACGCGGTGTTCGTCGGCAACAACTGGGAGGGCACCGTCGACCTGCTCGCGCCCGGCAACTTCCGGAGGCTGGGCCGGATCAACATGATCCCCGACCAGGACGAGCGGATGGCCGAGATCGCCACCAACCCCGAACGGCTCGCCTACTACCTGGCCGTCCGCGAGGCGATCGGCGAGGGCCACGACCAGCTGGTCGACGACATGTACACCTCCAACGACGGGCGGCTGCTGATCGCGTCGCGGCCGTCGTACGCCGACGTGGTCGCGATCAGCCTCGAGACCCAGGAGGTCGTGTGGCGGTTCCCGGTGGCCGGGCAGCGGGCCGACCACATGGCGATCTCCCCCGACGGGACCACCGTCGTCGTCAGCGCCTCGACCGCCAACGTGGTCCACGCCATCGACGTGCAGACCGGCGAGGAGGTGGGTCAGTTCCCCTCGGGTGGCTCGCCCCACGAGAGCGTCTACATCGCCGGCGGCGACAAGATCCTGCACGCGAGCATCGGCTACGTCTACACGCCGACCGACGAGGACCAGGCCGACCCCGCCAAGGGTGAGCGGGTCTTCCAGATCGTCGACGCCGACACGTTCGAGGTACTGCGCCGCTACGACCTGCGCGCCGCGTTCGATGACCGTGGCCGCCAGGGCAAGAGCACGGCCGTGCGGCCGATGACGCTGTCGCCGGACGAGAAGAAGGTCTACTTCCAGGTCTCCTTCTTCCACGGATTCATCGAGATGGACCGCAGCACCGGGAAGATCCAGCGCTTCAAGCGGCTGCCCAACCTCGTCAAGGACATGCGCAAGGACGAGTACCTGCTCGACTCGGCCCACCACGGCATCGCCATGAACACCGCGGGGACGAAGATCTGTGTGGCCGGCACCATGTCGGACTACCTCACCGTCGTCGACCGGTCGACCTACGAGCGGACGCCGCTGGTGAAGAAGAAGGGCGGCAAGCCCTACTGGGTGACGCCGTCCTACGACGGGCGCTCCTGCTACATCTCCTGGAGCGGCACCGACGAGATCGCGCGGGTCAGCTACCGCACCGGCCGGGTCATCGACGAGCAGCGGGTCGGCGACCACCCGCAGCGGATCCGCAACGGGTTCGTGGCACGCGCCCTGCTGTCAGGGTTGCCGATGCCGGCGGACCTGGAGCCCTACGAGCCGATGCCGCCGCTGCTGCCCTCCTAGCCCAGGTACGCCGACAGCCGCGCCAGTCCCTCGTCGACGTCGGACCGCGGCCCGGCGAAGCTGAGCCGCACGAACCGGTGACCGGCCTCGGTGTCGAAGTCGATGCCGGGCGCGAGCGCGACGCCGGTGTCGGCGAGCAGCCGGTGGGCGAAGGCCATCGAGTCGTCGGTGAGGTGGCCGACGTCGGCGTAGACGTAGAAGGCACCGTCGGCCGGCGCCAGGTGGGTGATCCCGAGTCGGCCGAGTCCGTCGAGCAGGACGGCCCGGTTGTCGGCGTACCGGGCGACGTGACCGTCCAGCTCGGCGTACGCGGCATCGTCGAAGGCGGCGATCGCGGCGAACTGCGCGATCGCCGGAGGGCAGATCGTGAAGTTGCCGGTGAGGACGTCGACGGGTCGTCGCAGCCGCTCGGGCACCAGCATCCAGCCGATCCGCCAGCCGGTCATCGAGAAGTACTTGGAGAACGAGGAGAAGACGACCGCCTCGCGGGAGGTCTCCCACGCCGATCGGGACAGCGACGGCTCGGAGTACTCGATGCCGTGGTAGATCTCATCGGAGACCAACTGGACGCCCTGCTCCTCGCACCACCGCGCGATCGCGGCCAGCTCGTCGGGGAGCAGCATGGTGCCGGTCGGGTTGGCGGGGCTGGCGACCACCACGCCCTTGAGGCCCGGCCCGTCGCCAGCGGCCTGCTCGAGCTGGGCCACGGTCGGCTGGTAGCGGTTCTCGGGCCCGGTGGGCAGCTCGACCACCTCGCAGCCCAGGGCGGTCAGCACGTTGCGGTAGCAGGGGTATCCGGGGCGGGCCATGGCGACGCGGTCGCCCACCTCGAACGCCGCCAGGAACGCCAGCAGGAAGCCGCCGCTCGATCCGGTGGTGACCACGACGTCGTCGGCGGTGACCTCGATCTCGTGCAGCCGCTGGTGATGGGAGGCGATCCGTTCGCGCAGCTCGGTGATGCCGGTCGCGACGGTGTAGCCCAGCGGATCGGTGCCGCTCAGCAGCCGGATGGCCTCGGCCCGCACCGTCTCGGGTGCGCCGGTGGACGGCTGGCCGGCCACCATGTTGACCAGGTCGCCGTGCTCGCGACGGCGCCGGTCGGCGGCGGCCAGCAGGTCCATGACGTGGAACGGCGGGACATTCGCGCGACTGGCGACCTCGAATCGGCTCACGGCCCGACCGTAGCGGCAGCGGGGGAGGCCGGACCGGACCGATAGGGTGGGGTCCCGCCGCCCCCGCTTGACGAGGTGACGCTTGACCTTCGACGTCCACGCGCTGGATGTGTACTTCCTCGTGGGCAGCGCCGTCACGCTCCTCGCGATCCTCGCTGCCCGGGTCTCCTCCCGGGCCGGGCTGCCCAGCCTCCTGATCTATCTGCTGATGGGCGTGGCTCTGGGCGAGACGGGGTTCGGCATCGGGTTCGAGGACGCCCAGGCCGCGCACGCGCTCGGTTTCGCGGCGCTCGCGATCATCCTGGCCGAAGGTGGCCTGACGACCACGTGGAGTGAGGTGCGGCCCTCGATGGGGCTCGCCGTCTCGCTCGCGACGATCGGCGTCGGGGTGTCGATCACGGTCGTCGCGGTGGCGTCCCACTACCTGCTCGGGCTGCCGTGGGAGCTTGCCGTGCTGCTGGGTGCCGTCACCTCGCCGACCGATGCAGCCGCGGTGTTCTCGGTGTTGCGAGTAGTGCCGCTGCCCAGGCGGCTGGTGGGCCCGCTGGAGGCAGAGTCCGGGCTCAACGACGCCCCGACCGTGGTCCTGGTGACCCTGATCTCGACCGGCGCCCTGGCCGAGCACGGTGTCCTCGCGGCTGCCGGGATCGTCGTCTGGGAACTCCTGGCCGGCGTCATCTCCGGCCTGGCGTTCGGGTTCGGAGGGGCGTGGCTGATGCGTCGCGCCGCGCTGCCCTCCTCCGGTCTCTACCCGATTGCTGTCTTCTGCCTGACGCTGCTCGCGTACGGCGCGTCCGCGGCCGCGCACGGCTCCGGGTTCGCCGCGGTCTACGTGGCCGCGCTGGTGCTCGGCAACATGGAGCTGCCTCACCGTGTCGCGACCCGCTCTTTCGCCGAAGGAGTCGCGTGGCTCGCCCAGATCGGGCTCTTCGTGATGCTCGGGCTGCTGCTGTCGCCGGGCCGGATCACGCTGTCAACGGTGGGTCTGGCCGTGGCGGCCGGTCTGGTGCTGACCTTCGTCGCGCGCCCGATCTCGGTGTGGGTGAGCGCCGCGCGGGCCCGCATGTCGTGGCGCGAGCTGTCGTTCCTGTCGTGGGCCGGCCTGCGCGGAGCGGTGCCGATCGTGCTTGCGACGATCCCGCTCTCGGAGGGGGTCGACGGCGCCGAGAGGCTCTTCGACCTGGTGTTCGTGATGGTGGTGCTCTACACGTTGCTCACCGGCCCGACCTTGCCGGGCGCCGCCCGGCTGCTCAAGGTCGCCCGTCGGTCCGAGCCCCGTGGGTTCGATGTCGAGGTGGCGCCGCTCGACCGGATCGCGGCCGACCTGCTGCAGGTGGCGATCAGCCCGGTCTCCAAGCTGCACGGCGTGGAGGTCGGCGAGCTGCGACTGCCGGTGGGAGCGTCGCTGTCGATGATCATCCGCGACGGCGAGACCATCGTCCCCGAGCGGCGCACCGTGCTGCGGCACGGTGACGACCTGCTGATCGTCACCCCGCGACGGCTGCGCGAGCAGACCGAGGAGCGACTCCGCCAGGTGTCGGCTGGCGGCCGGCTGGCGCAGTGGCTCGACCGGACCCACCGACCCGGTCGGCGCTGAGCCGGCTCAGCCCACGTCGGGCGGCGGCCCGCACACGTCGACGTCGCTGCGAGCGACGATCCTGCGCGGACCGTCGACCAGGTCCTTGAACCCGTCGCCGACGACCACCTGCACGCCGGCAGTGGTCGGGTCACGTCGTACGACCTTGACCGCCTTGCCGAGCTGCCGGGCCACGAGCCGGACTGCCGGGTGGCGAGGTTCGTCGGTCCAGATCTGGACGGTTTCCACCTTCACGCCGCCCTCGCTGTTGCCCGCCTGTCCCTGCCCGAAGCCGGCGTCGACGAACAGGTCCATCGTGAAGCCGGCGAGGCCGTTGCGGTCCCCGGCGTTGAGCACGCTGACGGTGACGTCACTGCGGCTGATCCGCTCGCCCTGCGCGAAAGGAACCTCCACGCAGACCGGCGGGTCCGCTTCTTCCGGGAACGGCTGCGTCAGGGCCGACAGGCCCCACAGGCCGCCCACGACCAGCAGCACACCCAGCACCGACAGGGTCAGCAAGGACCTCAGCCGCGCGTCCATCAGCCGGCCACCGTGAGCACGCGCGCGTGGAGCACGTTGCGTTGCTGGAGGGCAGCCCGGAGCGCCCGGTGGAGCCCGTCCTCCAGGTAGAGCTCGCCCTGCCACTCCACGACGTGGGCGAACAGGTCGCCGTAGAAGGTGCCGTCCTCGTCGAGCAGCGCGTCGAGCTGAAGGGTGTCCTTGGTGGTGACCAGCTGGTCCAGCCGGATCTGGCGTGGCGGCAGCGACGCCCAGCCACGCGACGTCAGTCCGTGGTCGGGGTAGGGCCTCCCCTGCCCCACGCGCTTGAAGATCACGAGGCGACTTTAACCGAGGCCGCTACTGTGCCGGGCATGAGCGAAAGGCCTCTCGCCGACCGGGTCTCCGCGGCCGTTGCGCCCGGCTACCAGTTCGAGGGACCGGCACTCGAGCTCGGCGGCCTGATGCTCGACGCCACGACCCTGGCCGACATCCGGATCCGGATCCCCCTGGGGATGCTCAACCGGCACGGACTGGTGGCTGGCGCGACCGGCACCGGCAAGACCAAGACCCTGCAGCTGCTGGCCGAGCAGCTCAGCGCCAGCGGCGTACCCGTCTTCGCCGCCGACATCAAGGGCGACCTGTCCGGACTCAGCACGCCCGGGACGACGGACGAGAAGATCGCCGCCCGCGCGACGTCTGTCGGCCAGGACTGGCAGGCGACCGGCTTCCCGGTCGAGTACTACGCACTCGGCGGGCAGGGCACCGGCATCCCGCTGCGCGTGACGCTGAGCGCGTTCGGGCCGGTGCTGCTCAGCAAGGTGCTCGGCCTCAACGACACCCAGGAGTCCAGCCTGGGCCTGGTCTTCCACTACGCCGACACCCACGGACTGCCGCTGCTCGACCTGACGGACCTGCGGGCCGTGGTCGGCTTCCTCACCAGCGACGAGGGCAAGCCGGAGCTGAAGGAGCTCGGCGGGCTCGCTGCGAGCACCGCCGGCGTGATCCTGCGCGAGCTGGTGTCTTTCCAGAGCCGGGGCGCCGACGCGTTCTTCGGCGAGCCCGAGTTCGCCTCGTCCGAGTTGCTGCAGCAGGCGGCGGACGGCCGCGGCGTGATCAGCCTCGTCGAACTGCCCCAGCTCCAGGACCGGCCAGTGGTCTTCTCCACCTTCTTGATGTGGCTGCTCGCCGACCTCTTCCACGAGCTCCCGGAGGTCGGCGACATCGACCGGCCCAAGCTGGTCTTCTTCTTCGACGAGGCACACCTGCTCTTCGACGACGCCTCGGACGCCTTCCTCGACCAGATCGTGCGCACCGTGCGACTGATCCGGTCCAAGGGCGTCGGCGTCTTCTTCGTCACCCAGAGCCCGACCGACGTGCCCGACGATGTCCTCGCGCAGCTCGGCTCACGGATCCAGCACCAGCTGCGTGCCCACACCCCCAACGACGCCAAGGCGCTCAAGGCGACCGTCAACACCTACCCGACCAGTGCCTACGAGGACCTCGGCCAAGTCATCACCAGCCTCGGCATCGGTGAGGCGGTGGTCACCGTGATGAACGAGCGCGGCGCCCCGACCCCGGTCGCCTGGACCCGGCTGCGTGCCCCGATGTCGAGGATGGGACCCGCCGACGACGCTGCGATGGCGGCGACGGTCGCGGCCAGTCCTCGGCATGCGACGTACGCCGAGGCGATCGACCGTGACTCCGCCCGGGAGCGGCTCGCGGCGCGGCTCGAGGAGGGTGCCCGCAAGGCGGAGGCCGAGCAGGTGGCCGAGCAGGTGGCCGAGGAGAAGACGAAGGCCGCCCCGAAGCCGCGGCCCAAGCCCGCCGAGAAGGACGAGGGCCTGGTCGGCCAGGTGCTCGAGTCGTCGGCGTTCAAGGACTTCATGAAGACCGCTGGCCGGGAGATCGCGCGCGGCATGTTCGGTTCCGGCCGGCGTTGACGTCGCGTCGTGGTCGTTCCGGATCCACTCGGGCGGTGGACCGGCCGGGCTTGGGTGCTTGATCAAACGTCGCAGAACGTACCGATCGGCCGATTCTGGACATCCCGCCAGCGTGGGCCGAGCGACATGATCCCCGTTCAGTACGTTCGTCGACGCGTCCCATGAGCGCACGGGACGGGGAGCGTGGTCAGCAGCAAGTCAGCGGCCTCGATCGGTGGGAGACCCACCCTCAGCCGATTAGAGGGTCGGGTCGGTCCACGCGACCTGCACCATCTCGGTGCCACGGTCGCGCGTGACCAGCCGGCCGCGACCGGCCGGGCCGGGCATCGGCTTCAGGTTGCCGATCAGGGGGCCCTCGTCGGGATTGCCCGACAACAGCAGGCCAGGCATCGCCAGGTCGCGCATCGACTGGAGCACCGGCTCGTACAGCGCCCGCGACGCACCGCCCGAGCGCCGCGCGATCGCGACATTGAGCCCGGTGTCGCGGGCCTGCGCCATCAGCGGTTGGAGCGCGGCGACCGGTGAGCTCTGCTGGGTCGCGACCAGGTCGTAGTCGTCGACCACGACGAACACCTCCGCGCCGGTCCACCAGGAGCGGTTGCGCAGCTGCTCGGGGGTGACGTCCTCACCGGGAATCCGGTTCTCGAGATAGGACGCGAGGTCGC
>Ga0136633_1000803_pt1 | contig 23694 bp, 17 predicted proteins | sample AntDrymeUQ832206_2_FD_105494 | JGI IMG/M metagenome (GOLD analysis project Ga0136633, IMG submission 105494) | Polar desert sand microbial communities from Dry Valleys, Antarctica - metaG UQ83 (22.06) | ecosystem: Environmental > Terrestrial > Soil > Desert | place: Antarctica: Dry Valley...
ACTAGCCAGGGTTAGCCGCGTCGTGGGCACGCAGGGCGAGCTCTCCCAGCGCGTCGTCGGCGGCGGATCGACCCGCAGCTGGGCGAGCAGCGTGGAGTCGGTGAACGGCCTGATCGACGCCCTCGTGCGGCCCACCAGCGAAATGCAGCGTGTCATCGGTGCGGTCGCCGACGGCGACCTCAGCAAAAAGGTGTCCGCCGACGTCCGTGGTGAGATGCTCGAGTTGAAGAACACCATCAACGACATGGTCGACCAGCTCAACGGGTTCGTTTCCGAGGTCACCCGCGTGGCCCGCGAGGTGGGTACCGAAGGCAAGCTCGGTCAGGCGGCGGCGGTCACGATCGAGGTCGGTGGCGTCTGGAAGGAACTGACGGACAACGTCAACCTCATGGCCGGCAACCTGACCGGCCAGGTGCGAAACATCGCCGAGGTGACTACTGCTGTTGCCAACGGCGACCTCAGCAAGAAGATCACCATCGACGTGAAGGGCGAGTTCCTGGAGCTCAAGAACACGGTGAACGCCATGGTGGACCAGCTCGACGCGTTCGCCGGGGAGGTCACTCGCGTTGCACGTGAGGTCGGGGTCGAGGGCAAGCTCGGCGGCCAGGCCCAGTCGAAGGAGGTCGGCGGGGTCTGGAAGGACCTCACCGACAACGTCAACCAGTTGGCCGCCAACCTCACCAATCAGGTGCGGGCCATCGCCGAAGTCGCCACCGCGGTCACCGAGGGCGACCTCACCCGGCAGGTCCGGGTGGAGGCGAGCGGTGAGGTCGCCGTGCTGAAGGACAAGCTCAACGAGATGATCCGGAACCTCCGGGAGACGACCAGGCAGAACATCGAGCAGGACTGGCTGAAGACCAACCTGGAGCGCTTCACCCGCATGCTGCAGGGCCAGCGCGATCTCGTGGCGGTGACGAGCATGATCCTCTCCGAGCTGGCGCCGCTCGTCTCCGCCCAGCACGGCGTCTTCTATTCGATGACGAGCCCGCCGGCCGGTGGCGAAGCCGTACTCGAGCTTCAGGCCGGCTATGGCTTCGAGGAGCGCAGGCACCTCTCGACGTCGTTCAGGCTCGGCGAGGGCCTCGTCGGGCAGTGTGCGAGGGAGAAGAAGCGCATTCTGCTCACCGACGTCCCAGGCGACTACGTGCGGATCAACTCGGGCCTGGGCGCGTCGCCGCCGCTCAACATCATCGTCCTCCCGGTCTTGTTCGAGGGCTCGGTCAGGGCGGTCGTGGAGCTGGCGTCGTTCTCGCCCTTCAGTGCCAACCACCTTCTTTTCCTGGACCAGCTCCCGGAGAGCATCGGCCTCGTGCTGAACACGATCGAGGCCAACACCCTGACCGAGAATCTCCTGGCACGGTCCCAGTCCCTGGCCGAGGAGCTCGGGTCGCAGCAGGAGGAGCTGCGAGAGTCGAACGAGGACCTCGAGCGCCAGGCCGCACTGCTCGCCCAGCAGAATATCGAGGCGCAGCAGAGGAACGGCGAGATCGAGAAGTCCAAGCGTATGGTCGAGGAAAAGGCCGGCCAGCTTTCCGCCTCCTCGAAGTACAAGTCAGAGTTCATCGCCAACATGTCGCACGAGCTCCGCACCCCCCTGAACAGCCTGCTGATCCTGGCCGAACAGCTGGAGTCGAACCCCGAGGGCACCATGACTGCGTCGCAGGTCGAGTATGCGAGTGTGATCCGCAGCTCCGGTGTCGATCTCCTGAACCTGCTCAACGGCATTCTCGACCTGGCCAAGGTCGAGTCCGGCACCATCAGCGTCGACGTCACCGATCTCAACCTCGAGCGGCTGAGTACGGCGCTGCTCCGGGAGTTCGAGCTCGTCGCCCAGGGAAAGGGCATCGAGTACTCCGTTGCGCTCGCGCCCGGAAGCCCGGTGACGATCGCCACCGATCCCCAGCGCCTCCGTCAGGTGCTCACGAACCTCTTGGCCAACTCGCTGAAGTTCACCGAGCACGGTCACGTGCGCGTCGAGATCGGTCCCGCCGCCGACGGCTGGAACCCCCGGGTCAAGACCCTCGCCGACGCCTCGGCCGTTGTGGCCGTCCGGATCGTCGACACCGGCATCGGCATCGCTCCCGAGCAGCACGATCGCATCTTCGAAGCCTTCTCCCAGGGAGACGGCACCACGGCGCGTATCTACGGAGGAACAGGCCTCGGTCTGTCCATCAGCCGCGAGCTGGTGGGATTGCTCGGCGGTGATCTCACCGTAACCAGCGCGAGCGGAGCAGGCAGCACGTTCACCTTGTTCCTGCCGACGGCCGCATCGGCGGGAGCGCAAGATTCCGAGGAGCACCCTGTCGCCATCCCGCAGGCGCCCGGGGTGCTTGCGACCCACGCCGAGCGAACGGCCAGGCGGGTCGTGATCGTGCCCGCAGGGCGCAAGCCGGACATGCCGGAGGATCACGACTTCGACGGCGCGACCGTGCTCGTCGTCGACGACGACTTCCGCAACATCTTCGCCATGACCGCGCTGCTCGAGCGTGGTCATGCCAACGTCGTGGTGGCGGAGAGTGGCCAGGACGCCCTCGACCTGCTCGACCGGGTTCCGGACATCGACATCGTCCTCATGGACATCATGATGCCGATCATGGACGGGTACACCACCATCCGCGCCATCCGGGCCATCGACCGGTACGACGCCCTTCCGATCATCGCCGTAACCGGCAAGGTCGTCCCCGGGGAGCGCCAGCGCTGCCTCGACGCCGGCGCCAACGACTTCGTCCCCAAGCCGGTCGACACCTCGGAGCTCCTCGCGGTGCTGGGGCCGTGGCTGATGGCATCCGCCCGGTCTCCGGCATGAGACCGGTCATGCGGCTGGCCTCGGAACAGCGCAGTGACCCGCACGTGCTCACGGCGAAGTCACCGGTCCCCGTCCTGATCGTGGACGACAACGCGTCGAAGCGGTTGGCGCTGAAATCCGTGCTGTCCCCACTCGGCTATCTCATCGTCGAGGCGGGCTCCGGGACCCAGGCCCTCCGTTGCGTCATGGTCCGGGATTTTGCGGTGATCCTGCTCGATGTCTGCATGCCGGTCATGGACGGCTTCGAGACCGCGGCGCTCATCCGTCAGCGCCGGCAGTCCGAGATGACCCCGATCATCTTCATCACCGCCTTCTCCAGCGACGAGATCATGAGCACCGACCTCTACGCCGAGGGCGCGGTGGACTTCATCTTCGCACCGGTTCCCCCGGCCGAGCTGCAGGCGAAGGTGTCGGTGTTCGCCAATCTCTTTACCAGAGCGGAGGACCTGGCTGCCCGGGCCCGCGCCGTGCAGGAGTCGGCGGACCAATTGCGACTGCTCACCGACGCCGCGCCCATCGGCATCTTTCAGACCGACGCCGAGAACCGGTACCTCTACACCAACCCGCGGTGGACCGAGATCACCGGGCTCCGCGCCGAGGAGGCGACGGGGAAACGGTGGGACACCATCCTCGATCCCGACGACCGGACCATCCCCGCGGCGGCGGCAGGCGAGGACCTGATGTACCGGGCCGAGCTGTGCCATCGGTTCCAGATCCACTCTGCGACAGGGCCCGACCGGGTGATCCTCGTGACGTCGAAATCGATCCCCGATGATGAGGGAGGGGTCGCGGGCTGGGTCGGCACGCTCGCCGATGTCACCGCCGAGGCGGGAGCCGAGGCGGCCATGTCGGACGCGCGCGACGAGGCCAACGAGGGGTCACAACTCAAGTCCGACTTCCTGGCGAACATGAGCCACGAGATCCGCACCCCGATGAACGGCATCATCGGGATGACCGATCTGCTGCTGGAAACGGAGCTCGACACCGTCCAGCGAGACTACGCGCAGACCGTCCGCAACTCCGGCGAGGCACTGCTGACCATCATCAACGACATCCTGGACTTCTCGAAGGTCGAGGCGGGCAAGCTGGAGCTCGAACAGATCGATTTCAGCCTGGGCAGAATCGTGAACGACGTCGTGAGCCTGCTGGCCAGACCGGCACATGACAAGGGCCTCGAGTTGACGGGCATCATCGGGGACTCTGTCCCGGCCTTGGTCAACGGGGACCCGGGGAGGGTACGCCAGGTACTGACTAACCTCGTCGGTAACGCCATCAAGTTCACCCAGTCCGGAGGGATCGTGGTCCGGACCGACATGGTGGACGTGACAAGCACGTCCACCGACATCCGCTTCGAGGTCTCCGACACAGGCGACGGCATCGCGCCGGAGAAGCTTGAAACCGTCTTCCAACCCTTCGTCCAGGCTGACACGTCCACCTCCCGCAAGTACGGCGGTACCGGTCTCGGTTTGGCCATCAGTGGCCAGCTGGTGGCCTTGATGGGGGGCGAGTGCGGCGTGTCGAGCGAGCTCGGCACCGGAAGCACCTTCTGGTTCACCATCCAGGTCAGCCTCGACTCCGGTGACGAAAGCTTCACGGTCCTTTCGCCCGACGCAGACCTGGCCGAAGTCGCAGTACTCGTCGTCGACGAGAACGCCCGGCAGCGGAGCGTCGTGAGCGACTACGTGCCGGGAGCCGCCCCGGGCCGACCCCGAGGCGACCGCATTCTCCTCGCCGAGGACAACCTGATCAACCAGAAGGTGGCCATCGCCATGCTGTCCAGCGGCGGGTACAAGGTCGACATCGCCCCGAACGGCGAGGTGGCGGTTCGGGCCGCTGCGTCCCAGCCCTACGACGTCATACTTATGGACTGTCAGATGCCGGTGCTCAACGGCTACGAGGCGACAGCCGCGATCCGGGTCCAGGAGGGCACGGATCGGCACACGCCAATCATCGCCATGACCGCCGGCGCCCGCCGGGAGGACCGTGAGCGCTGTCTGGCCGAGGGCATGGACAACTATCTCGCCAAACCGGTGAGCAAAGACGCCCTGCTCGCCCTCGTCGCCAGATATGCGGCGAAGGACCCGGCGACCAACGGGTCGACACCGGCGAACGGGACGGGGTCGGCCGCAGGATCGCGAGAGCCGCTGCATGCGGTGTCCGCACTACGCCGCAGGCCGTCCGCGTGAGCCGCAATCGGATAGTCGGCACATCGCGAGGCGGCTTCCCGCTGCGTCGCCTGGTCAGCCTGTGCACGCTCCTCTGCCTGGTGCCGCTGGCGTTCCTCACCTACTTCACGATCCACCTCGCCGATCGGGCGGTGGTGCGGGAGGTGAACGCCCGCCTGCGCACGACCTCGGCGGTGACCAGCGTGCTCGTGCAGCAGCAGATGCAGGCTGTCGCCGACCTGACCGCCTCCTACGCGAGCCGCAGGCTGCTCGTCGAGGCACTCGGTGACGGTGACCCGGCCCACTTCCGACTCGACGAGATCGATCGGCAGCTCAGCGACCTGTTCGCCGCGCAAGCCGGGACCGGTGGTGCGTTCCTCACCGACACGGAGTGCCGGTTGACCAACGTCCACCCGACGACCCCTGAGATCGTCGGCGTCGACTTCGCCTTCAGGGACTGGTGCCGCGGACCCGTACGAACACGGCGAACAGCGAGACGCTCTCGGGGTTCTCCCCCGTCGACACCATCGGCTGGGCGGTCGCCGCAGAGGTTCCGGCCGACCAGGCACTTGCCGGCGTGCAGCGGCTGCGTTCGACGGTGCTGAGCCTCGCCCTCGCCCTCGGCCTGGTGCTGCTGATCGGCATCGCGCTGCTGGCCCGGACGCTCCGGCAGCGCCGGGACGCTGATCAACTGCTGCGGGAGCGCGAGGCCAACACCCAAGCCATCCTCGAAGCAGCGACCGACGCCTTCATGTCGATGGACGCCGCGGGTGATATCACGGCATGGAACAAACAGGCTGAGGAGGTCTTCGGCTGGCTGGAGGGCGAGGCGCTCGGGCGACGGCTCTCCGACACGATCATTCCCGCTCTAACCCGGGAAGGTCACGAGCGTGGGTTGACCCGCTTTCTCGCCACGGGCGATGGCCCTGTTCTCAACCAGCGCATCGAGATCACAGCGTTGCACCGGGACGGTCATGAGTTCCCTGCCGAGTTGGCTGTCTGGCCGGTCCGGGCGGGGGACGGGTGGAGCTTCAACGCTTTCGTGCATGACATCACCGATCGGAGGCGGGCCGACACCGAGCTCGCCAGGGCGCGCGACCTGGCGTTGGAGGCGTCACAGATGAAGTCGGAGTTCCTGGCCAACATGAGCCACGAGATCCGGACCCCGATGAACGGCGTGCTGGGCATGACCTCCCTGCTGCTCGACACGGACCTGACGGCCGAGCAACGGGTGTTCGCAGAGACGGTCAGCACCTCGGGTGAGGCGCTGATGACCATTCTCAACGACATCCTGGACTTCTCGAAGATCGAGGCCGGCCGCCTCGACCTGGAGTGCGTCGACTTCGACATCCGTGGGCTCCTCGAGGACGTCGCCAGTCTCCTGAGCCTCCCGGCGCACGACAAGTCGTTGGAACTGGCGTGCAGCCTGCCTGTCGAGATGCCCGGGATGGTCCGCGGCGACCCGGGCCGCCTCCGCCAGATCGTCACCAACCTGGTCGGGAACGCCGTGAAGTTCACCCCTTCGGGCGAGGTGCTGCTCGAGCTGATCATGACCGACGTCGACGACGACACAGTGATGGCTCGTGTTCAGGTCGTCGATACAGGGATCGGTATCGCACGCGCTGACCATCCTTCGATGTTCGAGTCCTTCGCGCAGGCGGACGCCGGCACCACCCGCCGGTACGGCGGAACCGGGCTCGGTCTCGCCATCTCCCGCCAGCTTGTCGGACTGATGGGCGGCGAGATCGGCGTGAGCAGCGAGCTGGGTGAGGGCAGCACGTTCTGGTTCACCATCCCCCTCCGGCGAGGCCGGCTCGCCCCGACCCCCACCCCGCGGGCGGAACTGACCGAACGCCACGTGCTCGTGGTCGACGACAACGCCACGAACCGCGTCATCCTGGTCCGGTTCCTCCGGTCCTGGGGAATTCGATCGGAGGCGGTGGCCGGCGGCGCCGAGGCGCTCGAGGCGATGGCCTCGGCCGCAGCCCGAGGGGAGCCGTTCGATGCCGCCTTGCTCGACCTCAACATGCCGGGGATCGACGGAGTCGAGCTGGCCCGGCGCATCGCGGCCGACACCACCCTCCCCCCCGTGAAGATGATCCTGCTGACGTCCTCCGGTCTCCGTGGAGAGGCTGACCGGGCCAGGGAGGCCGGGATCGCTGCGTACCTCACGAAACCCGTTCGCCAGTCCCAGCTGTTCGACTGCCTGGCCACTGTCATGGAACGCACGCCGCAGGTGGGCTCGCCATCGACTTTGGCCTTGCCAACGCCTCCTCCGGCCCGGCCCGGGCCGGCCGGTCACATCCTCCTGGCTGAGGACAACCCGGTGAACCGCATGGTGGCCACGTCGATGCTGAAGCGGCTCGGGTTCCAGGTCGACGTCGCCATCGACGGCGCCGGGGCGGTGGAGGCGGCGCGGCTGACTCGCTACCAGGTCATCCTCATGGACTGTCAGATGCCGATCCTCGACGGCTACGAGGCCACACGGCAGATCCGCAGCCTGCCCACCGAGTCAGGGCGCACGCCCATCATCGCTGTCACCGCCTCGGCCATGAAGTCGGACCCACAACGCTGCCAGGCCGCCGGCATGGACGACTACCTCGCCAAGCCACTCAGCTTGATGACCCTTGCGGCCATGCTCGAACGGTGGGCGCCTGCCGCCCCCGAGGGCGGGTCCCCGGTCGCTGCCGTGGTCGGGGCTTCGCCGTCACCGTCATGAACACCGCCGTCATAAACACCGCCGTCATGAACACCGCCGTCATGAACACCGCCGTCATGAACACCGCCGTCATCAACCCAGCGGCCACGCTGGACAACGACCGGCCAAGGAACGCCCGCCGGCTCAACTCGCGGCTCCAGTTGGTCGATATCGCCCTTACACCAAGTCGCACCAAGTCGATCAATGTCTGGAGAACGGTCAAATGGGACATCACGGTTCTCTCGTGGACGGCCACGACCGCACATCGCCCCCGGCCTCCGACGGAGCCGTGGACGAGGAGATCCTCTCCGAGCTCCTGATGGTCATGGACGACGGCTCGCTGGACGGGCTGATCACCATCTGCGACCTGTTCCTCACCGGCGTGCCTGAGCGCCTCTCCGACATCGGCACTGCGCTGACCGAGGGTCGGATCGAGGACGCAGCCATTGCCAGCCACAGCCTGAAGGGCACCGGTGGCGCATTCGGCGCCCGCCGGCTCGGCGAAGTGGCGGGCCGGCTCGAGCTGTCGTGCCGCGAGAAGGACGTGCACTCGGCCTCGAGGCTCCTGGAACGGGCCAAGGCGGAGTTCGTCGTCTTCAGGAACATCCTGGAGGTCCGGCTGGCCGGACCTCTCGCCACGTCCTGAGAGCAGTCCCGGCAAGCGCACCGGCGCTCGGACGGTCCCGGCCCCGGCGGGCGAGGCGGGCGCCGGCGTGGATGAGCTGGTAGCGCAGTGTGGCCGGCTCGGTCTGGCCACGTACACGCCGACCCCCTCGGGTGCCTCACCGCCACCGGAGTCTTCGAGCTGGCCGACGCCTCGGCCGCGCTGTTCGACGCCACCGCCACGTGGGCCGGACTGTTCGCCGGCCTCCTCGTGACCATGTTCCCCGCCAACGTGCGGGCGTCGTCCGCCACCTCACCACCGGAGGGCAGACGGCCACGCCTGTCGGCCCCCGAGCCTTCATGCAAGCCGTCTTCCGGGTCGCGGCCACAGCCGTTGGCCTCCGAGCGAGAGGGTCACCAGCCCAACTGGTGACGATCCGACACGCCCTGCCGTGTCAGATCGTCCCCAGCACGACGTCGTCGTGCTCGGGCTGGACCAGAGGCCGGCCGGGCTGGCCTTCGCCTACGGAGACGTGCCGGCGCGAGGCATGGGAGGCCGCCGGGCGTGCAGGCCCGGGTGACGTTCGACCCGGTCGTGAGCGGCGCAACCCGGTGAAGTGCCGGCGATCAGGAACACCGTGGGCGAGAGAGCCCGCCGCATTGCTGCGTAGAGATCACGCACTCTCCCAGGTCAGGAGCGCTTCTTCGCAAGCTACAGCCGGTCGATCACGGAGCGGCGCGAGCAATCGAGGTCAGGGGCCGGCCGGCGGCTGCAGACCCGGGGAGAACCACTTGGGGTTCGACGCCATGGCACCGACGTTCACCCGGGTGGGCGGTTCTCCGTGCAGGGCGACGAGGTGGAGCTCGCTCGAGGTCAGGTCGCGCACCGCGAGCCGGGTGCCGTCGGACGACCAGCTCGGCTCGACGAAGACCGGACACCGGGCGTTGGGAGCGCAGGCCCTGAAGGTGCCAGGGACGACCTGGTGGTCACCTCCCTGCACACTCACGATGCGCACACCGTCGACGTCGTCGTAGGCGATGCTCCGCCCGTCCGCCGACCAGGCCGGGTTCACGGCGTTGGTTCCACCGAGGCTTCGCCTCTGCGACCCGTCGGCGTTCATCACCAGCAGGTGCCCTCCGCTCCGGTCGGTTCGAACGAAGGCGATCGTCGAGCCATCCGGCGAATAGGAGGGCTGCCGGTGGGCCACGTTGCCTTCCGGACACACCCCTACGGAGGTTCCCCCGCAGGCCCCTGACGTCAGCTGCCAGATGACACGGCTGCGAATGTCGACCGCGAACAGCTCCCGGTTCCCGGTGGCGGCATCGGTGCTCTCGAACGCGATGGTCACCCCGTCCTTCGCCCAGCTCGGCCTGCTCGGCGAGCCGGCGTGCACTGTCATCCGCGCCGACGAAGAGCCGTCGGCGGCCATGACCCAGATCTCCGGCCGCCAGGCGCGGTCGCTCACGAACGCCAGCCTCCTGGCGTCGGGTGACCAGGTCGGGTCACGGTCGGCGAAGGTGTTGTTGGTCAACCGGCGCTGATTCCGGCCGTCGGGGTCGACCGTGTAGATCTCCTGGTTGCCGTCCCTGGTGCTGGTGAACGCTATCGGGCGAGCAGCCGTCACCAACGTGGTCGTGGTGGACGTGGTGGACGTGCTGGTCGTGGTGGACGTGCCCGTCGTGCTGGTCGTGCTCGTCGTCGGCGGCGCTGTCGGGGTGGAGATCGTGGACGGAGGAGTCGTCGAGGAGGCAACTGTCGCAGGACCGCTGATGGACGAGGTGGGAACGGACTCGACGACGGGGGGCGCGGCCGGCGAGGCCGACGTGGGCGCCGGAGGGGTCTCGACCTGGCTCGGAGCCGGCGTCGGGTCGGACGACGCCGGCGGCGGCGGCGGCGGCGGCGGCGGCGGCGGCGGCGGCGGCGGGGAGGTGAGGCTCCCGCCCGCAGCGCGGTCGTCTCCGATGGTCGGCCCACTGTCGGCGAAGAGGGATGTGTCGTCGATCACGGAAGCTCCGGCTGTGGCCGCACCGGCGCGGCTTTCCGTGGCCACGGAGGGTTCCCGAGCCAGCGCCGGCGCCGGCGACGGAGCGCCGGTGAGTGCGGCCGCCTCCGGCGTGGTGACGAGCTGGTGGAAGGGGTCGGCAAGGGCCGCTCGGAGCGGCACCTCGTGCTCGGCCGGCGGCGGCACCGTCACGGTGGTCGACGGCGCCGGCTTCGGGCGGGGAGCCGGTGCGATCCCCACGGCGACGTCGTCGCCCGAGGAAAACACGGTCATCAGCAGCAGCAGGCCGATCAGCGGACCACCGACGCCGGCTCCGGCCAGGAGAAGGCGGCGCGCGCTGCGGGACGGGGTCTTTTGGTCGGTCACGGCTTCTCCGGTTTGGTTGTGGTGGTCGCCTTGACAATCGGCGCATGAGGATCGACGAGAAGGGGGTCGTTGGCGGGCAAAAGTGCGTAGGCCTGGCCCGACCACGTGCCGGTGAGCCGGGGGAAGCCGACGTCGGCCTCTGTCAACGCGACCGCACCCACCAGGACAGCTCGCTCCTTCTCGACTTCTATGCGCCGCAGCATGTCGCTGATCCCGGCGAACGGGCCGTCGACGATCACGGTGACAGGCATGGCCACGAGGACCGTGCCGGACACGGGGCTGCTGGGTGCGTCCTTGGGAATCTTCGGGTCGCCGAAGGTCACCGACACGAGCTCCACGCCGGCCCCTCGGGCAGCTGACTGCATCTCGGCCAAGAGGGCGGGCTGGGCGAGGCGAGGCGGGATGAGCTTGTCGAGAAGGGCCAGCGCGGTCTTGAACTCGGGTTCCCGTGCCTCCACCTTCTCGAGCGCGTCGATGACCCGCTGCAGCGGCGCCTGTTGCGCGCGGAGCTGTTCCGTCTCCTCCGCCAATTCGGCGATCCGGCCACTTCGGGGCCCGTGGAACCCGAGGGCGTAGATCGCCACCATGACGACCGCAACCAGAGCGCCGGCTGCGCGAACCCGCCAGCGCTTCACTTCGCCGCTCCAGCCGGGGTGGGGGCCGGCGCCGGGGCAGCCGAACCGCTGCCGCCGATCGACGGTATGTCGATGTCGTCCTCCGCCGGCAGACCCTGCGCGTAACGCCCGCTCAGCGCCCGCGCGTCGACGAAGGCGTTCCCCTCGAAGGTCGTCACCGAGCGGGTGCCGATCTCGTCGAGGGTGCCCGACTGCAAGCGGGGCTCGGACAGGCCTTCGACCGTGGCGAGCATCTGCAGCAACCGCTGGACGCCGGGGATGAACGTCTCGACTGAATAGCCGCTGAGAGCAGCCGATCCGACCATCGCCTTCTCGTTGCCCGCCTTCATCGACGGGAGAGTGCCGAAGGCGGGGAGCTTGGACTCTGCGGTGATCGAGATGAGCGACGAGTCAGCGGGAAAGGTCGTCGCCAGACTGGTCAGGAGGCCTGCCCACGACACTTCCGTACCCATGGCCGCGCTGAGCAGCTTCTCCCGACCGACGACGGCGTCGGCCAATTGACGGAACCGGAGCAGTTGCCCCCCGCGGGCGACGAGGAGGGCGTTCCGGACCTGCTCGGCGTCGCGCTTGTCCTCGGTCTGGCGAAGCCGGTGGCTCTGCCCGAGCCCGGCGACGACCAGGAGGCCCAGTAGTACCACGAGGGACGCGGCGCTGATACGGACCCAGCGACGCTCTGCGACGCGCTCGGCGTAATGAGTGGGCAGGAGGCTGAACCGCTCGGTGGTCATCGGAGAAGTCCCAACGCCAGGCCCACGGGGACGGCCAGGAACGGTGCTTCCTCCTTGGGATTCCCCGGCGTTCCCCGCCGGTGGGTGGCATCGACGGTTCGCAGCGCGTCACCCATGGCCACCGGGAGCTCGAGGGCAGTCTCGAGCTGGTCGGCCAGCTGGGGGGCCAGGCTGGCGCCTCCGGACAGCACGACCCGCTGCACGTCGACGTCGTCGTGCTGGCTCCGGAAGAAGTCCAGGGAGTGGCGCACCTCGGTGATCGCCTGCTCCACCCCGCGCCGCAACACCCGGACCCGCTCGTCGTCCGCATCGAGCTCGGCACCGGCAGCCATGGCTCGGCAGCAGTCGAGCTTGGCCTTCTCCGCCTGCTCCCAGTCCAGCTCGAGTACCTGCTGCAGCTCCAGGGTGGAGGAGTTGCCCCCGAACCGCACCATGCGCACGAACAGCGGGTGCCCGTTCCGGTGCACGGCGAACTTGGTGATCGTGGCACCGATGTCCACCACGACTTCGGCCGGCCGGGCGTCATCCGGCTCGGTCTTCTCGTCCTCGGCTGCGACGGTGGCGAGGCTGCGCAGCACTGCGAACGCATCGAGGTCGACAAGGACGGGACGGAGCCTGGCGGTGGTGACTGGGGCGAGAAGCCGCTCGACCATCTCCCGCTCGGCCGTGACCAGCAGCACGCGGACGTTGCGCCGGTCTTCGTCCACCGGATACCGGGAGACAACCACGAAGTCGAGGAGGGCCTCGTCGATCGGCATGGGCAGCTGGTCCTGGCCCTGCATGCGGACGGCATCGGCCAGCTCGTCGTCGGGCAGGTCGGGAAGGTCGATCTGTCGGACGGTCACCCGCTGACTCGCCATCCCGACGGCCACGCTGCGCCCCTTCAGATCGGTCTTGCCCCAGAGCTCCCGAAGGGCTTCGGCCACCACGTCCGGCTCCAGCACGTCGCCGTCGACGACCGCCCCCGGCGACAGGGCCACCTCGCCGTAGCGGATCAGGCGGGGCGTGCCACGCCGGCGGTGCTCCAGCTCGGCGACCCGCACTGCGCTACTGCCGATGTCAAGGCCAATGGCCACTTCGAACTCCGGTTCCCTTGTTCGTGCTGAGCACATGAAATGGGACCGGGGAGGCACGATGCCGCGCCTCCCCGGTTCACTTGCGGATAACAGAACGACCTAGCTACAGACCGCCTTCGCCAGGGCACCACCGGGCTTCAGGCTCCACGCATCGCCCGTGAGCTTGCTGTGGGCTCCCTGGATGCAGTAGCTGTCCGCAGAGTTGAAGGCGCCGGCGGGCACCGTGACCGTGACGCCATCTGACACCACGGCCGCAGCCCGTGTCGGGGTGGTGCCGTTGTACGCGCCGGCTTCGGTCAGGTGGGTCTCCATGACGATGGCGTAGTTGCGCAGGTCGGATTTCACCGCGCTCTCCCAACCCTTCTTCCTCTGGTTGAGGAACGTCGGGATGGCGATGGCGGCGAGGATGCCGATGATGATGACCACGACGAGGAGCTCGATCAGCGTGAAACCCCCCTCGTCGTTCTGTACGCGTTTCTGCACCTTACGAATGGCACTTGTCATGTGTGTCTCCTTGTATGCCATTCGGCGCTCGGCCCCCTGGCTCTGTTTATATTGACTATTCTTTGACAACTATTTTGTTCTTTACTGACAAAGTATTTGTCGGCCAATAGCGCGGTAGACTTGAGACATGCCGAATGTTATGAATCGGCGATTGTCCGACGTCTTGTTGTCGCAAGGGCTCGTGTCGGGTGAGGACCTCGGCCTGGCGATTCACGAGCAACAGTCGACAGGTGAGCCGTTCCCCGAGGTTCTTTTGCGCCTCAAGCTCGCCACCGCCCCGCAGCTCTACCGCGTGCTCGCCGAGCACCTGAAGCTCGAGTACGTGGATCTGGCGGAGCACCAGATCGACCCGAGCACCGTCGGGCTCATCCCCGAGCCGATGGCCCGCCGGCACAACATGCTGCCGATCGGCTTCAACGACGCCGGCGCCCTGGTGGTGGCCATGAGCGACCCCTCCAACGTGCTGGCGATCGATGATGCCCGCAATGTCACCAACCTCGATATCCAGCCCGTCGTCGCCACACCAGCAGACGTCGCCGCCGCCGTCGAGCGCTACACCCGCATGGGAGACGCGGTGGATGACGCATTCGAGGGCGTCTCAGAGGAAGAAGAGGACAGCCTCTCGTCGCTCGCAGGCGCAGCCCAGGAGGCCCCCGTCGTCAAGTTCGTCAACGCCCTGATCGCCCAGGGCGTGCAGGATCGGGCCAGCGACCTCCACTTCGAACCCCAGGAGCACGACTTCCGGGTGCGCTACCGGATCGACGGGGTCATGCACGAGGTGACGAAGCAGCGCCGGAGCATCCACGCAGGGGTGGTTTCCCGTCTGAAGATCATGGCCGGCCTCGACATCGCCGAGCGCCGGGTACCCCAGGACGGCCGGGTCAGCCTTCGCGCCGCCGGCAAGGAGATCGACCTGCGGGTGTCGAGCCTGCCCACCGTGCACGGCGAGAAGCTGGTGCTCCGGATACTCGACAAGCACTCCTCCCTCCTCGACCTGCAGGAGCTGAACCTGTCACCGGAGAACTACCGCCTCTACGAGAGGAGCTTCCGCAAGCCGTACGGCATGGTCCTCGTCACCGGGCCCACCGGCTCGGGCAAGTCCACGACCCTCTATGCCACCCTCAACCAGATCAGCGATCCCACGGTCAACGTCGTCACCGTCGAGGATCCGGTCGAGTACCAGATCCCCGGCATCTGCCAGGTGCCGATCAACCCCCGGGCGGGGCTCACGTTCCCCGCCGCGCTTCGCTCCATCCTGCGCCAGGACCCGGACATCATCCTTGTCGGCGAGATGCGTGACCTCGAGACGGCGTCCATCGGGATCCAGGCTGCGCTGACCGGCCACCTCGTGCTGACCACCCTGCACACCAACGACGCGCCGTCGGCCGTGACGCGCCTCACGGAGATGGGCATCGACGGGTTCCTCGTCGCCAGCGCCGTCGACTGTGTCCTGGCCCAACGCCTCGGGCGGCGGCTGTGCCTGCACTGCCGGGAGGCCTATCAACCCGACGCGTCCGATCTGGAGAGCCTGGGCATGCAGGTCAACGGCGACGGCGTCCCGACGCTGTACCGCCCCGTGGGCTGCTCCCACTGTGCGCAGAGCGGCTACCGCGGCCGGCTGGCGTTCCATGAGGTGATGCCCGTGACCGAGGAGATCGCCAGGGCGATCGTCGAACGAGCCAGCACCGCCGAAGTGGGCCGGCTGGCCAGATCGCAGGGGATGCGTCCCCTGCGCCAGGACGCATTGGACAAGGTGCGCTCCGGCGACACCTCATTGGAGGAGGTTGCCCGTGTCATCGTGTGAAACCGGCAGTGGGACCGCAAAGGAGAAGGCGCGATGAGCACCCTTCTCGACATCCTGCGCGCCGACGGGCTCGTCGACGAGGGCGGCATGGCGGAGACCGAGCGGCTGCGCCGGGAGCAAGGTCTGCCCCTGGCGGCGGCGCTCGTACGGGCCGGCGCCGCCACCGAACGGGCCGTGGCGATGAGCGTGGCCAAGCAGGTCGGCATGCCCTTCGTCGACACCACCGCCGGCGAGGTGGACCCCGTCGCCGCCGCCCTGCTGCCCAAGCTCGTGGCGCTCGAGCTGGAGGCCCTACCGGTGGCCTTCGTCGGCGCCGATGCACTGCTCGTCGCCGTCTCCCGGGCCGCGGGCGTCGAGAGCGCGGGCCGCATCGGTGAGCTCACCGGACTGAAGATCTCCATGGCCCTCACGGTCCGAGCCGACCTCGTGCGCGCCATCGAGCACCTCGCCAGTGACGCGGCGAACACCCCGGGACCGGTAGCGACCCCGACCACATCCGCTCCGACGGCGTCGAGTCCCCCTCCGGGGAGCCAGCTCGCGTACGAGCAGGAGTCCGGCATCGACCTCGACGAGGTCCTCGTCCGCCTGGTCGAGGCCGGCGGCTCCGACCTGCACCTGACGGCCGGAGCGCCGCCGTCCATCCGTGTCCGGGGCGACCTCGTGCGGCTGGAGGAGTACGGCGTGCTCACGCCCGTCGAGCTGCAGAAGATGATCTACGGGATCCTCACCCAGCGTCAGCGCGAGGTTTTCGAGAACGAGCTCGAGCTCGACCTGTCTTACACCGTTCCCGGCCGCTCGCGGTTCCGCGTGAACGTGTTCCGCCAACGCGACGCCCTCGGCGCGGTCATGCGCGTCATCCCATTCGAGATAAAGCCGCTCGAAGCGCTCGGCGTGCCGGCGTCCGTGGCCGACTTCGCCCGGCTGCCACGGGGTTTCGTGCTGGTCACCGGCCCGACCGGCTCGGGCAAGTCCACGACACTGGCGTCGATCATCGACCTCATCAACCGTGACCGCGCCGGCCACATCATGACCGTGGAGGACCCGATCGAGTTCCTCCACCCGCACAAGCGCTGTATCGTCAACCAGCGCGAGCGCGGGACCGACACCCACAGCTTCGCCGCTGCCCTCAAGCACGCCCTCCGCCAGGACCCCGACGTGATCCTGGTCGGCGAGATGCGCGACCTGGAGACCATCCAGGTGGCACTCACCGCCGCTGAAACGGGCCACCTGGTGCTGGGCACCTTGCACACCCAGGATGCCCCCCAGAGCGTCGACCGGATCATCGACGTGTTCCCCTCGGCCCAGCAGGAGCAGATCCGGGTCATGCTCGCCGGCACGCTGCAAGGCGTGCTGTGCCAGCAGCTCCTGCCCACCGCCGATGGAAAGGGCCGGGCTGCGGCGTGCGAGGTCATGGTCGCCACACCTGCGATCCGGAACCTCATCCGGGAGGGGAAGACCCACCAGATGTACTCGGCCATCCAGGCCGGCAAGAAGTTCGGCATGGTGACCATGGACCAGTCCCTCGCCGATCTCGTCCGAGCCGGCAAGGTCACCTACGAGGCCGCAGTCGAGCGCGCCAATCAGCCGAGTGAGTTCAAGCAGCTCGCCGGGGGAGGTCGCTGACCGTGGCCGCAACCACCGCCACCTTCAAGTACAAGGCCCGCGACAGCGCCGGGCGCCCCCGCGAGGGCACGGTCGAAGGCACCGACCAGCAGATGGTCGTCGCCCGGCTGCGGGAGCTCGGCATGTTCCCGCTGTCGGTCGAGAAACAGGACACCACCGGCCTCAAGCGCGAGATCACCTTCCCCGGCAAGAAGGGCAAGGTGAAGATGAAGGACCTGGCCATCTTCTCCCGCCAGTTCGCGACAATGATCTCCTCGGGCCTCACCCTGTTGCGGAGCCTCAACATCCTCGCCGACCAGTCGGACAACCCCAAGCTCACCGAAATCGTCGGTAAGGTCGCCAAGGCGGTCGAGGAGGGCAAGTCCCTGTCCGAGGCGCTGACCGAGCACGAGGAGTTCCCCAAGCTGTACGTCGCCATGGTCCGTGCCGGCGAGACCGCCGGAACGCTCGACCTCGTGCTCCTGCGCATTGCGGAGACGATGGAGAAGGACGTGGCCCTGCGCAGGAAGGTCAAGTCGACCATGACCTATCCCGGCGTCGTCGTCGTGATGGCCATCCTCCTGACCACGGTCATGCTGCTGTTCATCGTGCCCACCTTCGTCGGCATGTTCGAGTCGCTCGGGGGCGAGCTGCCGCTGCCGACCAAGGTGCTCCTCCTCATGTCGACGGCGGTGCGCAAGCTCTGGTTCGTCCTGTTCTTCCTGCCGATCGCAGCCTGGAAGGGCTACAAGCGGGCCCGCAAGGTGCCCCGGGTGCGGGCGCAGCTCGACGCGTGGAAGCTCAAGGTGCCGGTATTCGGGAACCTGTTCCACAAGCTCGCGATCGCCCGCTTCACCCGCAACCTGAGCACGCTCCTGCACGCCGGCGTCCCGATCCTCCTCGCCCTGGAGATAACGGCCGAGACGATCGACAATGCCGTCATCTCCCGGGCGGTCGCCGACGTGCGGATCGCAGTGCGGGCGGGCGAGACCGTATCCAAGCCTCTCGCAAACCACCCCGTGTTCCCCCCGATGGTGGTGCAGATGGTCGGCGTCGGCGAGGAGACCGGCGCGCTGGACGAGATGCTGAGGCGGATCGCCGACTTCTACGACCTCGAGGTGGAGGCCACCACGGAGTCCTTGACCGCCGCTCTGGAGCCTCTGATGATCGGCGTCCTCGGCGGCATCGTCGGAGCCATGGTGATCTCGCTGTACATGCCCATGTTCAAGATCTTCGACCTTGTGGAGTGAAAGCGAGAGACACGATGGCTGATGCCGAGGAATACCTGCGCCACCTGGTCGTAGTCAGGGGCTCCGACCTGCACCTCAAGGCCGACGGCCCGGCCTACGTGCGGGTGGACGGTGAGCTCACCGCGATCGACACGCTCCCGCCGCTGTCGCCGGCCGACACCGCAGCCTTTGCGAAGCGGTTGATGCCGCCCGACCGCTGGGCGGGTTTCGAGCAGGGCAACGAGGTCGACTTCGCCTACAGCCTGGCCGACGGCACGCGTTTCCGGGCGGCCGTGTTCCACCAGCTCGGCAAGGTGGGCCTGGTGCTGCGACGGCTCGAAAGTGGGGGCCCGTCCTTCGAGCAGCTGGGCCTTCCCGCGTCGGCCCGCAAGCTGGCCGAGGAGCACCGGGGCCTCGTGCTTGTCACCGGCCCCACCGGATCGGGCAAGACCACCACGACGGCGGCCATGATCGGCCACATCAATGCAACGCGGCGCTGCCACATCGTCACCGTCGAGGACCCGATCGAGATCATCCACGGTGACAACCTGGCCCTCGTCGACCAGCGCGAGATCGGCTCGGACACCGGATCCTTCGCCACCGCCCTGCGCTCTGCGGCGAGGCAGGACCCGGACGTCATCTTCGTCGGTGAGATGCGGGACCTCGAGACCACCGGCGCGGCCCTGCAGGCTGCGGCCACCGGCCACCTGGTCATCTCCACCTTGCACACCACGAGCGCCAAGGACACGGTCACCCGGATCATCGATCTGTTCCCGCCACACCAGCAGGGCCAGGCCCGACTCTCCCTCGCCAGCTCCTTGCAGGGGATCGTGTGCCAGCGGCTCGTGCCCCGGGCCGGCGGCGGACGCGTGGCGGCCCTCGAGGTGATGGTTGTGACCAGCCGTATCCAGGAGCTCCTGCTCGACCCCGCCCAGACCGGCGGCATCGTCGATGCCATCGCCGAAGGCGACTACTACGGGATGCAGACCTTCGACCAGCACCTGCTCCAGCTCCACAAGGACGGTGTCGTCACGCTGAAGGACGCCATGGACAACGCCACCAGCCCGCATGACTTCCGCATCGCGGTGCGGGCCGCCGGCGTGGGCTGACTCCCGTCGGCGCTCCGTCCTCAGCGCTCGGCCCAGCCACTGACCAGGAACCTCGCTTCAGTGTCGACGTCGCCCAGCGCCTCGTCGTAGTGGAAGTTCCAGCCGCCCTGGGTGCTGATGCTGCCGGTCACGATCGACCCGTAGATGTTCCCCGCCGACCCGCCGGAGAACGTGGCGCGGGGCGCGTAGACCGCGCCTGCGAACGAGGCGTGGTTACCGAAGCGCAGGGCGGGACCGATGCCGGCCGAGTAGATGAGCAGTCCGGGAGCGGACTTCGGGACCCAGTTGCCCGCACCGTTCTTCTCAAAGTTCACCACTTCCCCGTTCGGGATGGTAAAGGTGCCGGTGAGGTAGACGATGGTGGGGTTCTCCGGTGTGCCCTGGATGAATGTCTTGCTGTCGAGCGTCATGTTGGTGTGGATCTGAGGGCCCGGAGGCAGGCACGCGGTGGTGCCGACGGGGGCGGTGATCGGGCAGGTAGCCGATGATGGGCCCGGGAAGGCGCCCAACCTGATGCCCGCCGGCGGGAGCACCGGGTCGGGTTCGACGACGATGGGCTCGGAGAAGTAGTCGAGTTTGAGACTGCTGCAGGTCGCTGAGACCCCACTGCAGAATCCGGTGGCGCCCGGCAGGGGATCGGCGACGATCTCGCGCGCGTAGTGGATCTCGGCGCGATCTATCTCGGCGATGACCCCGCCCCTGAGGAAGAGCTCACCGTTGGTGGCCACCACGCCCTTCCCGGTCGGGGTGCACATCCGGGTGCTCCCGCTGTCGGACGCGCTGTACGGGTCGGCCGGGACGACGCCGCTGCAGATGTTCGACCCCAAGGCCAGTTTGGAGAACATCACGGGCGGGGCGCTCAGTGTGCCGGAACGGTAGGAGTCGGCGGTGTTACTGCCCCGCAGGTCCACCTGCGTCCGACCGTAGGCGGCGACGCCGAACAGTGACTCGACTTCGATCGTCAATGTCAGGGTGCGCTCGGTCCGGCACGGCGTCGTGCTCGGCGTCGCGGTGACCGGGCATGGCCTCTCGACGGCGCCGGTGGAGGTCAGCGTCCATATCCGCCCTGACCGCACGGCCTGTCCGCTGTAGCGACCACCTCCCGCAACCGTCTCCGGAACAGGGATGAACTCCGTCTCCTGCCGGGACTTGACCTGGTACACCATGCGCTCCAAGCCGATCTCGGCGATGGACAGCGACTGTTCGAAACCCTGGTCGAACCGGGTCTGGCCCTGCCCGACCACGATGGTGCCGACCAGGATCGTGACCAGGCTCCCGACGATGAGGATGGCCATCATCACCACCGGCAGGCTGCCGCGCTCGGATCGGTCGGTTCGCACGCTCATCCGTTCGCGTTTCGAAGCAGGACACGGTTGGTCAGGTCCACCACGCGGCCCGCGCCATCCGGCTCCACCTGCAACCGAACGGTGATGGCCAGGACCGAGCGCAGGTCGAGCGCCGAGACACCCGTTGCCGTCGAACCGTCGGCGAGGTGGAAGAGGAACAGCGGCTGGCCGGGGGCGAGGTTGCCGACGAGGGTGCGGGCGCCGGTTGCGGCCTCCGTGGCGACGAGGCTTTGCGCGCCGGCGGCGCGTTCGTAGGTCACAGTGCGAATGCTGGCGTCCTCCAGGCGGACGTCGAGACTGATGCGGTCCGGAGCCGCCGCCTGGAGTGGATCGGCGCCCCGAATGTCGCGGGTCACCCGTTCGAAAGCGAGCTTGGCGTCGTTGAGCGAGGCCACCTCTACCGTCTGGCGGCGCTGAGCCCCGAGGGCGCTCACGACCGTGCCCGTGACGAACGCGAGCATGACAGCCGTAATGACCATGACCACCAAGAGCTCCGCCAGCGTGAAGCCCTCCTCCCCCTGCATCCGGCCTTCCGGCCTTCTCATGTGGCCACGAGGACGGTCCGCAGCACGGTGAAGCCCACGCTTGCGTCGAGAACGGGAACGGGGCCGGTGGAGTCGGCGGTGCGGAGGGCAGTGAACCGGAACGCCCGTGTCAGCCCAGCCTGGAACTTGGTGCTCTTCTGTTGCACCGTGAGTTTCCAGTGGCCGCTCTCACCACTAACCGGAGAGAGGGGCAGCTCCACGAAGGTGCTGTCGTGGAGTTGGAACTGGACGATGACCGAGTCCTGGGTTTGGTCGAGGCCGGTCGTGTGCACACTGAAGACGACGTCGGTCGTGTTCTGACATTGGTTCACCGCTGCGCAGGTCTTCGTACCGATTGCCTTGGCCACCATGACGGGGTTGCGGTCGATTGTCGCCGAGGTGATCACCGGCGGGTCGGTGACGACTCCCTTCAGGGACAGGCTGTAGATGTCACGCAGGGTGCCGGCCGAAACGGTGAACGTCAATGCGCCGAGGACGAGGTCTCCGAGGACCTGCTCCTTGGCGATCGTGCCCCGCCAGTTGAGGCCGGTGGTGCTCGTCAAGGTCTTGGCACCGGCCGTCCCGTCCTTGTTGGTCCAGGACACGTGCACGAGGGTGCCCACGGTGAACCCCCCCAACGGGACGGTCACCTCGATGTCCTGCAGGGGCCGCCCGTCCGCACCGGTGGTCGCCGGGCTGGGGAACATGATGATCGAGCCGATGGCCTGGAGCTCCACGGCCTCCCCGGGGTCGGCGGCCACCGCCGTGGTGAAGGAAAGAGTGCGGGTGCCGCCGCCAGGAGCCGTCCACGTCACAGTGGCGGTGATCTCCTTCAGCTCCTCCACGCTCGCATCGAGCGTGACGCCACCGGTTGCCGCCGTGATGAACCGGACCTCTGTCCCGATAGTGAACGTCCTCCCATACAGGGGGACCGACCTCATCTCCAGGATGCTCGGCGTGTCGAGCTCAGCGAAGGGGAGGCTACGCAGAGTCTCGAGGTGGTCACTCGCCAGGCGGGTCGCAGCCGTGCGCAGGCGCTGGTCGCCGACCGATCGCGCCGAGGAAATGAAGACCCCGGTCACGGCGGTCAACACCACCCCGAAAAGCGTCATGGCGACAAGCAGCTCCACCACGGTGAAGCCCTCCTCGCCCCGCGACGATGATCGCCCGGTCCCGCTCCTTCGCGGCCGTCGCACCGCGGGAGCGCCGCAGGGCAGCTTCCATTTGGGCCAACGGGACAGCACGGTCAATTTGGGCCTGCTCGATCAAGATTGCACTTCGTCGTACCAGCCCGGAAGTATGCCGTCGGCGAGGCCGAGGTCCATGGCCGTCACCTTCACCGCCCTGCGAACCGGGCCCTCGAGACGGGACACGGCCGAGCGCAGTCTGGCGCCGGCGCGCTCGTCGGTGGATTCCGGCCACAGCGTGCCCGCGACCTGCAGGCGGGTCGTCACGCGATCGCGCACAGCCAAAAAAGCCCGTAGTCGCTGAGGGCCCGTCGAGATACCCAGCAGGGCCTCTCCCTCCACTGAGAAGAGGAACCCGCCCAGCAGCGACAGCTCTTTCGGGCTCTCTGTATACGCGGTAATACCACCGACGATACACCGGGAATTCTCGCCGGCTCCGGGAGTTGTCAGCCTCTTGTCCGGGCCCGCCAGAGCCGGCGGTGGTCGAAAAGCCGCAGGTGAGCGACTTGCCCCCGGATCTCGGGTCGGCTATCTGAGATGATGCATATGCACTATGAACCCCCCGCCGATACGGGAATCCCCGCCCGGCAGACGCCCCAGAGCGGATCGTGGTTCGCTCTGGGTCGCCGCCGGGAAGGCAGGGAAGCTTTGTTGCCGGTTCGCGACCGCATGGAGAGGCCGCTCCGTGTCAGGCGGACGCCGCTCCGCCGGCGCCGCGCGCCAGGGTGCGCTGGCGGCGGATGCGGCGACGCTCCCGCTCGCTCAGCCCGCCCCAGATACCGAACTTCTCGCCGTTGACCAGCGCGTACTCGAGGCACTCGTCTCGCACCACGCACCCGCGGCACACACCCTTCGCCTCCCGGGTGGACGCCCCCCGCTCCGGAAAGAACAGGTCCGGGTCAACGCCCAGGCAGTTGGCCTGACCTTGCCAACTGCGGTCCCCGAGATCGAAACGGTGTCCCCGCCTTTGCTCCATCATCGGCCGCCTCCCCTCAACGTGCTCGTCGTGCGGCATGTGCTGCTCCAGCGACATCGTGCTGCCGTAGCTGCCACGGATGTAATTACAACAATGTGATCATGCCGCCTATCCGGCCTGAGCGCAAGGCGGGGCGGGTACCATCCGCGAAACATGCGTCTGGAAGCGGTATGGGGGGACATCACCACCGAGGAGGTGGACGCCATCGTCAACGCCGCCAACTCGTCGCTGCTGGGCGGCGGAGGTGTCGACGGCGCCATCCACCGGGCCGCAGGGCCGGAGCTCCTCGACGCATGCCGCCCGCTGGGGGGCTGCCAAACGGGGGACGCTAGG
>Ga0136633_1000804_pt1 | contig 23683 bp, 23 predicted proteins | sample AntDrymeUQ832206_2_FD_105494 | JGI IMG/M metagenome (GOLD analysis project Ga0136633, IMG submission 105494) | Polar desert sand microbial communities from Dry Valleys, Antarctica - metaG UQ83 (22.06) | ecosystem: Environmental > Terrestrial > Soil > Desert | place: Antarctica: Dry Valley...
ATGCCCTCTGGTCTGTTCAAGGCGACACCTGCTGGGGATGCACCTACCAGGTAGGCCGATAGAGGCGGCGTGCAGCCGACGGAAGGTCTACTCAGGCGCCCACGGATCGAGCAGAAGACCCCTCATCTTGCACTTCACCCGCCTCCTGCTCCGAAACGACGACGCCGTCAGACTGGCGAAGTCGTCGGACGGTCACGGTCGCTCCGTCGACGGCAATGACCTCGAACATCGAGTTATCGACCGTGGCCCTACCGGTCACCTTGATGCCCCGCCGGATCGGATGGTGGGGAAGACGAAGCGTCTCGGGCAGGTGAGCCTCGAACACGAGCCCGAAATCCGTGATCTTCCGAAGCTCGGCCGCCGCCGCTCTCAACTCCGAGCGAAGGGTCTCGTCTGCGACCCGGCCAATCAACGTATCGAGCGTCGACGGCATTAGGCGACCGCACTCTTCGGAGCGGGTTCGCGCCCACCGGCGCGGACGGCGTCTCCTGCCATCACTAGCAACACGACATGCCGACTCTCCTGGGGCGGGCGATTCCGTACAGCCTAGTTCTTCTGCCTTTTGGATTGGTGCCTCGGGGCCCGATCCCCGGCTCATGCAGCCGTGGTCCAAGCCGTCGGCCACGCAAGTCAATTCACTGGTCTGGAACATTCCTCTATCCAAGGCTTTGAAATGATCACACGGTATAGACGACCGTGAGCGGCGGGAGCGGCATCGGTCCCCCAGAGAACGCGTCTTTTCCATGTCCTCCCCCCTGGAACCCTCGATGTCCCTTGGACGGATGAATGTTCCCGCCCACCATTTACCGACACCAGTATCGCCAGGACGAGCCCCTACGAGGTTCGGCCTGCCAGCCACAGCCGGGCCAGGCGAAGCGCACTATCCAGCGCGATCAACTGCGGGCCGCCTCGCGTCCGCATGTAGGCGTCACCCTTTTCATGGAGAAGCCGCACCAGTTGGACCGTCTCCTGGCGCCCCAGCTCTTGCCCGGCCAGAACCCCGTCTTCGTACGAGGGGACATCGCCCTGCTCGGCAGCAGCCGCAGCCAAGGCCGCGGCGCGACCTTCCTCCCAGGCAACAGCAAGGGCGCGCCGACGCGCACCCCTGCGTCGGCACCGGACCCGGTCGCAGTAGAGCCGGGGACGGCCTCTGACCTGGTAGGAGATGGGCTCGCCGCACACCAGGCAGGTGCCCGTCGGGACGGCGCTGTAAGGGTTCTGGGCCGAGGCTGTCACAGCGGGGCCATATTCTGTGTGCACAGTAATAGTCCGTCCGCTGCCGCCCCTCGCTGATCCCTGCGTGGGGCGGACTGCACCTCCCCCGCAGTCAACCACCTCGACCGAGAGGAACCAGTGACGAGCTACCTCCTCAACTACACGCCCAAGCCCGACATCGTGAGCGCCAAGTACTGGGCGACGATCGGGCCCTTCACGATCGAAGCCACGGCCGAGGCGGCATTGCGCACGCCATACGAGGATCGCTACCTCGTCACCCCCATGGCCCAGTTCGTGGCCTGGCAGTGGATGAGCGGGGTGGCCCTCGACCGGGCCGAGATGTTCACCAGGGACGCAGTGGACACGTTCATCAGGGACCAGACGAAGGAAATGTCCAAGGGCTCCCGGGCCAACTACCGGGCCGTGCTCCGCCGGGTGGTCGAAGTCTTCGAGGTGCCCAAAGGCGCGCCCTCGAAGCGCCTGGCCCTGACCGCCGCCAGTCCGGCAGCGCCCTACACCGAGGCCGAGGAGGCGGCGTGGCGGGTGCTCATGGGCAACCAGGCCACCGAGCTGCGACGGGAGAACGGGGAGGTGCTCCTGGCTCTCGGATTCGGAGCCGGCCTGGCCACCGAGGACATCGCCTTGCTCTTTGGTCCCCACATCGTCAAGGTCCGGAAGGGCATCGAGATCGATGTTCCCGGCCGCCGGGCCCGGGTGGTGCCTGTCTTGTCCGAGTGGGAGGACATCCTGTTCGCCGCAGCCGAGCGGGTGGGTGACCAGCGGCTCTTCCTGCCGAACCGTGACGGCCACACCCGCAACCTGGTCTCCAACTTCGTGGCCAAGCTGTCAGCCGAGAAGCCGGGTCTGTCCGTCCCCCGGATGAGGGCGTCGTGGATCGTCCGCCTGCTCAATGGCGGCATCAAGACCAACGTCTTGATGACCCTCGCCGGCGTGGCCGATCCCGAGGCACTGGCCCGCTACGTCCAGTTCATGGACCCGGTGCCGACCGAGGACGCCCACGCGGCCATCCGCGCCCTGAGTCGGGCTCGCTGACCCCCTCGGGTGATCGCTGCCCGACCCGGACTGTCACAGGCTCGGCGTATTATGTGTATACAGAAATGGACAACTTCGCTCCGATGTCTGAAGCAGCCCTCATCCTGGTGGCATGGGAACAAGTACAGGTACATCGCCCCGGACCAAGCTGCCCCGGGCACACCCCTTGCCGGGTTCGCCGTTGGCCTCCGCTGACGCGGCCGTGGCGAGGTACCTCCTCAAGTTCAAGCCCAGGCCGCAGACGATGAGCCCGGACTACTGGAAGGCCATCGGCCCGTTCACGATCGAAGCCGTTGCCCTCGCTGCGCCCCTCTCCGCCCGAGACGCTCGTCGTCTCCTTACCCCTGTCGCCCAGTACGTCGCCTGGCAGTGGATGTCCGGCGTGCCCCTCGACCGCCAGGAGATGTTCACCCGGCCCGGTGCCAAGAGCTTCATTCGCACGCAGACCAAGCACCTGAAGTTCAAGACGCGAGAGCACTACGAGTGGATCCTCGACCAGGTCATCGCCGCAGTGGTCGGCCCGCGGGAGGAGCCACCCAAGGTCGTCTCGGGACGAGCTGCCCCGGTGAAGCCCTACACCCTTGCCGAGGAACACGCCTACCGGGTCATGGTCCGCAATCAGGCAACAGCGCACCGTCGCCAGAACGGAGAGGTGCTCCTCGCCCTCGGCTTCGGCGCAGGACTGGTGGCCGGGGACATCATCGCGATCACAGGCGAACATGTAGTGCAGGTCTGCGACGGCGTGGAGATCCACGTCCCCGGCCCCCGTGCTCGTGTCGTGCCCGTGTTCGCCGAATGGGAGGCCATCGTCCTCTCTGCCGCCACTCGGGTAGGTAGTGGGCGCCTGTTCCTTCCCAGCCGGCCCGAGCTGGACCCCGGTGACGTGAGCGGGTTCATCACCACTCTGCAAGGACGGGAATCTCGCGTTTCCGCCCAGCGGATGCGGAGCACGTGGATTCTGCGGTTGCTCGATGCCGGCATCAACGTCAACATCGTCCTGGCGACTTCAGGGATGTCCACGCCGCAGTCGCTGGTTCCCTACGTCCAGTTCATGAGTCCCGTGCCAGATGCCGAGGCGCGGTCTGCGATCCGTGCCATCAGTCGGCCTGCGCCGGAGTCGGTCGCGGCATGACCGAGTTCTCCACTTCTGTTCGTCCTGGGCTCCCCATTGACGTGCCCATGAACACGGCCGCGTCGGCCATCCAGGCCCTGAGCCGATGTCAGCCACCTTCGACCCCTTCGGCAACGCCGATCTGGACGCCCTCGACTCTGTCGAGGATGCGGTCGAGCGCGCCGTGCGGGTGGCCATCAGTATCGACGATGCCGCGGTCGAGCGCACCATCAAGATCGTCGACAAGAGCGGGATCGGCCCCGACCTGGAGCGGTGGGAGGCCGAGGACCAGAAGAGCCTCGGCGGCCGTCCCAAGCCGTTCTCGGCCGACACATTCCTGGTCGTTCTCCTACTGGCCGCCTGGGTGCACGGCCGGGTCAACGACTCCACCATCTGTGATGTTCTCTACCGCCAGATCAGCGACAAGATGCGGGCCAAGCTCGGCGTCCGCACCGGCAACATCGGCCGCCACGAGACGACCCCGGACTACTACCGGCGGCTGAACCACCGGGCCAACTCGCTGCTCAACGGCATTGACCCCTCTCCGATGCGGAAGAACCGGGTGGTCCTCAAGAAGGACCTGCCGAGCCGCAGCCGGAACCTGACGCCCGAGCAGATAGCCGAGCGTATTGACCGACTGGAGAGCGTTGTGCACCGCATCCTCTATGCGTCCTACATGTCCATGCCCAAGTCGCTGCGCAAGAAGTGGAAGGGCGGCCTCGCCGTCGACGGGACGCCGATCCGCCAGTTCACCCGGGGGACGAAGAAGGCCTCCAAGTGGGCCCCGTGCGACCCCGACTGCGCCTGGTACGCCCGCTCAGGCGACGACGACCCTGCGAAGCATGCCAAGGCGGCGGCCGGACTCCCGATCGCCAACGTGGGCGCAGGCGCGGCCCGCGGGGCGGACGAGAAGGAGCGGACCCCCAACTACAAGAAGGTCTTCTTCGGCATGGAGGCGACTCTGGCCATCATGTGCGGCGACGACACCGGCGGGACGGCCTACCACCCGAACCTGGTCCTCGGCATGGTCATGGACGAGCCCGGATTCCGGATCGGCCAGAACGGGACTCGCGTGGCCGCACACGTCGCCCGCAGGACCGGCCTGAACGGCTGGTTGGCCGGGGACCGGGCGTACTCCCACGCAAAGCCCGAGAACTTCCAACTGCCCACCCGGGCGTTGGGCTACCACCACGTGTTCGACTACCAGAAGACGGAGCTGGGTCGGCAGGCCACCTTCGGCCACGCCATCCAGGTCGAGGGCCGCTGGTACTGCGACTGCATGCCCGAAGTGCTGATCGAAGCCACGCGGGACTACCGGGCAGAGCCCGACGCCAAGAACAAGATCGACCGGGCGGCCTGGCAGGCTCGGCTCATCCGCCGGCGGGACCACGCCATGCGCGTGAAGGAGCTGCGCCCGGATGGCTCCATGCGGCTTGTCTCGCGGTGCTGCCCCAAGAAGCCGTCGGTGACCATCCCGGCCGACGGCGGGGCGAAGTTCTACCAGGAGCTGGAATTCGGGATGCCCGAGCACCAGAGCCGCTACGCCCTCATGCGCAACACCAACGAGGGCTTCAACGGCACCGCCAAGGACGGCGCCTATACGGGGCTCGACCAGCCCACCCGCCGTCGCAAGCGGGGGATCGCAGCCCAGTCGCTCCTGTGCGCCGCCCTGCTCTTCGCCGAGAACATGCGCCGGATCATCTCATTCGAGGACAAGGCCACAGCGGACGAGAACGGTGAGCTGGCCAAGAAGCGCCTGGGGCGGCCCAAGCGGCGTGACCTGTCGGAGTTCCTGCCCAGCACTACCAGCGCGAAGGCCCTGAAGAAGGCGCCGGTACCGCGCTACGGCGAGCCACCAGACGGGTAGCAGGGCTGCTCGCCCCTCCGAAGCCGAATCCGCCCTCCGGGGCGGATTCGGCGCGTCTGAGAACACCCCTGAACGCTCAATCGGCAGGTGGCGGCGGTCGAGGGCCACCTGCATCGTGGTGGGCGTTGGATTCCGACCGCGCCGGGACCGTTCGGGCCCCCTGGTCAGAGGGGATATGGGAACGTTCCCGGGGGGATATGGGAACAACCCTCTGGTGGGCGAGGGGGGACTTGAACCCCCACGTCCTTTCGGACACAGGAACCTGAATCCTGCGCGTCTGCCAATTCCGCCACTCGCCCGAGCGACGGGGCCACGGTAGCTGACGTTGAGGCTCTGGTTTGGCGGGGCCTGGGTAAGCTCCGCTGAGATGGGACTGCAGGGTTTCGAGCAACGCCTGGAGCGGCTGGTCGAGGGTGTGTTCGCCAAGACCTTCCGCAGCGGGCTGAAGCCGGTCGAGGTCGGCCGCCGCCTCACGCGCGACATGGACCTGCACCGCACCCTGGGCGTGAACGGGCCCCTGGCGCCCAACCACTTCACGGTGGCGCTGGCGCCGGCCGACTCGGAGCAGTTCGAGTCCTTCTCCGAGGTGCTGACCCGGGAGCTGGCGGAGGCGGCCCGCGACCACGCCCGGGCCGAGGGGTACGGGTTCGTGGGGCCGGTGCACGTGGAACTGCATGTCGACGATTCCCTCACCCAGGGCCAGTTCCTCGTGGCCAGCGGCTTCCAGGAGGCTCCCGGCGGGGCCGCGGTCGGCTCGCTCTTCCTCGAGGACGGCCGACGGATCGAGATCGGCGAGGATCCGTTGACCATCGGCCGCATGCCAGAGTGCGACGTGAACCTGTCCGACGCCAACGTCAGCCGCAAGCACGCCGAGGTGCGGCGCCAGGGCACGGGCTTCGTGGTCGTCGACCTGGGCTCGACGAACGGCACCCGGGTGAACGGGGCCCACGTCAAGGAACGCCTCCTGAACAATGGCGACGAGATCATGGTGGGCGCCACGAAGCTCCGCTTCGAAGCGTCGTAGAGCGGTGCCCGACTCCCTCCTCACCATCCTCAAGCTCTGCTTCCTGGCCTTGCTGTACCTCTTCTTCCTGCGGGTCCTCCGGGCCGTCTGGGCCGAGATGAGCCCTTCCCGCCTCGCCGCGCCCGCCCAGGCCGCGCCGGTGGCCAAGTCGACCAGGAACTGGAGCGGAACCAATCGCGGCGGCGGGGGCAGCAACAAAACAGGCGGCCGCCTCCGGGTCATCGAGCCCGCGGAGACCAAGGGCCAGACCTACGAACTGGGCGACGAGCTCACAGTCGGACGGGCAGGCGGTTGTCAGATCACCCTCGACGACACCTTTGTCTCCCAGCTGCACGCCCGCGTCTTCAGAAGAGAAGGCCAGCTCTTCGTCGAGGACCTGGGCTCCACCAACGGCACCTTCCTGAACCGCAAGAAGGTCACCGCCCCCATCGCCATCCGCAAGGGCGACCGCCTGCAGATCGGCAAGACCGTCATGGAGCTCCAATGACCCAGCTCCAGGCCGGCGCAGCCACCGACGTGGGCCGCGTGCGGCAGATCAACGAGGACCGCTTCCTCGCCGACGAGCTCCTCTTTGCTGTCGCCGACGGCGTCGGCGGCCATCAGGCTGGCGAGGTGGCGTCCCAGACGTCGGTGGAGACGCTGCTGCGGGCCTTCACCGAGGGTGAGCACACCACCGAGGGACTGGTCGCCGCCGTCGAAGCGGCCAACTCGGCGGTCTGGCATTTGGCCCAGGGCAGCCGGGAGAAGCGGGGCATGGGGACGACGCTCACCGCCCTGGCGCTCGTCCAGGAGGACGGCGAGGAGCAGCTGGCCCTCACCAACGTCGGCGACTCCCGGGCGTACATGCTGCAGCAGGGCGAGCTCATCCAGCTCACCGAGGACCACAGCCTGGTCGAAGAACTGGTCCGGGACGGCAAGCTCACCCCCGCCGAGGCCCTCACCCACCCACAGAAGTCCATCATCACCCGGGCCCTCGGCATGGAGCCGGTCATCCAGGTCGACTCCTGGGAGATCACCCCGTACCAGGGCGACCGCATCCTCCTGTGCAGCGACGGCCTCACCAACGAGCTGTCCGACGAGCGCATCGCCTCCACGCTCCGCCAGATCGCCGACCCCCAGGAGGCGGCCCACGACCTGGTCCGCCAGGCCCGGGCTTCAGGTGGGAGCGACAACATCACGGTGGTGGTGGTCGACGTGGTCGACGACGGCGGTCGGTCCGGAAAGGCTTCAGCCGCGCTCGCAGGATCCAAAACGTCGACGAAGGCCGCCGGCGCTCCCACCGTGGCGACGGCGCAGCCCGACCTCGAGCAGACCGGCAGCCGGCTCGCCGCCCCCCCGGCGCCGGCGCCCCCCCAAGCCCGGCGGCCGAGCCTCGCCCCCCCGCCGGCGCCCGTCAAGGCCAAGCGCATGACCTGGCGGGTCGTGATCTTCCTGGTCGCCGTGCTCGCCGTGCTGGGCTCGGCCATCTGGGCCGTCGCCTGGTACGCCCGGGGGGCCTACTTCGTCGGCATCGACAGCGAGCAGGTGGCCATCTTCCGCGGACGTCCGGGCGGGCTCCTCTGGTTCGACCCCACCCTCGTCGAGCGCAAGCAGCAGCCCACCGGCGCGGAGCTGCTCCCGGCCCAGCGGGTCCAGCTCGACGCCGGCCACGAGGTGTCCAGCAAGGCGGCGGCCGACCGCTACGTCAACAACCTGCGCCAGGAGCTCGAGCTCCGCCGGGCCACGACCACGACGTCGCCGACATCCACGACCACCACGACGAGGCCTTGAGCACGGTCCTCGGCGCCATCAGGCGCAACACCGAGCTGGGGCTCATGCTGATGGCGGGGGTGCTCACCGCCGGCGCCTACACACTGGCCGGGCTGGGGCGCAGCGCGTCCCTGCCGGCCAACCTGGTGCCGTTCCTGCTCGTGATCCTCGGCCTGCTGGCCGTGGCCCACGTCGCCACCCGTCGCCTGGCCCCCAGCGCCGACGGCATCCTGCTCCCCCTGGCCGGCCTGCTGAACGGGGTGGGCTACGTCTTCATCGCCCGGCTCGATCCCGACCTCGCCGGGTTTCAGGCCCTGTGGACCGCCATGGGCGTGGCCGCCTTCGTGGCCACCCTGGCACTGGTCCGGCGGGCCCGCGACATCGAGCGCCTCCGCTACACCTTCGCCCTCATCGGCATCGCTCTCCTGCTCATGCCACTGCTGCCGGGGATCGGTCAGAACATCAACGGCGCCCGGCTCTGGGTGAAGCTCGGGAGTGTCACCTTCCAGCCCGGCGAGCTGGCCAAGATCGCCCTCGCCGTCTTCTTCGCCTCGTACCTGGTGGAGAAGCAGCCGCTGCTGGCCATGGGCACGCAGAAGATCGCCGGGGTCTGGCTGCCCAACATCCGCCACTTCGGCCCCATCATCCTGGCCTGGGCGTTCTCGCTAGTCGTCATGTTCTTCGAGAAGGACCTCGGCTCGTCGCTGCTCTTCTTCGCCCTGTTCATCACCATGCTGTGGGTGGCGACCGCCCGGAACTTCTACCTGGCCGTCGGCCTGTTCATGTTCTCTGCCGGAGCCCTCATCGCGTGGTCCACCTTCGCCCACGTGAAGACCCGCGTCAGCATCCTCACCGACCCGTGGTCCGTGGCCAACGACGCCGGCTACCAGACCGTGCAGGCCCTCTTCGCCTTCGCCGCCGGCGGCCTCACCGGCACCAACATCGGCCAGGGAAACCCCCAGCGCATCCCGGCGGTGTCCACCGACTTCATCTTCGCCGCCATCGGTGAGGAGCTCGGCCTGCTGGGGACGGCGGCCGTCCTGATGGCGTTCCTGCTCATGGTGGGCGCCGGCCTGAGGATCGCCATGCGGGTGGAGTCGCCCTTCGAGAAGCTGCTGGCCGCCGGCCTCACCGCCATCATCGGCCTGCAGACCTTCATCATCCTTGGCGGGGTCACGCGCCTGATCCCGCTCACCGGCATCACACTGCCATTCGTCTCCTACGGCGGGTCGTCGCTCATCTCGAACTACATTTTGCTGGCCCTGCTCCTCCGCATCTCCGCCGATCACGACGAGCGTGAGCGGGCCGCGTCATGAACACCCAGATCCGCAAGCTGGGCATCGTGCTGCTTGTCCTGTTCTCGGCCCTCTTCGTGCAGCTCAACTACCTCCAGATCATCGAGGCCAACGACCTCAACAATCATCCGGCGAACAGCCGGGCCGTCGTGCGGGACTTCATCCGGCCCCGGGGCGTCATCCAGACCGCCGACGGGGCGGTCATCGCCCAATCGGTGCCGTCGAACGACTCCTTCAAGCTCCAGCGCCAGTACCCGCTTGGGCCCCTCTTCGCCCATGTCACCGGGTACTTCTCCTTCACCTACGGCAGCGAGGGGGTCGAGAAGGAGTACAACGACGCCCTCACCGGCAAGGTCTCACGCAGCTCCTTCAACCCCCGCGACCTCCTAGTCGACCGGGACGAGACGGCGAACGTCACCCTCACCCTGAACCGCAACCTCCAGCAGATCGCCACCGACCAGCTCGGGGAGCGCAAGGGCTCGGTCGTGGCGCTCGACCCACGGTCCGGCGCCATCCTGGCCCTCGTCGACTACCCCACCTACAACCCCAACACCCTGGCTTCGCACAACCAGGACGCAGTCCGCGCCGCCTGGACGGAGCTCAACGCCGACACCGGCAAGCCCCTGCTTCCCCGCACGTACCGCGAGCGCTACCCACCGGGTTCGAGCTTCAAGGTCGTGACCACCGCCGCCGGCCTGGCCACCGGCACGGCGACACCGGCCACCCCCGTCTACCCCACGTTGAAGGAGCTGCTCCTGCCCAACGCCGGCGGTCAGACGCTCCAGAACTTCGGCGGCAGCACCTGCGGCGGCCCCCTCCCCGAGGCGCTGCGGGTGTCCTGCAACACTTCCTTCGCCCAGCTTGGTCTCGACCTCGGCGCCCAGAAGCTGTCGTCGGCCGCCGACGCGTTCGGCTTCAACAAGGTGCCGCCGATCGACCTGCCCTTCGGCGCAGCGTCGAACTTCCCGCCGGCCAGCGCCTTCGCCCGCGACCAGCCGGGCCTGGCCAAGTCGGCGATCGGCCAGCAGGACGTGGCCGCCACACCGCTGCAGATGGCCCTAGTGGCGGCCGGGATCGCCAACAACGGCGTGATCATGACTCCCCACGTGCTGGCCGAGGTCCGTGACACCGACGGCGAGGTCATCCAGCGCTACGAGCCCAAGCCGTGGCTCACCGCGGTGCCGCCCAACGTGGCCAACTCCACCCGGGACATGATGGTGGGCGTGGTCGCCGGCGGATCGGGTACCCGGGCCCAGATCCCGGGCGTGGCCGTCGCCGGCAAGACGGGCACGGCGCAGACCGGGCTCGACAAGTCGCATGTGTGGTTCGTCGCCTTCGCCCCCGCCGAGGCCCCCCGCGTGGCGGTGGCCGTCATGCTCGAAGACCAGCCCAGCACGACCGAGGCAACCGGCGGCGCCCTCGCCGCCCCCATCGCCCAGGCCGTGATGCGGGCGGCGTTGGCCCCGTAATGGCCGCCCAGGTCTTCACCGGCCGCTATCAGATCGTCCGGCACCTGGCGCGCGGCGGCATGGCCGAGGTCTACCTGGCCCGTGACCTGCTGCTCGACCGGCCGGTGGCGCTGAAGGTCCTCTTTCCCGAGTTCGCCACCGACCGCTCCTTCGTCGAGCGCTTCCGCCGGGAGGCCCGGTCGGCGGCCAGCCTCAACCACCCCAACATCGTGTCGATCTACGACTGGGGCGAGGAGGAGGGCACCTACTTCATCGTCATGGAGTACGTGGACGGGTTGACGTTGCGCGACCTGTGCCGCCGGCAGGGCCCGCTTATGGCCAGCCGGGCGGCCGAGATCGGCGCCGACATCGCCGCCGCCCTGCAGTTCGCCCACGTGGGCGACGTCATCCACCGCGACGTCAAGCCGGGCAACGTCCTCATCACCACCAGCCAGGTGAAGGTCACCGACTTCGGCATCGCCCGCGCCGGCGACCCGGCCGAGAGCCTGACCCAGGCCGGCGCAGTCATGGGCACCGCCACCTACTTCTCCCCCGAGCAGGCGCAGGGCCACGTCGTCGACAACCGGACCGACGTGTACTCGCTGGGCGTCGTCCTCTACGAGATGGTGGCCGGCCGGCCGCCGTTCACGGGCGACAACCCGGTGTCGATCGCGTATCAGCACGTGCGCGAGGACCCGATCCCGCCCAGCGAGCACAACCCCGACGTCCCACCCGTCTTCGACGACATCGTCGCCAAGGCCATGGCCAAGAACCGGGCCAACCGCTACTCCAGCGCAGACGACCTGCGGGCCGACCTCCTGCGTTTCACCCAGGGCCATGCCGTCTCGGCCCAGCCGGCGCCGCCGGTCGTGGCCGTCACCGGTGTCATGGCCAGCAGCCCGGCGACCGAACCGCCGGTTGAGATGACTCGGATCCAATCCGGGATCGACGGCACTCGCGTGGCCACACCGGCGGACACCGTCGTGCGCGTCGACGACCGGCCTCGCGCCAGGACCAGCACCTACATCGTCATCCTGGTCACCCTGCTCGCGCTGCTGGGCGGCCTGTTGTTCCTGGTGGGGCGCCAGCTCGGGGTGGGCGGGGCCGAGGAGGTCACCGTCCCCCAGGTGATCGGCCGCACCGAGGCCGACGCCGAGCGCGAGCTGCGCAGCGCAGGACTGAAGATCGAGCGGCGTGACGTCCCCGACGAGGTGAACCCTGTCGGACAGGTGGTGGCCCAGGAGCCGCTGGCCAACATCCAGGTGAGGCGGGGATCGACGGTGGTCATTTCCATCAGCTCGGGCGCTCCGGCGGTCGACGTGCCCGACGTGCGCAACCGGCTGTTGGACCCGGCCCGGGAAGCCCTCACCACCGCCGGCTTCCGGGTCGTGATCAACTCGGTCAACAGCGACAAGGACCCGAACACCGTGCTCGACCAGTCGCCGGCAGCGGGCACCAAGGCGCCGAAGGGCTCCAACATCACCCTGACCGTCTCCAAGGGCCTCGAGCAGATCGCGGTACCGAACGTGCGGGGGCGCACGCTCAACGACGCAGCCAACCTGCTCGGGCAGGCCGGGTTCCGGACCACGTCGCGCACCGAGGCCAGCGAGGACTTCGACCGCGGGGCGGTCATCCGCACCGAGCCCGCCTCCGGCACGCCCCTCGACCGCAACGGCGTGGTGACGCTGATCGTCTCCGGCGGTCCGGCGCCCACCACCACGGAGGCCCCAGCCACCACCCGGCCGCCGCCCACCACGAGCCCTCCCCCCACCGCCACCGTCCCGCCCGCCACCACGTCGACGACCAGGCCGCCGACGACCACCACCTCTGTGACGACGCCCTAGCCCCTCCCGGCCTGCTCCAAGAAGTTCGCCAGCAGCTTCCGACCGTCGGCGGTGAGAATCGACTCGGGATGGAACTGCACGCCCTCGACGGCCAGTTCCCGGTGGCGCAGCCCCATGATGAGCCCGTCGTCGGTCTCGGCGGTGATCTCCAGCTCGGCCGGCAGGCTGTCCCGGTCGACCAGGAGCGAGTGGTAGCGGGTGGCCTCGAACGGGTCGGTCAGCCCGGCCAGTACGCCTTGGCCGCGATGATGGATCAGCGACGTCTTGCCGTGGACCACATCGGGGGCACGGACGACGTCGGCCCCGTAGAACTGGCCGATGCACTGGTGGCCGAGGCAGACCCCAAGGATGGGGACCGTTCCTGCACCGAGCTCCGCTCGAGGACCAGCAAGGCTCTCGATGACGGCGTTGGCCAGCTTGGCGTCCTCCGGGCGACCCGGACCGGGCGAGATCACCAGGGCGTCGGGGTGCAGGTCCTCGATGCCCTCGACCGAGATCTCGTCGGGGCGGTAGACGTCGGGCTCGGCTCCCAGCTCACCCAGGTACTGGACCAGGTTGTAGACGAAGGAGTCGTAGTTGTCGATGACCACCACGCGGGGCATGGCCCGACCGTACCTGCCGGACTAGCCTCGTTCCGTGGCCAAGCCCGTAAAGCCTCCGTCCGCCAAGAAGTCGGCCAAGCCGCCCGTGACATCCGGGCGGGTGACGCCCAAGCAGACGGGGCGCTATACCCCTCCGGTGCCAAGGTCCGAGAAGGTCAGCCCCAAGTGGGTGCCGATCGTGATGTTCACCAGCCTGGGCCTCGGCATGCTCGTGATCCTGGCCAACTACGTGAGCCTGTTGCCGGGCAACGAGCCCAGCAACATGTACCTCCTCCTTGGCCTGGTCCTCATCACCACCGGCTTCGTCACCGCCACCAAGTACCACTGAAGCTGAAGCTTTCCCCCAGCTTTACGCACAGGCTGGGGAAACGGCCTACTCGAACCTGGGGGCGACCAGATCCATGTCCTCCTGGCAGTGCCGGGGAGGCATGGGCAGCTCCTCGGTGGCTTGCACCATCTTGACCTCGGTGAGGCAGATCGAGCACCGGTAGCGCAGGTTCACCCGCCGGATCTCGCCCGGATCCGGGGGTGGGTGGGGCCGGGCCAGGCCGCCCAGGATGAGCATGCCGAGGCGCATCAGCAGCACGAAGGCGGCGATGGCCACGATCACCTTGAAGGCGAGCTCGATCACCGTGGACTCACACGCGCTCGATGACCAGGGCGTTCGCCATGCCACCGCCCTCGCAGATCGTCTGAAGGCCGAAGCGCCCGCCGGAGCGCTCGAGCTCCGCCAGCAGGGTGGCTGTGAGCCGCACGCCGGAGCATCCCAGCGGGTGGCCCAGGGCGATGGCGCCGCCGTTGACGTTCACCCGCTCCATGTCGGCACCGTGCTCGGCGGCCCAGGCCAGCACCACCGAGGCGAAGGCCTCGTTGACCTCCACCACGTCGACCAGATCGAGGGTGATACGGGCCCGGGCCAGGGCCGCCGTCGTGGCAGGAATGGTGGCGGTCAGCATGGTGAGGGGGTCGGCGCCGCACACGGCGAAGGACACGAACCGGGCCCGCGGCACCAGCCCCAGCTCTACCGCCCGATCCTCGCTCATGACCAGCACGGCGGCGGCCCCGTCGCTCAGCTGGGACGAGTTACCCGCCGTCACGGTGCCGCCATCGGCCACGAACGCCGGCTTGAGGGCGGCGAGGGCCTCCAGGCCGGTGTCCCGGCGGATCCCCTCGTCGACCTCGAACTGGCGCTTCCCTGTACCGGTCTCGACCGTGACCGCCACGACTTCCCCGGTGAAACGGCCCTCGTCGGTGGCCCGGACGGCCCGGCGGTGGCTCTCCAGGCTGTAGGCGTCGAGCTCGTCCCGGGTCAGGCCCCACTGGGAGGCCACCCGCTCGGCCGCCAGCCCCTGGGGGACCAGCCCGCCGGCCCGCAGGTACCGCTGGCTCACGAGGGGGCCGAACGGCTTGCCCGGCCCGTTCAGGATGGTGGAGCCCATCGGCACCCTGGTCATCGACTCCACCCCGGCGGCGATCACCACGTCGTAGGCGCCGGCCATGACCCCCTGGGCGGCGAAGTGGAGGGCCTGCTGGCCTGACCCGCACTGGCGGTCCACGGTGGTCCCGGGCACGGACTCGGGGAAGCCGGCGGCCAGGGCTGCGCTACGGGCGACGTTGAGCGCCTGCTCGCCGGTCTGGCTCACGCAGCCGGCGATGACGTCGTCCACAACCGCCGGATCGAGGTCGTTGCGATCGACCAGCGACCGCAGCACGTGGGCGGCGAGGTCGACGGGGTGCCAGTCGCGCAGCGCACCGTTCCGCCGGCCCAGCGGCGTGCGGACGGCGTCGACGATCACCGCGGTGGCCATGCCGCCATTCTGCCGCGGCGCCGGCCGTACGCTCCCCGGTCTGTGGAGCTGGCCGTGAAAGTCGCCATGTTCGCCCTGGGCGCCACCGCCGTCGTGGCCACCGTGGGCTCGGCCGTGCGCACCGTCGTGCTGCCCCGCGGCGTGCCGGCGAGGCTGGGAAGCGTCGTGTTCGTCGTCGTCGGCCGCCTCTTCCGGCTGCGGCTCGGGCGGTCGGCCAGCTGGGAGCGCCGCGACGCCGTCATGGCCGGCCTGGCCCCCACCGCGCTCCTGGCCCTGGTTGCGGTGTGGCTCATCATCACCCAGCTCGGCTACGCCGCCATGTACTGGGCGCTCGGCGCCGAGACGGTGCGGGGGGCGTTCACCGACAGCGTCTCGTCGCTGACGACCCTGGGCTTCAGCCAGCCCCGTGACCTCCCGTCGGTGGTCCTGGCCTTCACCGAGGCCGGCATCGGCCTGACGCTGCTGGCCATGCTCATCACCTATCTCCCCTCGCTCTACCAGGCGTTCGCCCGCAGGGAGGCCGCCGTCGCAATGCTCGAGGTGCGGGCCGACTCGCCGCCGTTCGGCGCCACGATGCTCGAGCGTTATGCCCGGATCGGCTGGCTCGGCGGACTGTCGGCCGTCTGGGACCAGTGGGAGACGTGGTTCGTCGAGGTGGAGGAGAGCCACACCTCCTTCGCCGCCCTCGTGTACTTCCGGTCACCGCAGCCCGACCACTCGTGGATCACCGCGGCCGGGGCGGTGCTCGACGCCGCCGCTCTCTCGGCCTCGACGCTCCGTGAGCACGACCCCGATGCAGGCATCTGCATCCGGGCCGGCTACGTGGCCCTGCGCCGGATCGCCGACTACTTCGGGATCCCCTATGACCCGAACCCGTCCGCCGACGACCCCATCAGCGTGGCCCGGGAGGAGTACGACGAGGTGTACGACCGCCTGGCCGCGGCAGGCATCGACCTGAACCCCGACCGCGACCAGGCCTGGCGCGACTTCGCCGGCTGGCGGGTGAACTACGACGTGGTGCTGATCTCCCTTTGCGGGCTGGTCATGGCCCCGTACGCGCCATGGTCATCGGACCGCTCGGTCGCCCCGTTCAGGATCCGGGTCCTGCGCCGGCCGGGGCCGCGCTCCGCCGGGCCGCCCGGCCCCGGAGACTGAGCGCCTACTTGTACCAGCCGGGCGGCACCCAGCGGGCCGTGGCCGGCTCCTTCGATTTCCGGGTCTGGTGGATGAAGGCGATCAGCCCTCCACCGAACAGCGACATGGCCACCGCCCCGAACGCAGCGGTGAGGACGATCCAGACAGTGGAGTCGAGCTGGCCGGGATCGGCCAAGTCGACCGGCTCGGCCGTCGACGGGGTCCGGATCACGGGCACGGCGCCGGGCCCGAGCACCTCGAAGGACGCCCGTGCCGGCGTCCCGGGCTCGGCGAAGTACGCCGGCGCCGAATCCTCGGGGGCTCCGGGGGCACGGCGGGGAGTCTTCTGGGTGGCCACGATGATGTAGGTGCCGGGCCGGGTCTCGGGGACCTGGAAGGACGCCGAGATGGTGCCGTACCGGTCGGGCGTGACCTCGGCGATCACCGGCCCTTCCTCCCATTGCCAGTGGACGGACACCGGCGTGGGGGTCAGGCCGGTGCTGGCACGGGGGAAAGCGAAGGACGCGCCCGTGAAGGTGATGGTCGTGCCCGGTTTCCCGCTGCCGGCGCTCAGGCTGAGGGTGGCCAGGTTGGCGCATGCGACGGCCGAGCCCCCGATGCCCGCGATCAGTGCGCCAATCGCCACCAGCACTGCCCACCTGCCAGGCGAGAGCCGCATCGGGACCTCCGTCAGAACCGCTTCCTCGGGACAAGTGTCCCACCCGGCGATGGCTAGGACAATGCGGCGGTATGTCGAAAGTGTGAACAGCGGGATCAGGGGTCCGCCGGCGGCGAGGCTGCGCTGCCTACGATCTCGGACCGTGGCGACCCCGGACGAGCTGACCCTCACCGCCCTGGGCGTCGACAGCCCCTTCGGGACGGTCCTGGCCGACCCGCCGTGGCGCTTCCAGAACCGCAGTGGCAAGGTCGCCCCCGAGCACAAGCGCCTCCGCCGTTACGACACCCTGGACTGGAAGGAGATCGCCGCCCTCCCGGTGGCCGACCTCATGGCCCGGCAGAGCCATTGTTACCTGTGGGTGCCGAACGCCCTGCTGGCCGAGGGGCTCGCCGTGCTCGAGGGCTGGGGGTTCACGTACAAGGCCAATCTCGTATGGGCCAAGCGGCGCAAGGACGGTGGCCCCGACGGGCGCGGCGTGGGCTTCTACTTCCGCAACACCACCGAGCTGGTCCTGTTCGGCAGCAGGGGCAAGCTCCGCACCGCCGCCCCCGCCCGTCGCCAGGTCAACATCATCGAGACCCGCAAGCGGGAGCACTCCCGCAAGCCGGACGAGCAGTACCCCATCATCGAATCCTGCTCCCCCGGCCCCTACCTCGAGCTCTTCGCCCGCTACGCCCGCCCGGGTTGGCAGGCCTGGGGTGCAGAGGCGGCGGACGACGTCGTCCCCGCAGGCCGGCCGCACGTGATGTACCAGGGGACACTGGCCTGATTTGCTGCCGGCCCTTCCGGGCCTGGCATCATCGACGACTCTCCTCATGGCCCGCACCGTCACCCTCCGGCCCTGGCAGAAGGCCGCCCTCGAGCATCTGGCGGCCAGCGGCTCACCCGACTTCCTGGCCGTGGCCACGCCCGGGGCGGGGAAGACCACGTTCGCCCTCACCGCGGCGCGGCAGGTGCTGGCCGCCGACCCCCGCCTCCGTCTCGTCGTGGTGGTGCCGACCGCCCACCTCAAGATGCAGTGGGCCCAGGCCGCAGCGAGTTTCGACCTCCACCTCGACTGGCGGTGGTCTGCGGCCGACGGTGGGCTGCCGCCAGACATGCACGGCGTCGTCACCACCTACCAGCAGGTGGCCACCAGTGCGCGTGTCCTCCGGGGCCTGGCGAACGACGCCATGGTGATCTTCGACGAGCTCCACCACGCCGCCGAGGACCGGGCGTGGGGCGATGCACTGCGCGCCGGCTTCGAGACCGCTCCCCGACGCCTGTCCCTGTCGGGCACGCCGTTCCGCTCCGACACCCACGCCATCCCGTTCATCCGCTACGAGGGCGATGAGGCGGTTCCCGACTACGAGTACGGCTACGGCGACGCCCTGGCCGACGGCGGCGTGGTGCGCCCCGTCTACTTCCCCCGGATCGACGGGATGATGGAGTGGACGGCGCCCGACGGCAGCCACCACGCCCACGGCTTCGAGGACCCGCTCGAGGCGGCCCGGGCCAGCCAGCGCCTGCGCACCGCCTACTCGGTGGCGGGCGAGTGGCTCCCGCACGTGCTCCGCCAGGCCCACGAACGGCTCCTCACCATCCGCCGCCACCAGCCCGACGCCGGCGGCCTGGTTATCGCCACCGACCAGGACCACGCCCGGGGGATCGCCCGGTTGCTGGCCGACCGACTGGGCGTCAGAGCCGTGGTCGCCACCGCCGACGACCCGGACGCGTCGGCCCGGATATCCCGGTTCACCTCCGGCGCCGACCCGTGGATCGTGGCCGTGCGCATGGTGGCCGAGGGAGTCGACATCCCCCGCCTCCGGGTGGGCGTCTTCGCCACCACGACGACCACCGAGCTCTTCTTCCGCCAGGCCGTCGGCCGCCTGGTGCGGTGGACGCCCGGCTCCCCCGGGCAGCAGTCATTCCTCTACATCCCCGACGAGCCGCGACTTCGAGCCCGGGCTTTCAGCATCGCCGAGCAACGCCGGCACTCGCTGCGCCACGAGGACCGGGAGCTGACCGACCGCCTACCGCGGGAGGAGCCGGTGGAGGAGCAGATCTCGCTGTTCGCGCCGATCTCGGCCGTTCCGCTGAGCGGTGGCGCCGAGCCGGCCTGGCTGGTGGAAGGCGAGGTTTCACCGGAGCCGGTGGCCGACGCCGCGCTCACCATCCCCCTGCCACCGCTGCCGGTCGGCGGCGCCGGCGCCGCCGGCGCCGCCCCCGACGGGCGGACCCGCCGGGAGCACAAGGAGTACCTGCGTCGGGCCAACGCCGAGACCGGCCGGCTGATCGCCCGCCACACGGGCCTGACCCACGCCGGCGTGAACGCCGAGCTGAACCGCATCACCGGGGTCAAGAAGATCAGCGAGGCCACCGTCGAGCAGCTCCAGCGCCGGCTCGACAAGGCGGACGGGTGGCTCCGCCAGGCGTCGGGCCGGCGCGTGGGCTGACCGAGCTGGCAGGGGGCCGTTCGACTCTGGTCCACATGGCCGGCGAAGAGGAGACTGGAACCATGCAGAAGGAAGCGCTCGACGAACCGACCGACCCCGGGCTCACGTTCGAGGAGATCACGCGGGAGGATTGCCTCAGCCTGCTCGCCCGCCAGGTGCTGGGCCGGGTGGCGGTCGCCGACTTCAACGCCGCCCCACACATCGTGCCGGTCAACTTCCTACTGGACGGAGATGCGGTCGTCTTCCGCACGGGCTACGGGAGCAAGTTCCGCCTCGCGGTGCTCCGCGGCGCGCCGGTCAGCTTCGAGGTCGACGGCGTCGACCCCGGGCAACGCACCGGCTGGAGCGTGCTGGTCCAGGGCTCGGCCACCGAGCTGACCGCGGACGACGCCTCCCGACTGCGCCTCGAGCCCTGGGCTCCGGGCCTCAAGAGCCACTGGATTCGCATTGCCGCCGAGTCGATCACCGGACGGCGCTTCCGGCTGACTGAGTCGCGCCCGTGGGTGGACGCCCACAGCTATCCGTGAGGAACGCCGGCCCTTGACGGCGACGGGCCACTCTGCTCGAATCGGCATACCGGCACCAGAGGCCGCTCGGCGGAAGGAGGGATGCACATGTGCGACGTCATCGTCGTCTCGATCAACATGGTGCATCCCCGGCACCGCCGAGACTGATCTCGGCCCAGGGCTGCACCTCCGGTTCGCTCCCACTGGAGGATTCCACCCTTGAACAACGACGGCCTCCTGGCCGCTGACGCCACCATCCGTTCGCACCCGGATCTGGCCCACACCCTCGCCCTCGTCGTCGCCCACCGCGGCGACATCGTCTTCGAGCGCTGCTACCGGGACTCCGGTCCTGGCGACCTGCACTGTGCCCATTCCGTCACCAAGAGCGTCATCTCCACCCTCGTCGGGATCCTTGCGGGCGACGGGCTCCTCTCCCTCGATGCGCCCGTGGCATCACTGGTGGATGCCCCGGCCTTCTGCTCCGATCCGGCGAAGGCGGCGATCACCGTGCGCCACCTGTTGACCATGAGCTCGGGCCTCTACGGGCACGGGTGGTGGGACATCGACGAGCTGGAGGATCGTCACGAGCCGGTGTTGAAGGGTGCGCTCGAGGCTCCCCTGGTGGCCCCACCCGGGTGGGGCTTCCTCTACAACAACGGTGCGTCGCACGTGCTCTCCGCAGTGATCGAGGCGGCCGCCGGCGCCCGCCCCGACGAAGTCGCCGCCGAGCGGCTGTTCGGCCCGCTGGGGATCGAGCGTTGGTCGTGGCCGGCCGATCCCGAGGGTCACCAGTGGGGATGCGGCAGCCTGGAGCTGGCGGCCCGGGACCTGCTCAAGCTCGGCCTGCTCTACCTCTACGGCGGCACGTGGAACGGTGCCCGGGTGATCGACGAGGGCTACGTCTGCGCCGCCACGTCGCCGCTCATGGAGGGCGGTCCTCCCGAACGGTGCGGGTACGGGTTGCTGTGGTGGGTCGCGGACCGGGCCATCCGGCCCTCATACTTCGCCGGAGGGTACGGCGGCCAGTACATCGTCGTCGTCCCGGAGCTCGACCTCGTGGTCGTCACCATGGGCGACGCCGATGCGATGGTCCGCCCGCCGGTGGGCCTCCTGCTACGGCAACTGGTCCACCAGCAGGTCGTGCCCGCCTTCGAACCAGAGGCGGGTGCGGCGTGACCGACGTTTGGCGTAGGGTCCGCTGGCCCGAACATCACCTGCGGAGGATGACGGCATGGCGCGTGGCATAGCACTCAACATCGGTCTCAACGAGGTCGATCCGAACCACTACCGAGACGGCAAGGGCGACCCGTGGCCGGGGACCCTGGCCGCCTGCGAGAACGACGCTCGGGACATGGCGGCGCTCGCCGGCGAGCTGGGATACGAGGTGCGGGGCCCGCTCCTCACGTCCGCTGCCCACTCGACCGCGGTCATCGAGCAGCTACGCACCGCAGCTGCGGATCTGGAGAGCGGTGACATCTTCTTCATGACCTATTCGGGTCACGGCGGCCAGGTCGTGAACACGAATCCCGACGACGACCCGGAAGAGGACAAGCTCGACGAGACGTGGTGCCTGTTCGACCGGGAGCTCCTCGACGACGAGCTCTTCTCGCTCCTCTCGGAGTTCCGGTCGGGTGTCCGGGTGGTGCTCTTCTCGGACAGCTGCCACAGCGGCACGGTGGCTCGCGGTGAACCTCCGCTGGACGAGTCGGCCAAGCCGCGGCAACTGCCGTTCGACGTCGCCGAGGCCACCGAGCGAGCGAACGCCGCCCTCTACGACTCCCTCCAGAAGGACACCCCGACCAAGCGACTGACGCCGATGCCGGCGACGGTCGTGCTCCTCTCCGGTTGCCAGGATCACCAGTTCAGCCGGGACGGCCGGGTCAACGGGGCGTTCACCGGCGCGCTGTTGAAGGCGTGGGAGGACGCCGGCGCCCGGCGCTCCCTCGACACGCTTCTGAAGGCGACGTCGGCAGGCATCCCCACGCAGTTCGACCAGACGCCGAACTACTCCGTCTACTGCTTCGCCCTCGGTCCGCCTCTGGTCGTCTGACGCGCCGAGCGCCCCGCTGGCGCCGGCCGGCCCGAACACCTGGATGATCTCGAACAGGCGGTACAGGAGGGGATCCACGGGCATGGCTTCCAGAACAGGCTCCGTCGCCGCTCCCCGTCGCCCTGGCGTGTCGGCTCTGTGAACTGTCCCCCGCAAGCCTCGGCCGCTGGCGCCCATGACCTCGCAAGCGGGCGTGCTCCGTGGGCGGGGCGGGGGGGTCCCGGACCCGGGTGCCCCCGGATGCCGTCAGGATTCCAGGAGTGCGGCGCTGAGGTAGGGGACGGCGTCGGCCATGTCGATCGAATGGGCATACCCAGGAAACGACCCGTGCTCCTTACGCAGCCGGTGCAGGAACAGGCTCATCGCTTCGGGAACGACGCCCAGCAGGCCGACGCCGTAGCGATCGAGCTCATGACTCACCGCCGCCGGGTGCTCGAAGCGGAGCCGACCGATTCGCCGCAGGACCGCTTCCCGGCTGCCGGCGAAGTCGGCGACGATGCGCGAGTCGGGGACACCGAGCAGACCGAGGACGACCGCAGTGACGATACCGGTCCGCTCGATGCCCGAGGAGCAGCTGACGACGGCCGGATAGGTACTGGGGTCGGTCAGCACGGCAAGGATCTCACGGAGTGTCTCGACGTTGGCCGCAAGGGCCGCGAGGTACATGTCGGCGACGAAGGCGGGCTCGGCGTGCCATGGACCGACCCCGGAGGGAGCACACAGGAGATCGTCCATCGGCAGTTGGTGCCGGGCGGCCAGGACGCGCGCTAGGCCCGTTGCCGCCACCTCGTCGGGCGTCCGCAGGTCGATGACCGTGGCGATTCCCAGGCGGGCTACTTCGTCCTGGTCCGCAGCTGTCAGCAGATAGAGCCCATCGGAGCGGAACAGCCGCTGGTAGCGAGTACGCAGCCCGCAGTCAGTCTCGTAGCCACCGAGGTCGCGGAAGTTGAAGCATCCTCGCAACCTCACGCGTCGCTTTCCCGGGCTGCGGAGCATCGGTCCGTACGCTATGGGGACCACGTGACTTTCCCGTGTCCTGTCGGTGAACGGGCCGGGAGGAGTGGCCGAACAAATGCCGCACGGCCGTCGCTATCACGGCTTCGGTCCCTTACGCCTTGTCGTGGAGGTCGTGGCCGGCGCAGTGGACGTGGTGCTGGAGCCCACCGTGGTGCTCGTCGTCGTCGTCGTCGGAACCGGCGATGTCCGGAACGGGCCCGTGAGCTCATAGGTGACGCCGGGACCACTGCCTGTCGAGCCTCGCTGGGAACTGATGTACAGCCGGGACCCCGACGGGTCCGACACCCGGTTGTCGCCCTTGGTAAACCAGACCTTTCCAGCCGAGTACCACGCGCCCTCTCCGCCGTTGAACGCCGAGCTGCCCGCCACCTGCTGGCGGGTCGCCGTCGGAGAACCGTCGGGATCGGGCACGACCGACCACGTGACCGAAGACCCGGAAACGGTGGCGACTTCGAGGGTGCCTCCGCTGCGCAGTTCGGCCGTCTCGACGGCCGTTCCCGGCGTGGAGCGAACCGGCAAGTCGCACCGGCCGCTCGCGCTAGGGCGAGGAGACCGGCAGCTGATCATCGTCGCATGCCCGGAGACCTGAAGCGCAGCTCGCCAAGAGGGGGTCCGCATTGCCGCCACAGAGGTCGGGCATCCTTGAGCACGTGGGGACGGAAGATGGCGGGGAGGTGTCAGGCGACCGGTTCGACGTGCGGATCGGTCGCCGGCCCATCGGCCTCTGCCACGTGGGGGCCATCACGTCGTTCAGCTCCCCGGACGGCGAGACGTCGCTGGCCCCGGTCGTGCTGCGCCGTGCGGTCGGCCGGGACCGGACACTCTGGGAGTGGCACACCGCCGCTC
>Ga0136633_1000805_pt1 | contig 23678 bp, 24 predicted proteins | sample AntDrymeUQ832206_2_FD_105494 | JGI IMG/M metagenome (GOLD analysis project Ga0136633, IMG submission 105494) | Polar desert sand microbial communities from Dry Valleys, Antarctica - metaG UQ83 (22.06) | ecosystem: Environmental > Terrestrial > Soil > Desert | place: Antarctica: Dry Valley...
CCGGTTAACCGGCATGCTTGAGGATGGCCACAGAGCGCCGGCCACACCGAGGAGGACGACGGATGCCCTATCGCGCCGAGTACATCTGGATCGACGGGCAGAAGCCCACCGCCAAGCTTCGTTCCAAGACCAAGATCGTCCCCGACGGCGCCGAGCCGCCCATCTGGGGTTTCGACGGCTCCAGCACCGAGCAGGCGCCTGGAAGCGCCTCGGATTGTGTGCTCCGTCCGGTGATGGTGAAGCCGGACCCGATCCGCGGTGACAACGACGTGCTGGTCCTGGCCGAGGTGCTCGACGTCGAGCTGGAGCCCCACGAGTCGAACACCCGAGCGGCGTGCGTCGCCACCGCCGAGACGTACGCAGGGCACGAGCCGTGGTTCGGGATCGAGCAGGAGTACACCTTCTACAAGGACGGCAGGCCCCACGGCTGGCCCATCGGCGGTTACCCGGCGCCGCAGGGCGGCTACTACTGCGGGGTCGGCGCCGACGAGATCTGGGGTCGTGACGTGGTCGAGGCGCACACCAAGGCCTGCATGGACGCCGGGCTCTCGATCTCGGGGACCAACGCCGAGGTGATGATCGGCCAATGGGAGTTCCAGATCGGCCCGCTGGGCCCGGTCGAGGCCGCCGACGAGCTGTGGATGTCCCGTTGGCTGCTCTACCGCATCGCCGAGGATCATGACATCTCGGCCCACCTCAACCCCAAGCCGGTCGATGGCGACTGGAACGGGGCCGGGGCCCACACCAACTTCTCCACCAACCGGATGCGGGAGGATTACGAGGCCGTCATCGCCGCTTGCGAGGCGCTGGGCAAGAAGGCCGACTACCACATCCAGAACTATGGGGCGGGGATCGAGCGCCGGCTGACCGGGCTCCACGAGACGGCGCCGTGGACCGAGTACAACTACGGCGTGTCCAACCGAGGTGCCTCGGTTCGCATCCCCTGGCAGGTGGCCAAGGAGGGCAAGGGCTACATCGAGGACCGTCGCCCCAACGCCAACTGCGACCCGTACGTGGTCACCCGGCTGATCACCGAGACCGTATGCAGCTACCTCGACGGCGGGTCGACCTGAGGTGCGCGGTGGGTGCGCCCCGTCCTCTCGGGGGAGGGGCGCCGCCGCGACACGACCGCTGAGGCAGCCCGGGTGGGACCGGAGCCTCGATCCGCTCGAGACCGGTGGCGACCTCGCCGAAGCGATCGGTGCGGTCGCGCCAGTCCCTCCAGGCGGCGGTGAGCTCGTCCTTGTCGCGGGCGACGAAGTTCCACCACATCTCGATCCGCTCCCGCGGCGGGTCGCCTCCGAGCAGCAGGAACCGGGCGTCGCCCCTGGCGGCGACGGGTAGCTCGTCGACCCCCGGTGGGACCAGCGCCAGCCACCCCGGCTCGACGATCTCGGGTCCGACCCGCACCACCCCGTGGTGGCGTCGCCGGCTTGTCAGCCGGTGGCGGCGGTGCGGGCCTGGTCGTATCCGCTGGCCATGGCGGCGGCGGCCGTCCCGTACTGGTCGAGGGCGGCCAGCCGTCCCCCCGAGCCCGGCTGGTTGGCGAAGCCGTCGAGCATGGCGGCGGCGGCGTCGCTGAACTCGGTAGACGCTCCGATGACCCCGGCCCAGGCGTCCGTGGCCGGTTGGGGAACCTCGAGCGCTGAGATCTCGGCGGCGAGGGCGTCGGACCGACTCGACAGATCGGTGAAGGCGGCGTTGGTTTCTGCTGCGGTGGCGGTGCGGTCATCCCATGCGGTGTTGATCGCCTGCGCCTCCTCGGCCATGGCGGCGGTGCGGGTTGCCAGGTCGTCGACGGCGGCCAGGAAAGCCGCCTCGGCGGGGGGCAGTGTCGTGGTGACGTCGACCGGTGGCTGGGTCGTGCCGGGAGCCGGGCTGGTGGTGTCCGTCGGTGTCACCGGTGCCGGGGGCAGGGCATTGACGAACAGATAGGTGAAACCGATGAGTCCTGCGATGACCAGCGGGAGGATCCAGCGGCCGTGCTTTGGGTCTGCCTTGCTCACGGCGCACAAAGATAGCCGGGCGACGGGCATCGGCCGAAGATCGCTCGGGGCGAGGCGGCGACGACGGCGGGGACGCTGCTCTATGGTGACCGGATGGAGATCGCCGGACGGGTGGCGCTGGTGACCGGGGGCGCGGTCCGGGTGGGGCGGGCGCTCGGCCTCGGGCTGGCCGGGGCGGGTGCCGACGTGTTCGTCCACTACAACAGCTCCTGGGCGGCCGCCGAGAAGACCGCCGCCGAGATCGAGGGGCACGGGGTCAGGGCGGCGATCGGCGGTGTCGATCTGGCAGACCCGGCGGCGGTACCCGGACTGGTGGCGATGGCCACCGACGCCCTCGGCCCGGTAAGCATCCTGGTCAACGCCGCCTCGGGTTTCCCAGAAGACACCCTCGCCGATGTCACCGTCGACGGCTTGCGGGCCACCATCGACGTCACCCTCGCCGCCCCGGTGTTCCTCACCCAGGCGTTCGCCGCCGCCCTCCCCGAAGTCACCGACGGCGCCGTGGTCAACATCACCGACGTGAAGACCGCAACACCGTACCGCAGGCACTTCAGCTACATGATCGCCAAGGGCGCCATCGACACCTTCACCAGAGCGGCGGCGCTGGCGCTTGCCCCCAGGGTGCGGGTCAACGCCGTCGCCCTCGGGGTGATCCTTCCCCCACCCGGCGAGGACGAGAGGTACCTGCTCGCTCTGGCCGCCGACCTGCCGCTGCAGCGAGCCGGCGGGACCGACCCGGTGGTGGCGGCGGCGATCGCCCTCATCGAGAACGACTTCATCACCGGCGAGATCGTCCGCATCGACGGCGGCGCCCACCTCACCTGAACACCCCGGCGGCGAGGCCCCTGGGTGGCGGCGGTAGCCTTCCCCCATGGCGGATCGCATCCACATCACCAACCTCGTGGTCGACGGCATCCTCGGGATCAACCCCGAGGAGCGGATCAATCCGCAGCCGATCCGGGTCAACGCGACGCTGTGGGTCGACACCACCCCGGCGGCCCGCAGCGACGACATCGCAGACGCTGCCAACTACCGCACCTTGACCAAGGCCATCATCGCCCACATCGAGCAGGGTGCCCCCATGTTGGTGGAGCGGCTGGTCGATGAGATCGCCCGGCTTTGCCTCGCCAACGAAACGAGGGCCGAGGAGGTAGAGGTGACCGTCGAGAAGCCGACCGCCCTCCGCCACGCCGAGTCGGTCGGGATCACCATCCGCCGCCGGCGGGAGACCTGAGGAGCACCGCGATGACCCCACCCCCGGTCAAGGTCGTGATCTCCGCAGGGAGCAACATCGACCGCGAGCGCAACCTCCCCGAGGCCATCAACCGCCTCCGCCGCCACCACCACATCGACATCCAGCGGATCAGCAGCCTGTACGACACGGACGCCGTGGGCGGCCCGGCGGGAACCGCCCCCTACTTCAACGCCGCCATCGTCGCCACCACCCAACTCACCGTCGACGAGCTGCGGGCCGAGCTGCGGGCCATCGAGGACTCCCTGGGCAGGGTCAGGACGGACGATCCCAACGCTCCGCGAACCATCGACCTCGACATCTCGTTCTACGGCGATGTGGTCGATGCGCCGTCGCTGCCCGATCCCGATGTCCTGGTGCAGCCTCACGTCGCCATCCCCATCGCAGAGGTTGCTCCCGACTGGGTGCACCCGGTCACCGGAGCCAGCGCCGGCGACATCGCCGAGGGCCTCGGCGGCGACGGGGTGCGCCCCATCCCCGGTCTCCGGCTGAGGAGCCACCAGCTTGAGTCCAGGGGGATCGACTTCGACGATGTCACCGACGTGTACGCCCCCCGGATGGAGGCCCTGGTCCGCCAGCAGCTGCTCGAACTGGGCGAGGACCCGGAGCGGGAAGGGCTGGTCCGTACCCCGCTGCGGGTTGCCAAGGCGATGGACTTCCTCACCAGTGGTTACTCGGCCACCCTCGAGGACGTCGTCAACGACGCCATCTTCGACGCCGAGGGCGCCGAGGAGATGGTGGTGATCAAGGGCATCGAGTTCTACTCGATGTGCGAGCACCACATGCTGCCCTTCTTCGGGAAGGCGGCCGTGGCCTACCTGCCCAAGGGTCAGATCATCGGGCTGTCGAAGGTGGCCAGGATCGTCGACCTGTTCGCCCGGCGGCTCCAGGTGCAGGAGCGGCTGACCAACCAGGTGGCCGACGCCATGATCCGGGTGCTCGAACCGCATGGTGTCGCCGTCGTCATCGAGGGCAGGCACTTCTGCATGATGATGCGCGGGGTCCAGAAGCAGGACAGCTCGATTGTGACCAGCGCCATGCGCGGCACCTTCTCCTCGGACGCCAGAACCCGCAACGAGTTCCTCGACCTGACCAAGCGCTGACCCACAGGGGTCTGGATCGGGGCGCCCCGGCCTGGTACTGATCGTGTCGTGGTGCCCTGGGCGAATCCCGATCTGCTACGAGGGCTGGCCGCCGCCGGGGAGCAGAGCGCCGACCGCTGCGATGCCGGCGTTGCCCTGGCCGCTGCCCTTGGCGGCGGATCGGGCGGGGTCCTCGCCGCCCTCGACGTGGCGAACGGGCTGCGGACGGCGGGTGCATCACTGCGCCGCAAGGCCGACATCCTCGACGATCCGACCGCGGTGCCGGTCGAGGTGCCGTGGGACGGCTCGACGGCGACGGTATCGCCTCCGGGTGGCCTTCCGCCCCCGGGTGAGGAGGAGGGAAGGCGACGGGCCGAGACGCTGCTCGACGCCTTGGGGACGGGGAGCCTCGGGGCGATCCGCCGGGTGGTCGCCTCGGTAGCCCAGCTCGATCGAGCCGCATCGCTCGGGTTCCTCTCCCAGCTCGGTGCGGACGGCATCGGCCTGCTGCCGACGGTGCTGCTCGACAACGGGGTGGCTCCCGAGGACCTGGGCTGGTACATCGCCCCGGTGGCGACCGCCCTGGCAAGCGCATCGGCGCTGGGAGTGATCGACGCCCGCGACCTTGCCCTGGATCACCAGGCGACGGCGGCGGCGCCGACGATGTACCTCGACTTCGGCGCATTCGACACCGCCTTCGTCGCCGAGATGGCCCGGGTGTTCCTGGCCCCGTTCGAGCACGAGGTGTTGGCTCTGGTGGGGGTGCCCTACCTCGTGCCGGGAGGGGCCACCGCCACCGCGGACACCAGGCTCGCCATCGTGGAGGAGGTCCTCACCTTCGATATCGACAACCGGGCGCGGTTCGTGGACACGCTGGTCAACGCCGGGGCGATCGGTGCGCTGACCGATCCGGCCACGCCGTGGATCGATGGTGGCACCGCCGTCGAGGAGCTGCTCGCCTCGATCGGCTTCGGGGTGGTTCCACCGCTGCTGCCGGTGATCTGACCGGGTGCCGGTGCCGCTACCCTTCCCCGTACCGTGCTAGGCGGGGCGCTAGGGGTGCCCTGCACCCGAAATCCCCTTCATGCGGGGCCGAACCCCCGCCCGAGGGTGGGGTGTCGTCCGGGTCGAGCACCGTGCAATCGATGTTGACGGACGGGTCCTGCGCGGCGAGGCGCCGCCAACCGGGTCAGGTCCGGAAGGAAGCAGCCCTAAGCGGGTCTGTCCTCGGGTGCCGCAGGAGTGCCCGCCCCGAGTCGAGAGCACGGTTTGCGCCGGGCGGCCACCATTCGAGGGCGGGGACGCACGGTTCCCTCTGTCCCCCGGGGGCGGGGGAAGCCAGGCCGACACGGCCGCTGTCTCCGTATCCCACCCCGCCTCGCAGAGCCTCTGCACCGTCTGTTTCCCCTCCCCCTGTGGGGGAGGAGTGGCTGCGCCAATCACCGAGGCGGACAAGGACAGCCGGGGCGGGGGAAGACCAACCAGACCACGCCGCCGGGGCCTCGGTATCCCACCCCGGCTCGCCGAGGCCTCGCCACCCCTCCCAATGGGAGGGGAAACGGAACTGGGCGGGTGGCCGTCCACCCCGGCTACGGCTTCACGAGGAGGGCTCCGTAGACGAAGTCGAGGGAGCCCATCCGCCACACCTCTACCAGGTCGAGCGGGCCGTCGGCGAACATCACCTCGGGCTGGGGGAGCTTGCCGAGGCTCTCGCCCAGGTAGCGGTACTCCTCGGGATTGCCCACCAGCCGGCCGACGGCACCGAGGACGACCTTGCTGCCCACCCTGTGGAGCGCAGCGGCGGCGGCGTTGGTGGGGCGCCCCAGGTCGACGATCCCCGCCATCCCACCTGGGCGGAGGACTCTGGCCAACTCGGCCAGGGTGTCGGGCACCGAATCGAGGTTGCGGAGCACGTACGCCGAGAAGACGGCGTCGAAGGCCCTGTCGATGAACGGGAGCCGCTCCCCGACCCCGACCACCCGCATGTGGGCAGGGTTGAGCCGGAGCATCTCGGGTGAGGGGTCGAGGGCGACCAGGTCCTGCAGCCCCAGGTCGACGTTGGCGGCACCGGTTCCCGCCCCCAGGTCGAGGATGCGTCCCGGAGGGAGCTTGGCGATGGCGGAGCGCCGCCATACCCGGTCACGGCCGACCGAGAGAACCCGATTGATCCGGTCGTAGCCGTCTGCGATGTCGGTGAAGACCCTACCGTTGGACATTGCGCTTCAACCGCCGATGACGGCGAAGCCAGCGTACGGCTCGAGGGCTTCGGGCACGGCGATGGTGCCATCTGGTTGCTGGTAGTTCTCGATGATGGCGATGAGCCAGCGGGCAACCGCCACCGCGGTCCCGTTGAGGGTGTGCACCAGCTTGTTCCCGCCGTCGGCACGGTACCGGATCTTGAGCCTCCTCGCCTGGAAGTCGGTGGTGTTGGAGGTCGAGGTGATCTCCCGGTAGCGCTCCTGTCCGGGGAACCAGGCCTCGATGTCGTACTTCTTGGCGGCCGGACCGCCCAGGTCACCGGCGGCGATGTTGACCACCCGGTACGGGATCGCCAGCGCCTGGACCAGCTCCTCCTGACGGGCGAGCAGGAAGTCGTGCTCCTCGACCGAGCGATCGGGGTGGCAGAAGCTGAACATCTCGACCTTGTCGAACTGGTGGACCCGGAAGATTCCCCTGGTGTCCTTTCCGTAGGTGCCCGACTCGCGCCGGAAGCAGGTCGAGAAGCCGGCGTAGCGCAACGGCAGCGCCTCACCGTCGAGGATCTCGTCGCCGTGCATCGCCGCCAGCGAGACCTCCGAGGTGCCCACCAGGAACAGGTCGTCTGCGGCGGTGGCATACACCTGGTCGCGGTCGCCGGGGAGGAACCCGGTCCCGTACAGGGCCTGCTCGCGCACCAGGACCGGGGGAACCACGGGGATGAACCCGTGGGGCTGGAGCCGGTCGAGCGCCCAGCGCACCAGGGCGAACTCGAGCAGCACCAGCGGGCCGAGCAGGTAGCCGAACCGGCTCCCCGACACCTTGGCGGCCCGTTCGATGTCGATGATGCCCAGCGCCTCGCCCAGCTCGACGTGATCGCGGTAGCCGTCGCCGGAGCGGGGCTCACCCCAGCGGCGGATCTCGAGGGCGTCCTCCTCGGTGAGCCCGTCGGCTGCGCTGGGGTCGACCAGATTGGGGAGCCGCACCCACTCCCCGTCGAAGCGGGCATCGAGGGCATCGGCCTCGGCTCGCGCCGTCTCATAGGCCCGGGCCAGCTCGGCGGCCCTGGCCAGGGCGGTGTGGCGCTCGTCGCCGGCGGCGGTGGTGATGGTCTTGCCGAGATCCCTCTGCTCGGCGCGCAACTCCTCGGCGGTCGACCTGTGGAGGCGCCGGGCACGGTCGAGCTCGACCAGCTCGTCGAGATCGACGTTCAGCCCGCGCCGCCGCAACGAGTCGGCCAGCAGGTCCGGGTTGGTGCGAAGCACGGCGATGTCGATCACGGTCTGCCCTGGCCCGCCGGGATCGGTTCCACGACGATCATCACTTGGCCATCGCCTTCTCGACCGCCTGCTGCTCCTCGGGTGACAGCTCCTCGACACCCTGGCTGCGCACCACCTGCTTGGCGAAGAACAGGGTCTCGGTCCGGCCCACCAGAACCGAGATCACCAGCCCGTTGCCCATCTGGTCGACCAGGGCGATCGACCGGGACATCTGGCCGGCGATGTTGCTGAAGGCGTCGTAGGTGACCACACCGACGCACGACAGGCTGTGCGGGATCTCGTTCTCCACCGCGGTCACCCTGGGGACAAGCCCGGCCACGGTCTGCTCGACCGTCTCCAGGTCGGCGTCGATCTCGCCGAGCAGCGCCACCACGTCGCCGTCCTTGGGCACCGCCGCCATCCGGCGGGTCAGCGACCGAACCTGGGCGGCCAGCGCGGCGGCGGCGAGGAGGGCGATGACGGCGCCCGCGAGGGCTGCTTCGGTCATGCGGCGTTGGTGGCGAAGACGACCTCCCAGACGTTGTCGTCGGTCGAGTCGTCGTTGCGGATCGATGCCGTGATGGTCAAGGTGTAGAGCGTCTCCGGTTGCAGGGGAATGCTCAGCACCTCGATGGTCTCTGCCCCACCTGGTGCCAGCGACGGGATGATACGTTGCTCGATGAAGGGGTCGACCGTCTCGCCCTCCAGGGTCAGCTCGACCATGACCTCGTCGGCGGCGACGTTGCCCTGGTTGGTCACCACCGCGGTGACGTCGAGCAGGTCGGAGAAGGGCATCACCAGCGCACTCCCCACGGTGCCGGTCGGCTCGGGCCGGGTGTTGGCGGTGACGGCGACATCGCGGCGCTCGTCGAGGTCTGGGGCGACCACGAGACGATCGATCAGCAGCTGGATGTCGGTGGGTACCCCGGTGACGAACGCCACCTCTGGGAAGGCGGGCGGATCGAAGTCCTCGTCGAGGGCGGGGACGGCGCCGAGGAACTGGGCGTAGGCGGCGTCGCCGACCGCAAGGGAGACGGCGGCATCCCGGATCAACTCGGTGGTGTCGATGCTTCCCTCGGCGTCGATGGCCTCGAGGACGGTGTGGTCGAGGGCGGCGAGACCGTCCCTCCACGTGGCGGTGGCGGTCCCCAGGAAGCCGTGCAGCGGGGCGGCCGCCCTGGTGACGTCGGCGGTTGCGATCCGGGTGTGGAGCTCCTCGGAATCGACCCGCATCCGCTCGACCAGCTCAAGGATGTTTGAGCGGTCGAGATCCCTCAGCCCGGCGAACATCCCCTGCAGCGACTCGGCGATCGCCGCCTCGCCGCGGGCCACCTCGTCGGCCAAGGCCAGGTACTCGGCCGTCTGGCGCCGCTCGCTGCGGTAGCTCACCCCGAGGGCGATGGCGCCGAGCACCACAGCGATGCTGAGGAAGATGGCGAGGCGGCGACGGCGACGCTGTCTACGGACCAGCGCCAGGGAAGAGGTGGTCATGTCGTTCTATGTGGGCGAGGAGGGACTTGAACCCTCACGAGTGTTACCTCACAGGAACCTGAATCCTGCGCGTCTGCCAATTCCGCCACTCGCCCCGGAATGGCCCGGGATGGTACCACGAGCGGTGTCCCGACCCTCCTGGGGGGTTGCCGATCCGCCACCGGCCGTACAATCCCGGGTCGTGGGACTTGCACGCAAGCTCGAGACCAGGCTCGAACAGCTCGTAGACGGGCTATCCGCCGCAATCTTCCGCGGGGGCATCCACCCGGTGGACCTTGCCGGCCGTGTGGTACGGCAGGCCGACCTGTCCGTGTTCGAGGGCGAGCTGGGGCTGGAGATCCCCAACGACTTCACGCTACGGATGCACCCCGACGACCTGGCCGTCGCCATCGACATCGACGCTCTGGAGGCCGAGCTCACCCACGCCCTTGCCCACACCGCCGCCGAACGGGGTTGGCGTACCGGGGGGCCCCCCTCCGTGACCGTGGTCACCGACGCCCGGGTGGCTGCGGGGGCACCCCAATGCGAAACGACCGCGGCGCCGGGGCGGCTCACCCCGTGGGGATGGCTGATCGCGGTCCGTGGCTCGGAGTTCCACGAGCTTGGGGACAACCGCATCATGGTGGGACGGGGCACCGACAGCGACGTGGTGATCAGCGACCCCGAAACGTCGCGGCGGCACGCCAGGATCATCCGCCGCGCCGGTCAGATCTGGGTCGCCGATGCCGGCTCCGCCAACGGGACCCTGGTCAACGGGGTCAGGGTGGGACGCCAACCCCACGAGGTGAAGGCAGGGGACCACATCGTGTTCGGCAGCGCCGGCTTCTCGTTGCGGATGGCCTGAACACCATGCCCGCCCTCATCCTCAACCTGCTCAAGCTGATCTTCCTGGCCTTCGTCTACCTGTTCCTCTGGCAGATCGGACGTTCCATCGGCGCCCACATCGGGCCCGCCCCCTCGTCCCGGCCCAGCCGCAACCTCACCGAGCTGGTGGCGGTCCGGTCGGCGACGCTGAGCGGGCTGCGCTTCCCACTCGGATCGGGGATAACAATCGGACGCAGCGGCGACGCAGACGTGGTGATCGACGACCCCTACGCCTCCGAGTTTCACCTGCGGATCGCGGTGCAGAACGACGCCGCCGTCCTCTCCGACCTGGGCAGCACCAACGGTACCTACCTGAACGGCAGGAGGGTTACCGTTCCCACCCGTCTCGGCAAGGGGGATTCCATCCAGATCGGCAACACCATCCTCGAGGTCAGATGAGGTACACCTGGGTCGTCGACAGCCACGTCGGGATGGTGCGCTCGGAGAACGAGGATGCCTTCTTCCCGGAGGCGGATGACGCCGCCGATGGTCCGGTGGCGATCGCCGTCGCCGACGGCATGGGCGGAGCCGCCGCCGGTGAGGTGGCGAGCCGTCTCGCCATCGACGCCTCGACCGGCGACGAGGCGAAAGACGACGACGCCCTGGAGCGGGTGCAGCGGGCCAACCGGGCCGTGGTCGAGGCGGCCTTGGCCGAGCCGGCGCACACCGGGATGGGGACGACGCTCACCCTGGGGATCTTCGATGCAGACGGTCTGCTGCACATCGGCCACGTGGGCGATTCCCGGGCGTACCTCGTCCGCGCCGGGGAGTTGCGCCGGCTCACCAGGGATGACACCGTTGTCGAGGAGCTGGTCGTCGCCGGGCTTCTCTCCGAGGACGAGGCCCGGATCCATCCCCGCCGTCATCTGATCACCCAGTCGCTGGGGATGCAAGACATTACCATCCAGCTGATCGAGGAGCAGCTCGGCGACGGGGACCGGGTGCTGCTGTGCAGCGACGGCCTCACCTCGATGATCGACGACGAGGCCATCCGTACCGTGATGGTGCACGCCGAGACCCCGGCCGATGCGGCGTGGCTGCTGATCGACGCCGCCAACGCCGCCGGTGGGCACGACAACACCACCGTGGCCGTGGTGGACATCGCACCGTGACCCGCAACGCCGAGGCGTCGCTGCTCCTGGCGGCGTCGGTGCTGGCGGCGCTCGGGGTGGCCCTGGCCAACTTCGCCAAGGGGTCCGGGCTCGACGCCCAGGTGGCCCTCACCTTCCTGGTGTTCATGCTCGCCTTCGGCGGGATCCACCTCGCCCTGCGCCGCTGGGCGCCTTCCGCCAACCCGTACCTGTTCCCACTGGCGGCGTTCCTGGCGGCGATCGGGTTCATCGCCGTCTACCGGCTCGATCCCGAGCTGGCCGCCCTGCAGCGGTGGTCGCTGCTGGTGGCGGGCGGGGTGGCCTCGTTCGTGATGTTCCTGCTGCGCAACGAGGGCGTGGCCATGCTCCGCCGCTACCGCTACGTGTTCCTGCTGGCCGCGGTGGGGCTGCTCCTCCTCCCCCTGCTCCCCGATGGTTTCCCCATCCACGGCGCCGAGGTGTTCGGGTCGAGGCTGTGGGTGAGGATCGAGCTGCCGTTCGGAGCCAGGACCCTCAGCTTCCAGCCCGGCGAGATCGCCAAGGTGCTGCTCACCGTCTTCCTGGCGTCGTACCTGGCCGACCGCTACCTGGTGATGGCCTCCACCGACCGCAAGCTGGGGCCGGTCACCCTGCCCGACCCCCGCCAGCTCTTCCCGGTGCTGCTGGCCGGCGCCGCCGCCTTCCTGGTCCTGATCTACCAACGCGATCTGGGCGCCTCGCTGCTGCTGTTCGGGCTTTTCATCGGAATGATGTACCTGGCCACCGGCAAGGGGATCTACCTGGTCGCCGGCGGTGTGTTCGTCGCGGTGGCCGGGTACTTCGCCTACCGGCTCTTCCACCACGTGCAACGCCGGGTGGAGGCGTGGCTGCGTCCGTTCGATGACTTCGCCGACACCGGGTACCAGATCGCCCAGAGCCTGTTCGCCCTCGGCAGCGGCAGCCTCACCGGCTCCGGGATCGGGATGGGCCGACCTGATCTCATCCCGGCGGCTGCCACCGACTTCGTGTTCGCCGCCGTCGGCGAGGAGATGGGATTCGCCGGCTCGGTGGCGGTCATCGCCGGCTACGCCCTGCTGGTCGCCGCCGGTTTCGGGATCGCCCTGCGCGCCCGGGACGTCTTCCGCAAGTTCCTCGCCGCCGGGCTCACCCTGGTGCTGGGGATGCAGGCGGTGCTGATCATCGCCGGGGTGGTACGGCTGTTACCGGTCACCGGGATCACGCTGCCATTCATGTCGTACGGTGGTTCGTCGCTCGTCGCCAACATGGTGATGGTGGCGCTGCTCGCCCGGATCTCCCACGGGGAGCGGACATGACCAGGGCAAACGGTGGACAGCCGTGAACGGGCCGATCAGACGGCTGGCGCTTGCCCTGTTCCTGGCGATGATGCTCCTGGTGGGCATGGTCACCTGGATCCAGGTGATCGACAGCACCCGCTACCGCGACGACCCCCGCAATGCCAGGGTGGTGGCGGCGAGGATCGGGAGGGAGCGGGGCACCATCATCAGCGCAGAAGGTGTGGTGGTGGCCCAGTCGCTCCCCGACCCCGCCGACCGCACCGTGTTCCGCCGCTCGTACCCGCAGAGCAACCTCTACGCCCACGTCGTCGGCTACTCCACCGTGCTGTTCGGCAACACCGGGCTGGAGGCGAGCCGGTCGTCCGATCTGGTGTCCGACCGCGACTCGACCATCTCCGGGGTGATCAACGCCCTGCTCGGCGGCGACCTGCGCCCCATGGGTCTGCGCCTCACCATCGACAACGACCTGCAGACGACGGCGGCCGAGGCTCTCGGCTCGCAGCGGGGGGCGGTGGTGGCGATCGACCCGCGTAACGGGGCGATCCTGGCGATGGTGTCCTACCCCTCGTTCGACCCCAACCGGCTGATCGGGACCGACGCCGCCGCCGCCGGCGAAGCCCTCGAGGCCAGCCGGGCGCAGCCGCTGCTCAACCGGGCGGCGCAGACCACCTACAACCCCGGCTCGACGTTCAAGACCATCGTCACCGCCGCCGCCTTGGAGACCGGGCTGGCCGGCTCGGCGACCACGTTCCCCGACCCGGTGGCCGTCGATCTGCCCGGCTCCACCGCCACCATCTCGAACTTCAGCGGGGGACCGTGTACCGACGGCGACGAGGTGAGCCTGGCGACGGCGTTCACCCTGTCCTGCAACACCACGTTCGCCCAGATGGGGATGCAGCTGGGGGTCGAGGCCGTCGTGGAGCGGGCCCAGGCGTTTGGGTTCAACGCCGACCTGGACTCGGAGATGCCTTCGATCGGCTCGGTCATCCCATCGGTCGACGAGTTCGACGGCGACCTGGCCGCCCTCGCCCAGTCATCGATCGGCGAGCGCGACGTGCGGGCGACGCCGCTGCAGATGGCGCTGGTGGCGGGCGCCGTCGCCAACGGAGGGCTGGTGATGGCCCCGTACGTCGTCGCCGAGGTGTTCAACGCGGACGGCGAGGTGGTTGAAGTCACCGAGCCCCGGATCCTGCACACGGCGATGAGCCCGGCCACCGCCCAGACCCTCGCCGAGCTGATGGAGCAGGTGGTCACCGGGGGGACCGGCACCAGGGCCGCCGTCCCCGGGGTACGGATCGGTGGCAAGACCGGGACCGCCGAGGTCCCCAACCGTCCACCCCATTCGTGGTTCATCGGGTTCGGTACCGTCGACGCCGAACCGAACGAGCCCCAGATCGCCATCGCCGTCCTGGTCGAGTCCAGTGACGCGACCGGCCAGGACGCCACCGGGGGGACCGTCGCCGCCCCCATCGCCCAGCAGGTGCTCGCCGAGTTCTTCTCCAACTGAGCAGAACCCGACTACGATTTTCTTAGGATCGTTTCGCGTCACCAGAGACGCGATCGGGTCCTAAGAAACGGGTGGTGACGGTCTCCGAGGAGCTTGTTTCATAGGGGTTACCGGTACCATGACCCCCCGTGACCGAAACCCGAGTGCTTTCGGGCCGCTATCGCATCACCCGTCATCTCGCCCGAGGTGGGATGGGCGACGTCTTCGAGGCCGAGGACACGCTTTTGGGACGCAAGGTGGCCGTCAAGGTCCTCCACGAGCAGTTCGCCCGTGACGAGGCCTTCGTGGCGCGCTTCCGCCGCGAGGCCCAGGCGGCGGCGAACCTCAACCATCCCAACATCGTCGCCATCTACGACTGGGGACAGCAGGGCGACACCTACTTCATGGTGATGGAGCTGATCGACGGCCGCACCCTCCGCGAGATCCGCCGCACCGAGGGGGCGCTGCTGCCCCGGCGCGCCGCCGAGATCGCCGCCGAGGCGGCGGCGGCGCTGACCGTCGCCCACGACAACGGGGTCTTCCACCGCGACATCAAGCCGGGGAACATCATGGTGACCCCGGGTGGCAGCGTGAAGGTCACCGACTTCGGCATCGCCAGGGCCCTCGACGACTCCGAGGAGCTAACCAAGGCAGGAGCCGTCATCGGCACCGCCAGCTACTTCAGCCCCGAGCAGGCGCAGGGTTTGTCCGCCGACGGCCGCTCCGACGTGTACTCGCTCGGCGTGGTGCTGTACGAGCTGCTCTGCGGGCGTCCTCCGTTCCAGGGCGACAGCCCGGTGGCCGTCGCCTACCAGCACGTGTCGGAGTGGGCGCCGCCCATGTCCACCTTCAACCCCGACGTGCCGGGGGCGCTGGAGACGATCGTCGACCGGGCGATGGAGAAGGATCCGAACGCCAGGTACCAGACCGCCGCCGAGATGCGCTACGACCTGCTCCGCTTCCTCCGCGGCACGACCACCACCCCCACCCGGCAGACGGAGAGCGCCACCAGGGTCATCGCCGCCCCGCCGCCGGTCGCCCCTCCCCCACCGACGGCGGTACCCGACGAGACCGCCCGCCACATGGCGGTGGCGCCGGCGCAGGAGGCGTCGGGCCGGGGCGGGTTCATCGCCGGGATCATCGGCCTGATCCTGCTGCTTCTCGCCGGTGGCGTCATCCTGTGGTCGCTGCTCTCGGGAGGCGGCCCCGATCTGGTGACCATCCCCGAGCTACGCAACCAGTCCCAGCGGGAGGCGACCACCGAGCTCCAGGACCTCGACCTGCGGGTGGACTTGGCGACCGAGGCCAGCGACGGGATCGCGGCCGGGTTCGTCATCAGAACCGAGCCGGCGGCGGGCGAGCAGGTGGAGGTCCGTTCACTGGTGACCATCGTGGTCTCCGGCGGTCCCAACCTGTTCCCCGTCCCCAACGTGCTGGAGATGACCGAGGAGCAGGCCCGCGCCGCCATAGAGGAGCAGGGCTTCGAGGTTGGCGAGGTGACCAGCCGCGAGGACCAGGACGTCGAGGAGGGTCTGGTGCTCGACCAGGACCCGGCGCCCGGTGCCGAAGCGGCGGCGGGCACCGCCGTCGACCTCGTGCTCTCCGCCGGGCCGTTCGCCCTCACCGTTCCCCCCGTCGAGGGGCTGTCGGAGACCGACGCCGTCCGCCTCCTCGAGGAGGAGGGCTTCGAGGTCGAAGTGGAGCATGAGTTCTCCGACGAGATCGAGGAAGGTCTGGCCACACGTACCGATCCCGGTGCCGGGCAGCTGGTCGACCGGGAGAACCCCACCGTCGTGCTGTTCATCTCGGACGGGCCCGAGCCGTTCTCCCTTCCCTCGTTCATCGGGCTGTCGAGCGACGAGGCCGAGGCCCTGGCGGCGCAGAGCGGGCTCGGGATCGTCTTCGAGGACCCGATCGACGTGTCGCTGGCCAGCGGGCTCGCTGGCAGGGTCGCCGATCAGAACCCTGCCTCAGGCACTGAGGTCACCGAGGGTGACACCGTCGTGGTCAGGCTGGGGCAGGTGCGCAGGGTGGAGGTGCCGGAGCTGTTCGGGATGACCGAGGCGCAGGCCGCCCAGGCCCTCGACGACGTCGGGCTGGAGCTGGTCGTGTTGGGGACCGTTCCCAACGACGACCCGTTGCTGGCGGGACGGGTGGTCGGCCAGGATCCCGCCGAGGGCACCCCGATCGAGGAGGGCTCCGAGGTCGGAGTGCAGCTCGGGTCCGAGCCGGCAACGACGACCACGACCACGACAACGACGCCGCCGTGACCGCGGGTACGGTCGAGGAGGAGCGAAACGCCGCCCTGCTCGAGTGGTACGAGGCCAACCAACGTTCGTTCCCATGGCGCGCCACCGCCGACCCGTACGCCATCCTGGTGTCCGAGACGATGCTGCAGCAGACCCAGGCGTCCCGCGTCGTCCCCCACTATGAGGCGTTCCTCGCCCGTTTCCCCGACGTCGCCTCGCTGGCGGCCGCCCCCTTCACCGAGGTGGCCGCCGTCTGGTCGGGGCTGGGGTACAACCGCAGGGCGCGGTGGCTGCACCGGGCGGTGAAGGAGATCGCCGCCTCCGGGTGGCCGGACACGGTTGCCGGGCTCGAGGCGCTCCCCGGTGTCGGGGACTACACCGCCAGGGCGGTCGCCGTCTTCGCCCTCGGCCACCACGATGTCACCCCCGACACCAACCTGAAGCGGGTGTTGAGCCGGTGGTATGGCGAGCCGCTGGCCGGGGCGAACCTGTATCGAATCGCCAGGAGGGTCATCGCCGACGATCCGATCGCATGGAACCAGGCGGTGATGGACCTCGGCGCCACCATCTGCAGGCGGCAGGCCGCCTGCGACCGCTGCCCGGTGGCGGCGTGGTGCGCCGGCCCGGACGTGTACCAGCGCCCGGCGATGCAGACGCGGTTCAACGGATCGGTGCGCCAGGTGCGCGGGGCAATCATGCGTGATCTCATCCGGGGGCCGCTCGACGACGCCGCCCTGGCCATGGCGATGGGGCGATTCCATCCCGAACAGGTCGACGAGGCGCTCGACGGGCTGATCGAGGACGGCCTGGTGGTCGAGATGGACCACGCCTTCGCCATCGCCGACTGAGCTGTCGACTAGAGGAAGGGCGCACGCTCAGGAGATGACGCCGCCCTGGTCGAGCAGGATCTCGCCCGGCCAGGCGTAGAAGAAATGAAGCCCGGCGAGCCCGGCAGCGGTGTGGACGGCATGTGGCCGGTCGGAAATGGTCCACCCCCTGGCTCCCCCGGTAGTTCCCGGGGCCTGGGCGTTCTCTGCACCCCTTGGACGACTCGCTACGATTTCCCCCATGCCCGTTTCCAAAGGCCGCAGGAAGGCCAATCGTCGGCCGACGCCGCCAAGCAAGCCGGTCAGCTCCGCCGTCCACAAGGGCCCGTCACCCATGTGGTACGTGGTGACGATGTTCGCCCTGATGGGGCTCGGGGTGCTGCTGATCCTGGCCAACTACATCAACCTGCTCCCGGGTGGCACCTCGAACACGTGGTTGATGGTCGGTCTCGCCGGTATCGCCGCCGGCTTCGGGATGACCCTCAACTACCGGTAGCTCCGCCCCCCCCAGCGCTTTCTTAGGACCGAAACGCATCGTGAGCGACGCGTTTCGGTCCTAAGAAAATCACTCCGCCGTCCCTCAGACCTCGACCATGTCCTCGCGGCAGTGGCGGGGCGCCGCCATGTCACCCTCCTGGGCGTGGGTGACGGTGAGCCTGAGCCCACACACGGTGCACAGGTAGTCAACCTCGACCGATCGGACCTCGTCCGGATCGGGTGCCTCGGGCATCGGGGTCGCCAGCATCCTGATCGCCCACAGGGCCGTGGCGAAGATCGCCACCCCGATGACGATGGCGATCAGCCAGACGAGCACGTCAATCGAGCCGCTCGATGATCGTGGCGTTGGCCATGCCCCCACCCTCGCACATGGTCTGCAGCCCGTAGCGGCCGCCCGACCGTTCCAGCTCGTTGAGCAGGGTGGCGAGCAGCTTGCCCCCCGAGGCGCCCAGCGGGTGACCCAGCGCCATCGCCCCGCCGTTGACGTTGGTCTTCTCCCAGTCGGCGCCGGTATCACGGAGCCAGGCGGCCACCACCGTGGCGAACGCCTCGTTGAGCTCGAAGCGGTCGATGTCGTCGATGGTGAGCCCCGCCTTGGCCAGCACCTTGTCGGTGGCGGGAATGGGGCCGGTGAGCATCGTCACCGGGTCGACCCCTGCCAGGGCGAAGGCGACGAACCGGGCCCTCGGCTTCAGCCCGAGCTCGTCCGCCTTCTCCCTGCTCATGATCAGGATGGCGGAAGCGCCGTCGGTGATCTGCGACGAGTTGCCTGCGGTGACCTGCCCGTCCTCCTTGAAGGCGGGCTTGAGACCGGCCAGGGTCTCCATGGTGGTGGTGGGACGGATGCCCTGGTCGCGTCGCATCACCTCACGGGTGCCGTCCTCGTTGGTGATCTCGATGGGGACGATCTCGTTGTCGAAGCGGCCCTCCTCGGTGGCCCGCGCCGCCCGCATGTGCGAGTCGTAGGCGAGCCGGTCGGCCTCCTCCCTGGTGATCCCCCACTTCTCGGCGATGAGCTCTGCGGAGATGCCCTGGGGGACGATCCCGTTGTCGTAGCGGGCCATCATCGCCGGGCCGAACGGCTGACCCGGGCCCTGGAGCATGGTCACCCCCATCGGCACCCTGGTCATGGCCTCGACCCCGCCTGCGATCACCACGTCGTAGGCGCCCGCCATGACGCCCTGGGCGGCGAAGGCGACCGCCTGCTGGCTCGAGCCGCACTGCCGGTCGATAGTGGTGCCGGGGACGGACTCGGGGAAGCCGGCGGCGAGGACGGCGTTGCGGGCAACGTTGACGGCCTGCTCGCCGGTCTGCATCACACAGCCGAGGATGACGTCGTCGACCGTGGCCGGGTCGAGGTCGTTCCGCTTGACCAGATCCTTGAGCACCTCGGCGGCGAGATCGACCGGATGCCAGTCCTTGAGCTGTCCTCCACGCTTGCCACCCGGGGTGCGGACGGCGTCGATGATCACGGCCTCGGTCATGGCTCCTCGTTCCCTCGCTCGGATCGATCGAAGGTACCACGGCGGCGAGGGGTTACCGCCCGGTCGGGAGCAGCGGGTCCACCACCCCGGACGCGGAAGGGCCAGGCCCGGCAACGGAGCCCGGTCTCATCACCCGCCGATAGGCCTCAGACCGGCTCGACGGCGCGCCGCTCCTCGTGCCTGCGCAGCCCGTCGTGGTATGCGGTGGCGGGCCCCAGATCGCAGCTAATCGCCGACAGGGTGGGCCGGTCGATCACCAGGTTCTTGAACCCGGCGAACATCTTCTCCTCGCGCAGCTTGTCGATAAAGCTGCGGTACTTGTTGGCCACCTCGAAGAAGTCGCCGCCGATGAGGAAGTGGTACACCGCAATGGCGTTCTGGTAGTGCTCGAAGTCGGGGAACGCCTCGGACGCCGAACCCAACTGGGCGAAGTTGATCGCCTCAGGGGTGTAGAACAGCCGAATGAGCCTGTCGATGACGTCGTAGGCGCTGACGATCCGGTCGTAGGCCTCGGCGAACGCCGGCTCGGTGGCCTCGATCCCCTTGGTGAGCCGCTGGTGCACCACGTCGGATAGGATCTGGGCGCTGCGCATCGCCATGAACACCCCGCTGGAGAAGATCGGGTCGATGAACGCCGAGGCGTCGCCGACCAGGGCGAACCGGTCGCCCCACTTCTTCTTGCACAGGTATGAGTAGTCGCCGTTGACGGCCAGGTCCCGCTCCATGGTGGCGCCGTCGAGGATCTCCTTGGTGAACGGCGCCGCCTCGATCTCCTTGAGGTACAGCGCCATCTTCCAGTCCTCGTGGCCCTCGGCGAGCAGCTCCTTGCGCTGCGAGCGGTAGTACGAAGAGTTGACCACCACGCCGACGCTGAGCCGGTCGGTGCCGAGCGGGATGCACCAGATCCATCCCTGCTTCTCGCCGCCGAGGTAGACGATCTGGATCAACCCCTCCTCGAGGGTGCCGACGAACTTGGCTCCCTTCCAGTAGCTGCAGCTCAGCGCGGTGCGCTCCAGCTCCTTGTGGGCAACCTTGGTGCCGAGCCGGTTGGACATGAACGTTTCCCGGCCGCTGGCATCGATGACGAACCTGGCCCGGAACTCGAGCTGCTCCCCGTCGGGGCCGGCGGCGAAGACGTTGGCACCCTCGTCGTCGAGGTCGACGTTGGTGACCTTGGTCTCCTGGTGCACGGTGGCGCCCAGCGAGGCCGAATGCTTGAGCAGCACGTCGTCGAACTCGGAGCGGATCACCTGGAACGACAGCGAGCTCTCGTCCTTGATGTGGTGGTGGAAGCACCACGCCGTGTTGGTGATCCCGTCGACGTCGATGAAGCGGACACCCGGCTTGCGCACCCAGCGCTGCTTCATGTCCTCGAGGATGCCGAGCTCCTTGAACACGTGGAAGCAGAAGGGGAGCATCGACTCGCCGACGTGCTCGCGCGGGAAGCGGTCACGCTCGAGCACCGTGACGTCGTGGCCCTTCATCGCCAGGAACGACGAGATCGTGGAGCCGGCCGGGCCACCCCCGATCACCACGACGTCCGTCGTGCGTACGTCTGCCATCTTGCCCCCTTTTCCCTTGGAGTCAGAGCGAGGCTGCAGAACGTGAGGTTCCGCAGCAGGGCGCCAGCCTAGACGTGTCTCCGGGACCCCCAGATAAGCCGACCGACCCTTTGTGGACAACCCCGCCGTGCGCGATCGCACCGGCGACTGCGGCGGTCCCTACCGTGATGCCGTGTTCACCAGGCCCCCGGATCTCCCCGACGCACTCGTCGCCGACGCCCTTGGTGCCGGCTGGGGGATGCAGGTCGCCGACATCGAGTACGCCCCCGTCGGCTACGGCAGCCACCACTGGCACGTGGCCGCCAACGATCGCCGGTGGTTCGTCACCGTCGACGATCTCGCCGCCAGGCGCACACCGGGCGGCGCAACCGACCAGCCCCTCCACCGGCTCACTGCGGCGCTGTCGACCGCCCGCGCCTTGCGCCACGCCGGGCTGGAGTTCGTCATCGCACCGCTGCCCACCGATGCGGGCGGAGTCGTCCACATGGTGGAGGACCGGTTCGCGGTGGCGCTCTACCCCCATGTGGAAGGCGAGTCACACCCGTGGGGCCCATACCCGACCAGGGCCGACCGTCTCGCCGTCCTCGACCTCATCGCAGCCCTGCACCGGGCTCCCGAGACCGCCCGATCGGCGGCGCGGCGCGACGATCTCGCCATCCCCGGCCGGGGCGACCTGGGCGCCGCCGTCGCCGACCTTGACCGGCCATGGCGGACCGGGCCCTATGGGGAGCATGCTCGAGCGCTGCTGAACGAGCACGCCGGCGCGGTGGGCGCGGCGATGTGGCGCTACGACCGGCTCGCCGCCGATGTCATGGGCAGTCCCGATCGGATGGTGCTCACCCATGGCGAACCCCATCGGGCCAACACCATCACCACGACGGGCGGAGTCGTCCTGATCGATTGGGACACCGTCCTGATCGCCCCGCCCGAGCGCGACCTGTCGGCGCTCGCCGACGAAGACCCCCGGGCCGCCGACGACTACACCGCACGAACCGGCATCACCCCGGAGGTCGACGCCATGGCTCTCTACCGGCTGTGGTGGGATCTGACCGAGGTCTCGATCTACATCGGCGAGTTCCACCGGCCACATCTCGAAACCGAAGACACCAGCATCGCCTGGGACAGCCTGAACCGCCACCTCGATCCCGCCCGCTGGCAAGCACTGACCTGACCGACCGCCGACCGTCGTGACGGACTACCCCCTACGCTCCTGAGGCCGATCGACCCGGAGCCGGCGGGTCGAACGCGGTGACCCGCGCGGTCCGCGACTGTCGGTGGCCACCGTGGTGGGCACGCAGTGGAGACCTCCTTCCGGCCTGCCGACGAACGTCGGCGTCCAGCTCGAGACGCGATGTCGAGCCGACCGGTCTCTCACCCCGAGCCCCCGAAGCCTCTCGAACTGTCGGTCGATGAAGGGGGGCGCCGGGCCTTCCTTGCCGCTGTCGCGAGTGAGTTCCCCCGCCGCGGACCGCGGTCCGGTCGTGATTGGTGGGTCTACGCGTTCAAGTGGGGAGAGGCACCCACACCAGCCGTCGAGTAGGCCAACCGCGCCCGCTGCAGCATCGAGCTCAGGTTGACTCGGTCGAGACCGCGAACGAGCACCCGACGCCGAGCGCATCATCGCCGAACGTAGGGGGCTGCCGACGACACCACCGGACCGTGGTCGCCGCGACACCATCGCGAAGGTGCGCAACACCCTCATGCCTCGCGTCGTCGAAGGATGTAGAGCGCCGGCTGCAGCTTGCCGAGGAACTGATGCACTTCCCAGTGAAGGTTCGCTTGCACGTGGTCGTAGATGTCTTCTCCGTAGGACGCGATCACGGTCTCTTTTTGGCGCCGGAGGCGAGCCAGACGAAGGAGCGCCTTTGACGCGGGCTTCGTGCGTTCCTCGGCGTACTCCCGCCATTCGGTGCCGATCGCAACCCGTCGTTCGATGATCAGGTCGGCGGCACCGAAGGCGCCCTCGACGTGGCTCTTGTCGAGGTTGGCTGGCACGTTGCCAAGGTGACGACTCATCATGGCCGCCTCTTGTGGCGCGACCCGGTCCGTTGCGAAGACGGTGTAGACGAGCATTCGTCCGGCGGGCTTGAGTACCCGTGCGCACTCCTCGAGAGCCGCGTAGAGCTCGTCGACCTGTTCAAGAACGTCACGACACCAGACGAAGTCGAAGTGCCCGTCCGGATATGGCAGCGTCTGCATCACGCCGAGCAGAAGATCGATCCGGTCCTCGAGCCCAGCGGTGGCGACGGCCGCGGTAGCTCGTTCGATATGCCAGGCCACGGGATCGACGCCAACCCCTGACACGCCGTAATCGCGCACGAGTCGGATGAGGTGCTCCGCGTCCCGACAACCGGCGTCGAGCACCAGCGAACCGACGCTCAATTGATCCGCCGCCAAAGTGAAGAGCGGATCGGGGCCGCGAGGATCGAGACTCTGATCGAGAAGGTCGTAGAGACGCCACGTCAGCTCGCTGTACACGCGCGACAGGTCGCTCAGGTGATCGGACAAGTGAACACCCCTTCCGCACCGGTCATTCGCAGTACGGGCCGACCGAAGCCCAGACTGACATCCCAAGGCATCCCACGGCCACGCTCAGTCGGCGAACGAGCGACTGGCATGAACATCGAAATCCATCCCGTAGATCCGCTTGAGGTCGACGATGGCGGCCAGCGCCTTCTTGCTGTGCGGACTCGCCGCCATCTCGCCTTCCTGACCGACGACCGGTTCGAACGAGTGCAACACGATGTTCTCGAGGAGTTGACCGAGCGTCGTCCCCTCGAACTCGGCGAGGCCCTTGAGAACCTTGACCAAGGACTTCTCCATGCGCACGCCGAGCTGCACCCGCTCGACCTGAACGGGTGCCGGCGCAGAACCCGACGGGTGGGTGACCATGGGACCATGGTACTCTGGTCCCAGACGGTGACGAGCAGTGAACAGCCGGAATCCTCGGATACACCGGCGCAGTGTGACGTCTCGTTCAGCAATCAGAAGGGGTTCGCGTTCCCGTCGCTCTCGCCCGGCTGCCGGTGACGAGTC
>Ga0136633_1000806_pt1 | contig 23667 bp, 26 predicted proteins | sample AntDrymeUQ832206_2_FD_105494 | JGI IMG/M metagenome (GOLD analysis project Ga0136633, IMG submission 105494) | Polar desert sand microbial communities from Dry Valleys, Antarctica - metaG UQ83 (22.06) | ecosystem: Environmental > Terrestrial > Soil > Desert | place: Antarctica: Dry Valley...
AGATGTCGTAGTAGAGGGTGAACTCGTAGGGGTGGGGGCGGAGGCGCAGGGCGTCGACCTCGTGGGTGCGCTTGTACCGCACCCATGTCTCGATGAGGTCGTCGGTGAACACGCCGCCCACGCGGAGGAAGTCGTTGTCGGCCTCCAGCGCGTCGAGGGCCTGCTCCAGCGAGCCGGGCACCTGCGGGACGTTGGCCAGCTCCTCGGGCGGGAGGTCGTAGAGGTCTTTGTCCATCGGCGTGGGTGGCTCGATGCGGTTGGCGATGCCGTCGAGGCCGGCGAGCATCATGGCCGAGAAGGCGAGGTACGGGTTCGACGTGGAGTCGGGGCAGCGGAACTCAACCCGCTTGGCCTTCGGGCTGCGCTGTCCGAGCGGGATGCGGCAGGCCGCGGATCGGTTGCGCTGGCTGTACACGAGGTTCACCGGTGCCTCGTAGCCGGGCACCAGCCGCTTGAAGCTGTTCGTCGTCGGGTTGGTGAAAGCGATGACGGCGTGGGCGTGGCGCAGGAGGCCACCGATGTACCAGCGAGCCAGATCGCTCAGGCCGGCGTAGCCCGCCTCGTCGTAGAACAGCGGCTCGCCGCCCTTCCAGAGCGACTGGTGCGTGTGCATGCCGGAGCCGTTGTCCTCGAAGATCGGCTTGGGCATGAAGGTGAGGCTCTTGCCCGCCTGCCAGGCCACGTTCTTGAGGACGTACTTGAACGTCATCAGCTTGTCGGCCATCGACAGCAACGTGTCGAAGCGGATGCCGATCTCGCCCTGACCGCCCGAGGCCACCTCGTGGTGGTGGAGCTCTGTCTCGATGCCCACGTCGTGCAGGGCGACCGACATGTCCGAGCGCAGGTCCTGATAGTGGTCGGTGGGCGGGGTGGGGAAGTACCCCTCCTTCGTGCGGGGCTTGTGGCCGAGGTTCGGACCCTCGTCGGTTCCGGTGTTCCACTGCCCCTCGACGGAGTCGACCCGGTAGAAGCTGCCGTTGGGGGTCGTCTCGAAGCGGACGTCGTCGAAGATGAAGAACTCCGGCTCGGGACCGAAGTAGGCGGTGTCGGCCACACCGGTGGAGAAGAGGTGCTCCTGCGCCTTCTGGGCCACGTAGCGCGGGTCGCGGCTGTAGCGCTCACCGGTGACCGGGTCGGCCACGTAGCAGTGCATCACGAGCGTCTTGCGGGTTCGGAACGGATCAAGGTAGGCGGTGTTCGGATCCGCTATCAGGACCATGTCCGATTCTTGGATCTCCTTGAAGCCGCGGACCGACGAGCCGTCGAACGCATGGCCGTCCTCGAACTGGCTCTCGTCGAGCACGGCGGCCGGGATCGACACGTGCTGCATCACCCCAGGCAGGTCGCAGAAGCGCAGATCGACGAACTCGACCCCCTCCGACGCGACCAGCTCCAGCACCTCGTTCGGTGTGCGCTCTTCCATGGCGGAGACCGTACGCGACGAGGGCGCCCGGCCGGGCGCCCTCGTGCATCGGACCGGAGCTGCTTACGCCAGGGCGCTGCAGACCGTGTCGATGATGATGTAGGTGACGTCGTAGGGATCGCAGTTGGCGTTGGGCCGGCGATCCTCGATGTAGCCCTTCTTGTCCACCTCGACCTGCCACGGGATGCGCACCGATGCACCACGGTCGGACACGCCGTAGCTGTACTCGGTGTACGGCGCCGTCTCGTGCTGGCCGGTGAGGCGATCCTCGATGCCGTGGCCGTAGAGGGCGACGTGCTCCTTCACCTTGGGGGCCAGGGACTCGGCGGCCGCGATGATGGCGTCGTAGCCCTCGCGCATGGCGCTGGTGGAGAAGTTGGTGTGGGCACCGGCCCCGTTCCAGTCGCCCTTGACGGGCTTCGGGTCGAGGGTGGCGGACACCGCGTGATCCTCGCCGATGCGGTAGAGGAGCCAGCGGGCGATCCAGAGCTCGTCAGCCACCTGCGGAGCGGCGACGGGGCCGACCTGGAACTCCCACTGGCCGGGCATCACCTCGGCGTTGATGCCGGAGATGTGCAGGCCGGCGGCCAGGCAGGCGTCGAGGTGGGCCTCGACGACGTCACGGCCGTACACCTCGTCGGCGCCGACGCCGCAGTAGTAGCCGCCCTGCGGGGCGGGGAAGCCGCCGAACGGGAACCCGTACGGGCGCCCGTCCTTGAAGAACGTGTACTCCTGCTCGATGCCGAAGATCATCTCCTGGTCGCCGTACTTCTCGGCCACCTCAGCGCAACGCCGGCGGGTGTTCGTCTCGTGCGGCTTCATGTCGATGTAGAGCACCTCGCACATCACGAGGAGGTTGTCTCCGCCGCGGATCGGGTCGGGACAGTCGAACACCGGCTGGAGCACGCAGTCCGACTTGTCGCCGGGGGCCTGGTTGGTCGAGGAGCCGTCGAAGCCCCAGATCGGTAGGTCCTTGACGCCGTCTTCCATGATCTTCGTCTTCGAGCGCAGCTTGGCCGTCGGCGTGGTGCCGTCGACCCAGATGTACTCAGCCTTGTACGACATCGGGGGTCCTTTCCTCCACGGAGGGGTGATGGGATGTGAGGTGACGCTCGCAGCGGGCAGTTACCCGGCCTTTTCCCGAGTGTGAACGCTATGTGAACGCGCCCGCAAGCCAGGTGCCCTCGGGCGGAGGGGCCTGCCATCATGTCGGCACCATGGAACGCCAGCGTGACTACGTGCTGCGCACGGTGGAGGAACGAGGCGTCCGGTTGATCCGGCTCTGGTTCACCGACGTGCTCGGCCAGCTCAAGTCCTTCGCCATCTCGCCCGCCGAGCTCGAGGGCGCCTTCGACGAGGGCATGCGGTTCGATGGCTCCGCCATCGACGGCTTCAGTCGGGTGCAGGAGAGCGACGTGCTGGCCCGCCCGGATCCGAACAGCTTCGAGCTGCTCCCGTGGGCCGACTCCTACGGCACCTCGGCCCGCATGTTCTGCGACATCACCAACATCGACGGCACCCCCTTCGAGGGCGATCCTCGGCAGGTGCTGCGCCGCAACCTCGACAATGCGCGTGAGCGGGGCTTCAGCTTCTACGCCGCTCCCGAGATGGAGTTCTTCTACTTCGCCAGCTCCGACCCGTCGACTCCCCCGAAGCCGCTCGACCAGGCCTCCTACTTCGACCTCACCACCGCCGACGTGGCCTCCGACCTGCGCCAGCGCACCATCCACACCCTCGAGGCGATGGGCATCCCGGTGGAGTACAGCCACCACGAGGATGCCCCCAGCCAGCACGAGATCGACCTGCGCTACACCGACGCCCTCACGATGGCCGACAACGTGATGACGTTCCGCCTCGTGGTGCGGGAGGTGGCCTTCGAGGCAGGGGTGCACGCCACCTTCATGCCGAAGCCGCTCGCAGCGGTGCAGGGCTCGGGGATGCACACCCACTTCTCCTTGTTCGAGGGCGACACCAACGCCTTCTACGACCCGGGCGACGAGCGCAACCTCTCCAAGGTGGCGCGCGGGTTCATCGCCGGCGTGCTCACCCACGCCCGGGAGATCGCGGCGGTCACCAACCAGTGGGTGAACTCCTACAAGCGGCTGGTCACCGGGTTCGAGGCGCCGGTGTATGTGAGCTGGGCTCGCAACAACCGTTCAGTCGTGGTGAACGTTCCGCCCATCAAGGCGGGCAAGGCCGACTCCTCCCGCATCGAGTTCCGCGCCCCCGACCCGTCCTGCAACCCCTACCTCGCCTTCTCGGTGGTGCTGGCGGCTGGGCTCAAGGGGGTGGAGGAGGGCTACGAAGTTCCTCCTGAGACGCTGGCCAACCTCTACCAGCTCACCGAGGAGGAGCGGCTGGCCGAGGGGATCTCGGTGCTGCCCGGCTCGCTCGAGGAGGCTCTCGACGAGATGGAGCGCTCCGAGCTCGTGGCCGAGGCGCTCGGCGAGCATGTGTTCGAGTGGTTCATCCGCAACAAGCGGGCCGAGTGTCAGGAGTACAAGACGCAGGTGTCGCAGTTCGAGCTCGACCGGTACCTGCCGAGGCTCTGACCGCGACGCGGGCGCATGGAACCTCTCCTCGTCTTCCCCGACCCGGTGCCCCCGGAGCTGGCCCAGTCGCTCGACCTGGCCGGCTACCCGTGGAAGGCCGTCGCCGATGAGTCGGCCCTCGCCGGTGCCGAACCCGAGGACGGCTGGTCGGGCGCCATCATCGTGGCCGCCGACGAGCCCGAGGGTGCCTTCGCCGTGTGCCGGGCGGTGCGCAAGCGGGACCTGCCGCTCGAGCCGCTGCTGGTGCTCATCAGCGGGGCGCAGCTGGCCGACCTGCAGCTGCGCGAGGACCTCTTCGACGACTTCTGCCTCTACCCCTTCCAGCCTCGCGAGCTCGACGCCCGCCTGAAGCACCTCTTCTGGCGCACCGGCCGGGGCACCCGACCGGAGCTGGTCGAGTACGGCGAGCTGCGACTGAACCTCGAGACCTACCAGGCCGCCATCGCCGGGAAGCCCCTCGACCTGACCTACATGGAGTACGAGCTGCTGAAGTTCCTCTCCTCCCACCCCGGCAAGGTGTTCACCCGCGAGACGTTGCTCTCACGGGTGTGGGGCTACGAGTACTACGGCGGTGCCCGCACCGTCGATGTCCACATCCGGCGGCTCCGGGCCAAGCTCGGCGAGGAGCACGCCAACCTCATCCAGACGGTCCGCTCCGTCGGCTACCGCTTCGGCCAGTCCCGCTGGGGCATCTGAGCCGCGAATCAGGTGTTGAGGTCGATGAGCTCTGAGCCCTCGTGGGTGGCCTCGCCGTTGTCCTTCAGGGCCGAGCCGAGGATGGCGGCGACGATGCCGCCGGTCATGGCGATCGACACGGGGATGGCCACGAGGATGATCACCGCGAGGGTGATGGCGCCGAGCATGGCGTCATCCTGCCCCGAGGTGGGCCCAGGCTTCCACCTCCACCAGAGCCCCGAGTGGTAGCTCGGCCACGCCGATGGCGGAGCGGGCCGGGCGGTGGTCGCCGAAGAGCTCCATGTAGAGCTCGTTCATCCTCGGGTAATCGCCGCCGAGATGGCGCAGGAAGACGGTGGTCTTGGTGACGTCGCGCAGCGACGCCCCCTCCGACTCGAGTAGGCCCGACAGGTTGGCGATGGCCTGGCGCATCTCGCCGTCGAGTCCTCCGGTCACGAGCTTCCCGTCCGCGAGGCCGACCTGGCCGGACACCACCAGCCACTCGCCGGCGCGCACGATGGGGGTGTAGGGACCGACGGGCTTCGACATGGCGGACAGTCTGTCAGCGCCAGCGAGCCCCCGTCGGCCAGTCTGTCGGGCAGCCGAGGTGCAGCCACGCGGTGGCCGCCACGGCGACGAAGACGGCAGCCGATCCCCGCACCGGCGGACCGTCGCTCACCACCACCTCCACCTCGATGCGTGGGGTGTCGACGGCGCGCAGCACGCCGAACGAGCGGATGGTGAGGTCGTGGACGACGCCGGCCTCGTCCACCGCCACCCCTTCGGAGCTGATCCACGACAACGCCATGTGGGCCGCTCCGGTGCAGTACGAACGGAGCACGACGTCATCGAGAAGCTCACCGGCATCCACCCGCACTCGCACCACACCGTCCACGATCTCCGCGCTGGCGGTGGCCCCTGAGATCGGGTCGACGACGGGAGCCGCCGCGCCCCGCGCCCCGGCCAGTAGCACGGTGGCCTCAGCCCAGCCGGCGGCCCGGATGGCCGACGAGGTGGGCGGGCCGGCCACGTCAACCTCCTCCACGCGGAGGTACGGAGCCACCGCCGCGACGGCGGCGACGATCCCGGGGGTGCGCACCACCCGCAGCACACCGCGGCCCTCCGCGTCAGCGCCACCCGCCACCGGGGGGCGCTTCGGCCCGCGGCGCACGACGTCCTCACGGTCGAGGAGGACGCGCACGGGACGACCATGGAGGTCGGCCAGCCGCCGAGCCGCATCACCCACCGTCGAGGCCCGCTTGCCCCCGAAGGCGCCGCCGTTGGCGAGCGGCGAGGTGGGGGTGCCCCCGGGGGCACACCAGGACGCATCCGGCTCGAGGTAGGCGGGCTCCACCCACGAGGTGCGCAGCGATGCCGCCCAATCGCCCGGGGGGAGCTCGAGTGGGGGGCGGGCGTCCACCGTCGTGCGCCGTCCCTGCACCTTGCCGGCCGCCCCGCGCGCCTCGGCCAGCGTCTCGCCGACCGCCCAGCCGTCCGCCCCAGCGGCCACCGCCACCAGGGCGTCCAGCGGAGCCGTGTCGTCGGCGAACCCGCCGTGGCCGAGCGCCACCTCCGGCCCCACCACCTGGGGGCCGCCCCCCTCGAGGGTGGCTCGGGCTGTCGCCGCCTCGAGGTTGCGCGGCTGCACGATGTCACCTCCGGTGGCGACATCCCAAGCGTCGAGGATCGTGCGCCAGCCGGTGCAGCGGCAGAGGTGGGCCAAGAGGGCCTGCTCCACCGCGGCGTGGTCGTTCGGCGCGGTGTCCTTGGCCCGCAGGCCCTCGAGTCGGCACACGATGCCTGGTGTGCAGAAGCCGCACTGGCTCGCACCGGTGGCGCAGAACGCGTCCGCCCAGCGGTCGCGCACCTCGGCGGGGAGCCCATCGGCGGTGGTGATGGAGCGACCGACCACCCGGCGCGCCGGGGTCACGCAGGCCACGCGAGGCTGTCCGTCCACCAGCACGGTGCAGCAGCCGCACTGGCCCTGGGGGCTGCAACCGTCTTTCGGGGAGCGTAGGCCCAACGTCTCCCGCAGCACCTCCAGCAGCGAACCGCCACGGTCGGGCACCTCGACCTGCTGCCCGTCGACCTCCAGCTGCAGGATGGGTTGCTGACCATGGTCGACCATGGGTCGGAGGATAGGTTCGCCGGGATGCGCTCCCGTCCGGTGGTCTCCGTCTCCCGCCGTCAGTTCCTCGTCGGCAGCGGCGCGGCGGCCGGCGCAGTGCTGCTCGGGGCCTGCGGCGGCGAAGAGTCCGGAGGCGGTGACGAGCCTCCCACCACCCCGGCCACGGGCGGTCTGGCCCTCGTGCAGTTCTTCGGCGGCCTGCCCATGCTGGTGGCGGGCGCGGAGGTGCGGACCCCTTTCGGGGTGGCCGACGCCGAGGGCCTGCTCCCGGCGGACCGCACACCCGAGGAGCTCACCGTCACGATCCTCGGCCCCGATGGAGCCACCGTGGTCGAGCCCGTCGACGTTCTCCGTCACGCCGAGGGCCTGCCCAACGGCTACTACCCGCTGCGCTTCACCGTTGAGCGGCCCGGCATCTACACCGGCCGCACCGAGGTGGATGGCGAGGCGGTGGAGATGGCCATCAAGGTCGATGCCGCCGCCGACGTCACGGTGATCCAGGTGGGGGCGATGCTGCCGGCGCTCGTGACGCCGACGACCGGCGATGCGCAGGGAGTCGACCCGATCTGCACCAACGATCCGGCGTGCTCGTTGCACGACGTGAGCGTGGCCGATGCCCTGGCGGAGGCCCGGCCCATTGCACTGCTCGTCGCCACGCCCGCCTTCTGTCAGATCGCCATCTGCGGCCCGGTGCTCGACGTGCTCCTCGGCGTGGCCGACGACCACCCGGAGGTGCGGTTCCTGCACGCGGAGGTCTACGCCAACCCGCAGCAGGACCTCGACGTGAAGACGCCGGTGGTCGACGGGCTCGGCCTCTCCTTCGAGCCGTGCCTCGTGCTGGTGGGCAGTGACGGTCGGGTGGTGGATCGCCTCGACACCATCTACGACGCGCAGGAGCTCAGTGAGGCGCTTGCCCGTCTCGACTGATTACCGCCGACTACCGCGGCGATCAGCTGAAGGACTTGCCGCAACCGCAGCTGCGCTGGGCGTTCGGGTTCTCGATGGCGAACCCCGCGCCCTGGAGGCCGTCCTTGTAGTCGAGCGTGGCGCCCTGCAGCAGCTCGGCACTCGACGCGTCGACCACGACGCGAACACCCGAGTAGTCCACGAGGTTGTCGTCATCAGCCACATCCGAGTCGAAGAACATCTCGTAGCTGAAACCGGAGCAGCCGCCGGGACGGACCGCCACGCGCAGGGCCAGGTTCGGCTCGCCCTCGGCTGCGATCAGATCCTTGACCTTCGTGGCGGCAGTGTCGGTGAGCGTGATCACGAGTGGGCCTCCTGCAGGACCTGGGCGTCGACAGGCATGCTACCGGGGTGTGAGCGCGATCTCGACCTGGCACGGCGTGCGGTCGGCCAGATCGTGGAAGTCGAGCACCCGGCCGTCGCCCCGGGCGTCCACGAATCCTTCCACGAGGCCGCGGTGCAGGCTGCACACAAGGTCGGGGTTGGCCTCCGCCAGCTCCCGGAACGGACAGCGCGTGAAGGCGATGGTGGCGCCGTGGTCGTCGACCACCGACTCCGGGTCGAAGCCGAGGGCGGCCAGCTCGGCGGTGAGGGCATCAGCACAGGTGCCCGCAGTGGAGCGATGGGCGGCGGCGGCGGCGCCCTGCGCCCGGCCGGCGTCCACCGCGTCGGCGTGGGGGACGTCGGCGGCGGCGGCCAAGCGCAGCAGCATGCGGGCCAGGACCGGGAAGGCGGGCGGTTCGAACCCGAGTGAGGGGGCGTCGGCGGCCAGCGAGTACCGGTGCTGTGGGCGACCCACGGTGCCCTGGGCGTCGCTGACCACCTCGAGGAGTCCGACCTCACGCATGCGGTCGAGGTGGGGACGCACCGTGTTGGGGTGCAGCCCGAGGCTGTCGGCGATCTGCGCGGTGGCAAGCGGCATGGGCGCCCGAGCCAGCTCTAGGTAGATGGCATAGCGGGTGTTGTCGCCCAACGCCTTCAGCAGCTCGAGGCGCGGCGCATTGGGAGAGGGGACCAGCTCGCTCATGACCTCGTGGAGTTTACACGGGTGAGGCCGGTATAATCCGGGGCGTGGCCGAATCGCTCCTGCCGACCTCCGAGGACGTGATGGCGGTCCTGCGGGGGGTCATCGATCCGGAGCTGGGCAGCGACATCGTTGAGCTGGGCATGGCCAAGGGTGCTCTCGTGGAAGCGGACGGAAACGTCATCGTCACCATCGCCCTCACCACCTCCGGCTGCCCCCTGCGAGCGCAGATCCAGCGGGACGTGCGCGCCCGAGTCGGGTCGCTCCCCCGAGTCACCCACGTGAAGCTCGACTGGACGGAGATGAACCAGGAGGAGAAGTCCTCCGCCATGGCCAAGGCGCGGTGGAACGTGTCCCAACGCCCCGAGGACACCGCCCTGGCGCCCACCACCAAGGTGGTGCTGGTGGCCTCCGGCAAGGGCGGCGTGGGGAAGTCGTCGGTCACGGTGAACCTGGCCGCCGCCCTCGCCGCCACCGGTCTCACCGTGGGCGTGCTCGACGCTGACATCTGGGGGTTCTCCGTCCCCCGCATGCTCGGCGTGACGGGTCGCCTGGCCGGCGAGGAGCGCGACGGGAAGAAGCTGATGATCCCCCACGAGCGGGTGGTGGGCGACGGGTTGCTGCGCATCATCTCCATGGGGTTCCTGGTGGAGGATGAGGAGCAGGCGCTCATGTGGCGGGGCCTCATGCTGAACCGGGGCGTCACCCACTTCCTGCAGGACGTCGCCTGGGGCGAGGACCTCGACTACCTCTTCATCGACATGCCGCCGGGTACCGGAGACGTGCAGATGGGTGTGGCCAAGCTGCTGCCGCGCGCCGAGGTGCTCGTGGTCACCACGCCCGCCCGAGCCGCTCAGAAGGTGGCCAGCCGGGCGGTGTCGATGGCTCGAAAGAGCTTCCTGCGGGTAGCCGGCGTGATTGAGAACATGAGCTCGTTCACCTGTGAGCACGGCACCGTCTACAACCTGTTCGGCGAAGGGGGCGGGGCCGAGCTGGCCGTCGACGCCGGCGTGCCGCTGCTCGGTCAGATCCCCCTCGAGCGGGCGGTGTCCACCGGCGGCGACGACGGCGAGCCGGTGGTGTTGGGGGAAGGCGCCGCCGCCGATGCCTTCCGGGCCATCGCGGAGCGCATCCTCACCGAGGCCATCCCGCCCGCCGAGATGGCCGGCTGCAGCGCCCGGATGCTCGACGCCGCCGTCGCCGCCCTCGACCAGCTCGACGCCTGATAGCCCGACGCCATCTGTGGACGCTGAGCACCGCATGGCGGTGTTCAGCGTCCACAGAACGGGTCAGCGTAGGTGGGGCACGTCGTCGCTGAGCCAGTAGGCGTCGTGGTCCTCGATGACGAGGAGCTCCTCCCACTTGACCCCGATGTCACCGCGGGCCAGGTGCGGCTCGACCGCCCAGAGACCGGGCGCCGGCGGATGGTCCGAGATGCGCTGATCGGCCCAGGTGGGAGCGGGACTGCCCTCGGTCTGGGCGGCGGCGATCCCCTCGATGAACCACCCGAGCACGGTCATGTCGAAGCCGCTCGGGTCCGGCGGTGGGAGCTGGCTCGGATCGGTGATGCGCACGACTCGGTGCCCCAGCACTCCCTCAGGGTGCAGCTGGTGGCAGTTGCGATCACCCCGGCCGGTCATGTCCGCGTCCACGACCTTGGCGGTCTCCCGGAACGTCGCGCCTGCACGGACGGCATCGAGGATCGAGGCGCGGTACGTGAGGTCGTCGGCCATGGCGGCGGCATGGGCCGCGCTCGGGGTGGCGCTCCAGGACATCGACGTGTCGACGACGTACCCGTCGAAGATCGGTGATGCGTCGAGGACGACCGCATCGCCCGCCTGCAATACCTGGTCGGTCGGGAAGAAGGACTGTGTGTTCCATGGCTCGGGGAGCGTGGTGCGCGCACCGAAGACGGCGACCGGCAGGTGGAAGAATCGGTAGGCGCCCTCGCGTCGGTAGGCCTTCATGGCCAGGCGGGTGGCATCTCGCTCTGTCACCCCGGGCGTGAGCTGCGCGGCCACCTCGCTGAGCACCGCATACGACACGGCCTGCCAGCGGCGGAACTGGTCGAGCTGGCCGTCGGTGAAGCTCTCGTACTCGATCACCGGGCCGCGCCGGATCCGGGCTCGCCGGCCGAGAAGCCGACGCCGGCCGCCTCGAGCAGCGACCGCACCTCTGGGCCGCCGCTGGCGACGACCTGGGCGCCGACATCGGGGGTGTACTCGACCTCGGTGATGCCTTCGGCCCCCCCGCACACCAGGGCGAGTAGGTACGCCGTGCGTTCGCCGACGTTCTCGAAGCGCCGCACGACGCGGGGAGGCACGGCGATGGTGTCGAAGCGCCCGAGCTCGACGGCGTGCTCGCCGTGGTCGCCCCACTCGATGCGGAAGTCGCCCTCGAGCACGAAGAAGACCTCGTCGGTCGTGTGGTGGGCATGGAGGGCCGGGCCGTCACCGGGATCGACCTCGCAGACGGTCATCGACACGCCATCAGGGCCGTGCATGGCGAAGTTGAACACCGGCGAATCCGAACCCTCCGGTCCCATGATCGGGTAGAGCGCCCGCGGGATCAGCAGCTCGGTGACGACGGCCGGCACCCCTCGTTCGCGGCCGGAGCGGTTCGACGGCACGACGCCATCGGAACCGCACGATCCGCGCCTCCATCGCCTCTTGTGTGACATCGATCGTCTCCATGGGTCTCCTTCTCAGGCGCCGCTCGGGTGACCGATGGCGGCTAGGAACTGTTGGGTGAGCCGGGTCGAGAGCTCGGCTTGGCTGAGCGGGAAGCGGCTGGGGTCGACGCCATCGAGAGCCCACTCCTGCTGGAGGACGGCGACGGTGCACCGCCAGGCGAAGTCGATGTCTTGCTCCGCGGTGGCGTGAGGCGCGGTGAGGCGGGGAATGAGCCAATGGGCGACGCGCTCGCTCCCCGCTCGGATGAAGGCGGCGGCTCGCTCGTTGGTCTCGTCGTCGCCGGCGACCAGGACGGCGCGGAACACGTGGGCGTGGTCATGGGCGAAGGCCAGGAGACCCTCGATGAGGGCGGCCACGACGCCCTCCACTGATGCCGGGCCGCTCGACCCGTCGTTGCCGAGGGCGTCGAGCTGGGTGATGGCATCGCCGATCACCCGTTCGTGCAGCGCCAGGACCAGGGCATCCTTGCCATCGAAGCGGGCGTAAACCGAGGTGATCGACAGGTGCGCTCGGTCGGCCACGTCCTGCACGGTCACCCTCGACAGCGGGCGCTCCGCCAGCAGCGCCTCGAAGGCATCGAGGGCGGCCCGCTGGGCCCGCCGGCTGCGGTCTTGGCGCGGCGGACGCACGCGAGTGAGCTCGCTGTACACGTCGGCGGAGGCCACGACCGGATTGTAACTGTAGCGGGACTACAGTTACAATCCGGCCATGCGGTTGTCGGCGGCGCACTGTGGTGACATCGACGTGGACGTCCGGATCCTCGAGGGCCCCGACGAGCCGGGCGGCATGCGGCTGGTGCCGTCGATGTGCTTCGTCATCGAGCACGGCGACCACATCGTGGTCTGGGACACGAGCATGCACCCGCACGTCTGCGAGGACGCGGTCGGCTACTGGGGGCCAGTGGCGGAGCTCTTCTCGATCCCGCACTTCACCGCCGAGGACACCCTCGTGGCCCGGCTGGCTCTGCTGTCGATCGAGCCCGGCGACGTCACCCACGTCGTCAACTCGCACCTGCACAACGACCACTGCGGCATGAACCGGTTCTTCCCCAACGCCACGGTGCTGGCTCGGCAACGGGAGCTTGATCACGCCGTCGGCGTCATGGACGACCCGATGAGTGGCTACGTGCGCAACGACTTCTGCGGGGACCAGCAGCGCCTCGAGGTGTTCGACTACGACGATCGCTTCGACCTGCTGGACGACGGGCGGCTGCAGCTGTTGTCCACCATCGGCCACACGCCGGGGCACCAGAGCCTCCTCGTCACCTTCGCCTCGGGTCGCGCGTTCGCGCTCAGCGGCGACGCCGTCTACAACCAGGCCCAGCTCGAGGAGCGCCGCCCTCCGGGGCTGGTGGTCGACGCCGCCATGGCGACCAGCAGCGTCGGGCTGCTCGCTGACCTGGCCGATGGCGGGGCCACGGTCCTCATCCCCCACGATCCCGCTTTGTGGGCCGACGCCCCGCCGGTGGCAACGGTCTGGGAGGAGTCGTGATCGTCTTCGTCCACGGCAATCCCGAGACGGCGGCCATCTGGGCCAAGGTGCGGGCGGCCATCGACCGGGAATCAATCGCACTGTCGCTGCCCGGCTTTGGCTGCGCCCGCCCGGAGGGTTTCGGCGCCACCAAGGACGACTACGTCCGCTGGCTCCTGGGTGAGCTCGACCAGATCGAGGGGCCCATCGACCTCGTCGGCCACGACTGGGGAGGCGGGCTCACCTACCGCGTGGCCACCGCCCACGGCGACCGGGTCCATTCCTGGGTGGCCGACATCGGCCACATCTTCCACCCACGGTACGAGTGGCATGTGTTCGCCAAGCTCTGGCAAACCCCGGGCGAGGGCGAGGCCTTCATGGAGAGCCAGAACGCCTCGTCGCCCGAAGAGCGAGCACCGATCTTCGAATCGATGGGCGTCCCCCACGACGACGCGCTGGAGATGGCGTCGGCTGCCGACGCCACGATGGCGAGCTGCATCCTCGACCTCTATCGGTCGGCCCTGCCCAACCCGCACCACGACTGGGGGCCGTGGGCACCCACGAGCGCCCCGGGTCTCGTCCTCGATCCGACCGACGACGCCCTCGGCGACGCGGTGCTGGCCCGCGAGGTGGCTGACAGCCTCGGTGCCCGCTTCGAGCGCCTCGACGGCGTCGGTCACTTCTGGCCCTACCAGGCGCCCCAAGTCGGCGCGGCCGCCCTCGAGTCGTTCTGGAGCTCGCTTCCGAGCTGACCGGCGCTAGGTCCCTGACCAGTCGCCGTCGAGGGCGGCGCCCAGGGCCTGCCCCTCGTCGGCCAGCTTCCGCAGGTGGGCCCAGACGGTGGCGGCGGCCATGGGCACGAGCTCGTCGGCGATGTCGGTGTAGAGCTGTTTGACGACGGCGTCGATGGTGGTGGTGCCGGCTGCCTCGAGGGTGGCGAGGATCTGGGCCTCGCGCATCGCCCGGTGCTCGAGGTACTCGTCGACCTTGTCGGCGGGCTTGTCGATCAGGTGGCCGTGGCCGGGGGCGATCGACCGGAGCCGGGGCCGCAGGCCCTTGAGGCGCTGGAGCTGTTCGAGGTAGGCGGCCATGTCGCCGTCGGGAGGGCGGATGACGACGGTGGAGCCCTCCATGATGTGGTCGCCGGAGAAGAGCATGCGCTCCTGTTCGAGCAGGAAGCACAGATGGTTCGAGGCGTGCCCGGGGGTGTGTAGCGCCCGCAGCACGAACTCGGTGGCCTCGATGCGATCGCCGTCGCCCATGCTGCGGTCGATCTCCAGGCCGTCGCGGCTGTCGAAGGCGAGGACTTCGGCGCCGGTGCGCTCCTTGAGCCCGGCGACACCTGGGAAGTGGTCGACGTGCGTGTGGGTGCAGGCGATCCAGCGGATTCGGTCGCCGCCGCAGCCGGCGATGGCGTCGAGGTGCTCGGCGTCGTCGGGGCCCGGGTCGATCACCACGATCTCGTCGATGCCTACGAGGTAGGTGTTGGTGCCCGGTCCGGTCATCATCCCCGGGTTGTGGGCCACGATGCGTCGCACGAGCGGGCTGAGCGCGCTGGCCACGCCGTGCACGATCGGCTTCGGTTGGGGGACCTCGGGGTCGTCGATGGGATCGGTCATGCAGGTCCTCGGTCGGCACCCGCGCTGGTGAGGTCATGGGCGGCCAGGAGCTCGTCGCACGTGGCGAAGCCACCGATGTCGGTGAGGCTGGAGATTGTGGGCCAGATCATGGCGAAGTCGCCGGCCTCGTGGCGGGTCAGGGCGTCCACCGGCCGCACCCACTCGCTGCCGATGAGCTCTTCGTCGTCGTGCACGTAGGCCTGGCCCTCCGGCGCCCGGGCCAGGAAGAACCGGGTGTCGAACCGCTTGGGCTCCCCTTCCGGTGTGATCCAGTGCGAGAAGTAACGCACCTGGTCGACGGCCAGCACCAGCTCCTCGGCCAGCAGCACCTCCACCAGCGAGCGGGTGCCGGCGTGCACCGCTCGGCGGTGCACGCCGAAGCGGGCTTCCACCTCGGTGTGGTGGTCGACGCGCACGGGCTCGCCATCCGCTCTGCGAGCCAGCAGCACGCCGGCCTCCTCGAAGCTCTCCCGTATGGCGGCCACCCAGAAGGCCCGGCCGCCGCTCGGTACGCCGAGCCGGGTGGACGCCTCGGCATCGCTGAGGCCCGGGCAGAGGGCATCGAGGTCGGTGGCGCGGTCGGTGGCATCCACGACGCCGCCCGGGAACACGTGCACGCTGCCAAAGGCAGTGCGAGGGTGGCGCCGGAGCATGAACACCTCGAGGGGCCGATCGGCATGGTCGCCGTCCCGCACGAGCATCACCGTGGCTCCGTCGCGCAAGGGGACGGCCGAGGTCATCGATCGAGGCCCGGCCGGCCGGGCGGGTCCTCCCAGCCCTCCACGTCCCAAACGTCGCCGGTGGCCTGCGTGTTCTGCCCCCGGCCCGTCGGTACCGAGCTGACCACTCGCAAGAGCCCGCCGCCAGCGCGGATGCGCCGCAGCACGATGTTGCGCACCACGGCGCGGGTGGGGGGCAGCAGGAGCAGGATGGCGAAGAGGTCGGACAGGAAGCCGGGCGTGATCATGAGGGCACCGGCGAAGAGCACCAGCGCCCCGTCGACGAGCTCGCCCGAGGGGACCTTGCCCGCCCGCACGGTGCGCTGCAGGCGGTTCAGCACGCCCAGGCCGGCGACCCGGGCCAGCCACGCCCCCACGAAGCTGATGGCGATGAGCAGGAGGATCGTCTCGGGGATCCCGATGCCCCCCGCCACCTGCACGATCACGTAGAGCTCGGCGATGGGGACCACGAGGAACACCAGCGCCAGCAGGAGGAACATCAGGGCAGCCTACCGTCGGGCTACCGTCTCCCCGATGGCGACCGAGGAGCCCTCCGGAGCGGGCTTCTGGAAGCGGATCATGCCCACCACCGCGCTGGGTCTGGCGGGGGCGTTGTTCTGCGCCAGCATCGCGTCGGCGTTCACCGGTGCGGTGCTCTACGCCTTCTACGAGTACCGCCTGGGCCAAACCGAGGACCGGGTCGACGCCTTCGAAGCTGGCTTCGAGGACGAGGTCAACGCCGCCGTCGAACGGATCGGCACCGAACGTGACGACGCCGTCGGCCAGGTGCAGAACCAGCTCGACGACCTCGAGAAGTTCGCCGCCAGCGGTGAGACCCTTCAGGGCCTGCTCGAGGCAACAGCACCCTCCGTGTGGTTCGTGGTGACGCGCGACGAAGCGGGCCAGCCCTCCGTGGGCTCGGCCTTCGTGGTGTTCGCCGACGCCGAGCAGTCGTTCCTGCTCACCTCCTACAACGCGGTGCGGGCCAACACGCAGGAGCCGGCTCCGGGCATCACGATCCGCAAGGGCAGCGAGGAGCTTCCCGTCACCCTGACCGCCTGGGACCCTCCCAATGACCTTGCCCTGCTCACGGTCGGCCGCCCCAGCCTCCCAGCGCTCAGGTGGGCACCCACCGATCCACCCGCCCAGGTCGGCGACCGTGTGTTCGTCGTGTCAGGGCTCGGTGCGTCGGGCGGATCGATCAGCCAGGGCTTCGTAGCCGACGCCTCCGGCAACGGCATTCAGCACGACTCGCCGGTGGGGGCCGCCTTCCAAGGAGGCCCGCTGCTCAACTCGGCCGGCGAGGTGCTGGCGGTGGCCAGTCGGGCCTACTCCCCGCTCGGGTTCGCGCCAGAGGCCGTGTTCTTCGGCGTCCCCGTGCGCAACGCGTGCGCCACCGTCATCCGTTGCCCTGACGACCAGAGCCAACCCGGGTAGAGCCGGCAGACAACTCAGTTCAGGAAACCGCCGCTGGTCGTGGTGGTCGTGGTGGGTGCAGTGGTCGTGGTGCTGGGCGCGGTGGTGCTGGGCGCGGTGGTGGGAAGGTCGGCCTCGGGGATGCCGACGTCCTCCACGTAGCCGCCGGTGGCCGGCCCGCCGGCGGCGTACATGCGCGGGCCTGGCTCGAAGCCCCGGCGTTGGCGGATCTTGGCGGCGTCGGGCACCGCCTCGATGGGCGCGGGCTCGCTGAACTCCGTGATCGGGACGCCACGCAGCGCCGCCCGCATGAACTGCTGCCAGAGGCGAGCCGGGTGGGTGCCGCCGGTCACCGCCCGCACGCCCTTGATGTTCCTGAGCTCCTTGGTGGTCTCGATCGTCTTGTTCTCGTAGCCGATCCACACTGAGGTCGACAGCGTCGGCGTGTAGCCCACGAACCAGGCGTCCCGGTTGTTCTGCGTGGTACCGGTCTTGCCGGCGGCGGGTCGATCGAGGCCACGGCCGGCGGCGGTGCCGTTGGTGAGCACCCCCTGCAGCACACCGGTGACGTTGTCGGCCACGTCCTCGGCCAGCACCCGGGTCGGCTCGGGAGCGGAGTTGTCAATGATCACGTTGTCGTCGCCGTCGGTGACTCGTAGCACGGGGGTGGGCTCGGCCCGGAGGCCACGGGCCGCAAAGACGCCGTAGGCCGACGCCATGTCGAGGGGTGATACGGACTCGGCGCCCAGGGCCACGCTGGCGCAGTGCACCGCGGGGTCATACTCCCGAACGCCGGCCAGTCCCAGGCTGCGGGCCAGGGCCATGGTCTTGTCCACGCCGACATCGAGGATGAGGCGGGTGAACACCGTGTTGATGGACTTGGCGGTGGCCGTGCGCAGGTCGACGGTGCCGAAGCCCGATCCCTCGTAGTTCTCCAGGACGGTCGTGGTGCCCGCCGGCCCGGGGCAGGCCTCCGACACGTCGTGATCCCTGCCTGAGTAGGGCGCATCGGGAGTGATCCCTTCGGCGAAGGCCTGGGCCAGCACGAAGGGCTTGAACGCAGAGCCAGTCTGCCGGCCAGAGCCGCCGCCCTTCGCGCCGAGGGCGTAGTTCACCTGGTCGGTGGCGAAGTCGCGGCCGGAGACGAAGGCCCGAACGTATCCGCGCTGTGGCTCCACCGAGACCAGCGTGGTGCGCAGGTCCGGCTCGGTGCCATCGAGGAACTCAGCGATCTGCTCGCGGGCGACGCCCTGCAAGGTTGGGTCGAGAGTGGTCTCGATGCGAAGGCCACCCTGGTAGATCTGGTCGACCCCGCCGGGGAGGTGCTCGGCCAGCCAGCGCGACACGTAGTCGGTGAAGTAGGGGTCGGCGGACTGCTGCACCTCGGGTGGGTAGACGAGCGCCACCGGGCCGAGGGGCGGGCCCTGCGACTCCAGCCACACCGGCTGGTACACAGCGACGCCGAACTCCTCGTCGGTGATCATCTCCTCCTCGAGCATCGCCCGCAGGACGGTCTGGCGCTTGTCCTCCGCGGCCGCCGGATCCACGCGCGGGCTGTAGCGGCTGGGCGCCGGGATGAGCCCGGCCAGGAGAGCCGACTCCGAGAGGGTCAGCTCGCTGACTGGCTTGCGGAAGTACGTCTCGGCGGCGGCGCCGACCCCGTAGGCCCCTTCGCCCAGGTAGATGATCGACAGGTACTCGAAGAGGATGTCGTCCTTGTCGACCTGGCGGTCGAGCTGGCTGGCCAGGACCGCCTCGCGGATCTTGCGGGGGATCGACCGTTCGTTGCCGGTGAGGGTGTTCTTCACAAGCTGCTGGGTGATGGTGGAGCCTCCCTGGCTCGCCCCCCGTTCGCGGACGTCGGCCAGCAGCGCCCGCATGGTGGCCCGTACGTCCACCCCGCCGTGGGAGTAGAAGCTCCGGTCTTCCGCCGCGATCACTGCCTGCTTCAGTGACTCGGGGATGTCCTCCTTGCCGACCGGGATGCTCGTCTCGAACTGCTTGAAGGTGCCGATCTCGTTCCCGGCGGCGTCGTACACGCGGCTGATCTGGGACGGAGAGGGAGGCGTGCGCTCCGGCAGGTCGGCGGGCAAGGGGAGGAACAGGTACGCGCCCAGCATCACCCCGGCCGATGTCAGCGGGGTGAGCACGGCCACGATCAGGACGGCGAGGCCTGACTTTAGGAACCAGCGCACAGCGGGTTCATTCTCCTCCGTGGGCCGCGTCCCTGCTGTGCGCCCGCCATGCGAGCCGGAGGCTGGTCAGTTGTTGCGGGAGCTGGCCTGCTTGCGCTCAGCCTCGTTGAGGCCACCCCAGATCCCGTGGGGCTCGCGGATGCGGATGGCGTAGCTCAGGCAGGGCTGGCGGACGGGACAGGTGGTGCAGATGTCCTTGGCCCGGTGCTCCCGCTCCAACTTCTCATCCTTGCGCTCGAAGTGGGCGGGTGGGAAGAACACCTCAGCTTGTGGGCCCCGGCACGCAGCCTTCATCTGCCAGGCCTCGTCGACACGCTGTGCACTCACGTGGCATCCCCCTTTTGGGGCGACCCTACAGGCGTCTCTTTCACAGAAACAAGGGTCAAACATCCGCGAGCGGAGCACACAGGATCGCGAACACTCCCAGGTCAGGGCCGGATGGGCGCTGTTCGATACCGGCATCCACGGTTGCATGGACACCGGATGAACGGCACCAATCCCTTCTATGGGGTATGTGTGCTCAGCGACCTTCGCGTTGCTCCTCGGCCGCGGCAGCTAGCGGTTCGACCTCGAGCAGGAGACCGTCGATGGACACCACCCGCACGGCTTGGGCCGCTCCAATCGGGGTGGCCCGGTTGGTGCGGGCCCGCCACGGTGCATCGCGGACGGTGACGATGCCGTCGGGCGCCACCGCCCCGACGGCGGTGCCGATCTCGCCCACCATCCACTCCCGCCCGATGGTCGGGGTGGAGAACCGGCTGCGCACCATTCCTGGCATCCCCGCGAGCATGGCGACGGCCATGCCCGCGATCGCGACGAGCAGTGTGATCCAAGACAGTGACAAGCCGTCATAGAGGGCCACCGAGCCGACCGCGAAGGCCGTGGTGGCGATGCCGCTCCACACACGGGGCACGCCGGTCTGCACGTCTATGGCGTAGCCGAGCATGGCGAACAGGATCAGGCCGATGCCCAGAGGGTTGGTGGGCAGGGCGGCCAGGCCGTAGCAACCAAGCACGAGGGACCCGGCGCCCACCAGTCCGGCCACCCCCACCCCGGCGGTGAAGAGCTCAAAGAGGATCAGGGCGAGCCCGATCACGAAGAGCAGGTAGGCGACGGGCGGGCTCGACACGGTGTGCATGAGCTGGCCGCCGAGGGGGAGCTGGGCGAAGCGAGCCTGGGTGACCGGCTGGCGGCCGCCGTCGACGACCTCGCTCTCCACGCCGTCGAGGTTCACCACGAACTGGCCGATGATCGGGGTGGCGTTGTCGACCAGGCCGAGGTCAACGGCGTCGCCGGCGCTCACCTTGTCACCCACTGCTGCGTTGCCCCCGAGGGTGCCGTCGCCGAGAAGGGTGCGGGTGATCTCCACCCGGCTGCCCGGCGCCACGCCCACGACACGGGCGGCGGCGAGCACGGCGGTGGCCTCGCCGGAGGCCTGGCTGCCAGAGGGCCCGACCCATACGTCCACAGGCACCTCAGACTCGCGGATCCGCTCCACGAGCCGGTCGAGGCGGGTATCGTCCACCACGGCGCCGCCGCTGTTGAGCTGGAGCACGAGGGCGATCGCCCCCTGCTCCTCGGCCCTGGTGATCTGTGCATCCACGAAGTCGACCAGCACGTTGTCGAGGAGGCCACTGACCTCGATCACCGCCACATGGCCCTCGTCGTCGGCCTGCACGGGGGCCGCTCCGACGGCGTTGCTGCTGTGCAGCAGGAGCACACCCAGGAGTACGAGGGCCAGACCCGTCCTGGGTAGCGTCATCGACCGTGGACCCGACTCGCTTCTTTGCAGCATCTCGGCTGCTCATCGTGGCCGGGAAGGGCGGCGTGGGCAAAACGGTGGTCAGCGCGACCATCGCCCGGGCCGCCGCTCGAGTGGGGCTGTCGACGCTCGTCGTCGAGGTGGAAGGCAAGTCCGGCCTGGCCACGATGTTCGGTCAGCAGGGCCTCGACTACGACGAGACGGTGCTCTCCGCCGGCGGCGGTCGGGCTGGGGACGGGGAGGTGCGGGCCCGCACGCTGACCCCTGACGAAGCCCTGCTGGACTACCTGCGCGACCATGGGCTCTCGCGCATCTCGAAGCGCCTGGTGTCCTCCGGTGCTCTGGACGTGGTGGCCACGGCGGCGCCGGGCATCAAGGACATCCTCGTCCTCGGCAAGGTGAAGCAGCTGGAACGGGCGGCGGCCACCGACCTACTCGTGCTCGATGCCCCGGCCGCCGGCCACGCCATCACCTTTCTGCAGGCGGCCCGTGTCTTGCTCGACACCGTGCGGGTCGGCCCGATCAATGCCCAGGCGCGCGAAGTGCTCGAGATGCTCACCGACCACGCTCGTTGCCGGGTGGTGCTGGTCACGCTGCCCGAGGAGACGCCGGTGAACGAGCTCGTCGATACGGCCTTCAACCTCGAAGATCGTGTCGGCGTGGGTCTCGGCCCTGTGGTGGTCAACGGTCTCTACGACGATATCCCGGGACTGCATGCCGAACCGGCGGCGGCGGCTGAGACCGCCGGCACCGCGTTGCGCAAGGGTGAGGCGCAGGCGCTGCGGGCCGCGGCCGCGTTCCGATCCGACCGGATGGAGCTCCAGGCGGAACAGGTGGCGCGCTTGGCCGACCGGTTGCCGCTGGCCCAGATCCGGTTGCCGTTCGTGTTCACGACCGAGATCGGTCCCGACGAGCTGGACCTCCTCGCCGCCCGGTTCCTGGCCGAGGTCGACGCTCTCCCGGAGGTGGTGTGATGGCGCCGCCGCCGGGTCCGTCGCTGCGCCAGCTCGTGGACGAGCGCCGCATCCTCGTCTGCTGCGGCTCGGGTGGGGTGGGCAAGACCACCACCGCGGCCGTGCTCGCCCTCGAGGCGGCGCGCTCGGGGCGACGCGCGGTCGTCGTCACCATCGATCCGGCCAAGCGCCTCGCCGACGCCCTCGGCCTCGAAGGGCTCACGGGCACGCCGAGCAAGATCGAAGGCGACTGGCCGGGCGAGCTCTGGGCCCTCATGCTCGACACCAAGAGCACCTTCGACTCCCTGGTGGCGGCCAACGCGGCCACCCCGGAGCAGGGCCAGCGCATCCTGGAGAACCGCTTCTATCGGAACATCTCTGGCGCCCTGTCGGGCACCCAGGAGTACATGGCGATGGAGAAGCTCTACGAGCTGCACCAGCGCCAGGACTTCGACCTGGTGGTGGTGGATACGCCTCCCACCCGCAACGCCCTCGACTTCATCGATGCCCCCCGGCGGCTGTCGCGCTTCCTCGATCACCGCTTGTTCCGCATGATCACCGCGCCCGGGCGCGGCCTGGCGCGTGCGGTGAACGTGGCCGCCCAGACCTTCCTGCGCGCGGTGGCCAAGGTGGTGGGGGCCGAGGTGATCGACGATGCCGTCGCGTTCTTCCAGGCCTTCGAGGGCATGGAGGAGGGCTTCAAGCAGCGGGCCGACGCGGTGTTGCAGCTCCTTTCGGACGACGACACCGCCTTCGTGCTCGTCGCCTCTCCCCGTCGGGACACGATCGACGAGGCGCGGTTCTTCGCCGAGAAGCTGGCCGAGGCCGACATCACGGTGCGGGCGCTGATCGTCAACCGCATGCACCCGGCCTTCGGCGACGGCCTGGCCGAGGCCGCTCGCGAGCGGGCGACGACCCTGGATGGCACCGAGATCGGCGGCCTCTACGCCAACCTGGCCGAGTTTCAGCTGGTCGCTTCCCGCGAGGAGGAGCACCTGGCCGGCCTGGCCGAAGCCGTCGCCCCCGCCCCGGTGGTGCGAGTGCCCTTCCTGTCCACCGACGTCCACGACATCCAGGGCCTCACCGAGGTGGCATCACACCTGCTCTGACTGCAGGATCAGGTGGCGGGGCGCGCGTCCGCCAGGGCGGCGGCGGCGTCCTCGACGCTCCCGGTGACCGAAACGATGCGGTCGAACCCGGTCGTATGAAGCAGGCGGGTGAGGGTGGGACGGCTGCAGGCGACGGCCACGTCGCCCCCGGCCTCGCGCGCCCGTCGGATGCCGCCGATGAGCGCACCCAGGCCGGCGGAGTCCATGAACGGCACGGCGGACAGGTCGATGAGCAGGTACTTCTTGCTGGCCAGGCCCCCGAGGGCCTCCCGGAACTGGTTCACGGTGTAGGCGTCGAGCTCGCCCACGGGGCGGCACAGGGTGTAGTCGGTGGAGTCCTCCACCTCGATGTCGAGCACACGTCCTCCAAGGGCCGATGGTTCGGCGTCGCGCAAGGGTAGTCAGCCCGGCCCGGGTTCCGCCCCGGTGTCGGCCGCTAGCCTCCCGGTCATGACGGAGGTCCTGATCGCCACCGACGCCGATGCCGTGTTCGCCGAGGTGGAGGCCTCCCTCGGCGACGAATCCACCACCGTCGTGCGGGTACGCACCGGTCAGGCGGTAGCCGGCGCCGTCGCCGAGTCCGCCCCCGACCTCGTGGTGCTCGACCTTCAGATCGGCAACATGGGCGGCATCGCCGCCTGCCTGCACCTCCGCCACGAAGCGGGTGACGGTCGCCTCCCCGAGGTGCCGGTGCTCATGCTGCTCGACCGCCAGGCCGACGTCTTCCTGGCTCGACGCTCCGGGGCCGACGGCTGGGTGGTGAAGCCGCTCGACGCCTTCTCGCTGCGCAAGACAGCGACAGCGATCCTCGAGGGCGAGCTCGTCGGCGACGTCAATCACGCTGAGGGCGGCCCCAAGGTGATGCTGTAGCCTCGCCTCTCCCTCCGGGTGGTGGCTCAGCTTGGCAGAGCGCTGCGTTCGGGACGCAGAGGTCGGGAGTTCAAATCTCCCCCACCCGACCAA
>Ga0136633_1000807_pt1 | contig 23659 bp, 27 predicted proteins | sample AntDrymeUQ832206_2_FD_105494 | JGI IMG/M metagenome (GOLD analysis project Ga0136633, IMG submission 105494) | Polar desert sand microbial communities from Dry Valleys, Antarctica - metaG UQ83 (22.06) | ecosystem: Environmental > Terrestrial > Soil > Desert | place: Antarctica: Dry Valley...
CACGGGCTCAAGGATCCCGAATGGGCCCTTGCCGGTGCTCCGCGGCCTCGCCGAGTCCCGGCTGCGATCGAGCCCATCCTCGAGCACCTCGAGCTGCCTTGAACTGCACAGGTTGTGCCACCGGGTACCGTTTCTGTACCGACGGCACAGACTACGTTCCAGTGCCCGGCCGGTCCCCCGAACCACATGAGAGATTGATCGAGCCATGACAGAACAGCAGGTTCAGCCACCTCAGGGCCCCCCGGCGCAGTACGGGCCCCCCGCAGAGACTAACGGGCTCGCCGTCGCTTCCCTGGTGTGCGGCATCCTCGGTGTGGTCTTTCCCTTCATACCGCTCATCCCTTCCATTCTCGCCGTCGTCTTTGTCGGGCGCGGCAAGCGACAGATCGACGCCTCCGGCGGCCTGCAAACGGGTCGAGGCTTGGCCGTAGCCGGTCAAGTCCTCGGCTGGGTCGGAATTGCCCTAGTCCTGGTCGCCATCTTGGGCTTGGTCGCCCTGCTTGCCGTGTCCACGGTGAGCCTCGAGGTCGGCCCCGTGCGGGACCTCCGGTAACAATGCCGGCGACCGTCAGCGTGCGCGTTCCGGCCACGGTGGCCAATCTCGGTCCCGGCTTCGACGCCTTCGGCGTCGCCCTCGACATGCACCTCGAGATCGACCTCGAAACGAGGCGCGACTCGATCGACATCGGGATCGAGGGGGAGGGGGCCGACCAACTTCCAACCGACGAGACCAACCTCGTGATCCGTTCGATGAACGAGTTTTTCGACCAGGTTGCCCGCCGTCCGGCAGGCTACGCGCTTCGCGTCCGAAACCCGATACCGCTGGCGGCGGGTCTGGGCTCGTCGGCAGCCGCCGTCGTCGGGGGTCTCGCGGCGGCGCGGGCGCTGACGGGTCGCAACATCCCCCAGGCGGACATGATCCAGCTTGCCACCGAGATCGAAGGTCATCCCGACAACGTGCTTGCCGCCCTTGTGGGCGGCCTCGTGGTGTGCTATCGGAGCGCCACCGGCGTCCTCAGCCACTACAGAAGCGAGGTGAGCCGCCGCCTGATCCCGGTTCTCGCCGTGCCCCGCGACGGTTTTCCCACGGGAGAATCCCGTCGGGTGCTGCCCGACCAGGTGCGCTTTTCCGACGCCCAGCACACCGCGGCGAGGGCCGGCCTGCTGATAGGCGCGCTGATGACCGGGGGGGGAACGGACGTGCTGGCAGAGGCGATGAGCGACCGGCTTCATGAGCCTCACCGCCTCGCCCTCATGCCGGAAACCGCAGCGGTGCATCAGGAGTTGCGCGCCGCCGGTCTCGCCGTGGCCCTGGCGGGGGCAGGGCCTTCTTTGCTGCTGGTAGTCCCGCGCGTTGAAGTCACCATGCGGAGCGAGCAGATCAGGAGGGTCTGCCGCGCTCGCAACGCGGGTTGGAGGGTATTCGTGAGCGACTGGGAGCCCAAGGGCGCCCAGACCTCTCCCTGAGGCCACCGTGGTCTGAGAGCGCAATGGTGGCTAGTGTGGCGACAGTCGCACGTGAACTACCCAAGTTCGCTGGCTAGAAGTGCGACAGTCGCACCGACAACCACCGAGGAACCGCTCATGGGGAGCATGTTCAGGCCGGGCGGGGCGTGTCCTCCCGGCGCATCTCCGTGGTCTCGGTGCGGCCGTCCCCGGCCGTCGAGGTTCGGTCGTCCCCGGCCGTGGACGTCTCGGCGATCCGCTCCTCTTCCTCCGCTATGACACGACGCTCGAGCTTGGTGTGCCACCGTGACCCCAACCCGCCGCCTAACGCTCCGCCCACAACCATGGCCGCGAGAATGGCAATCCCAAACCCTGCGGAAAGGTCGTAAAGGGCAGAGTCCTGCGTGGGGAGCTGAGCAGGTCTAAAGGGAAGGTTGAGGTTTGCACTGGAACCGAGGGCCCCGACGATCACCGCGACGATCGCGCCGATGATCAAGACGACAAGGGGAACCAAGATTCCGTTGACGACGCCGGCCCCCCTCCCCATGCGGCCGGCTGTGTAACCGCCCCACATGCTCGAGAGGAACCAGGCGACGACGAGGCCGACACCTATTCCTACACCGACCTCCTGCGTAGACCCGAGCTCGGTCGGATTGACATCGGAAGTGGCAAATATGCCTCCCACCAGGGCGGTGAGCAGGAACAACGCGCCGAAGGTGACTACTACTCCCGTCAGGATTCCACCTAGAGAGATGCCCCCCCGAGCCGTGGCCACCGGCCGACGCCCGCTGACCTGTCTGTTAGATTCCGTACGGGTCTCGGTGGACGGATCATCGTTCTGCTCACGTTTCTTGCCGAGCATGTCGAGTACCCCTTTCGTCCTAGAGGCGGTCATTCTTAAAGGCGGCTGCGAGCACAGCTGTTGTTGCGAGTTTCCCCCTATAAGCCTTTTCCTAACCTTTCCAGTTTCTAAGGGAGGCACCGATCCGTTACTTGGCCGTGATCGACGGCGAGCACTATCCACCAGTGACCGAGGCCGCTTTGCGCGAGCTCGAGCAACGGGGCCACGAGATCCTTGCCGCGGTCTTGGTCGGGGGCAAGGAGAAGCTCGCAGCCGAAGGCCTCGATGCGCTCGGGTCGATCCCGGTCAAGAGCGGAGGCGACCCCCGCGATGTGCTGAACCGCGCCCTTTTGGAGCACGACGCCGAGGCCGTGATTGACCTCTCCGACGAACCTGTGCTCGACTACCGCCGGCGCCACGAGCTGGCTGCGCTCACCCTCTATCGGGGCGTGGCCTACGAGGGCGCCGACTTCCTCTTCCGCCCCCCGCCCCGGCCCCGCATCGCCGCCAAGCCGTCGTTGGCGATCGTTGGCACAGGTAAGCGGACAGGCAAGACGGCCGTATCGGGCTTCGCTGCTCGCGCCCTGCACCAGGCGGGACGTAGCCCGGTGATCGTCGCCATGGGCCGCGGCGGTCCCCCCGAGCCGGTCGTTCTGCGCGGCGACGAGATTTCGCTCACCCCTCAGGATCTTATGGAGCTGGCGGACTCCGGAGCACACGCGGCCTCGGACTATGTCGAGGATGCCCTGCTTGGAAGGGTGCCCACGGTCGGTTGCCGGCGCTGTGGCGGTGGGCTTGCCGGCGGCGTGGAGATCTCCAATGTCCCCGAGGGGGTGCGAAAGGCCAACGACCTGCCCGGCGACTTGTTGCTGCTCGAGGGTTCTGGGTCGGCGGTGCCGCCCGTCCACGCCGACGTCACCGCCCTGGTGGTGCCGGCCTCGATTCCGCAGGAATACGTGCGCGGCTATTTCGGCCCCTACCGCCTGTTGCTTGCGGACTTCGTATTCGTTACAATGGTCGAACATCCTTTCGCATCGCCCACTCGGGTCGAAGAACTCACTTTCGCATTGCGAAGCGCCTTTCGACCTGAGAGCAACTTGAATCACGAGCGGGACCGGAAGGGTGAACTCCAGGTAGTTCGCACCGTTTTCCGCCCGACGCCGACGCGCGCCGTGGCGGGGGCAGATGCATACGTCGCCACCACGGCCCCCGAAGTTGTGGCTCCGGCCTTGAGACGGCACCTGGAGGAGAGGCACCAGTGCAAAATCGTGGGAATCAGCCACGCTCTCAGCGACCGGGGGAGGTTGAGGGCGGACCTCAACAAGGCGAGCGGACGCATGCAGGTCCTTCTGTGCGAAATCAAGGCGGCAGGCATCGATGTGGCGACCCGGTGGGCCCTCTCCGAGGGGGTGGAGGTCGTGTACATGGACAACGTGCCTGAAGGAGTAGACGGCGACGATCCCACCGAGCAGATTTTGGCGGCGGCCGCGCTGGCGGACGAGAGGTATAAGGAAGGAAAATGACCGAGAAGCGCAGGAAGCGAATCCTGATCGCTGAGCGTGACCACGGGCTTCCCTACTCCAAAGGGTTGACGGCGTCCTCCCTGATGGTTACGGGCCTGGGGCCGGTCAAGTCGTACGCGGTGGCCAACGAGGTTGAGCAAAGGCTCGTCGCACTCAACCAGGAGACCGTCTCGGAGGAGCAACTAGCGGAGCTAACTCTGGAGGTGCTCCGTAGCGAGGCAGGAGAGCACTACGCGCAGGCCTTCGTCAAGTGGCAGTCGGTGTCTGAGCTCGACATGCCGCTGATCCTGTTGCTCGGCGGTGCCACCGGCGTGGGCAAATCGACCATCGCCACCCAGCTGGCGACGAGGCTTGGCATCACGAGAGTGATCTCGACAGACGCGGTCAGAGAGATCTTGCGCAGCGCCCTGACTTCCAACATGTTCCCGTGGTTGTATGCCTCGTCCTTCGAGGCGGACAAGGCCGTGCGTCAGCCGATACCCCACTCAGGAGACCGGCTCATTATCGGGTTCAGGGAGCAGGCTCAATCGGTCGCAGTCGGCGCCCAAGCATTGATTGATCGCGCGATTCGCGAGGGCACCGATCTCATCCTCGAAGGCGCTCACTTGGTGCCGGGTTTCCTCGAAGGCGCCACGAGCGACGAGGCTCTAATAGTCCCGCTGTTGATCATGGTTGAGGATGAGGAGATGCATCGTAGTCACTTCTACTGGCGCACGCGCGATGCGCAGCGCCGGCCCAGTGAGCGGTATTTGAACAACTTCAATAAGATTCGACGACTGCAGCAGTACATGATCTCTTCCGCCCTTGCCAGGGGGGTTCCTACGATCTCTCATGTGGATCTGGATGCAAGCCTTTCGGAGATTATCGATTACGTCATCGAGCGGGCGATGCAGAAAGTTGAATCGGGTACCCGTGTGGCAGGCGAGGGTGTGCTGGAGCGAGCGGTTGAACCAATCGGGCAGTTTCTAAGGGGAAGGAAACACCAAACGTGAAACTATCTCTTGATACCGCAGACCTGGAAGAAATCCGGGAAGCTGCGCGTTGGGGAGTTTTGAGAGGTGTCACCACGAACCCGACTCACATCGCGACGGCGCAAAGCGACTTCCTTCCCCTCGTCAAGGAGATATGCGCCTTGGTTGAAGGCGATGTCTCCGTTGAAACGACGACCAACGACAGCGATCTTCTGATCGCTCAGGGCCGGGAGATCGCCCAAATCGCCGACAACGCTGTGGTCAAGATCGCCATGACGGCAAATGGGCTCGCTGCCGTGAGAAAGCTTTCGGACGAAGGCATCAAAGTCAACGTCACTTTGACCTTTACTCCCGCCCAGGGTATTCTTGCGGCTGAGGCAGGCGCATATATCGTCTCCCCCTTCCTCGGCCGGCTCGATGATATCGCCACCGACAGCATGAAGGTCTTGGCCGACATCTGCGAGATTTATGCGATCCAGGGATACGATACGCAGGTACTCGCAGCGAGCCTGCGGAGCCCGATGCATGTTGTGGAGGCGGCTCGACTGGGAGCCGATATTGCGACGATGCCCTTCAAGGTCTTCGAATCGCTGGTGAAGCATCCGCTTACCGATGCAGGTTTCAAGAGATTTTCAGATGATTGGGAGAACGCCCGGCCGCATCTCGGCGAGCTTCTCCCCTCGATGCAGGAGGCATAGGACAAGTGTCCGAAATGAGCGACCGCTCGGTGCTCGAATCCAAAGGAGTAACCGAGCTGCGCGCCATCGCAAAGTCGATGGACATCAGAGTAGCCGGCTTGAAAAAGGCTGAGCTCATCAACGTGATCGCCAACGGTTCCAACGGATCCAACGGTTCACGCCCCGTCACTTCGTCTCCGGCGCCGACGGCGCGGGCGACGACTCGGGAGCAGACCCCGCAGCCGACGGCTACCGAGCAGCGGCCACAGTCGAGCACACCGAGCCAGGAGCGGCTGCGGGAGACTGCACCGCCCCTCGAGGTGGCGTCCGGCGAGGCTTCGGGGCAGAGCTCGAACGGTGCCGACTCAGGAACTGCGGGATCAAGAGCTGCGGGCTCGGACGGCGCGGCAGACGGTGGCGACACTTCGCAGTCGCAGACGGCGGCGGTCGTCGATGAAGGCGCCCACGACGAGAGCCGCGGGGACCAACAGCAGCGCCGCCGGCCTCAGGGGCGCGACCAGCGCTCCCGGCCCCGAGAGAAGGTCGATCAGCGCGAGGGCAAAGGTCGAAGGCGCAAGAGGGGTCGCAACAGCGGCGCTCCTCAGTACATGCGGGACGAGAGTTGGGAAGACCTCGAGAGTGAAGACGATGCCGATGCCGAGATCCGGACAGGCATCCTCGACCTTCTCCCGGAGGGCTACGGCTTCCTGAGAACCAGCGGCTTTTTGGCCGGGGACAAGGATGTGTACGTTTCGGCGTCGCAGGTCCGGAGGTTCCAGCTGCGAAAGGGTGACGAGGTCACCGGCTCCGTTCGCTCCCCGAAGGATTCAGAGAAGTATCAGGCCTTGTTGCGCATCAAGGGCGTTAACGGCGGCGAGGTTCAAAGCCTGCAGGGACGGCCCCGCTTCGCCGATCTAACGCCTCTGTACCCGGAGACGCGGATGGTCCTCGAGCTGGACGACAAGCCCCGCCAGATCACGGCTCGCATCATCGATCTGGTTGCTCCGATTGGCAAGGGGCAGCGAGGCATGATCGTCAGTCCTCCTAAGGCCGGGAAGACGACGATCATGAAGGAGATCGCCAACGCCGTCAGAATCAACAATCCCGAAGTCCACTTGATCATTCTGCTGGTCGACGAGCGTCCCGAAGAGGTCACCGACATGCAGCGCTCGGTGTCGGGAGCGGAGGTCGTGTACTCGACCTTCGACCGGCCCTCCGACGACCACATCCAGGTCACCGAGCTGACGCTCGAGCGCGCCAAGCGGCTGGTCGAGATGGGCAAGGACGTGATGATCCTGCTCGACGGAATCACTCGGTTGTCGCGTTCCTACAACCTCGCAACGCCCGCCTCGGGCCGAATCTTGTCCGGAGGCGTCGACTCGACTGCGCTGTATCCGCCCAAACGCTTCTTCGGGGCCGCTCGCAACATCGAGTTCGGCGGCTCGTTGACGATTCTCGCCACGGCCCTGGTCGAAACCGGATCGCGCATGGACGAGGTCATCTTCGAAGAGTTCAAGGGCACGGGCAACTGGGAGCTCAAGCTCGATCGCAAGATGTCGGAGAAGCGCATCTTTCCCGCCATCGACATTCAGGCTTCAGGTACCCGCAAGGAGGAGCTGCTGCTGAGGCCGGAGGAGCTGCAGCTGGTGTGGCGTCTGCGCCGCGTGCTGCATGCCCTGGAGGTCAGCGGCGGGCTCGAGCTGCTCATCGACAAGATGAAGGCGACCCGCGGCAACGTCGAGTTCCTGCGTGAGATCTCCAAGGTGCCGGTCAAGGGGGAATAGATGTTGCTCGGACTCGGTTTGCCAGAGTGGCTGACCGTTGTGGGTTTGCTGGGCGGGCTGTGGCTGACTTTTCGTATCATGGCCCGCGCTTCGCTCGCCTACGAGAAAGCCCGGCAGGCGCGCGAGTCCGAGACCGGCAAGGGTTCCGGACAACTTGAATCCCAATCTCAACTACCGCAACGAAAGGACGAGAAGTGAAGCAAGGAATCCACCCCGATTACATCGAAACCAACGTGACTTGTTCGTGCGGCAACAAGTTCGTGACCCGCTCGGTCAAGTCCGAGCTTCACGTCGAGCTGTGCAATCAGTGTCATCCGTTCTACACCGGCAAGCAGAAGCTGGTCGACACCGGAGGCCGCGTCGAGCGCTTCCAGCGGAAGTACGCACGCAAGCCAAACCAACCCCCGGCAAAGACCCCGTAAGTGTCCGAAGCGGCAGAGCCGGCCAGGCCCTCCATCGGCGGGCAGGCGGTGCTCGAGGGAGTCATGATGCGGGGGCCGCGCTCGTGGTCGGTGGCGTGCCGCCGATCCGACGACTCGATTGCAGTAGAGCGCTTTCCCCTGCCGCGTCTCTCCGAGCGCCACCCGATTCTGAAGCGTCCGCTACTGCGCGGGTGTCTGGTCCTGGGGGAATCGCTGGCAATCGGGATCAAAGCGCTGATGATCTCGGCCAATCATTCGCTCGAAGAAGAGGAACAGCTATCGGACCGGCAGCTTGGGTACACGTTGGCGCTGTCCATGACGCTGTTCTCGGCCGTGTTCATCATCCTGCCCGTGCTCGGCACCAAGCTGATCGAGAACATGTTCTCTGGCTTGTCGGAGGATCAGCCGCTCCTGTTCAACATCATCGAGGGAGCCATCCGACTCAGCATGTTCGTCGGCTATCTCCTGTTCATCGGGCGATTTCAGGATGTCCGTCGGGTGTTCCAATATCACGGAGCCGAGCACAAGACGATCTATGCCTACGAGAACGGCGACGAGCTGATTCCTTCTGAGATCGACCGCAAGTACTCGACGCTGCACGTGCGGTGCGGCACCAATTTCTTGTTCATCGTCCTGTTCATGACGATCGTGGCTCATTTTGTCATCGATGTAGTCATCGACGGCCCGCTTATCCCCCGGCTCCTTATCCGCCTCGCCGCCATCCCTCTGCTGGCCGGACTTTCTTATGAAGCGATCAAGCTTGCATCCAAGAAAGAGGACAGCATGGCGTTCAAGCTGTCCATGCTTCCCGGACTGGCCCTGCAGAAGATCACGACCAAGCCCCCCACCCTCGACCAGATTGAGGTCGCCATCGCGGCGATGAAGGCGGTGGCTGAAGACGCGGTGGACGAAACCCCCGGTTCCGAAACGCCGGTTTCCTGACGAGCGGCGAGACTTCCATGAAACTGCCGGAGAACCGCCTCAACGAAATGGAGTCGCGCTTCGAGCAGATCGAGGCCAGGCTCGCCGATCCGCAAGTAGCCGGGCGGCCCGACGAGCTCAGAGAGCTCGGCAAGGAGCATGCGGAGCTGCGCGAGATCGTAGAGATGTGGCGTGAGCGGCGCACCGTCGCCGGCGATCTGTCGGAAGCCACTGCAATGCTCACCGAAGCACGCGGCGATGAGCGCGATTACGTGCAGGAGGAAATTGCCTCGCTCAAGTCACACCTCGAGGATCTCGATGCGCGGCTGTTAAAGGAGATGACGCCCAAGGACCCCAACGACGACCGAGACGTCATCATGGAGATTCGGGCGGGAGCGGGTGGAGACGAGGCGGGTTTGTTCGCAGGTGAGCTCTTTCGCATGTACGGTCGTTACGCCGAGAACCGACGATGGAAGACCGAGGAGCTGTCTTCGAACCCTACCGGCGTCGGCGGTTACAAGGACGTTTCGCTCGCAATCAAGGGAAAAGGCGCCTACTCACGGCTCAAGTTCGAAGCGGGCGTCCATCGCGTGCAACGAGTTCCGGTCACCGAGTCCAGCGGGCGCATTCACACCTCGGCCGTCGCGGTCAACGTGCTGCCGGAGGCCGAAGAGGTCGACGTCGAGATAGATCCCAATGATCTCAAGATCGATGTTTACCGGTCGAGCGGTCCCGGCGGTCAGTCGGTCAACACAACAGATTCCGCTGTGCGCATACGCCATCTGCCGACCGGCATCGAAGTCGCTTGCCAGGACGAGAAGTCTCAGCTGCAGAATCGCGTGAAGGCCCTGCGCATCTTGCGTGCCCGGCTGCTGCAGGCTAAACAAGACGAGCAGGCACGCGAGCTGGCCGCCGAGCGCCGCTCCCAAGTGAGGACCGCCGACCGGTCCGAGCGAGTCCGTACATACAACTTCCACGAAAATCGGGTCTCCGATCACCGGATCGGCTACACCGTCCACCGTCTCTCTCAGATTCTCGAAGGTGATCTCGACGACCTCATCGACGCCCTCACCGCCGGCCTGCAGGGTCCTGAGTAGGCAGGAGCCCGCTACGCTTTCAATCGCGCTGCTGCTCCAGGCGTCGACCTTGTTGGGCGAGGCGAACATCGTCGCCTCTGAGCGGGAGGCGCTGTGGCTGATCGAGGCCGTCACCGGAGCATCTGCGGCCAGCGTCAACGCGGGCGTCGGCGTCAATGAGCAGGATCGTGAGCGCGTGTTGGAGCTTGCTCGCAGGCGGGCCGCAGGGGAACCCTTGCAATACCTCACCGGCGTCTCGGGCTTCAGAGCACTGGAGCTTCGCGTCGGTCCCGGCGCCTTCATCCCCCGTCCTGAGACGGAGCTTCTCGTGGAGCGCGCGCTGGCGCGGCTCCCGTTAAGTGGCGTGATCGTCGATGTTGGGACCGGATCGGGCGCGATTGCGCTGGCGGTAGCCCAGGAACGGGCGGACGCTCGCGTCTATGCGACCGAGGCATCGCCCGGTGCGCTTCGGTGGGCCCGCCTGAATCGCCAACGGCTGGGCCTGGCCGTCGAGCTCGTTAGTGGCGATCTCCTGGACGGGCTCTCACAAGATCTGCAGGGCGAGGTCGATGTCGTCGTTTCGAATCCGCCCTATGTGTCCGTGGGGGATACCTCCTACTTGCCTTCCGATGTGCGGGACCACGAACCGCACGAAGCATTGTTTGCGGGTCCCGGCGGACTCGAAGTAATCGAGCGCCTCGCGGCAGAGGCTCGAGAGTGGCTGGCGCCTGGAGGCTGGCTCGTGCTGGAGATCGGAGCCACGCAGGGACCGGCCGTGACGAACGAGCTCAGAAGCCGGGGCTATGACGAAGTCTCGGTTTACCCGGATCTCGCCGGACGATCCCGCGTGGCCGAGGGCCGGCAACGATGACCGACTTGCAGCCTGCCCTGGAGGAGCTGAGGGCCGGCCGCGCCGCGGTGATCCCTACCGACACGGTCTACGGACTGGCCGCCGCCTGCGGCGCGGCCCCCGCTCTATTCGCACTAAAGGGGCGACCGCAGACCAAGGCTCTGCCCGTGCTCGCCTCCTCCATATCGGACCTCGAGCGAGTGGCGACTTTCTCTGAGGCCGCCCTGCGGATCGTGGAGCGGCTGTGGCCCGGCCCCCTCACGTTGGTACTCGAGCGTGAGCCCTCCTTCAATGCTGATCTGGGCGGCGATGGGGCCACGATCGCGGTCCGGGTTCCTGCTCACGAGATTGCGCTCGAGCTTCTCGCGCGCTCGGGCCCGGTGGCCGTCACCAGCGCCAACCGCACGGGCGAGCCCCCGTCAACGACCGTGGCCGACGCGCAAGCAACGTTCGGGGACGAGGTCCGCGCCTTTGTGGACGGAGGCCGCTGCGACGGTGCTCCCTCGAGCGTGGTCTCCGTGATGGACGAGTTGCATCTGCTGCGGGCCGGGGCTGTGACTCTTGCCGAGGTCCGTCAGGCGCTGGGATAGAGGGCGGTGTACTTGGCCCGCAGGTAGTCGAGCAACGGCTCCGGAGTGACGGGGCCTCCGCTTATTCGCTCGATGAGGTCCTTGGCGTCGTGCCGATATCCGAGGCCGTGCACGTTCTCTCTCAGCCATTCCAGGAGGCGGAGCGTCACTCCCGATCTCAGCTCGGCTTCGAGTCCCGGGAGTTGTGCGGTGGCTTGTGCAAACAGCACCGCCGAATAGATCGTCCCCAGCGTGTAGGTGGGGAAGTAGCCGAACGAGCCGATAGACCAGTGCATGTCCTGGAGGACGCCGTCGGCGATCGAGTCGGGGCAGAGCCCGAGATGCTCCGACATCTTGTCGTCCCAGGCCGCGGGCAGGTCTGCGACCGAAAGCTCATCTCTGAACAGCGCCAGCTCGAGCTCGAAGCGAAAACCCACGTGAAGGTTGTAGGTGAGCTCGTCGGCGGTCACCCGGATCAGAGTCCGCTGAGGGTGATTGACTCCGCGATAGAACTCTTCGGGGCTCACCATGCCGATCTCTTCCGGAAAGCGCTCCTTGAGCCGCGGGAGCAGGAAGTCGGTGAAGGGACGGCTGCGCGCTACCTGGTTCTCCCACAGGCGTGACTGGGACTCGTGCATGCCCAGGGAGGGCGGGCCCCCGATCGGAAAGTCGGCCCACTCTGCGGGCAGCCCCTGCTCGTAAAGAGCATGGCCTGTCTCGTGCACCGCTGCGTACAACGGCATCATGAGGTTGTGCTGATCGGGCCGCGTCGTCTGGCGCACGTCGCCTGGGCCGATGTGGATCGTGAACGGATGCGGGGAGATGTCGAGGCGCCCTTGGGTGACGTCGAAGTTGAGCTGGGAGACGAGCCAGTGGCAGAACGCCATCTGCCTGTCGGGGTCGTAGCGGTAGCCGAGCCAGTCGGGGGGGTCTGGGACGTTGGCCAGCACATCGGCGACCAGGGGCTTCAGACCCCGCAGCAAACCCTGGAACATCGCCTCCACCTCGGCCGTCGTCATTCCCGGCTCGTACTGGTCCAAGAGTGCGTCGTAGGGCTCATTCGCGTAACCGAGTGCCTCGGCCTCCTGCTTCTTGAGCTCGACGAGTCGGGCCATGTGGGGCTGGAGGAGAGAGAAGTCGGCGGCCGGCCGGGCCTCGGTCCAGGCTTGGTAGGCGCGCCCGGAGACCTCGGCCAGCTCTCTGACCAGCTCCTGAGGAACCCGGACCGCCTTGTCGTAGTCGCGCCGCAGCAGCCGCAGGTTCGCCTCCTGCTCCTGAGACAGAGACTCTTCGGAGAGCCCGTCGATGAGTGCCCCCATCTCGGGGTCTACGAAGCGGCCGTGGGCGGTCGCCTGGAGGGTGGCTTGGGCCCGTGCGCGAGCGGCCCCGCCCGCAGACGGCATCATCGTTGCCTGGTCCCAATGCAGCAGCTTGATGGCGCTCGCGAGGTCCGAGAGCTCGCGTAGTCGCTCGACTATCTGATCCCAGGTCGCGCTCATGTAGAGAAAGGTACCTCTGCGGACGCTCCTGCTCGTGGCACAGTCACCTGTGGCAGAGTCTGTGGCATGAGGATCCTCGTGGTGTGCGCGGGCAACATCTGCCGGTCGCCTCTAGCCGAAGAGCTCCTGCGCCGAGCACTTGGCGTCAGAGGAGTGGAGGCCGAGATCACCTCGGCAGGGCTCTCCGCAGAGCCCGGACTTCCGGCCAGCGATGGCCTGGGGGCCGCGGCCCGGCTCCGGGGCGTCGACCTGAGCAGGCATCGCGCCCGGCGCCTCGAAGCGTCCGATCTTCGCGAGGCTGATGTCGTGCTAGTGATGACGGCCGCCCAGCAGGCTGCGAGCGCCCGACTCGAACCCCTTGCCTCCTCAAAGGTCTGGTTGCTCGGCGAGGCAGACATCGATGACCCCTACATGGGAGATGCCGCCACCTACGACGCCTGTGCGGCCGAGATCGAGGCGGGGGTCGAGGTCATCGCGGACCGCGTCGCTTCCGGGCGGCTCTAATGCGGATCGCGGTGGGGTCGGACCACGCCGGCTTCGAGCTGAAGAGCCGGGTGATCGAGCATCTGAAGGGCCTCGGCCACGACGTCTCAGACCTCGGTACTCATGACACCGAAGCGGTCGACTATCCCCCCTACTGCGCTCGGGTGGGCCGGGCCGTGGTCGCGGAGGACGTGGACCTCGGCATGGTCTTTGGGGGCAGCGGCCAGGGTGAGCAGATCGCCGCCAACAAGGTTCGCGGGGTGAGGGCGGCGCTCTGTCACAATGAGTTCACCGCTCGGTTGGCACGCGCCCACAACAACGCCAACGTCCTGGCGCTGGGAGGACGGGTGCTGGGGGTGGAGCTGGCGCTGGCGAGCGTGGATGCGTTTTTGGCCACCGGCTTCGAGGGCGGCCGCCACGCCCGCCGGGTCGAGCAGATAGCGGGGATCGAAGAGGAGGAGGCCACGAGATGAGCAACCCTGGGTGGGCCGATTGGGCGGCGGTCGAGAAGATCGATCCGGGAGCGGCCGAAGCCATGCTGGCGGAGGTACACCGGCAGAACTCCAAGATCGAGCTCATCGCGTCGGAGAACTTCTCCTCGCCAGCGGTGCTGGCCGCGCTCGGCACCCCGCTCACGAACAAGTACGCGGAGGGCTATCCCGGGCGCCGTTACTACGGGGGCTGCGAGCACGTCGACGTGGTGGAGGAGCTTGCGATCTCACGCGCCAAGGAGCTGTTCTCAGCCGAGCATGTCAACGTGCAACCTCACGCCGGCGCCCAGGCCAACGTCGCCGCCTACTTTGCCTTTCTCGAGCCGGGCGACAAGATAATGGGCATGGAGCTGGCACACGGCGGCCACCTCACGCACGGCTCGCCGGTGAGCTTCTCGGGCCGCCTCTTCGAGGTCGTTGCCTACCAGGTCGACCGTGCCACGGAAACGCTCGACTACGACCACATCGCCGAGGTCGCCAAGAAGGAGCGGCCCAAGATGCTGATCGCGGGCTACTCGGCCTACTCGCGTATCTGGGACTTCGAGCGCTTCAGGGCCATCGCCGACGAAGCGGGCGCCCTGTTGCTGGTCGATGCCGCCCACTTCATCGGGCTCGTCGCCGGAGGGGCTCATCCCAATCCCGTCCCCCACGCCGACATCGTCACGTGCACGACCCACAAGACGTTGAGGGGGCCGCGCGGCGCCATGATCATGTGCAAAGCCGAGCATCAAAAGGCGATCGACAAGTCGGTCTTCCCGGGCTGGCAGGGCGGCCCCCTGATGCACTCGATTGCAGCCAAGGCGGTCGCCTTCAAGGAAGCCTCAACCGAGGAGTTCCGCTCCTACTCCGCCCAGACGGTTGCCAACGCTCGCGCCATGGCCGAAACGTTCACCTCAGAGGGACTGAGGGTCGTGTCGGGCGGCACCGACAACCACCTCATGCTGGTCGACCTGCGTCCTGTGGGTGTCACGGGGCGCGATGCAGAGCGGCGCCTCGACGAGGTCGGCATCACCGTGAACAAGAACGCCATCCCCTACGACCCCGAAAAGCCGTTCGTGGCGTCCGGCATCCGGGTGGGTGCTCCGGCCATCACGACCTGCGGGATGAAGGAAAAAGAGGCCTCGGAGGTTGCCGAGCTCATCTCCCGGGCGGTCAAGGAAGACTCGGACAAGGCCCGTTCCGAGGTGGCGGCCGGAGTGTCCGATCTCACAAGCCGTTTTCGCCCCTATCCGGACGTCGCTTAGTGCTCCGCACCGGAAATACGGTCAGCACCGAGAGCGTCACTGCGCCCTGGTCGCTAAGCGCGAGGAGTGAGCGTACCCGGAGGGTACGTGAGCGACGAGTAACGACGCGAGCGGGGATGCAGGGGCGCTCGAATGCGAGCGTATTAACGGGGAGGTGCACTTAGTGGGCCACCTTATGGTCGTGGTGTGGGCGCCTACCTGCTGATCGGCTTCTGCGCCCTGGCGATCACTTTCCTCGCCACGCCGTTGGTGAGGTGGATGTCTCTGCGCGCGGGCTTCATCGTCCAGCCCTCGGACCGCAAGGTCCACGCCGAACCCACGCCGACACTGGGCGGTGCCGCCATCCTGCTGGGAATGGTGGGGGCCGGGCTCGTGGCGTCGTTACTTCCCTTCGAAGACTTTCGTGAGGTCTTCGCCACCTCCGAACCGCTGGGGATAGCTGCTGGGGGTCTCATTATCTTCACCCTGGGTTTTGTAGACGACGTGAGGGACCTCCCGGCCCCGGTCAAGCTCGCCGGCCAGATCTTCGCCTCCGGCATCGTCTACCTCTCCGGGGTCTCGGCCCGGTTCATCCCGCTTCCGGACCAGGTCATCTCTCTCGGAGCCGACGTCTCGGTGCTGGTGACGGTGGGCTGGTTGGTCGTGATCATCAACGCCGTGAACCTCGTCGACGGCCTAGATGGGCTCGCTGCGGGAATCGTCGCCATCGCTGCCTCGGCCTTCTTCGTCTACACCTATCAGTTGGAGACCAACCAGGATCTCTACCTCGCCCCCATGGCCCCCCTCTTGGCGATACTCATCGTCGGGTCGGCCCTCGGCTTCTTGCGCCACAACTTCCATCCTGCGGCAATCTTCATGGGGGACTCGGGAGCGATGCTGTTCGGGCTCGTGCTGGGGGCCGCCACCGTCTCAGGAGTCGGGAGCGTGGCGTCCGAGCTGTCCAGCTCGACCTCGGGAGTCTTTCTTGCTTACTTCCCGTTGCTCATCCCCCTGGCTGTTCTTGCTCTCCCGATAGCCGACGCACTGCTCGCCATCGTCCGCCGGGCCCGGAAGCGCCGCTCCATCTTTCATGCCGACAAGCAGCACATCCATCATCGCTTGATGGACCTCGGACACGGCCACCGCCAGGCCGTGCTCGTCATGTATGTGTGGTCGGCGCTCGCGGCGGGGGCCGGCTTGGCGTTCAGCTTCCTCGACCGTGACGACGTGATCTTCGCCTTGCCCATTGCGGTGGGCGCCATCGTGCTGTACACGCTGTTCCCGTTGCTCACGAAGCTGGTGCAGCAGCGCCCGACCCCCTGAGGCTTGGCCCAACCCCCGCCCCAACCTTGTCGCCGCAACCACCTGTGTGACGTGGTCAGGGACACAGAGTTCGCCTGCAGACCCCCCGCCTCGGGCCCACCCCCAACTTTGTCGCTCGCAAGCGCCCCCGCCCCGGGCCCCCGCGTTCCGCGCCCGGCCCCCAACTTTTGCCACCAACCACCCCCACCCCCGTTTGCGTCGGGGCAGAGCTTGTGAAAGAATTCACAAAGTCGACGCTGCGATACCATACGGGCGCCCAACCCAGCGAGGCCGCGCCTCGAGTTCGCCACACTCGGCGAGACGAAGGCGGCCTGGGCCGGAGCGGGCTCCCGGCTTGCGGACGCAGCCATCGTGGCCCGCGTCCGCGACACGACTTGAAAGGACGATTCGAGGTGAGCGAGCGACCCGAGAGGTCCACTTTCGCCCGCGACGCGGGCAAGGGCTTCTCGCAGGCGTCCGACGGCTTGGCCCTTGCGATCGGCTTCGTGGTGCCCGTCATCGTCCTGTGGCTGGCGGGCCGAGCGATCGACGGATGGCTCGGGATAGAGCCGTGGTCGCAGGTCGTCGGCGCCGTCGCCGGATGGGGTGTGGGTTTCCTCTATGTCTTCCACGCGGCCCAGAGAGCCAATCAATGATCGAACAGCAGTTGGTAGGCCGCATGGCCCTGCGTGGCCTGTGGATCACGCCCGCAGTGGTGGCGGGGGCGTGGCTGCTGGGAGGCGGCGAGTACGCGCTCTCGGCCGCGGTCGGGCTTGCCATGACCCTGGGCAACCTGTGGCTTGCGGCCAGGATTATCGGCGGAGTGGCTCAGAGCAACCCGGCTCTGCTGCTGGGGGCAGGGTTCGCCGCTTTCGGTATCGGCCTAGCGGTGCTGACGGGAATTGCGTTCATGCTCCAGTCGATGAGCGCAATAACGTTTCCGGTAACGGGCTTCACTCTCATCGGAGCGCACTTGCTGTTGGTCCTGTGGGTGGCCTCCGACGCTTACCCAGATGGCGATGGAAACAAGCGGCCCGGCGGGGTCGAGGCGAGGAGCTGACATGGAGCTAGATCCCTTCGAACTGTTCCTGTGGGAGCCGATCTTCTTTGCGGGCACGCCCTTGGCGATAAACCGAGTGGTGTTGCTGATGTTCGTGGCATCCGCGGCCTGCATCACGTTCTTTCTTGTGGGCTCCCGGCGGGGGGCGCTTGTCCCCAAGGGAATGCAGAACCTGGTCGAGAGCGCCTATCTGTTCGTGCGAAACAACATAGCCATCGATGTCATCGGCCCCGAAGGAGTCAAGTACGCAGGCTATCTGACTGCCGTTTTCTACTTCATCTTCTTCGCCAACCTTCTTGAAATCGTCCCCGGCATCAACTTCCCTGTGACGTCTCGCATGGCGATACCGGCGGTCCTGGCCTTGCTCACCTACGTCGTGTTCATCACCGTGGGCATAATCAAGCAGGGCCCCATCAAGTACTTCAAGGGAGTGCTCTTCCCACCGGGCGTGCCTTGGCCCGTCTATATCCTGCTTACGCCCATCGAATTGTTTTCTACCTTCATCTTTCGGCCACTGACCCTCGCCATCCGGCTCCTCGCCAACATGATGGCGGGGCACGTCCTCTTGACCATCTTCTTTCTGTTCACGGCCGACTTCTTTCGCTTCGACATCACCCTGCCGCTGGGCATTGTGACGGCACTCGTTTCCTCGGTCCTAATCCTGTTCGAGATGATAGTCATCACGATCCAGGCTTATATCTTCACCACGCTCACCGCGTTCTACATCTCCGAGTCGCTACACGGCCACGGCGAGGAGGAGCACCCTGAGGAATCTCACAGCGAAGGCAAACAGTACGAGACAGAGGGAGTAGCAGCTTGACAGCAAGACTTGGCGACAGAAGATCTGGAGAAAGAGGAGGAGATACATGATCGAAGGAATCGTTCTGGCGCAGGGTGGCGGAGGTTTGACCGACGCGGGCCTCGAGTCGTTGGCGCACGGTTTGGTCTACGGGCTTGCCGCAATCGGTCCCGGTGTCGGTGTCGGGCTGGTGTTCTCGAGCGCGATCGAGGCAATGGCCCGCCAGCCGGAGATGGCCGGGGAGACCCGCACCACGATGTTCATCGGTTTCGCACTGATCGAGGCATTGGCGTTGATCGGCTTCGTCCTCGCATTCATCGTCTAGGCGAGAGGCCCGCAATGACGTTCAACTTCGTCAATATCCCCTTAGCCCAGGAGCACGCGCGCGAGGGCATCGAACTCATCCTGCCCGAGATCTCCGAGCTCATTTGGGGGTTTATCTGTTTCGTCATCGTCGCCTTCGTGCTGAACCGCGTGGCGCTGCCACGGATCAAGGCAACCATCGAGAAGCGTGAGCAATCGATCCAGTCGGACAAGGAGAACGCCGAGAAGGCTCGGGCAGAAGGCGAGAAGATGCTCGAAGAGCACAAACAACAGCTCGCCGAAACTCGCTCCGAGGCGAACCGCATCATCGAGGATGCTCGCCAACAGGCAGAGCAAGTACGCAAGGACATCATCGCCAAGTCCGAGAAGGACGCCGAGGCGATCGTTCAGCGCGCTCAGGAGCAGATCGAAGCCGAGCGCAATCGCACAGTCCAGGAGCTCCAAAGTACGATCGCCGAGATTTCCATCGATCTGGCAGAGAAGGTAGTGGGACGCTCCATCGATGCTGGAGCCCAGCGGGAGATGGTCGACGCCTACATCAAGGAAGTCGCGGCCATGTCCGGGAACGGGGACAGAACACGCTGATGGCGGGTGACGAGGTCATTCACGGCTATGCCGAGGCCCTCTTCAACGTAGTGCAGGCCGAAGGAGAGATAGAGCGCGTAGAGGACGAGCTCTACCGCTTCTCAAAGGTGCTCGACGGTAATCATGAACTCAAGCAGGCACTCTCCGATAAGGCCATCGACAGGGGCCAGCGCACAAAGGTGCTAGAGGACCTGCTGGCAGACAAGGTTTCGCCTCACACCCTTGGCTTGCTGACCTTCATCGTGGGACAGGGCCGAGCCAGGCAGATGCCACAGATCTTGCAAGAGCTAAGTGAGCTTGCCGCCGAAGCGCGCAACGCGGTGGTTGCCGAGGTGCGTTCGGCGACCCCCCTAGACTCGCGCCAGCGCACCGCTTTGCAGTCGGCGTTGTCGAAAGCGACCGGCAAGAAGGTTGCGGTCAAGGTTATGGTCGATCCCTCGCTGATCGGCGGAATCGTGGCAAAGATAGGGGAAACGATTATCGATGGGTCGATCAAGCGCCGGCTCGAACAACTAAAGGATCAGGTGAGGGCTTAGTGGCTCAAGCGGAATTCCAGATCAGCCCGGACGAGATCTCCTCCGCGCTGCGCAAACACATCTCGGAGTTCACGCCGCGCCTGGCAAAAGAAGAGGTGGGGCGCGTCGAAGAGGTCGGTGACGGCATCGCACGTGTGTCCGGCTTGCCGACTGCCATGGCGAACGAGATGCTCGAGTTCCCGGGCGGTGTGACCGGCCTCGCCATGAACCTCGAAGAGGACAGCATTGGCGCCATCATTCTCGGCGAAGCCGACCGCATCGAGGAGGGTGGCGCGGTCAAGCAGACCGGGCGCGTCCTCTCTGTCGGCGTGGGCGATGAGTTCCTCGGCAGAGTCGTCGACGCGCTCGGCCGTCCGCTGGATGGGAAGGGGCCGATCAAAGCCACCGATCAACGCCAGCTCGAAGTCCAGGCCCCCGGCGTGACCGCCAGGCAGCCGGTGAAGAACCCGCTCCAAACCGGTATCAAGGCGATCGATGCGATGACCGCGATCGGGCGAGGGCAGCGTCAGCTCATAATCGGCGACCGCCAGACCGGGAAGACCGCAATCGCCATCGACGCGATCATCAACCAGCGGGAGAACTGGGGCACCGACAACGCGGTCAAATGCATATACGTGGCGGTCGGCCAGAAGGCCTCCACCGTCGCAGAGGTGATGGGCTCGCTGGAAGAAGCCGGAGCGCTTCAGTATACGGTCATAGTCAACGCCGCCGCATCCGATCCCGCGCCCTTCCAGTACCTCGCTCCTTACTCCGGCTGTGCCATGGGCCAGCATTGGATGGAGAACGGTGAGGACGCACTGATCGTCTACGACGATCTCTCCAAACAGGCGATCGCCTACCGTCAACTGTCTTTGTTGCTGCGCCGCCCGCCGGGCCGCGAGGCCTATCCGGGCGATGTCTTCTACCTCCACTCGCGCCTATTGGAGCGCGCGGCCAAGCTGTCGGACGAGAACGGCGGCGGATCGCTGACCGCGTTGCCGATTATCGAGACCAAGGGCGGGGACGTGTCAGCGTACATCCCAACCAACGTCATCTCGATCACCGATGGCCAGATCTTCTTGGAGACAGACCTGTTTTTCTCGGGCGTCCGTCCCGCCATCAACGTCGGCATCTCCGTGTCGCGCGTGGGGGGCAATGCTCAGATCAAGGCGATGAAGCAGGTGGCAGGCCGCTTGCGGCTCGACTTGGCACAGTTCCGTGAGCTCGAAGCGTTCGCCGAGTTTGGTTCCGAGCTCGACAAGGCGTCGCAGGCTCAGCTCGACCGCGGCGGGCGTGTCGTGGAGCTGCTCAAGCAAAGTCAGTACAACCCGTTTTCCGTTGAGGACCAGGTCATCTCGATCTGGGGCGTTTCCAACGGCTACCTCGATGACCTTCCGATCGATAAAGCACGTGACTTCGAAGCGGGCCTGCTCGACCACATGCAGAGCCGCCACTCCGACGTCGGGGACCAGATCAAGGACAAGGGCGCCCTGCCCGAGGAGCTCGAAGAGAAGCTGAAAAAAGCGGTCGAGGAGTTCAAGTCCTCTTACACCGAGAAGGTCGACACCGTAGAGACCACGGCCGCCGAAGAGGGAGTACCAGAAGCGTCGGGGACGCCGGCGGCCGAGGGCGACGCCGAAGACGAAGAGTCGAACGAGGAGACAGACGAAGAGAAGGATTCAAAAGACTCAAAGGACTCGGAGGAGTAGGGCCCTGTGGCACAGCAGCTCCGTACCATCAAGCGGCGTATCTCGTCGGTCAAGTCGACACAGAAGATCACCCGCGCCATGGAGTTGATCGCATCCTCACGTATCATCAAAGCCCAGCAGCGGGTGGAAGCCGCGCGACCCTATTCCGAAGAGATGCGCCGGCTCATGGCATCGGTGGCCGCCAACGCTGCCAGCATCGACCACCCGCTTCTGAAGGAACGCGACGAAATAAGTAGCGTGGGAACGGTTGTCGTCACCGCCGACCGCGGGCTTGCCGGCGCCTACAACTCGAACGTCATTCGCGCCGCCGAGCGCGACATGCGCGAGCACGGCAAGGACAACAGGCTGTTCTTGGTTGGAAAGAAGGGCGTCACTTACTTCCGCTTCAGAGGTTATGAGTTCGAGGAATCCTGGATGGGCAATTCGGAGCAGCCACGCGTCGAGGACGCGCGCAACGTGGCCAAGGCGTTGGCGGACGATTTCTCCGAGGGCAAAGTAGATCAGGTAAAGCTCGCATACACCCGTTACGAGTCCGCCATGACGCAGCGCCCTACGGTTGTCCAGTTGCTTCCGCTGCCCGAAGAAGAGCTCGAGGAACTGCAGGAGGAACAAGAGGACGAGCAACGTCCCCAGTACGTGTTCGAGCCCGATCCCGAGCAGATACTCAACTACCTCTTGCCTCGCTACGTTGAGGGCCTGATCCTGCAAGGACTGCTGGAGGCGGCTGCATCCGAGCATGCCGCGCGCCGCCGTGCGATGAAGGCGGCCACCGACAACGCGGACGACCTCATGGACAACCTGACCCGCACCTACAACCAAGCCCGGCAGGCCGAGATCACGACCGAGATCATGGAAGTCGTGGGCGGGGCCGAGGCGCTGCGCGCGGCCGGCCGCGGCGCGGCCTCCGGCAGATAAGAGGAGGAACGCACAGTTGGCGATCGCAGAAGAACGTGTGAAAGATGAAGAGGACAGGGGCGAAGGGACGAGCGAGGGCCGCATCCTCACCATCACCGGCCCCGTCATAGAGGTCGAGTTTCCTCCTGAGAGACTTCCCGAGATCGGCTTTGCGCTCACGGTGGGGCGCGATGTCGAGGGAAAGAAGGACACCATTACGGCCGAGGTGTCTCAGCACATCGGAGATTCGGCGATCAAAGCCATCTGCATGAAGAACACCGATGGCCTGCAGCGCGGCGCCAAGGTGCTCAACACCGGACAGGCGATCACCGTCCCGGTCGGCAATCCTGTGCTGGGCCATGTTTACAACGTGCTGGGAGAGCCCCTCGATGGCTCAGAGCTTCCCGACGACGTCGAGCGCTGGCCGATCCACCGGCAGCCTCCCAAGTTCGAGGACCTCGAGCCCAAGACCGAGATGTTCGAAACCGGTATCAAGGTCATTGACTTGCTCGAGCCCTACGTCCAGGGCGGCAAGATCGGCATGTTCGGCGGTGCCGGAGTCGGCAAGACCGTCGTCATCCAGGAGATGATCCACCGCGTCGCCGAAGAACACGGCGGTGTCTCGGTGTTTGCAGGTGTCGGCGAGCGAACGCGCGAAGGCAACGACCTGTGGCTCGAGATGACCGAGTCCGGCGTGCTCGAGAAAGCCGCCCTTGTCTACGGTCAGATGGACGAGCCTCCCGGAGTCAGGCTTCGGATTGCGCTCAGCGCGCTGACGATGGCGGAGTACTTCAGGGATATCGAGCATCAGGACGTGCTCCTTTTCGTCGACAACATCTTCCGTTTCGTGCAGGCCGGCTCAGAAGTTTCTACGCTGTTGGGCCGCATGCCTTCTGCGGTGGGATACCAGCCGACGCTGTCCGAGGAGATGGGCGAGCTGCAGGAACGCATCACCTCGACCAGAGGACGTTCGATCACATCGCTTCAGGCGATCTACGTCCCCGCCGACGACATCACAGACCCCGCGCCACACACGACGTTCGCTCATCTCGACGCGACCACGGTGCTGTCCCGGCAGATCTCAGAGCTCGGGATCTATCCTGCAGTCGACCCACTGGACTCGACCTCCCGCATCCTCGCCGCCCGCTATGTGGGCGAGGAGCACTACAACGTGGCGCAAGAGGTTCAGCGTATCCTGCAACGCTACAGGGATCTACAGGACATCATCGCGATCCTCGGCATCGACGAGCTTTCGGAAGAGGACAAGATCACCGTGCAGAGGGCGCGCAAGATCCAGCGCTTCTTGTCGCAGCCGTTCTTTGTGGCCGAGCAATTCACCGGCATCGAGGGCAAGTACGTCCCGGTCGAAGAGACCATCCAGTCGTTCAAGGCGCTCACCGAGGGCGAGTACGACAGTCTTCCCGAGCAGGCCTTCTTCATGGTCGGAGGCATCGAAGAGGCCGAGGCCAAAGCCAAGGAGCTGTCCGGTTAGTGGACGTTTCGATCGTCTCTCCGGAAGAGAAGGTGTGGCAAGGCGAGGCCGATCTCGTCGTGGCCCGCTCGCCCGAGGGTGAGTTCGGCATCATGCGCGGTCACATTCCGTTTCTGGCTGCGCTGGTTCCGGGCCGTGTGCGAGTGGTGTCGGGGTCCGACTCCGAGGAGTTCTTCGTCCCCGGCGGTTTCCTGGAAGCTTCC